>ERZ779874.563-NODE-563-length-42273-cov-4.786418_pt1 | contig 42273 bp, 35 predicted proteins | sample MGYA00511031_ERZ779874 | MGnify/ENA primary metagenome ERZ779874 (study PRJEB29588, sample SAMEA2156850) | human gut metagenome | biome: human gut; feature: human-associated habitat; material: faeces | place: Denmark | collected 2008/2010 ...
GAAGGTTGCCACAGCCGGGGCAAGTCCCAAGCAGGCCCGCGTGAAGGTTGCCACAGCCGGGGCAAGTCCCAAGCAGGCCCGCGTGAAGGTTGCCACAAAGGAAAGCCTATTCGCGTCCATCCGTGTCATCCTTTACCGCCTTTTTGACTCAATGCTTTATTTTTCAAACTCATATATCTGTATTCCAAACGCTATGCTAAAAGGAACTTTTCCCATAGAGAAATTCAAGAAATTAGAGACCCCGTTCTACTATTACGACATCAAGTTGTTGCAAGAGACCTTGAACGTCGTTAAGGCGGAATCGGGCAAATATGGTTATCATGTCCATTATGCCATTAAGGCTAACGCCAATCCACGGCTGCTCTCATTAATCGCCCAAAACGGTTTTGGTGCCGATTGCGTGAGTGGCGGCGAGATCAAGGCGGCGCTCGAGGCGGGATTCCCGAATGACAAGATCGTCTTCGCCGGCGTCGGTAAGGCGGACTGGGAAATCAACCTGGGATTGGATAACGACATTTTCTGCTTTAACGTCGAGTCGATCGCCGAATTGGAAGTGATCGAGGAACTGGCCGCACGTAAGAACAAAACCGCACCTGTCGCCCTCCGTATCAATCCGGAAATCGACGCGCATACGCACGCCAAGATCACGACAGGGATGAAGGAGAACAAGTTCGGTATCAACCTGAGCCAATTGCCCACTACCCTCGAACGGATGAAAGGCATGCGACATGCCAAACTGATCGGTATCCATTGCCACATCGGTTCACAGATTACCGACATGTCCGCTTTCCGCAACCTCGTTATCCGCATGAACGAGATCCAGGAAGAGCTGGAGAAATCAGGCACGAGTGTTGAGAACCTGAACTTTGGCGGCGGCTTGGGTATCGACTATTACCACCCGAACCACCTGCCTATTCCAGCATTCGATAATTATTTCGCCGTGTTCAACAAGCTGCTGGAGAAACGGCCAGGGCAACAAATCCATTTTGAGCCGGGCCGCTCGATTGTGGCACAATGCGGTTCGTTGATCTCGAGAGTACTATACGTGAAAGAGGGCGAGACAAAGAAATTCGCCATCCTCGACGCCGGTTTCACCGACCTGATCCGTCCGGCCATGTACGACGCCTACCATCGCATCGAGAATATCTCTAGCGACGAGCCAACAGAGATCTACGACATTGTTGGACCAATTTGTGAATCGTCGGACGTATTTGCCAAAGATTATGAGTTGAACAAGGCTCACCGGGGCGATCTTCTCGCCTTGCGTTCGGCTGGCGCTTACGGCGAGATCATGGCGTCACGCTACAATTGCCGTGCGCTTCCTCGCGCCTATTATTCTGACGAGCTTTAATTTTCATCAAACTATCAATAAGGAAGTTGGTGACTGGGACCCGGACGGTCTCCCAATCGCCAACTTCAATCTTTTAAAAGGTTTGCGCTAAACAATATGTTGAGTATCTCCAATATCGAATTTGGGCTTTTAATTGTATCCACCCTCTTTTTCATCTATTTGTGCCTACGCGACCTCTCGTTCTACGGCCGACCCGTTAGAGCCGCACGGCAATTATCGGCAGAACCGGAACCGGAAACAGAAGTCACATGGCCATCCGTCTCGGTTATCATCTGCGCCAGCAACGAGGCTGAGCATCTCAGACAGACCCTGCCCCTGATCCTGGAACAAGATTATCCCAACTTCGAGGTCATCGTTGTCAACGTCGGCTCGACGGACGATACGGACGAACTTCTCAGCCAATTCAAGGCACGATACGAGCATCTTTATTATTCTTACACGCCACAAGACACCCGATATCTTAGCCAAAGGAAATTGGCCCTGACAATTGGCATCAAGGCGGCCAAGAATGAGCGTTTGCTCTTCACTGAAGCCTTTTGCGAACCTGTTAGCCCGCATTGGATCAAAAGCATGATGAACGCCGGACAAGAGGTGGTTATCGGCTATTGCCGTTACAATCATAAGCGGGGTTTGGCGGACCGGCTTATCGCTTACGACAATCTGCTTCGAGGACTACGTTACCTGTCCTCCACGCTGGTTCATCATCCTTATGCCGGCGACGGACGTAACCTCTCCTACCCCAGGAAACTCTTCTTCCAACATAAGGGTTTCTCAAGCAGTCTTTATCTCAACCGGGGCGACGACGACCTCTTCATCAACGAGATCGCCAATTCCAAAAACACTCAAGCATCACTCAATACGGAAAGTCACACGACTATGGCCCGTTACGACTCCTTCAAACTCTGGTTCGAGCGGAAAGCCTCACTGATCGCCACGCAACAATACTACAAGGGATATCAAGTCGGCACTTACCGGTTCGATACGGCCTTCTATTACCTGTTTAATATAGCCGCCATCCTGACGGTCATTGTCGGGATCCTGAACCATCAGCCCCTGTTGATCGCGGCTGGTGCCCTGCAACTCCTTGCCCGATACGCGATCCGATCGACAGTACTCTTCCAGGGCGCTCGCCTGTTAGGCCAAACCTTCTCTCCCGGCTGGTTGATATTGCTGGAACCATCCTTGCCTATTATCCAAGCCTTTGTCCGCCTTTTCCGGTTGTTCAACAAGAAAAAGGATTATACCTATTACGTACCGGATTAAACAAGCACAAAATAAACCCTGAAATCATTGGGATCATGGGATCTTTATCCTGCCCATTATAAAGTCCTAATAATGCCTATTGAGGGCAATAAACAATCCCGATTCTGGTACGATCAGGAAAATAAAGGATAAACAGGCAATCGGCACATATGTACGTGTTATTCTTGGGGTAAATTTCCATCCTCTGCCGCAAAAGGGGCAGGTTCCGGATCGTGCGAATAGGCTTTTGGTTCCGATTGGAAAACAACATGATAGGCCGACTCCACATAACTCTTCTCCAAAAGGCGGACAATCTCCTCGAGCGTCGCTTGCCGACGGTCGGGCTTGAGCTGACATTCCCAGACGACCATCGTGTGCCAACCCATTTCCGTCAGTTGCGCACGCACTCGCTCATCCCGCTCCTTATTACGTCGCAACTTCTGTTCCCACCATTCTGTACGGGTACGAGGTGGACGGAATTCCGGGCAACCTTCATGACCATGCCAAAAACAACCATTGATGAAAATTGCGGTCTTATACTTGCGTAAGACGATATCCGGCGTACCAGGCAGTTTCCGGACATTGACACGAAAGCGAAAACCGGCATGGAAAAGGTATCGACGCACCAGTATCTCCGGCTTCGTGTCCTTGCTTCGGATCATCGACATGATGTGACTACGTTTCTCGGGAGACAGGCGATCGGTCATGGCAACTTTTACTCAAAACGGATACTCTTCACGGGATCAATCTTTGTGATCAGGTAGGTTGGCCCCAACATCATCAGCAATGAGGCGGCCAAAGAGCCAATGTTCAACAAAAGCAACGAACCCACACTTAAGTCGATAGGCACGGCATCAAGATAATAGACCGTAGGATCCAGCTTGACCACATGAAAGAAGGATTGGATCAGGCAAAGGGAAACACCTATAACATTTCCCCACAAAAGCCCCTTTCCGATCAGGAAAAAGGAGACATAAAGGAATATCTTACGGATGCTGTCGTTATTCTCACCCAACGCTTTCAGGATACCGATCATATTGGCACGCTCCAAAATAATGATCAACAGGCCGGAGATCATCGTGAAACCTGCCACCGCCAACATCAGGACCAGAATAACCACCACATTGATATCAAGCACGTCGAGCCAACTGAAGATCATTGGGTTTAATTCCTTGATCGAACGGGTATAAAAGGTATTACCCAAACGGTCCTGACGCTCCGCCATATCAAAATAGACCTCCTCGGCGATCGGATCGAGCCGGTCATAATCGTCGACCAACAACTCCAGGCCGCTCACCTCATCCGCCTCCCAATCGTTCAAGCGACGGATCTGCTTGATATCGGCCAGAATAAAAAGCTTATCGTAATCCACGAAGCCGGTCTCATAGATGCCTACAATATGGAACTTACGGGCACGTACCTCCTCCTGTACGAAATAGGTCAGGAAAGAATCATCCAGCTTCAGTCCCAACAGATTCGCCAGATAACTGGAGATCACGACATCCGTCGTACGCTTATCCGGATCTATCGTGAGCGTATCGCCCTCGAGCAGATTCGACTTAAAGAAGGTCCAATCAAAATCGGTATCGACTCCTTTCAATACGATCCCCTGAAAATCCTGGTCGGTCTTCAGCATACCAGGCTTAGTGGCGAACCGCTCCACATGCCGGATGCCCTCCATTGAGGAAAGATGAGCGATCAAGGAATCACTGACCGCCAAGGGCTGAAGCTCATACGATGAATTACTCTCAAAATTGGTGATTTGGATATGTGAGCCAAAGCCAATCACCTTATTACGTACCTCTTTCTTGAAACCGATCACGATAGCGACCGACAGGATCATAACCGCCAATCCGAGGGCAATACCCACCACGGCAACACGGACCGCCGGAGGCATCGAACGCCTGCCTCCAACCGTCTTAAAATGAATCCGCCGCGCTATAAATAACTCCAAGTTCAAGGCGCTTTCCCTTTCTTAAATTACCCGGCCGGGATAGGCCTCCAACGCCTTGCTTAATACGAGCAACGCTTTCGCCAAATCCTCTTTTTTCAGGACATAAGCCATACGTACCTCGTTCTTTCCCAATCCTGGTGTAGTGTAGAAACCGGATGCGGGCGCCATCATAACAGTCTGTCCCTCATATTCGAACTCCTCCAGGCACCAAGCGCAGAACTTTTCGGCATCGTCGACCGGAAGTTTCGCCACGGTATAGAACGCGCCCATCGGAATCGGCGAATAACAGCCAGGAATTCGATTCAAGCCATCGATCAGGAACTTGCGTCGTTCCACATATTCATTATAAACCTCCAGCATATAATCATCAGGCGTATCCAACGAGGCCTCCGCCATGATCTGTCCGATCAAAGGAGGACTCAGACGAGCCTGGCACCATTTCATCACGTTCTCACGTACCTGCTTGTTCTTCGTAATCAAGGCACCGATACGGATACCACACTCACTGTAACGCTTCGAGACCGAATCGACCAATACGACATTATTCTCGATCCCCTTCAAATGGAACGCGGAAATATAAGGCGCACCCGTATAACAGAACTCACGATAAACCTCGTCAGAGAAAAGGAACAAATCGTACTTCTTGACGATATCGCGAATCTGGTCCATCTCCTTCTGGGTATAAAGATAGCCGGTCGGATTATTGGGATTGCAAATCAAGATCGCCTTGGTCCGGGGCGTGATCAATGCCTCGAACTTCTCCAGGGAAGGCAAGGCAAAACCCTCATCGATCGTGGAAGGGATTGTCTTGATAACCGCACCGCTCGAGATAGCGAAAGCCATATAGTTCGCGTAAGCCGGTTCTGGAACGATAATCTCATCACCAGGATCGAGGCAAGCCATAAAGGAGAAGAAGACCGCCTCCGAACCACCAGTCGTAATGATGATATCATCCACGTCCACATGAATATTGAATTTGGCGTAATAACCCACCAATTTCTCCCGGAAACTGCGGATACCCTCACTGGGAGAATACTCCATTACGGTCCGGTCCACATGACGCATCGCCTCCAAGGCTACCTCTGGTGTCGGCAGATCAGGCTGTCCGATATTCAAATGATAAACCTTGATTCCCCTTTGTTTAGCCTTATTGGCCAACGGTACAAGTTTTCTAATTGGAGAAGCCGGCATATTGACTCCTCGCTCCGAAATATTTGGCATCTCTTATATTTTTTACTGATCGAGCCGCAAATTTACAAAAAACCTTTTGTTTCCACGCGAATCTGATAAAAATCAAAACCCCAAAGCCCATCGATCCCTATCCGGCACGGCTTGTCAGGCTTAAATACCTGGTCTCGGGGAATCCTTGCTCGCATGCATTGAGGATACAAACGCATGTGGGTCAATCTCACGGATCTCATCCTTCAATTTAGGCAAGTCTTTCCGCTCGGCTATCGTAAAGATAATCTCCGTCTCATGCCCCTCATACATGCCCTTGCCATGAATGAATGTTCCGCGCATACCCAATTTATGGACAATAACCTCTTTTAAGGCAGCCGTATTCTGGGAAACAATAAAGACCGCCCGACTGGGATTCTCCGATTGGAACATCTCCACAATCTTACCGTAGACAAAAATAGTGAACCAAGAATAGAGAGGAACTGCCCAATCCTGGAACGCGACCAAACCCAATAGGACAATAGCCGAGTCGAGAACTATAATCATATTGCTGACCTTAACATTCGAGTTTTTAGCGATCACTCGGGCCAAAACATCTGTACCGGCACTCGTACTTTGCGCCTTAAACACAAAAGTCACGCCCATACCCAAAATCGCGCCACCATAAAAAGCGGCGATAAAGGCATCGTTCTCCACCAAAGGCTCGGTAATGAAATAAGAAAGAAGATCCGTGAAGAAGGAGATCAGGAGAAATGTAACAACCGTCTTTGGGCCGGAAGCCAATCCGATTTTACGCATCGCCAAAAACATCAACGGAATATTGAAGCAAAGCGCCGTAGCACCCATCGGCAAACCATCCGGGAAAAAGGAGAAAACTCCTTTCGAAATATAATGGAGCACGATCGATATACCATAAACGCCACCCGGCACGATCTTGTAAGGAGCCAGGAAAACGACATAACTCAACGCCTGAAGGAAAGCGCCGATCAAAATTAAAGAATAATCCACCATATTATGGCGGAAAGAGGGTATAACCCGACCTGTTGACTCGTTTTGCATATCGAAGATTTTAGATCTGTTAAGTTCTTTTATTTACTTTCGCGAAACTACAAAACTTATCCAAAACCCAATAAACAAAAATCAACAAAAAAGGGATCTACCCATCCAGGCAGTCCCTTTTCCTCTAACGATATGATGACAAATACAGTTTTTACTTATTTCGCATTCTCTGCCAAATAAACATCCGGCATTGAATCCTCAGCCAACATGCGGTTATTGTTGTTGGTTACATTGATCAACGTCACGTATTTACGATATTGCTCAGCTGTCAACGCCTTTTTCATCAACTTCAAGTTGCCATAAACAGCCTCATATTGCTTACGATCGTGGTTCTTGGAGCCACTGCGTGCGCTCTCAGCCTGCTTCTCGATGAAATACTCATTAATGTTAGCAACCTCCTCGATCTGAGTTGAAGTCAATTGCAAATACTCGCTCAATTTACCAACACTGATAACAAACGGCTCTCTGCTCAAATTGGGCTTCTGTGCGAATGCGCTCGCGCCCATCATTAATGCGGCTGCAGCCGCCATAACTAAACCTCTCATAACCTAAACCTTTTTAAATCAAACCAATTATATAAAAACCTAAAATAATAACCTAAAACAACCAATGCCTCAGACAGCAACCGAATTATTTATTTTCCGCCAGATAACTATCCAATAACGCATTGTTACCAACGTTCACTTTCGAGTTCTCGCTTGTCACCTTAATCAAGGCTACATATTTGCGATATTGATCATCATCCAGCACCTTCTTCATCAATTTCAGGTTCGACAACAAAGCGTTGTCCGCATCCTTTTGCTTCGCGTTGTTAAACATCGTCTCCGAATTAACTACGCCGCCTAATTGTTTCTCAAAATAAGAATGGATCGTTGCCACTTTCTCTACCTGCTCTCCTGTAAGGCCGAGGTAGCGATTCAATTGGTCAAAACTCATCCCCTTTTCACTTGGATTCTGAGCAAATCCCATTGTCGCGACTAACATAAAAGCGACTGACATCATTAAACGTTTCATTCTTTTTCTCTTTTTAATTTAACCTAAACCTAAACACGTTTTGTTCGTGTTTCCTTATCTTTTCGATGCAAAGATATACACATGTTCTATAACATAGTTATTCGATACGGTTAATATTTGCTAATTAATGACAGAATTGATATTTATCAATCACATCGCAATCATTTTGTAATACACATTACTTAAATATTGCGAATATTGACATATATTATAGCTTTCCACTGAACAAGTCCATAGGAAAATCAGTTGACTTGTTTATGATGTTCATAGGAAGGTATTACAAAGCGGACATAGACCAACAAAGAAGCCAAACAACAGAAAGCACCAACCAGATAAGCAGAAGCCAAATTAGCGTGAGAGGCAATATAACCAGCTGACAACATGCCTATTCCCATTCCAAGATCAAAAGAGGTCAGATAGGTGGAAGTCGCTGTTCCCCGCAAATGATGAGGCGCTACATTCACGAACAAGCATTGAAACGCAGGGACACTAATGCCAAAACCAATACCAATACCAAGTGCGCAAGCGAAATAGACAAATGTATCGTGAAACAGGGAAAACAGCATAAATATGACAAAAAGGAGTGATAAGGAGGTAATCGATACCTTGTGGATCTTACCATGATCCACCAAACGCCCGGAAACCAAGCGAGCCGAACCGACACCAATCGCCATGAAGATAAAGAAATAACCAGGATTGGCCACCTGAATCTCTTGTCCATACAAGACAACGAACGAGAGCAACATGCCATAAGGTATGGCGACCAAAAGATAGGCGAATGCCGCCGGCAGGGCAGTCAATAAGATAAAACGATCCAGCGAGAAGGCCGGACGAGCCACTTTTGCCCGCTTGGGGTAAGCAATCCGACTAACCGACAAGATTCCCACTAAGGCGGCCACCCAAGCGACACCAACCAAACTGTCGAAACCGGAACGACTATACAGGCTAACCGCCAACAACGGAGCCAGCGACATGGCCAGATTGATCGTCAAGCCATAAAAACCCATTCCCTCTCCTCGACGCTCGGAAGGGATCACGTCAATCGTTATCGTATTGCCCGAGACCGATGTCAGTCCCATAAAGCCGCCTTGCAAGAAACGAACCACGATCATCGAGACCAGACCGAACGCAAACCAATAGCCCACAAACAGGGCCGCGAACATCGAGAATGCGAACAGATAAAGCGACTTGCGGGAAAAGCAATCGACCAGATAGCCGGAAAAGGGGCGAACGCACAATACGCCAATCGTATAACTCGACAAAGCCCATCCCACCTCTTGCGTATCCAACTTCAAATGATCTACCAAATAAAGAGGTAAAGTCGGCATCAACAAGTAATAAGCGAAGTTCATCAAGAAGTAGGAAAGGCAACAACGCACGAAATTCCGGCTCCACAACGGCCTTATTTTTCCGGGATCGCTCATGCCCACTCGCTCAATTCCAACCAACGGGTCGATTTCTCATCGATCGCGTTAATCAACCAACTGATCCGTTCCGATTTTTGGAGCAGCTCCTCATTGCTCAACGTGCCACTGCTCATCGCCTGTTCCAGTTCCGCCTTCTCGTTTTCCATCGCCTCTATCTCGCTTTCCAAAGACTCATATTCTTTCCGCTCCTTAAAAGAGAGTTTTCGTTTCTCCTCACGAACAGGCCGATTACCTTTTTTATTCTCATCCGGACGCTTAGCGGCCTCCAACGCCTGGGCCTCACGCTCCAGTTGCTCTTTGGCCTCACGCCATTCCCGATATTGCGTATAATTGCCGGGGAAATCCTGGATATCGGCATTTCCATGGAAGACCAACAGGTGATCGACCACCTTATCCATAAAATAACGGTCGTGTGAAACAACGATCAGGCAGCCCTTGAATTGCCGCAAATACTCCTCAAGGACATTCAAGGTAACAATATCCAGGTCGTTCGTCGGCTCGTCGAGCACCAGGAAATTGGGATTGCGCATCAGAACCGTACAAAGATAGAGCCGGCGCTTCTCGCCACCGCTCAACTTATAGACATAATTATATTGCTTATCGGGCGTAAACAGGAAATGGTTCAGGAATTGCGAAACACCCAGTTTCTCACCGTTACCCAAATCCACGTACTCGGCTATCGCACGCACGACATCAATCACCTTCATCTGCTCGTCGAACTTCAACCCCTCCTGACTGTAGTAACCGAAACGAACGGTCTCGCCCACGTCAAAATGCCCGCTGTCTGGAGCGACCTCTCCCATAAGCATCTTGATGAAAGTCGACTTACCCGTACCGTTGTTACCGACAATACCCATTTTCTCATAACGGGCGAAAACGTAATTGAAGTCGTCTGTTATCTTCAAGTCGCCAAAACGCTTGCACACGTGCGAGGCCTCAAAGATCTTGGAACCGATATATGAGGATTTCACGCCCAGTTCCACCGTACCGGCCTCCCGACGCTGCTTGGCCTTTTTCTCCAGCTCATAAAAAGCGTCGATCCGGAACTTGGCCTTAGTGCCTCGTGCCTGAGGTTGACGGCGCATCCAATCCAATTCCTTACGAAGCAGGTTGCTGGCTCGATCCACCTCCGCATTCATCGCGGCGATCCGCTCCTCCCGCTTTTCCAGATAATAGCTGTAATTACCCTTATAGAAATAGATTTGCTTGTTGTCGATCTCCAGGATCTCGGAACAAACCCGGTCAAGGAAATAACGGTCGTGCGTCACCATCAGGATACTGATGTTCGCCCGGCCCAAATATTCCTCCAGCCATTCGGTCATCTCCAAGTCCAAGTGGTTGGTTGGCTCATCGAGGATGATCAACTCCGGCTCGGTAATCAACACATTGGCCAGGGCGACCCGTTTCAACTGGCCACCCGACAACTCCCCTACCTTTTGGTCGAGCCGGTGAATATTGAGTTTTCCCAAGATCTGTTTCGCCCGTTGCTCATAATCCCACGCTTTCAAGGCATCCATACGCTCCAGGATCCGCTCCAGACCGGAATGATCCTCACGCGAGATCGCCGCCTCATATTCAGCGATCGTACGCACGGTCTCATTCTCCGAGAAGAAACAGGCCTCCAAGACCGTCAAGTTCTCCGGATAGGCGGGCGCCTGCTCCAGGTAGCCAACCCGCAAGTCTTTCCTGAAGACAATCTCTCCGCTGTCATAGCCCTCCTTACCGGCTATGATGTTCAGAAGCGTCGTTTTTCCCGTTCCGTTCTTGGCGATCAGGCCGATCTTCTGCCCTTGCGCCACACCAAACGTTATATCCTCGAAAAGAACCAAGTCGCCAAAGCTCTTGGTCAATTTATCTACTTGAAGGTAACTGATCATTATGCTCTATTTTTCTTTTCCCGCGAATGTAACAATTATTCGGGAATACGGGATAAAGGACACGGCATTACGCACCCTCGCAAAAAACGCATGAGGCTATGTCAGAATATGGAGCGCGCACCCTTATCACCTGAAAGGCAGGGCGTCAAAAAGCGGTTAAGGCGTAAAAAACAGCGACCAACCCCATCCGCGTGAAGGTTGCCCCAGGCGGGGCAAGTCCCAAGCAGCTCTGCGTGAAGGTTGCCCCAGACGGGGCAAGTCCCAAACAGCTCCGCGTGAAGGTTGCCACAAGCGGGGCAAGTCCCAAGCAGCTCCGCGTGAAGGTTGCCACAAGCGGGGCAAGCCCCAAGCAGGCCCGCGTGAAGGTTGCCACAAGCGGGGCAAGTCCCAGGCAGGCCCGTTTGAAGGGCCCTAAAGGAAAGCCTATTCTCGCTCGTCCGTGTCATCCATTACCGCTTTTTTGGCACACCGCCATGCGGAAATAGAAGATCAAACAAACATCAAGATCAATATTTGCGCCGAAAGCACCCTGAGGAACATCACCAATGGATAGACCGTCGCATAACCGACTGCCGGCGCGTCGCACGAGGTCAACTCACTTGAATAGGCCAACGCAGGCGGATTGGTCGTCGCGCCCGACAAGACACCGATCAGCGTGAAATAATTCAGTTTCAGGAAGACACGGCCAATAATCCCCATCAGCAGGATCGGGATCAAGGTAATCAGGACACCATAACCGATCCAGATATAACCTTTCTGTTCAATAATCGTCTCCACAAACCCGGAACCAGCCCCTAACCCGACACAGGCCAAGAACAACGCAATACCGATCTCTCGGATCATCAGGTTAGCACTCATCGTCGTATAGGTAATCAATTTGTATTGAGGACCAAACCGGCTGATCAGGATCGAGACGATCAATGGGCCACCCGCCAATCCCAGTTTCACGGGCTGCGGGATACCCGGAAAGACGAACGGAATACTGCCGAGGATACAACCTAAGGCGATTCCGATAAAGATCGGCAACAGGTTCGGGTGGTTCAGGCGTTTCATAGAATTACCCAACACTTTCTCCACATGGCTGACAGCCAACTCGCTTCCTACGATCGTCACCCGGTCGCCCATCTGAATGCGCAATTGAGGACTGGCGACCAAGTCGACTCCCGCCCGATTGATCCGGGTAATATTTGCCCCGAAATTACTCCGTATCTTAATTTGCGCCAAAGTCTTACCATTCAGTTCGGGCTTCGTGATCAAAATACGGCGGGAGATCAACTGCGCCTCATCTCCCTCCCAAGTCATCTCTACCTCACGACCGAAAAAGACCATGATCGCCTCGATATCGACCGGGTTGGAGATCACCAAGATACGGTCGTTCAAACGTAGCACCGTATCCGGCCCGGCCAACTCGGTTCCCTCTCCTGAAGCATGCGAGATCCGGGAAATTACAAACTGCCGCTTAAGCAAAGGATGAATCTCGCGAATCTTCTTGCCATCGACCGCCTCGTTATGAATCTCAATTGTCACCGGGCGGACCGTCAAGTCCTGTTGCAGGCCATTCGCCTCCTCAGCGGCCTTCTCCTCCTTCTTCAAATCGACACGGAAGAATGAACGCAACGCCAATAAGGAGAGGATACAACCTACGACACCAAGAGGATAGGCCACGGCATAGCCCAAAGCGATCTCAGGCGCATCGATTCCCGTCAAGTCGCTGTTCGCCTGTTGCGCCGCACCAAGACCAGGCGTATTGGTCACGGCTCCCGACATGATACCGACCATAGTAGTGATGGGAATTCCCGTCACGAAATGCAACGCAACCGTGATAACGACTCCCAGAAAGACAACTCCGCTCGCCAGCATATTCAGGCTCAGGCCTCCCTCCTTGAAAGCGGAAAAGAAGCCCGGTCCGACTTGCAGACCAATCGAATAGACAAACAGGATCAAGCCGAATTCCTTCAGGAAATGCAAAAGATGCTCATCCAAGTTTAAGTTATAATGACCAAAAACAATACCCACAAACAGAATCCACGTCACGCCCAACGAAACACCGCAGACACGGATTTTCCCCAACACGATCCCCAAAGAGATGACCAGCGCGAGAATCAACACCGAATGGGCGACACCTCCACTCCACAAGTTAGGATAGCCCTCCAACAAATTACTCAAATACTCCATATTGCATTTTATAATTGTTATAACAAGCCACAAGCCGTGGTTCTTATCATAATTCGTACGTCGATTGAAGTCGCATCATTTTCCTGGTTCCAGCGGGACGAGGGATTTTCACCTAAATCCCCTTTTAATCCGGAAAGGTGAACGCCCTTCCGGAACCATGCCGCGAAAGTAACCCTTTTAACGCAATAATAAAATCTTCAGCCTGAAATTTCAAGATGCCAGGCCCTGTGAAGGAGCCCGATAAGAGAACAAAATCGGGCGTGATCCTGTTTACGAACAGGTCTAAATGTCGCTCAACTTTTTCAGGAAGGACTATTTCATCATCTTTGGGCAAGGCCAAAATTTTGTCCGAAAGAAAATGTTTTTTCTTCCGAAGAAAAATGAAATTTTCTTCGAACAAAACCAAATTTTCTTTCGGACAAAAAATGGGGCACATACGTACGTGTCGCCCTTCACGAACGTACGTATCGACTGACACGAGCGGTCATGACAGCCTACACGAACGTATGTGTAGCCCGATACGTACTATTGTCTGAAAACAGGCTATTTTCTTATTCAGGATTTACCATTATTTGAATAATTGAGGAGCCATATTATAGAGGTCGTACCGCCAGACATGCCATGTATGGCCACCCGGCATCTCACTATACTCATACTTGATACCCGCCTCATCAAAAAGCTTTAACATCGCCTGACAATTCTTGTAAGCGATATCCTCCGGACCGCCTTGCGTAAAACGCAACGCCCGGACAGAGGCATTAAAATCGGCCGCGATCTTTTTCAAGTAAGCGCCTTTCTCCCGATACGTCTCCTGATCGTTCGCGAACCAACCGGAACTCAAGACCCAGAAATAACCGAACTGCTTATAATGCTCGAGTGCGACCTCCAACGTTTCAAGACCACCCATCGACAGGCCCGCCAAAGCCCGATTATCCTTATCGGTCAAGACCCGATAATTGCGCTCTATAAAGGGAATGATATCGTTCGTCAAGTCTTTCGAGAACAAAGGAACCTCTCCTTCCAAGGTCTCGGCCGGAATCGTGCCGTTGGGCATTACTACGACCATCGGCTTGATCTTTCCCTCGGCCAAAAGGTTATCCAGGATATTACCGGCGCAACCGACGGTCGGCCAAGCGTTATCCGTATCGCCTCCACCATGAATCAGGTAAAGTACCGGCAAGCTCTCCGTCGATTTCTCATATCCCGCAGGCGTCCAGACATGCAAACGGCGAGTTGTCCGCAACGACTCCGAATAATAATAACGTTGGGCGATTGCCCCATGCGGCACCTCTTTCATGGCAAAAAACTCATCACCTGTCGGCTCTACCCGCAACAAGGCACTCGTCTCGCTCGCCAATGGGGATTTAGGATCATACACCCGCACACCATCGATCACGAAATTATAACGATAGACTCCCGGGGCTAAACCATCCACAACGGCTTCCCATACACCACGATTATCTTTCTTGAAATCGGCCTTCAATTGCCAAAAATCACCCGTCAGCCTCACCTCCTTCGCCTCAGGCGCATAGACACGCAAGGCGATCTTGTCACCTGGTAATATTTCCGTCGACACTAACGAGTCGTTCGCTGTTTTCGGGAGATTCCATTGGGCCATCACACTGGTCGTCAAACACAGGCCAAGAGCGATCAACAAATTCTTACTCATAACTTTCAATTTAATGTTAACAAAAACGATGCCTCAAGAATTTCCATCACGGCATCCATCATTTTACGGTTTATCACAAAGATATGGAATCTGAAGATAAGGCAAGCCTTCCCAATACATTATTTATATAGGAAAAATCAATGAAAAGGCAGTTCCAATTGAACCCAATCCTCCGGTTTATCCTCTCGGGGATGGGATACCGACAAACCGATAAGGCGGATCGGGCGATCCGTATAGTCGATTTCCTTCAAAAGACGTTTCGCCACGGGCAATATCCGTTGCAAGGTGGTCAAACTCTTGGAGATCGTGACGCTACGGGTCTGTAACGTAAAATCATGGAACTTGATTTTTAATGTCAACGTATTTCCCTCAAAACCGGAACGCTCCAACCGGCCAACCAACTCGTTGGCGACATGATACAACTCGATAATCACCGCTGACTGGATAGAGATGTCCTTTTCGAGCGTATGTTCGCACCCGACCGATTTCCGCACACGTTCCGCCACGACAGGCCTCGGATCTATGCCCCGGGCAAAATCATAATAAAGCTGGCCAACCTTCCCGAACTGACGGACCAGCATCTCAAGAGAGCAGGCTCTCAACGTTTTCCCGTCGTGAATTCCCAAACGATGCATCCGATCAGCCGTCACCGGACCGACACCCCAAAACGACTCAACGGGCAGGCGATCGATAAAAGCCAACGCCTGATCGGGATGGATCGTACACAGGCCATTCGGTTTACGGTAGTCGGAAGCGATCTTGGCCAAAAACTTATTATAGGAGACACCAGCAGAGGCGACAAGAGAAAGCTCCTCACGAATCCGGCTCTTGATCTCCTTCGCGATGTCAACAGCGAGATCGATTCCCCGCTTGTTATCCGTCACGTCAAGAAAGGCCTCATCAAGCGATATGGGCTCGACCAGATCCGTATAATCATGAAAGATATCATGGATCTGGGCCGAGACAGCCTTATAGACCGACATCCGCCCCGGCACAAAGATCAGGTCAGGACAAAGTCGCTGGGCTTTCAAGGACGACATCGCCGAACGCACGCCATAACGGCGTGCCTCGTAACTGGCCGCCGCTACGACACCCCGTCTTTTCGCATGCCCTACCGCGATCGGCTTCCCGCGATATTCCGGATGATCGCGTTGCTCGACCGAGGCATAAAAGGCATCCATATCGATATGGATTATCTTACGCCTTGAGATATGCTCTGGTCCGCACATGGAAACGCCTCCATAACAAAAGGCCCAAGGTGGTCAAACTGACCGGGAAACCCGCCCATACACCCTGAGCGCCCCAATCCAGGACAAAACCACAGAAATAACCAATTGGCAAAGCCAATCCAAAATGGCAACAGAATGCGACCCAAGCCATCCACTTGACATCCGCCATACCTCGCAAAGCATTGGCAAACAAGACCTGCAAACCATCACCCGCCTGATAAAGAATCACGGACCATGAAAGCAACGCCACCAAATGGACAATCTCCTCATCGCTCGTGAAGATATAACCCAACTGATTACGGAACAGGAAAATAAACAGCATGACCATCAAAGCGACCGTCCAGATCAGGTGAAGTCCCGCATAAGAGGCCTGACGTACCTCACGCCAGGCGCCCAAGTGCTTGAAACCACTCACCCGGATCGTCACCGCCGCGCCAATGCCATAATAGACCATAAAGCCCAACGTCGTAATAACGCCCGCCACCTGATGAGCCGCCAAAGCCGCGCTCCCGATCCATCCCATCATGATCACGCTCAAGTTGAACGACGCGGTCTCGACCCCCATCTGCAAACCAACCGGCAAACCCAAACGAACCAGTCGCCCATAATTGGTCCAGTTCACCTTTCCCCGAAGATATCCTTCACGAAAACGCTCATATCGACGTCCCCGATACATCAGGTAGGCAAAAACCAGGCACATCGTCACACGACTGATCAATGTAGAAATACCTGCGCCCGTCAAACCCAGCTCCGGACATCCGAACTTACCGTAAATCAGCAAATAGTTACCGATAATATTCAAGACATTCGATGAGATCATGACCCACATGGGTGTCAGTGTATCCGTCGTCCCATCACAAAACTGCTTATAGGAATTGAAGAGCATGACAAACACCACGGACACCAGCTGAATGATATAATATGGATAAATATAAGGCAACAGTTCTTCCGGCTGGTTAAAGATCCGGATATTCAGCAACAGCAACGACATGATCCCCACCAGCAACAGGCTCAGGATAAAATTGACGAACAAACTGTTGCGCAACATCTCACCAGCCTTGTCATATTCCTTACCGACAAACAGACCACCGATGATCGGTGTCAGGCCGTAAGAGAATCCCATACCAAAGATAAACACCAGGGCAAAAAAATTATTGACAAACGACGCGGCCGCCAACTCGGTCGCCCCATGATGCCCCACCATGATGTTATCGACAAATCCCACAACGATAACGCCCAGCTGGCCCAGCATAATCGGGCCACCCAAGCGTAATGTTTCCTTATAATGTTTCTTATAATCCGCTAACCGCATCGATCAGATCACCTCTACCGACAAGATCACCACATTCTCTGTCGGACGATCCTGCTTGTTCGTTTTCATGGCTTGGATCGCGTCAACCACATCCAAACCATCCACAACCTCACCATACACCGTATACTCATTGTCCAGGAAAGGCACACCGCCGACCGTCTTATAAGCCTCACGAACCTCCGGAGAGATCTTTGCCTCCATCTTGCGGCTCTCAGCCTCCAACTCTACTTTCCCGATCAACGTATCTCGCAAGATCGCCAGCTCCTCCTTGTTTCCGGAACGATAAAGCGACATGATCTTCGACTTGTTCTCGGTTTGCAACCGGGCGAAGATCGCCTGCTTCAAACGGTTCTCCAACTGTTTCTCCATCTGGTTCAACTCAGCGTCCGAATATTTCTTACCGGTAACGATATAAAATTGCGAAGCGGATGAAGCCTTCTCCGGATTCACCTCATCACCCGTACGTGCGGCACACAAAGCGCCTTTCTTATGGAAACGGACCGGATAACGGAACTCTGCGGGAACCGTATAACCCAGATCGCCAGCACCAAGCGACTTGTTCATCGGCGCGTCCTTCGAGGTCACGTCACCTCCCTGGATCATGAAATCCTTAATCACCCGATGGAACAACAGGCCCTCGTATTGCTTATCCGCCACCAAACGAAGGAAATTATCACGATGCAAAGGGGTATCATTATATAATTTAAGCGTGATATCGCCCTTATTGGTGCGCATCAGCACCATTGTCTCTTTCTCTTGATTTTCCATATGATATAATTCTCTCTTTTTTATTTATCCACGATTTCCATACTCTTGATCTTGATGTCCTTCAATGGACGATCCCGCTCATTTGTCTGCTCAAACTGAATCTTATCCAAAACCTTATCACCTGAGACAACCTCACCGAACACCGTATACTTCCCATCCAAGTCCGGACGCCCGCCTTTCAACATATAAGCTTCACGTTGCTCGGGCGTGAAACTCTTGCCTTCCGTCTTTTCCATCTTATCCAACTCCATACTGGTAAAAAACTTTCCAGTAACGATATAGAACTGGGTTGGAGAAGAAGCTCTTTCAGGATTCACCTCATCAGCCGAACGAGCGGCACACAACGCTCCACGCTTATGGAAATGGGCCGGATAGACAATCTCCGCCGGAATCGTATAATCCAGGCTATCCTCACCCAACGGCTTATCCATCGGTGCGTTCACCGAGTTCAGATCACCCGCCTGTACCATAAATTGCTTGATGACACGATGGAACAAGACGCCTTCATAAACTCCATCCTTGACATTCTTGATAAAGTTATCGCGATGCAAAGGCGTGTCATCGTAGAGCTTTACCTTAATTTTTCCCTTATCCGTATCAATCAACACCAGCGTTCCCTCTTGAGCGAATATCGCGAACGCATAAATCATCATTCCCAACAACAGAAAAACTCGTCTCATATCCTTAAATTCTTAATTAGTTTTTATCATCCATGCTCTCCCTCAACTCATCCAGTGCCATCAATTGCTCCGTCCACTGATCCATTGTCTCGGAAAGCTCCCGTTTAGCTGTCGCATACTCCTCGTAAAGAGCCGTATCCGCCGCTCCATCAGGCGTCGCCAAACGGGTTTCAATCTCCGCGATCCGGCTCTCCAGTTCCGCTATTCGCCGCTCCAAATCGGCTACAGCTTTTTCTTGACGCTTGATCGCCTTACTCTGTTCCTTGCGGGCCTCGTATGAGAGCTTGTTCTGGCTCGGCTCCTCATCCATCACAACCGTAGACGTAGCCTTGGTTGTCCGCTCCAGCTCCCGCAAATTATCCATCTTCTTCTTTTCCAGGAAATCGTAGATTCCTCCCAGATGCTCAACCACCCTTTGATTGCCGAACTCATAAACCTTGTCCACCAGACCATCCAAAAACTCACGGTCGTGCGAAACAACAATCACTGTTCCATCAAATGCCTTCAACGCATCTTTCAGGACATCTTTCGAACGCATATCCAAGTGATTGGTCGGCTCATCGAGGATCAACAAATTCACGGGCTCCAGCAACAGACGGATCATCGCCAAACGAGTCCGCTCACCGCCAGAGAGAACCTTAACCTTCTTGTCAGAAGCCTCACCACCAAACATGAAAGCACCCAGGATATCACGTATTTTGGTACGAATATCACCTTGAGCCACATAATCGATCGTCTCGAACACCGTACGGTTCTCATCCAACAATTGCGCCTGGTTCTGGGCAAAATAGCCGATCTTAACATTATGTCCCAGCTCCAACTTACCCGTATAATCGGTGATTTCCCCCATGATACATTTCACCAGGGTTGATTTTCCCTCACCGTTCTTACCCACGAATGCCACCTTGTCGCCACGATGGATCGTAAAGGTCACGTGATCAAAGATCAGATGGTCGCCATAACGTTTAGCCACCTCCTCCGCAATCACCGGATAAGAACCGGAACGAGGAGCAGGCGGGAATTTCAGGTTCAGCATCGCCGTATCCACCTCATCTACCTCGATGCGTTCCACCTTATCCAGCTGTTTGATACGTGATTGTACCTGCACCGCCTTGGTCGCCTTATAACGGAACCGTTCAATAAAAGCCTCCGTATCAGCAATCATCTTTTGTTGGTTCTCATAAGCTCTCAGCTGTTGCTCACGACGTTCTTTCCGCAAGACAACATAATCCGAGTATTTCGCCCGATAATCATAGATACGTCCCAGTTCAATCTCAATCGTTCGAGTTGTCGTATTATCCAGGAAAGCGCGGTCGTGCGAAACCAGGATCACGGCATTGGCCCGGGTCGCGATAAACGTCTCCAACCATTGGATAGACTCAATATCAAGGTGGTTGGTCGGCTCGTCAAGCAACAACACGTCAGGACTGCGCAGCAATAATTTAGCCAACTCGATACGCATACGCCAGCCTCCACTGAACTCAGCCGTCGGCCGATCCAAATCGCTCCGTTTAAAACCCAAGCCAATCAAGGTACGTTCCAACTCGGCATAATAATTATTACCGCCCATCATCTGATAATGCTCGCTCAGCGAGGTTACCCGATCGATCAGGGCCTGATAACCCGCCGACTCATAATCCGTACGGTTAGCCAATTCCTCATTCAAACGATTGATGGTCTCCTCCAACTGACGGACATGATCAAAAGCGGTCTCGGCCTCCTCACGCACGGTTCTCGTATCGGTCAAGGTCATCTGCTGCGGCAAATAGCCAATCGTCACCTCCTTTGGTTTACTGATCGCACCCGATGTCGGCGACTGCAACCCGGCGAAGATCTTTAACATGGTCGACTTGCCGGCTCCATTCTTACCGACCAAGGCGATCCGATCCTTTTTGTTGACCACAAACGATACACCATCAAACAAGGTAAAACCACCAAACTCGACGGTCAAATTATCTACTGAAATCATATCTGCTTATCTAATTCGAGGACAAAGATACACCTATTTCCCGAAAGTAAAAACCCCGTTATCACGGTTAAAGCCTCAAGCCTTAGCGCTCTGGCGCTCCTCATAAAGTCGCTTGATCAACGCGCAGGCCATCGGCAACGACATACTGCCCGTATTGATCATAAGATTGTAGTTATGAGGATCCGCCCATTTGCGTCCGGTGTAATGTTGATAATGGGCTATCCGGGCTCGATTGACCCGACTAATCGCCGCACGAGCGGATGATGGTTCCAGGTGATAAGCCTCGACACATCGCTTATAGGCACTTTCCTGATCACTGTAACAAAAGATACGGATCACCGAACTCTCAGGAAAATCATCAAGGATATAATCCGCACAACGACCAATTATCACACACGAATGCGCACGGGCTATCTGCCTGATAACCCGACTTTGAGAGACGAACAAGGCGTCGGCCGACGAGAGACTGCGCTCCAACGGCGCCTCATAATCCTGAAGGATGATATTCAACAAATAATTGCTTGACATACTTTGCTCGTTCTCGGCCACAAACGACTCAGGCATATCAGTTTCCTTGGCTACCATCGAGATCAGCTCCTTATCGTAATACTTCACGCCCAATTCCTTAGCCAACATCTCTCCAAGTAAATGTCCGCCACTACCATACTCGCGGGCGATAGTCACGACTACAGGATATTTTTCTGACGGCTTTGCCTTTGGTGCCTCTCTCTTATCCAACAACCAACGGTCAAACACCCTGCAATAAGGACGGAAAAAACGAGTGATTGGCCCCACGATCAACGCCGCGACAATTGTTCCCTCGCGCACACCATCGATCCGAGACATGAAAATCAACCCCAAAAGACAGGCGATCGTCACCAAAGTTACATCAAAAACGACCTTCACAAAACCAAACTCCCGTTTAACAAAACGGGAAATGACCTGAACCAAATACTCACCTGTCACCATAGCGACATTCGCCTTCACCTCAATACTAATGCCTAAAGCTAAAAGCACGCACCCCACCAATAATGTTACGATCTGGCTCAAATAGGCAGTTGGCTCCAACCACCACAAGACATGCATCGACACGTCGATAAATGATCCAAAACATAACGTAATGGGCACTTGCGCCCAAAGTTCATACCGCTTCTCATGAATCTCCAACCGACTCATCATTGTCATCTCAAGCAAGATAAATATCAGGTTCATCACGATCGTGTACTGTCCCATCGTGAATGGGGTGAAAAGACTCAACACATACGGAACACTGGATATAGGTGAAGTACCCAAAGCCGCTTTCGTGATCACCGCAATACTGAATGAATTAATAAAGATCGAACATAAAAACAGGAAATAACGCTTATACAACTCTTTTTTACTCATAAACCTATTATTATTAATAGCCATAGCCAAATCCCGGCCTCACGGTCAGCCTTAGCAAAAGCCTCACAAATTTACGAAAAAAGCTGGTCGGTTATCACACTGCCGCCAGCTCTTTGTCCACAAAAAAGTCCAGGCCTCATTCTATTTCGATACACGAATAATAGAAGAGGCCTGGATCTATCGTTCTAACCTAAAAAATCATTTGAGAGGCACCAATGTAAAGCCCCAACGATACTCACGATCCGCAGGTAAAGTATGGAACGGCTCAGGAAGAGCGCCCCAACTGTCGTAACCACCTACACCTTGTTGGCGCAAGTCGAGACAAACCTCCACGAAATCACGAGGCTCCACATCATTAATATGATGCTGCCGGCGCAATACGTCACGGGCTGCCGCCTCATCATGATTTGCCACCTGCTCAGGAGTGAAGTTGCTCCACTGACGAGGTAAATGATGCTGTTCCTCCGCATCGAAATCCTCAATAGCGTTACGCAAGGCGTTGAACTCCATCAGGCTGTCGGCTACCATCAGAAGGCCACGCCCGTCACGCCCCGCCAACTCCAGCCAACGGACATCTGTCCGGTGACCATTCTCTTGAGGTCGAACATAAGGTGTATACATGGCCTCAGCCGTTGTCTCATAAAGACCGACGAAGCTACCAGCATTACGATCCCAATAATTCTCGGCCGGACCACGTCCCATATAACGCACCTGATTCATCACGGCAGGCAAACGGAAACGAACTCCGATACGAGGTAAAGTCGTTGTTTCTCTCTTCTCTGCAACATTATCCCGACCAGGCGAGAAAGTAGCGGTAAGAGTTGCCTCTGATACTTCCGCCTTTGAGGCCTCCTTCTCTGTCGGAGTAAGATCTGCGGCAACATGAGTCACTCCACTGGGATAGATCGTATAAATCATCCGATAAAAATTGCCTGCCGGCAACTGATAGGTTACTTTCACGATCGCTTGATCTCCTTCGATAGTCGCCGTTGCCTCAGTCACATCAAAATCACGGCTACCGCTCTTCCAAATCTGAAGTCGCTTCGGCATGCCATTACCATAATCGTTATCGGTCGGAGCACGCCAGAAATTCGGACGTAACCCGAAACCATCCACGAAATATTCCTTACCGTTTACCTTATAAGAGGTAACAGCACCCATTTTCTTATCGAATATGAACGAGAGCTTTGATGATTGGACTGTCAGATGATCATCCGAATCCTCAACCGTCAGTTTCGGACCTTTCAATGACCAGCCTGCCTTTACGCCACCCTCAACCGGCAAACGGAACTGATCCGCGGCGATCTCATGCCCCACCGGAATCAAAGGCTCCGCCTCAATCGTCTTGACGCTGAAATTGACAAAATACTCCACACCCGCTTTAGGTTTCACCCTCTTAAGCGGAACAGTCACCTCGGTAGAGGCTTGCGGCTCAAGATCAAGTGGTAACTTTCCACTATCCACGATACGATCGTTAGCTCTCACCTCATAAGAGATCTTATACTGATTAAGATTGGTGAAATAAAAACGGTTCGTTATCCGGAAACGTCCAGCAGCGGCATCGATTACTTCAAACCCGACATTCTGATGCGCATATTTCACCTCTGCCATCGCCGGATGAGGCGTACGATCGGGACCAACCAAACCATTGCAAAGGAAATTACCATCACTCGGGGCATTCACTCCAAAATCGCCTCCATAAGCATAGAACAATTTTCCATCTTTATCCCGTTGGGCCAATCCTTGATCTACCCAATCCCAAATGAAACCACCTTGCAAGTTCGGGTATTTATAGATCGCCTGCCACTGCCCCCACAAGTTACCTGTCGAATTACCCATGGCATGAGCATACTCCGAAGGCACGACCGGACGATCACTGCCTTCACGACCAATCTCCTCCAGCCAATCCGCTCCCGGATACTGCGGCACGTACATGTCCGTATTCCATTCCCAAAGAGCACGCTCGTAGCAAACCGGACGATTCATGCCTCCTTTCTCTCGTCCCTTAATATAAAGGTAAGTTTGATAGAAATTGTAACCATTTCCGGCCTCATTACCCAACGACCAAATCGCCACGCAAGGGTAATTCTTGTTGCGCTCATACATATTAATTGTCCGGTCCATATGCGGTTTCAACCATTCCGGGTTGTTTCCCAACGTACCACCACGCTTCAAGTTGTAATACATTCCGTGCGACTCAATGTTGGCTTCGTCATAAACATATAATCCATACTCATCACACAACTCATAGAACCGACGATCTTGCGGATAATGACAAAGGCGTACGGCATTGAGATTATTCTGTTTCATCAACTCAAAATCTTTCCGCATCAACTCCTCTGTCACATAATGTCCCGTCTCGGGATTATGCTCATGAACATTCACGCCTTTAAATTTAATAGGTTGTCCATTCACCAACAATACCGTATAAGGTTTTCCATTCGCAGCCAACTGCTCCGTTTGCACCATCTCGAAACGACGGAAACCAACATGCGCAGGAATAATCTCCGTTATCTGCCCATCCATCTTTATCATCATTTCCAACCGATAAAGATTCGGATGTTCGGCACTCCATGCGGCCACTTCCGGGATTGTCGCCTCGAAAGAGACCTTCTCGGCATGGCTCGGACTTACCCACAATCGCTTCGTCTCACTAGCGACCAGCCGGCCTGCCTTGTCCGACAAATGATAGGTCACCTCCAGCTCCCGGCTTTCCATCTCATGATCACGAACCTCAACAGCTAAGCGGAAACGCCCATTCCGGTAAGTGTCGTCAAGATCCGACACCACCTCGAAATCACGAACAGCGACCTTTGGTTGCGACCACAGGAAAACATCCCGTTCAATACCACTCATCCGCCAAAAATCCTGACATTCCAAATAAGAGCCCGTACTCCAACGGAAGATCTTAAGCACCAAAACGTTCTTTCCCGATTTCAGGTAAGGGTTGACAAGAAACTCCGCCGGATTCTTGGAATCCTCACTGTATCCCACCTCCTGGCCGTTCAGGTAAACATAAACACCCGATTTAGCTCCGGCGATATGCAGAAAAATATCCCGTCCAGTCCATCCTTCCGGTACCTCAATCTCTCTACGATAGACGCCAACTGGATTCTCCTCCGGCAATAAAGGTGGCTGCGGGTTCTTAGGCTTGAACTCATAACCATGATTCGTATAAATAGGAACACCAAAACCTTGCATCTCCCAATTGCCCGGCACCCGGATCTCTTTCCAGCCACTTACGTCGGCCGCCGGATCCGTCACGTTAGCAGGTAGCTGCTTATACCCATCCACATAAAGGAATTTCCATGTCCCGTTAAGCGACTGATAATACGCACTTTCCTCAAAACGCATTGTCCGAGCCTTCTCCGGATTGTCGTAAGTCATGAACGACGCCCGAGGCGCCTCTCGGTTCACGCTCGTTACCTGGACATCCTGCCAATAGGGCAATCGCTCCGCCCGGACCGTGGCGATCAAGCCAAGCAACAGTCCAATGGCAACAGCCCATACTCTGAATCTAACCATAAATTTATACTTTGTATTTGTCATTAATAATTTCGTCCGCATAAAAAGATATGACAGCCGCCAAATCTCCCAACTCTATTCTATTGTTCAGACAAAGTTAATACATAATTCGGTAATCCACCCATCTCGAACAACAACCTATATTTAGTACATTCGCGCACCAAATAGAAAACATAAAACAAAATTCCATGGAACAGGAAAGAATCTATGACTCAAATCATAAATTATATAACGATTTCAAGAGACTTTATTCCCAAAGTTTTCCCATTTTTGAACAACGAACAGAAACTCAACAAGAATACGCATTCAATAATGAGAATTATCATTGGGTATTGTTCTGAAGGGAGTTTCATAGGATTCATTTCATTCTGGGAATTCAAGGATTATTTATATATCGAGCATTTTGCCATCAATAATGAGATTCGGGGAAAAGGCTATGGATCAACGATCCTCAATAAATTCATCAAGTCCACGCCTAAAACCATCCTCCTAGAAATAGATCCTATTATAGATGATATTTCCAATGCCCGCTGCGCTGCCGACCCTCGGCCAGCAGCTGTTCCAGTTTTTCTTTCATGTGTATCGCTTCCTCCTTTTGAGAGTTTGATTTAGGGATAAAAAAATACCTTCCATCCCTCATACAGGGACGAATACCAGCCACATCATCTGATTGTCCTTACGACAGGAAAACAATTATCTGAAGATGAATATCAAACATTCTATAAAGATCTGTCTGTTACTGTAATGAAGCGACTAAAATAACAACGACACTTACCTACTTGTCTATAACAAATACTAAAGGCTATCGTCTCCACGAATCCTGTTGCGGAATCGTCACGGAGACAATAGCCTTCCTTATATTAGACCTAACAAAATAAATCCAATTAACGTGCGGCGTAATAAGAGAAACCTTCAGCCACCTGTCTGAACGCCATCACGCCTGCCTCATCAAGTGTCACGTTCATTGTCTGACCATCCGGCAAATACATAACGACCTCGTCATCACCCTCAAAGGTCATCAGTTTCTCACTTTGGCCATTTGCCTCAACGCTCCAAGTCTGATCACTCTCATTGAATACCAAGTCAACGCCTTGCGCCTCACCCTCTTTCTCGATATGATAACCATCCGCTTTGGTTTCTACAGTATAGACGCCATCCTTACCGTCAACCTTCTTAACTGAGCCCACATCAGCCGCAGGATTGTCTCCGCTCCAGAACTCAATCGAATTCAAAACCAACACGTCGGCTATGGCACAAACCTCATAAGCCGGTAAAATCCAAAACGCGATAAAAACCAACTCGTTCACAAATTTGTTATCGATATTCCGGTTCCAATTCAACAACTTGTTCGATAGGCTAAATGAACCTATACACGACGAGAACATCAGGCTGCTAGAAACGGCAGCGACCAATAACAATGTCAAACTTTTTCTTTTTATCTCTCAGATATTTATGTTAACAACACACGAATATAACACAAAAAAACGAGACATAGTCATTTTTTTCAACAAAAAGACCATTTATTTAGACGGATCGTGACGCTTCGAAAAAACACCCAACAAAACCAAGAGGATTAAAATGACGATCAAATAGCCAAACAATCCTCCGACATGCTCATTCTCGCCATATGAATGCATACCGCTCAAAAAATAGTTAACCCCCAGGAAAGTCATCAGGACGGATGAGAAACAAAGCACCGAAAGGAAATTAAATGACCAAGTCGAGTACCAACGTTTAACCAGTCGCAAATGCAACACGACAGCGTACAGAACCATCGTCACCAACGCCCAAGTCTCTTTCGGATCCCAGCCCCAATAACGTCCCCAAGAGACGTTAGCCCAGATCGCTCCCAAAAAGGTACCAATCGTCATGAGAGCCAAACCGATCCACAACGCCATCTCATTGATAACCGTCAATTCCGAGATTCGTGCCGATAAAAGGGCCGCCCGTTTCTTTCCTCCAAAAGCCATCAGGCCCATATTCGTTATGCCCAGCAAACAACCAACCCCAAAGAAGCCATAAGCAGCCACAATCACCGCCACATGAAACATCAACCACGGCGATTTCAAGACAGGCACCAATGGGTTGATCTCCGGATCCATCCAGTTCAGGCCCGAAACGAAAAGGATCACACCTCCGAACAACGACGCCAACGCCAACGTAACGGGACTTCTCCGTACGAACAACAAACCGCCCAATACAGTTGCCCAGGCGACATAAACCATCGTCTCGTAAGAATTACTCCACGGTGCGTAACCGCCAATATACCATCGCATGCCCATTCCATAAATATGGCACAGGAACACCGCCAGGATACCGACCGAAAAGATCCCCGTACAGTAAACCATCCAACGCCGCCGCACAAACAACGCGGCAATGGAAAGAGCCAGCAAAAGACCACCAAACACCAGATAACCAATCTTACACCAACGGAACAAGTCAAGTCGATTATAGGTCACCTCCGACTGGATCTTCTCCATATCAAATACACCCGGCGTACTTCGCTTGTCCTGATAAGTACGGATCATCTCCAACACCTCATCCGCTTTACTCCAATCACCCGACTTCAAGGCGTTGCGCACCTCACCCAAATACCAATCGAAGATGCGTGAGACAAACATGGAGTCCTTACCTGAAAAAGCGGAGAGGTCATCACCCGGCGCATACCATTTGTGATTGGGATCATCCGCTTTCGGGAAAATATGGATCATCTGCTTATTGATCAACTGATTGAAAATATTCGCCTGCTCATCAAGCTTCATCAGGTCCTTGTCAAAGCGGGTCCGTTCCACCGGATTCTTGTGATAAGCCTCCTCGACCTTCTCCTGCAACTTATAATTTCCCCGCTCGTCGAACAACTCGATGAAAGCGCATGTCTCGGGGCTCAAGCCATAATAGGTGGCCAATTCCTGATTGGACTGATGAAGCAAAGGTACTCGCATCCACATTTCCGGCATGGCCAACAGGCTCAAAAGGAACTGATCGGAATTTAGTGTCCCGATCTTCTCTTGCTTATAAAGCTTACGCAAGATCTCGGACGAGAAGGTGTTAATCGGCGACATACGGCCACGATTCGATTGTACCGGCATCACCGCAAAAGCCGCCGCATGCCGCTCATCAATTGTATATTTTTGCAAGACCTCATAAATCGCCGCCTTATCAACTGCTGCCCTGAGGGGAAGCGACCCGTTCGCGACCATCATGAAAAGAAGCGCTACGCAAAAAGCGGAAGATCCTCCAAACGACTTCAATCGTCGGGCCAACTCACGGAAACGGGAGCCCGATCCAAAGATAGACCCCAAGAGTCCCAAAAGCAACAAGGCATAACCAACATAGGTCACCGTACGTCCCGCGACATCACGGCTCACGGACAAGACTGTCCCCTTCTCATCCGGATCATAAGAGGCTTGAAAAAAACGATAACCTTTCACGTCGAGCACATTGTTCATGAACACCCGCTCCTCTCGAGTCGCCCCATCCACATGCACCAGCAAATCGCTCTCGTACGACGACGGGCTGTCCGAGCCCGGATAGCGGGTTAACGTGAATTTCACCAGTTCCAACTTAAAAGGCAATCGCTGAACATAATGCTCACGATCTGTCTGGATTACCAATTCGTCGGTCGACTCGCCCTCGCGGATGTGCACGAATCCATCAACGGCTAAAACATGCGAGATAAACGCACCCGACAAGATCACGATAAAAGCGATATGTGTCAACACGAATCCCCACTTACGCCAGCGGAACAGATGGAAACGGATTGCCATCGCGATAAAGTTGACAACCATCAAGAATTGCCATAATATAAACAACGGTGAATAATAAACCCAGGTCTTGGCCATCAACGTGCCATACCCTTTTTCCAAAAAGGTGGCTCCCGCCAAAGCGGCGGCATAAACCACCAATAAGACGATCGTAAAGAACGCCGAGGAAATCAACTTCCACAAAGAAATCTTCATCTAAATAATATTATGTATTAAATTAATAGCGACCAGCCTATTGTCCGACTTTCAAGATCTCCATAACCTCGAGAACTCCCGGATACTCTGCGGCGAATCCCTCACTTGAGAATCCCCGGACATTGACCTTCAATTCGGCAGGAACTGGCGTATACGGCTTTGCTTCAGCAGGTAAAGCAGCCTCATACATTTTCTTCAACTCGCCCGAGCGATCCACGACCCAATAGGTGGAATCCTCTTCCGGCGTAAATTGATAAGCCTCATGACCCATTATCAGTTCACCCTTTGCCACACGCACGGAATCAAACGGCTGAATACTCATCTCATCAAACAGAGGCGCATCCTGACCGATCTCCACGAAAAGAGCAATACCGGGATAACTATCAAATAACTCAAAATAGCGTGTTCCGCTATTCCCGATTCCCCAACCACCACAGGTAAACGGAATCGGTTCACGCGAACCCCGCTCACGCAAGGCATCAGCCGAAGCGCCTGTTAGTTTCAGCAGGTAACGTTTGACCCCCTTACGCCCAGACTGGACCTCCTCAAAACCAAAAGTCTCCGACTCATCCCAATCTTTTCCCGCCAAACGGGACAACTCCTTCAATTCCGGCACCAAGCTATCCAATCCATCTCCTTTCAATCGGAAAACCCTGATCACCGGATCAGATAGACGCCACTGCCCATTCTCTAAACGCGCTACACATGCCCCAGGCAAAGAGGCATCCGTCATCACACGTATCTTTCCATTATCTTGTGCCCAAAAACGCAATCCCGCACCAAACGAGCGTTGCCATTGAAACCCTTCATAAGCTTGTCGGGACGGAGAATCCGGAAACTCAAGCGCACCGATCTCTTCTGTCCTCACTTCGGCCTTTTTCTCTTGTGTCTGGCCGCAACCCATCAATAACGCCACTGCCAACAAAGGCAAAAACATACCCACTCTCATACACTCCCTTTTTTATCTTTATAAAACACGATCTCGTTCAAAAACTCCATCCCACCGTCATCTGCAACATTCGGTTATAAGAGGATAGCTTCTTCATCTTCGCCGAGTCCGACGCGTCATAGACATCTTCGAGCGCGTTGATCACGCCGGCATAATATCCCATCGTGACATTCAAACCAAAGTCGAACTGATACCCCAAGCCAAAATTCACGCCTAAATCAACCGTACGACACAAAGAGTCCACATGCTTTCCCTCATCCGATCCCTCATAAACCAGGAAGCCGACTTGAGGTCCCACCAACAAATGCAATCCCCGATAGAGATAAACCTTAGCGTTCAAAGGAATATTGATATAATCACATCTTAACGAGGCGTCATCAGACTGGCCACCCTGCATGGAGAAATAGATTCCCGGCTCAAACGAAAGGAACGAGGTCGATGGAAACTCCAACGATACACCGGCCACAATACCTGGACGCATATCGGAATACCAACCCCAATCCGACTTCGGCCGACTCATAGAGGCCATATTCACGCCAACCCTCGGAATAATCTGGAAATTACGGGCTACCACATCACCCAACGGTAACAGGCAGGCGATCAACACCAAAAGCAGGGCGGAAAAATGCCGCCCACCTTTTTTCCCGGTAACCATATCCGTTCTCATAATAATCGTCTCTTATTTCTTCGGCAAGACCTTTTCCAAAGTCGTATGCAATGCCTCCTCACGAATATCCTTGGCGATAATCACTCCTTCCGGATCCAACAGAACATTCGACGGAATAGCCCGCACACCATACAAAGCGGGAATCTCCGAATCCCAATACTTCAAGTCCGACAGATGAGTCCACTCTAACTTGTCATCCTCGATCGCTTTCAACCATTTCGCCTTGTCACGATCCAATGAGATACCAACAATCGTAAAATTACGGTCTTTGTATTTCTGGAAGGCGGCTACCACGTTCGGGTTCTCCCGACGGCAAGGCGGACACCAAGAGGCCCAGAAATCAATCAGCACATATTTTCCACGGAAACTCGACAGCGCGACCGGATTCCCATCCGCATCAGGCAAAGAAAACTCAGGCGCTACCTGCCCGATCTGTACCTTTTCCAAAGTCTGGATAATACCATCCAGATCCTTCACGTAAGGACTGTTCGCCAGAGAAGGCGATAACTTTGCCCGGGTTGCCTTCAACTGGTCGAGCGACAATTTATAGGTAAAGTAACGATACAGATAGAATGCGGCAGCCGGCGACTCCGGATATTTCGACACCAGGCTGTCAATATTAAAACCATCCTCCTGGATTCGATCAGCGTTCGACAAGAAAATGTCATTAACAGGCGAATTCTTGACCTCAATACGCTCGTTAGCCTCATCCAGGACAACCGGCATAGCCTTGTTTTCCAAGAAGAACTGGACAGGATAGCCCATCTCATCCGTTGCCAGGCCATACAACAAAGGCTGATCCACCTCACCTTCGAAGGTAAACTTGCCGCCCTTCACCTCTGCCGTGTCCACATCGAAAAACATCTTATTGCGGAACACTTTCAAATAAACCACACCGTCGGTCTTTCCCTTGACTTCTCCCTGTATCTGGTATCCCTTGGGAGCCTCTTGGCAACCCAGCAGGCAACACGCGGCAAGCGCGCACATCATGATCCGTTTCATATCCCTATCTTTTTATGCTATACTTTTAATTTTAATAATACTACGCGACGAAGATAACGGTATTTCTCTAGTTTTTCAAATTAAATCCCGTAAACTCCTATCTTCGCGAAAACTCAATTTTTATCAAGATGAAAACAGGAATTGAACCCACTTGCGTGGATTGCGGCACGCAAAACTGCAAATTCAAGGACCGGACCTATCCCGATTTCTGCCCGACCCTCAACCTGAAGGAGTCGGATCGGGAATGGGCACTGGAGCGATACGACGAGGGCCGTAACCGCGAGATCATGATCGCCAGCGCGGAGGTGGAATATGAGGGTTATTGCCAATGGACCCGTGTGGAAGAGATCATGGCTTTCGCCCATAAGATCAACGCGCACCGAATCGGCATCGCCAATTGCATTGGCCTCCTGAATGAGGCCCGGATTTTCGCCCGGATCCTACGGGATAATGGTTTTGAACCCTATACGGTTATTTGCAAAGTGGCCGGACAAGCCAAGAGCAGCATGGGTATTCCCAAAGAATGCGAGCAGATCGGCGCCTCGATGTGCAATCCGATCCTTCAGGCCCGTCTTCTAAATGAGGCCAAAACGGACCTCAATGTGGTTATCGGTCTTTGCGTAGGCCACGACAGCCTCTTCTATAAATATTCGGATGCCTATGTGACAACACTCGTCACGAAAGACCGTGTCACGGGTAATAACCCTGCCGCGACTCTTTATACGGCCAACTCTTATTACCGAAAAAAACTTCAACCGAAAGAATAGGAAACGATAAGCGTAAACCTGTAGCGATAAAACGCATAACAGTGTATTTGGAAATTCACTGCAGTATATTGAGATTTTCACTGCAGTGAAACCAAAAACGAACTTGAATAGCCTTCGTTTTTTATGTCCAAAGAATAAGCCAGTCCTTTTCGGAAAGGATTGGAGTTTTCCTCGAAAAGGACTGGAGTTTCCTTCGGAAAGGACTGGAATTTCTTCCGGACAAAATTTTGATCTTCCCCCAAGATCGGTTCACGCCAAACATCAACAGAAAACTGAAACCAATAAAAAATTTTCCCAACCGCATAGGGGTTTTTATTTCATCCTGCGTTATACCAACGAAAGCAGCTTAGCTAAGGGCATTCAGCAAACACATTTTTATTATTATACACAAAAACAAGGATGAATATGAAAATCAAAGTAATCGCGCTATCTTTGTGCATGATGGCAACAAGCTTAACATTGGTTCAAGGACAAAACAACAAAAGCGATGTTACCCCTACGGGAAACAGGCACGAGATCCGTTTATCCGTCAGCGACGGCTTAACGATTGGAACAACCGGTATCCTTGGGATGGGTCTGGCCGATGCCATCACGGGAAGCAAACGGACTGACGAGAATTACAGCCTGGTTTACGGCCTTGGTTATCGATACAGCCTTAAACGGTTCAGGGTAGGTGCGGATCTGGGATTTGCCCATAACAGCAGCCAGCTGACCCTAAACGGCGAGAGCTCACCCTCATTAAATGAGAAAGAGCTGAAATTCCTGATACTTCCGACAGCCGAGTTTACCTATTTCAAGAGAAACCTGATCGAATTGTATGGCTCAGCCGCCGCAGGTGTCGACCTGACCCGGCACACGGAAAGCCCCGTCGTCAGTCACTTGCGGGATAACATAAAGAAAACGGATTTGTCGACCAGCTTCGCCTACCAGATCAATCCTATCGCCCTTCGAGTAGGTAACGACCAGATCGGTGGTTTCCTGGAAGCAGGCTTGGGTTACAAGGGTTTCCTGACAGCGGGTATCAGTTTAAGATTCTATTGGCCTCTCCTGAGAGCGCAAAGCGAATATCAAAAAATGAGAATCATCAGAAAAGAGTTATTCAAAACCCGTTTCTAGACACATTATCCTAGGCTATGTCGCATAGCCTACGGATATGTGGCGAACAAGGAAGATGCCGAAGACATCGTCCAGGAACTCTTCATCAATGTCTGGGACAAAGGTAAGGACGATATGCCTGAAGAGGAATTCGCCGCCTACATGACCACCTCGGTCAAGAATCGCAGCATCTCCTTCTTAAGACAAAAACAGGAGAACACGGTCTCATTAGAGGATCATCCCTCCGTAAGCGCACAAATCGCGGAAGAGACACACTCGCCAGAAAGAGAGGGATTACCACTCGAGGAACATTTACGGATCGCGCTGACCACCTTGCCCCCAAAATGCAAGGAGATCTTCCTCATGGCAAAACTCAAAGGCATGAAATACCGCGAGATTGCACAGGATCTCAACCTCTCGGAAAAAACCATTGAGAACCAAATGACAAAAGCCATCAAACTGCTCCGCCTCTACTTGGCGGCCAATCGTCAGGCTCTCATGGCGCTACTTATCACCATTATTTTATCAATCCTCAGAATCAAATAAAGATGAACCATCAAGAAGATATAGACGATCTGCTGGCCAAGTACTTCGCCAATGAGGAGTTGAGCGCGTCACAACAAGCCTCGCTCGACCATTGGATAAAAGCCAACCAGATGGAATTCAAGCGTATCAGCGCCCTGGTTAATGCGCCATCCATAGGTGAACCGTCATTCGACGCGAATGAGGCATGGAGAAAAATAGAAGACATGCTTGAGCAACCGGCCAAACCAATACCCCTCAACGGACGGCGGGTTCTGGTCTGGACGATAGCCGCGACCTTCGCGCTCCTTATCGCTACGACATTATTCAAACTCTCGCTCAAGGAGGAAACCGAATTCACCACCTATCTCAACGACAAAGAGACAACAGAATCCATCTTATTGTCTGACGGATCGGAGGTGACCCTTTATCCCAACAGCCGCCTGGATTTCCGGGACGGAAAAGAGAGACGATTAGCCCAACTGGAAGGTAAAGCCTTCTTTAACGTCAAAAAGAGACGAGGTAAAGCGTTCGACATAGAAACCGCTGCCATGAAAATCCAGGTAGTCGGTACATCCTTCCTTGTCAACACCAACCAGGAAGAGAATGCCGGAGTCTTTGTCAAAAGCGGCACTGTCAAGGTTTCCGTTTCCAAGAACGACCTGATATTAAATGCGAACGAGAAAGTTGAACTGGAAGATGGTGAGTTGCGTATCGGGATCATCAACAACCCAAAACTCTTTTTCGGCAAGAAAAAGGAACTGGTCTTCGAGAATACGCCGATCAAACAGGTTACCAAGGAGATCGAGAAACAGACCGACATCAAAATTGAACTGGGTAAAGGTCTCGACGATAATTTCATCACCACCCGGATCAATACGGAAACTTACGAGGGCATCGCCTCAGAGCTGGCTTTCATCTGCGGTTGCCAATGCGATACGATCACGAAAGGAAAACATTACCGGCTGCACAAATGAACCGGAGCTGTTTCTTATGGATTATCTGGATATTCCTAGGTTCCCTCCTTGCCCATGGTCAGGAGGGAAAAACCGCCTATTCGCTCACGGATGAGCGTATCTCAATCAACGCGGGTTCAGCCAGCCTTGCCTGCTGGTTCCAACAAATCGAACAAAAGGCGGCCGTCACGCTCGCTTACGACCCCAGCCGACTGGAGATGAACCGGACCATCAAGATTGAGCATAACGGCGAGATCACCATCGGCGCACTGTTAGATCAACTGCTCAAAAATTACAGATACCATATCGCTTCCCTCCAACTCCGCAAATTGGCTATCCGGAGACCGGATCGAGACCTTCCGAATAAGTGGAACCATCCTTGAGAAAAACAGCCAGGAACGATTATATGGAGCCTTGATTCTCTTCACCTCTTCTGAAGGTAAAAAGCTCTATGCCTCGTCTGACGAAAAAGGGCAATTCAATCTCCATTTACCAGCGGGCGACTATTCGGTCCAGATATCCTACATGGGCTATACACCTTATGAGAAACAACTTCACGTAAGCAACAACAGCCTACAACTTATGCAATTGGAGCCATTACACTTCGAGATCGACGAAGTATCCGTTGAATCCCATCAACAAAAGAATGAGCTCGATGAATTATCCCCATCCAATTTGTTATCATTCAGCGGCAACGACCTTTTCTCACAAATCTGGATCCTGCCAGGAGTCAGCGGCTCGCCGACAGGCAACAACCTGCAGGTCGACGGAGGTGCCTACGACGAGAACCTGATCCTGCTGGATGGCGTACCAATTTATCACGCCGCTCACATCAATGCCCTCCTTCCTCTTTTCAACGGCGATGCCATAAAAAACATCGTCTTCCACAAAGGTTTCTTCCCGACACGGCTTGAGGGACGGCTCTCATCGGTCACGGAAGTCAACCTGAAAGAGGGCCACAAACAAGAACATGTCCAGACTCTGACACTCGACATGCCCGCCGCATCAGCGACCTTCGAGGGCCCGATTATCAAGAATAAGCTCTCTTATCTGATAGGCGCGAGAAGAAGCTGGCTCGACTTCTTTGACAACCTGCTCTCGGAAGAGGAACGGCTCAACCATTCGACTTACGATTACAACGTGAAACTGGCCTACGCTCCAACGCCCACACAATCTCTTGAGATCTTGGCCTACGGAGCCAACGATAATTATCACCTGCCAGATGAAACGGGTGAGACTATCGCCCATATGCGCTGGAACAACCAGATTTATCAAGCACGGCTTCATACGCCTGTCGGCAAACTGAAGAACAGCACCGCCATCTCCTACACCTCTTATTCGAACAAGGCAGATCTGAATGATCTTGTTCCGAAAGAAAATCGCCTCATCCAAAGTGGCATCCGGTCGCTTAACGTATCCACCGAGTTCAGCTTCAGCTCCGAGAATTCCTACAGTCTTTATTGGGGAGCGAAATACGGCTACGAAACATACGACCTGACAGCCATCAATGATAACGAGCATTCAAAAAGAGTCCCAATCAACCAATTCTCCCTCTTCTATGATAACCACCTGCGAATCATCGATCGGCTATTCGCCCGGATTGGTATTCACTTGGTCGGCTACTTACCACACGACAACCGTTCCTATTACAGCATACAACCCCGGCTCTCACTCAAATATATCCTTTCGGAAAAAGACCTGGCCTATCTCAATTTCTCAAGGATGGAGCAATTCTACCACTACCTAAGTTTTTATGAGTTACCTCTGCCAACCGACTTTCGTATGCCCAGCATCGAGGGCTATAAACCCAGGTCTTCCGAGCATTACGAGATCGGTTGGAAACATTTCCTGGCACACGGACAGATCGAAGCCTCTACCTATTACAAGACAAGACGCAACCTGATCGCCATGCGACCTGAAATCGCCACGACAGACAACAGCTGGAATGATTATGTCATGACAGGCAATGGCGATAGCTTCGGAATCAAATTCTTCTATTACAACCAATGGGGACGCTGGAGCAGCCAGCTTTCTTATACCTTTTCCAAAAGCAGGGAATGGTTTGATGAAATGAACGCAGGGAAAAAATATCCCTCTCTATACGACAGGCCTCATCAAATCGCCGCAGCCTTATCGTTCAAGTTAACCAAACGGGGCACGCTTTCCGTTGGTGGCAACTTACGATCAGGAAGAGTTACAGACTCGGATAATGATTTGAACCAGCCCGCTATCAAATACTTCCGGGCAAACCGGGAAGCGGTCAACTATCGTATAGACGCGGGATATTCTTACCGGCGGGATTTCGGAAAACTCCTGCTCGCCCTCCGCCTCGGGCTCTACAACATCATCGGAAACCCATCGGAAGAGGAGACGCTTAACTATTATTCCATCCATCTCTCCTGCAATTGCCTGCCTTATGGAAGTATCAGCCTAAAGTTCTGATAAGGGGATTTAGTCGAAGAAATCCGCCTGTTCATGGAATCTTTTTTCATGTTCCAATTCTGAATCCTATTTTTGTCGCAAATCAAAAAAGGAAGAAATGAACATCAAGATTCTTTTCATGTCTACATTCTGCTGTGCGTTCACTCCTTTTGTTGCGAGTCTGGCGCAAGAACATCCTCACGATGAAGCCCTCTTTTCTGAGGTCCTCAAGGATAAGGATCCTAAAGCAATTGCCCGGGAACGTACAGACGAGATGAATCATTTGCTGGCATTATCAGACAAGCAATACAAAAAAGTCTATAAACTGTTCTTGAAAGAGGAGAAAAAAAGGAGCGAGAATTTAATGGAGCCTGAGGCTTTCTATGGGAACCGTCCACCCATGGACCAAATGCCTGGCGAACCGCCGAGAGGCAAAGGCGGCCCACGGCCTGAATTCGCTGGTGAAATGCCGCCACCTCCTCACCCGGAAGGAATAAGTCCCAAAGAACGAGAGAAAACGGAGAAAAAGTTGCGTAAGATCCTTTCGGACGAACAATACGCCAAATGGGACGAAAGCCGTAAAAGCCTCGATCGGCCACATGATCCGGAACCTTTTCCTCCCACGGAATAAAATAAGAGAAGCTGAACAGATATATATATGTATGTAGAAACGTTATCCTAAAAACATGTTCCACCATGAGAGACACTTGAAGAGACCATCTCGAACACACCAGAGATGGTCTCTTCCCTTTTCAAATCCGATCGTCCAACGAAGTAATCACTCTAATAATATTCTAATAACACTCCAATAGTTTTCTAACAGCCCAAAATCCCTTGCGGCCCTATTTTCGCGCCATGAAACGAACGACTAATCATCAAATGAAAGCAAAAAATGATCGCAAGAAGAATTATCACCTATTCGATCATATACCTGATCACGACAAGCAATCTCCCTCTCGCGGCCCAGGTGTTCGACATGACACTCACGACCGAACTGCAGACCGATTTTCAAGGAGGCTACAATTGGGTCAACCTATTTCGAACCGATTTTCAATGGGCCATTACCCGACAGATCCATTTGAACGCAGCCACTATCAGTACGGTTAAAACCCGAGAGAAACGACTAGCCAACGATCTCCAGACCTTCTCGAACATCGAAGAGGAAAACATTCCTTTAGCCATCGCCGTACTTGGTCTGGATTGGCAAGTTGGAAACTCAACCCTATTCATGGGAATACGTAACCTGAACGAAGATTATTTCACATCGGCATGCACCAGTTTGTTCACTAACAGCTCATGCGGTATTTTCCCAACCCTATCAGCCAATTATCCGATCGCCAACTATCCCGTTGCCTCTATCGGGATCGATTACAAATTACTCCTGGAAAATTGGCTATTTGAGACATCTCTCTACAATGGCACGGGATATCGAGACTTTACTGGAAAGGAAAACGTATTCCGCTTCTGTCCGAGGACAGACGGGATACTCAGTGTCACATCTATAAACTACAGGAAATATGGTAATGAATATTATTTGGGTATCGCTCTACATTATGGGCTGCCTGTCGGCCATGAGATGGGAACAGAAAAAAAGGAAACGGAAAAGAAAGAACAAAACACGATCGTCTGGGGATATGCCGAACAACGCCTGACTCACAATCTACATCTTCTGGCGCAATATTCCATCAACCCAACCGAACGGAGTGGCTGCCGTCGCTATGCCGGTATCGGACTCATCATCTCCACAGGAAAGACCAGAATCGGCCTGTTCGCAGACCATGCCTGTTTCAAAGACAACCAAGAATGGGCTGGCGAATTGACCTGCAAAATTCCTTGCCTGAGAAACGGTTACCTTCAGCCCACGCTTCATATGATCCATAACAATCAAGAACGGAAAGCGATCGGGTTGCTGCGATTGGGCTATACCTTATAAGTCTTCTTACGGCCCGACAAGAGAATCTCTACGCTTTTATTAGATTATTCCATCAATTTTACGTATGTTTGCCCGGAAAACAAAAATAGATCATGAAAAATACACCAATAGATTATCAAACTGTCAGGAAAGTGATCGACAGTTATGGACTATCCGATTTCGGAAAGGCGACGATCCGAGAAGTAGTCGCTATCTCCACTCAGCTGGAGCAAATGACAAACACAGAATTCATTCATATGGAGATGGGCGTTCCAGGTTTGAAACCGGCCCGTGTCGGTGTAGAAGCCGAGATCGAGGCCCTGCGTAATGGAATTGCCTCCATCTATCCTAATATCAACGGTATCCCTGAGGTTAAGGAACAGGCCTCACGTTTCATCAAGGCCTTTATCGATATCGACATCGCACCGGAATGTTGTGTTCCCGTGACCGGTTCAATGCAAGGAACATTCGCCTCTTTCCTCACCTGCGGACAATGCGACCCGAAGAAGGATACGATCTTGTTTATCGATCCAGGATTCCCGGTGCAGAAACAGCAGATCACGGTCATGGGATATAAATATGCCTCGTTCGACGTATACGACTATCGGGGAGACAAACTGAAAAGTATCCTCGAAGAATATCTCTCGAAAGGCAATATTGCCGCAATGATCTACTCCAATCCGAATAATCCCGCCTGGTTCTGCCTGACAGAGGATGAATTACAGGTCATCGGCGAAATGGCCAACAAATACGATGTCATCGTTATCGAAGACCTCGCCTATTTCGCTATGGACTTCCGCAAGGATTTGGGTCATCCATTCGAACCGCCTTATCAAGCGACAGTCGCCAGATATACGGATAACTACGTGATCCAAATCTCCGGATCGAAAGCCTTCAGTTATGCCGGACAGCGTATTGGCGTGACGGCGATCTCCAACAAGCTTTATCATCGGGCTTATCCCGGCCTGACTGAGCGATATGGCGGTGGAACTTTCGGTACGGTCTATATCCATCGTGTCTTGTATGCTCTCTCATCCGGAACCAGCCACTCCGCACAATATGCGTTGGCAGCCATGTTCAAGGCCGCGGCTGATGGCTCATTCGACTTTGTCACGGAGATCAAGGAATACGGACGGAGAGCGGCACGACTGAAAAAGATCTTCACGGATTACGGTTTCAAGATCGTATATGATCATGATCTCGACCAGCCAATCGCCGATGGTTTCTACTTCACGATCGGTTATCCGGGCATGACCGGCAGCGAACTGATGGAGGAATTGATCTATTACGGCATCAGCGCGATCTCGCTCAGCACGACCGGAAGTCATCAACAGGGCCTGCGAGCTTGTACCTCCTTCATCAAGGATCACCAATACGCGTTGCTTGAGGAACGATTAAAACTCTTTAAAGAGAATCATACCCGATAAAAAACTCTTCCCTAGAGGAAGAATCCTTGTCTTTCAATAGCATTAACATTAAATAACAGGGATTCTTCCTCTTTTTGTGATTATTTTCTTTATTATTGTAGATCATTCACACGATAAACAAGCAAGCAAATGAGCTGTTCAAAAAATATATTCAAGATCGTGCATAACGATCTGTTGCCGAAACAAGGCTGTGTCCTTATTTCGGAACCATTCTTACAAGACTCCTACTTTCAGCGGTCTGTTGTTTTGCTTGTTGAGTATGTTGATTCAAGAGCGCTCGGGTTTGTCTTGAACAAGAAAACGGACTTGTTAGTAAATAGTTTTTTCCCCGAGCTGGAGGACATGCCACCCATGCCTATTTATATCGGCGGGCCCGTTTGTCCGGACCGGCTTTTCTTTGTTCATACATTAGGCGACCTGATTATTCCTGACACGGTACAGGTGAATGAGAATCTCTTCTTCGACGGCGACTTTGAATTGCTGAAATCCTATATTCTGGCCGGCAATTCCATCGAGGGTAATGTCAAGTTCTTCTTGGGCTATTCCGGGTGGGACAAAGGACAACTACAGCAGGAGATCACCCAAAATTCCTGGGCCATCAGCCACACGAATCTCGACATCTTCTCGGCTGAGGGAGAGGATTACTGGAAACGTTCCGTCAAGCTCTTAGGCAAGAACTACGAGAATTGGGTGAAATATCCTAAAGATCCTTACCTGAATTAATCAGGGATATTCAGTAAATGTCCCTAAAAAGTAAGATGGCATATAAAGTCGATAGAG
>ERZ779874.565-NODE-565-length-42248-cov-64.100348_pt1 | contig 42248 bp, 45 predicted proteins | sample MGYA00511031_ERZ779874 | MGnify/ENA primary metagenome ERZ779874 (study PRJEB29588, sample SAMEA2156850) | human gut metagenome | biome: human gut; feature: human-associated habitat; material: faeces | place: Denmark | collected 2008/2010 ...
TGATTTGCAACTATAAAATTACTCATTTTCTGCGATATGCGGAAATCCCTGTGCCCCTTTTATATCCCAAGAAGAAGGTTTTCTATTAACTTGCGAAACTTGAATTATCTAATTTCATTATTTACAGTTTCATAATTTGTTTCAGATGGTTCACGCAATTCTTTCGCTGAAAATATTGCTTATAATATTGATAACCGTTTTCTCCCATTTTTGCCAGTTCTTCTTTTGACATCGAACACAATTTTCTGACAGCGGCTACCATCCCCTCCACATCCGAAGCACCAACACTAATTCCGCACTGCGCTTCTTCCACGATTTCTCTGCCTTCTCCGTTCATCATCGCCAATATTGGTTTGTGATTGGACATATAAGCCTGTACTTTGGCAGGCAAAGTCAAGTTAAAGATAGGCTCGTCACGCAACGACACCAACATAACATCAGCCTCGTGAAAAAACGAAGGCATATACGAAATGTCATACCGCCCCAATAGATGAAAGGTATCCCGCAAGTTATGCCTATTGACAAAATCTTCCACAGCCGCTTTTTTCCGTCCGTCCCCGATTATTATCCATTGCACATCTTTTTGATCTTTCAATGCCAAAGCGGCTTGTAGAATATGCTCAAAGTTCTGCGCTTCTCCTATATTCCCGGCAAACATGATTTTGAACCCTTGAGGTAATGCTGGAATTTCTTTTTTCTCGCCGGACGAAACGCTATCCTCACTCCAGTTTGGAAAATAAATGATTTTGTTCGAGAAGTCACCTTTTGCACAGATCGAAGAACGGAATCCCCGTGAACTGATAAGTATCTTGTTTGAATTCGAATATATCCAATGGGTTATAGTATCGAAAAAGCCTAATATCCTTCGGTTGTGAATTCCTCCTGCTGCTTCTAAGCTTTCTGGCCAAAGATCAAGCACCCAGAAAAACAAGGGTATCCGTAAGATTTTCTTCACTAAAACCGCTGGAATTCCTACTGTTACAGGAGAAGTCTCATGCACGAAAATACAATCATACTTACGTGTTAGAGCATACCATAAAGCAATCCACGTAGCCGAAAGTAAATAAGTCAAGTAGTTCAAAGCCAACCGTACATTACTTCCATTGCCACGCGGTATTATAGGGACACGAACCACCTTCACCCCGTTCACTATCTCCCGGCTTCGTCGGAAAATTCCATATCCTTTATAAAAAGAACCCTGTGGATAATCCGGAACTCCAGTTATGACCGTCACATCATGACCTTCAGAAGCTAAAGAGAATGCCACATCATTTACGCGGAAAGTTTCAGGGTAGAAATGATTAGTATGAATCAGAATACGCTTGCCCTTTAGAATTTTCTCCATACCATTCGATTTACTATTCCTGTATAACTTTGTATGATTTTCACTACTTTCGTTGATACGTTCTCGTCCACGTAGTCTGGCACAGGCAATCCATTATCTAAGCATTTGTGCATATTGACGGCACAATCCACAGCCTGTAACAACGAATGCTCATCTATGCCAGCCAAAAAGAAACAGCCTTTATCCATCGCTTCCGGCCTTTCAGTAGAAGTTCGGATGCAGATAGCGGGAAATGGCTTGCCTATAGAAGTGAAGAATGAACTCTCTTCTGGTAACGTACCACTGTCACTTACCACTGCAAAGGCTTTCATTTGTAGACAGTTGTAGTCATGGAAGCCTAAGGGTTCATGAGCTATCACCCGTCTATCAAGCTGAAAACCGCTTTCCTGCAATCTCTTCCTACTACGTGGATGGCAAGAGTACAGGATGGGAATATCATATTTCTCAGCCATGCGGTTTATGGCTGTAAAGAGCGACAGGAAATTTTTCTCTGTGTCGATATTCTCCTCCCGATGAGCGGATAACAAAATGTACTTTCCACTTTCCAGTCCCAAACGTTTGTGGATATCACTGGATTCAATTTCAGACAGATTTTGATGCAAAACTTCTGCCATTGGCGAGCCAGTTACGAAAGTCCGTTCTTTAGGTAAGCCACATTCTGCTAAATACCTGCGTGCATGTTCCGAGTATGCCATGTTTACATCACTGATGATGTCCACAATGCGACGATTGGTTTCTTCTGGCAAACACTCGTCTTTACAGCGGTTTCCAGCTTCCATGTGGAAAATGGGGATGTGTAAACGTTTGGCACCTATCACGCTCAGGCAAGAGTTGGTATCACCGAGTACCAATACAGCGTCTGGTTCAGTTGCCACAAATAGTTTGTAAGAGCAACTGATGATATTGCCGATTGTTTCGCCCAAGTCATTCCCAACAGCGTTCATATACACCTCTGGTGCCTCCAGCTTTAGATCCTCAAAAAATATTCCATTCAGATTGTAATCATAATTCTGCCCCGTATGCGCTAGCAATACGTCAAAGTATTTTCTGCACTTTGTAATCACTGCTGCCAACCTGATAATTTCCGGTCTTGTTCCTACTATAATCATGAGTTTCAAGCGCCCGTCATTTTTGAATGACACGCTCGAATAATTATTTGTAACTGAATTCTTCTCCATCGTATTCATTGCTCTACAGGTTCAAAATAAGTGTCAGGGCGTTGTGGGTCAAAACATTCATTACACCACATGACCGTAACCAAGTCCTTCGTATCAGACAGGTTAATTATTTCATGCGTATAGCCTGGTAACATATGTACAGCTTCTATCTTCTCGCCACTCACCTTAAAGCTCAGCACCTCGTCTGTACCAACCTTACGCATATTAATCTGACCAATACCTGAAACTACCATGAAAAATTCCCATTTCGTGTTGTGCCAATGCCGTCCTTTCGTAATGCCAGGTTTGGAAATATTCACCGACACTTGCCCACAACTATGAGTTCTCAACAGTTCGGTAAAAGATCCTCGCTCGTCAACATTCATTTTTAGCGGAAAAGCGATTTTTTCTTTCGGGAGATAGGATAAATAGGTAGAATAGAGTTTCTTGACAAACGAATTTTCGGGCATTTCCGGGATAACAAGGCTCTGGGGTTGTTCATGGAATATATAAAGCCAATCTACAATTTCGCCCAAGGCGACTTTATACGTCACAGGACAAGTGCAATACAATCCGTCTTCACACAAAACAGTTTCCAACCCTTTAAATTGACAATGGTGTTCCTTTCCGTTCAACGCGGCTATCATTTCATCCACTAAATCGTCAATGTACAACAGTTCTAATTCGACATCTCTATTATCCACCCTAATAGGCTCTTCATTGGCGATGTTGTGGCAAAAGGTAGCCACTGCCGAATTGTAATTGGGGCGACACCACTTTCCAAAGAGGTTTGGGAAACGATATACCAATACTTTGGCTCCTGTTTGCCGGGCATAATCAAAAAACAATTCCTCACCAGCCTTCTTGCTCTTACCGTAATTGCCTTCTGCATACCGCCCTATCAAGGTGGCTTGGATGGACGAAGATAACATTACCGGACAGGTGTTACGGTATTTTTTCAGTGTATTCAGCAATGTCGAAGCAAAACCGTAGTTTCCTTGCATAAATTCCTCAGTATGCAAAGGACGGTTCACTCCGGCTAAATTAAAGACGAAATCTGCCATCTGGCAGTAGTTGTCCAAATCATCAGCTTTCGAATCAATGTCATATTCAAATACTTCTTCCACTGCAGGCAGGCCGTTGTAGGCAATTTTGCCATCGCGAATGTTTTTCAATTGTGCGCAAAGGTTTCTTCCAACAAATCCTTTCGCACCAGTTACTAATATCTTCATATTCTACAATCATTCACTTTTAATTTCCATGGACTTGGCTTTTTCATCCAGTCCGAGATCTTCACGGATAAAGTGGAGTTTCAGCAACAGCTTCTTCATTTCCTCCACATTCAGGCGAGTAGTATTGTGTGAGTGGTAGTCTTCTATCCGAGACACTTCTTCATTGCCTTCAATGAAGTATTTGTCATAATTTAAGTCCCGTGTATCGCAAGGAATACGATAATATGTCCCCATGTCAATAGCCTTTGCCATTTCCTCGCGGGTGACCAAAGTTTCATACAGCTTTTCACCATGGCGTGTGCCAATAACCTTCACTTCAGTATCGCCATATTTCGGGTCAATCTGTGCATAAGTTTCCTTTAGAGCCTGCGCCAATGTTTCCAGTGAAGCAGCAGGTGCCTTTTGCACAAAGAGGTCGCCGTTCTGTGCATGTGTAAATGCGTACACCACCAAGTCAACAGCATCATCCAATGTCATCATGAAGCGCGTCATCTGCGGGTCAGTGATTGTTATAGGTCTGCCCGCCTTTATTTGTTCTACCCACAATGGTATCACTGAACCCCGACTGCCCATCACATTTCCATAGCGCGTACAGCAAATGGTGGTGGCAGCCTGTTCGCTCAATTGCCGACCTTTGGCAATTGCCACCTTTTCCATCATGGCTTTGCTGATGCCCATCGCATTGATGGGATACGCAGCTTTGTCCGTAGAAAGCACAACCACATTCTTCACACCATGAGCCACAGCCGATTCCAGCACATTGTTCGTCCCTATCACATTCGTTTGAACAGCTTGCAAGGGGAAGAACTCACAGCTGGGCACCTGCTTCAGAGCCGCTGCTGAAAATACATAATCAACGCCATCCATGGAAGCATCTACCGACTGACGGTCGCGCACATTGCCGATATAAAATTTCACCTTGGGGTTTTGCAGGCGATGGCGCATGTCGTCTTGTTTCTTCTCATCTCTACTAAAGATGCGTATTTCTCTAATGTCGCTGTTCAGGAACCGGCGAAGAACAGCATTACCAAATGAACCAGTTCCGCCGGTTATCAATAACACTTTGTCTTGGAAAATAGACATAATAATATGATTTAAATTACTGTTTTTAAATGTTTGTCGCTTTTCTATAACAATCTAAATACACATCGTAAACGATCTCCATCCGATAGCTTTGATACACTTTTTGATATGCCAAGTGGCAAAGTTTATCGGCCTCTTGTTTATGATTGTATGCCCAATTAATGGCCGTAGCAATGTCTTCCACATTTTTTTCGCGGACAAAAAGCCCGCAATTGTCGCCGCCTTCGGTGCTTAGCATATCGCCAATCGCAGCACGGCGAGTAGAAATTACAAGTTTGCCTAAGCTCATGGCTTCCAATATGGAAATAGGAAAAGCCTCGAATGGATAATAAGTCGGGAGGGCAATAATATCCATTTTTTCCATGAATTCAACAGCTTCATTATTAGGCAAGCGTCCATAGCATCGTATTCTATTGCCATACAAATCGCCTGCATGCTCTAAAATGTGTTGTTTGACCAATTCATCACCATCACCCACAATATGAAGTTGTATTTCTGGCGGAACCATTTTAAGGGCATCAATCAGTTCCAACACTCCTTTAGTTTCATATAAGTTCCCAATAAATGCAATGTTGGTATATGATTTGGGGAGGATCTTAATGTCGGTTTTCACGTCTATGCAGTTTGGGGTGAGGATTATTTCTGCCTTGACATCTTCCCTCTGTTTCAGATAATTATATGTCCTATTGTCTAATACCCAAATTTGGTCGAACTGTTGCATGGATTTTAAAGTCAGCCAACCTAAAAATCCGCCTTTATCCAAGATTTTAGGTATGCATCCATAGTGACAATGTAAGATATTTTTAATACCCTTTCTTTTGCAATATTTCCCAATTCTCCAATCGGTTAAAGCTCCGATAGATCCACTTGTGGTTTTGTGTAAAACATCAATTTTTTCTTTGCTTAGGATGTGGCGAACTTCCCGCATTACGCGCCGTAAAGCCATCATTCCGGATAATATCCTTTGAAAAATAGATAGATTACCTGCTTTTCTTTTGGGGTCGGAAGCTATTTGAATCAATTCATACTCTGTTTGAGGGAAATCCTTGATAAATTTCCTTGTCCACGATGCTATGCCTCCGTTATTGTGTATAGGTGACACCAACAATATCTTCTTTTTCATTTCTCTATTATATTGAGATATTTCATAATAAATATTTCTTTATTTAGTATTTCCACTGCCCGCCTACGACTTTGATGAGCCATATCTATTTTTTCTTTTTGGGTTAACCCAAAGAAAGACATCAAAGCATCCCGGATGCTGCCTACATCTAAAGGGTCAAACATTAAACCGTTTTCTCCATGTTTTACAAGTATCTGATTATCGCATACTTTGCTACAGAGGATAGGCAAACCACAACACATCGCCTCACCTACCACATTAGGAAACCCTTCGAAGATGGATGGTAGGCAAAACACTTCTGCGCGTTGATATTCTGTACGGATATCTCGAGAAGCATCATAAAACAAGAAATGTTCTTGTAGCCCGCTTTGGGTTATCAGTATTTTGCATTTTTCATAGTACTCTTTATCGTACCGACCAAACCATTTTACCGTGATGTCCAAACCTACAGATCTTGCTTGTGCTACTGCTTCTATGAAACGGACGATGTTTTTTTGGGCAGTCACTCTGCCCACACATAATACGGTGTTGTGTTCTTTAGAGACAGAACTGTTTGGGACAAAAAAGTCTGTTTCTGCACAATTGGTAATGGTCTTGAGTTTATTTTTTAAATGAGGATAGTGTTTCTCAATAAACTTGGTTTGCGTGTAAGAGTTAGGAACAATCACATCGGCCATACGGTAGAGATAAAATTTGATATGTTCCATCCACGACAAACTTTGTGTGGTATTACGCTCTGAAACTATCAGCTTGTATCGCAAACCCATCAATTTACATATACACGCTATGATATTGGGCACATCCAAATAGGAAATGACAACTTCTGGCTCCAGCTGTTTGAAAATTCTGTATATGCTGGGGATGCGGAACAACGTGTTGGACGCTTCTGTGACGTATAAATAATTTATCTTATCACAAAGAGATGGTCGATAAAAATCCAACGGATGGTAAGTAACAACAAACACTTCATGCCCACACTCACATAGCTGATTACCCAATATCACCATTTGCCGTTGGGCACCGCCCGAAGTCAGACTATCTATAAATAAAATTATTTTCATTTCGTATTAACTTGGTTAAATCTCAACCAATTATCCATATCTCGTTTTACTATTTTCGATGGACTTCCTGCCAACACAACATTATTATAACTCTTTTATCTGTGCTGTTTCATTGGCTTCACTATTTTTCACTTTCCATAAAAGAAAGGCTAAGGGCATAATTTCCCATATCTTCATATTGGCGATAGACATGGAAAACATAGTCTTGGAAAAAAGCATGAACCCCAATATCAGAAAAGCATAGTAATATTCTTTGGGCAAGTTTTTTCTGTTAGAATATGCGGTTAGAAATATAGTTACATAGAAATTCAAAGCTAAAAAGATTCCAAGCAATCCGTTGTTACATGCCAATTCGAGCCAATCTTGATGCGCATAATTACCTGCTATACCTACCGTAGAATCAGCCCCTCGTCCTATCAATAGATGTACAATCGATTCATCATTGACTATTGCATTCCAGATTTTAGGATAAATCATATTTCGACCACTTGCATCGCCTTTTTGTGTCTGCTCTATCCTGCTACGAAAATATTCGCTGTTATCTTGTTTGTATCCAATATAGAGCAGGACAGCACTCAATGCACAAACCGAGAGAATGATAGTCCATGTCTTTTGCTTCAGATTCTCACTCATCTTAAAATCTGCCCACAAGAACCATAACGAGCAGATTCCCCCAATAAGCAAAGCCCCTCTTTTCATGCAAAAAACCGCAAATGCCATGATCGCTATTAACATGACATATCGAAACAGCTTATTTTTTACGAAAAACAAGAAAGGGATGAGAGAAACAAAATAGTAACCTGTATTATTAGTGAACTCTTTTCGCTCGATTCCGGCAATTGCCGCTTGAAGTAAAAGATCCTTGTATGTTCTGAAATAAATGGCAATAAAAAGGATGAAAAATATGAAGCAGTATATACCTATTCTTCGGGCTGTCAACTTCCCTTGTTCCGCAAAAGAGTATAGAAGATAAAAGGGCAACAAGGAATTTAAAGCATTTTGCAAGTATAAATAAGATCCCACTTCACGGCTTCCACCCTCTGAAATATGAACGTCAGAGGAATACAACATCAACAGGACGCCATAAATCGTGTACATACCTACAAGCAACGATACTGCATTGAGTAACGGGTGCGTATTTTTGAAATTAATGATATATCTCACTGCCACTATCAATGCCCATATCATCATCACCATCTGTATGGTCCGATTGATAAAGCCAGCTGGATATAACATATCCTGTAGAAAGTATAGGCAACCCAATACCACGTATAAATCGCAGACATTTGTTCTAAAGAAGTGCATAAATAATTAAAGTTGAGTTATAGTGTAACTCCAAAGCGTCAGGCAGTTTTTTTATTGAAAGCTGAAGGCTTATTTCGAAACCGTGGATAAATCTATCATACGCCCTAATTTTTCATTCCATTCATCTGAATGGAAGACGCCAAAACCGCTGGCAGGAAAAAATGTTATTTCGTCAAAATATGTCTTCCCGTTGATGTCATAGAAGTCAATCCTCGCGAACGGAATACCGCATGACAAGACCGATTGTTAATTATGTAAGGTAAGCATTTGGCCAATCTTGGCGTCCCACTCCGACGGTGTGAATTTGCCGGTTCCAGTAGCAGGATAAAAGGTTATTTCTCCGAAATATACCTTGCCGTTGATTTCATATAAATCCACTCTGACAAAGGGGATACCTTGCGCCAACTTTTGTGCTATATTTATCATCTGCGGTAAGCTCTTTGGTAATGGAAGTTGCTTGTCGGGTAGAGGAGGAATCTCAGCTTCGCCAAAAGGTAACAGCTTGCCATCGATGCTATAATAGTTGGCATGATGACTGACAAATCGACCGAAATCTATCTTAAAGAACTTGGGCACCCCATTAAAGCAAAAGAATTTATAGTCTTTAAGTTCAGTACCACTTTCGTCGACCATATATTGTTCTGCAATAATACGCGGCTTTACATGTTTGTAAGGATATTCACGACCACTATAGAAATAGTTTTGTCTTAGACTTTTTTCAATTTTAGCTTTAGCTTTGTGCTTATCCAGCTTTTTTTTGTTTTTACAGATGACAAGTCCGCCCGAATTGTGTGTACACTTTAACACAAATTGATTGGGCAGTTTGTCAAAGTCTATATCATCAAATCTATCCCAGACACCAAGTGTAGGGATTAGTTCAACCCCTATATTTTGTTGTTCTATCCATTCTTTGACCGCATACTTATCTACCAATTGTGTATAGATTGGATTTTTGTGATGCAATTTCAACCAGTTCAATTTTTCATTGAACGTTTGTGGATTCTTTAAATCTGGCCACTGATGCATTCTATGATAAAAACACCATTTCAAGTAGGTTTCATCGTCTTTTATCAAATGGGGATACCTGACTACAAAGATGCTCAAAGCCCAAATTGGATTCGTAAATATTCTTATTATTTTCTTTAATTTGGTTTCCATACGTATATTTATATCCAGTTTAAGAACTTGTATTTTCATAAATAAACATCCGATTCCGACGTTTCCCCTGTTATAAAGGCGAAACATCTAAATTAAAATCAGATTGGTTTATATAGATTGTTTGCACTTGTTCGGATGGTTGAGGGCATAACTACAGAACTATTTTTCTTGATTATTCATATACGTAGCGATGATATGGCGTAATCTATCCAAGTGAGATTCGCAAGCCACATAATCGTATGCCCTAACACATTTTTTACCTCTAAAAAAAGAGGGTAATAAATTTCTATATCATGCAGCAAAAACATATCGGTTATTATACGGTTCGAATATTGACAAATACATTTTATCTGAAGATAGATAGAACTTGTCTAAAGCAGATGTCAACTTTTTATCATCAGCTATCATTTCATTAAGTTCAGAAATACGTAAATCAAATTGTTCACGATTCTTTAGAAAGGACACTGTTGGAGATTCGCGACACTGTATATAGGGGTGAAGTAGCACACCTATATGCCCGGAATCAAACTGCAACTGTAGCGCATATCCTTCATTCCAAGTGGAAGGAACTTTCCTCTGATAGTCAAAACAGAAATTTCCAAGCCCATAGAAAATTGGAGAACCATGATAGATTTCATAACCGCTAAAACAATGCTGATGATGATTGACCACGACATCGGCACCCGCATCAACATAAAACCGGTACACTTCTTTCATTCGCAAACTCGGAAGCTGGAAATGTTCATGTCCACCATGAACAATCACAATGCAATAATCTGCATTTTCTTTAGCTTCTTTTATCTGGTAATATTGCTGTATGGGGTTTAAAGGATTGCTTCCTCCATGATTCTCGGTGGCAATCGAGAATTCGTTCTCGCAGCAATTGATAAAGGCTAAACGATGGCTTTTTATCTCCTTGTATAATATGGATTTGGCGTTTTCTATATTTATGCCTCCACCAACACAATCGAGATTATTTGACGAAATCGTTTTAAGGCTTTTCCTGACTGATGAATCTCCATAATCATAAAAATGGTTATTGGCCAAAGTAACCATATTAAATCCGGCCCAACGTAAAGCCTCAACAGAGCGTTCAGTACAGTACAAGTGTGGACCACACTTTCTGATAGGTAGGTCTGTGGCATCTGTTACAGCAGTTTCAAAGTTTGTCACAGAGTAATCCATTTGTGACGTTAATGAACGTACTTCGCCAAAAACGTGTTCCCATTCACCTTTTTCGATAGCCGTAGCAACCCGATACTGGGGTGAATAATCACCCGTAATTAAAATATTAATCATTTCTTCTTAGCACTGATTGTAAGACAGATAGCACCTCTACACGTTCCTTTCTAAACAATAGAACAACGAGGAAATATAATATGATGCTAAATAAAATCAACAATACTTTTTGCCATACCGCATGGGAATAGGGTAATAAAACATAACCCATTACACCCATTGCTATTGCTGCTAACGTTGCTGGAGTTATATTCCCCAACATCTGCCAAGGTGATAAGGACAGGATCCTCCACATTATTATTACGTTCACCAAGACTGACTCTAACCTAACCAAAGCTCGGGTCACGTAAACCACATCATAGGAATAATGCACAGCTACCAACATGGCAGGACAAAGCACAATAAGATGGAGCAGTTGTGACAATACCGACAATTTAGGTCGCCCCAACGAACGATAAACTTCGCTACTGTAATGCGACAGAACTATGGTAATCGAACTGGTTAAAGCCCAAAGGCCAATAAAGTTTGCAGCTTCATGCCATTGCTCGCCTAAAAGCAAATACGTAATCATGTCACGAAAAACATATATACCTACCCCTAATGGAATAACTAACAGACCAACTATCTTTTGAAAACGGAAAAAGAAGTGAAGGAAAGCAGGCCGGTCATTCTGCAATCGTGACAAGGCAGAGAAAAGTATGGGGGTCGTGGCAGAAGTTACAAGTGCCGTAATTTGGCCTACTGTTATCATGCTCGTCTTATATATACCAAGATAGTAAGCGCTCAAGTGAATGCCAATGACAAACACGTCCACATAGCCCGTGAGCCAGATTGAAACGGATTCAATCATAGACCATATTGTGAAAGAAAACATCTCACGCAACTTACGAAATGAATAGAAGAATCGAATTTTCCAATCAGAATAATAGGTCAGGACAAAAGCATTGACAGCATTAAGTGCGAGGGTACCAATGACCAATGCCCAATAATCTTTTAACCACAAAGCTAAGGGAATAGTGACGATTATAGGAGTACATACTCCGAACATGCGTGCTTTGAACAGTATTTTGAATTTAAAGTCTCGTTTGAACAGAGCCATTTGAATGCTGGAAAATGCCTGTAATGGGATGGAGATGGAAGCAATAACTATGACGTTGCCTAATCCGGGATTACCAACCAACGCAGCCAAAGGCTCGCAAAACAAAGCAATCACTCCCCATAACACGATAGACAGCGATAAATTACTCCAGAAAGCCACACAAGTTGACTGCTCACGGTCGGTTTCATTCTTAAATTCATGCTGGACAAGATATTTCTGAAAGCCTGCGTCTGTAAACACCTCCACAAAACTCACAATCATTGTTATCGTTGCTATTACGCCAAAAGCGTCAGGTGTCAACAAACGGGCCAAAGCCATGTTTGTAAGAGGAGCCACCAACTTGGCGGCAATTTCCGTGACTGCCGACCATTTGGTAGCTGAGACTATTCTATTGCTGTCGATTTTTCCCATTCTTCGTCAAAAAAAGTTTTAACCTATCAGGTATCGTCCGAACCTGGTTTTTAGGGTTAGCCAGCAAAACAACAACGACAAAGCGAGCGTTATAATAAATGCGACCCATGGCAAAACCAATTCGTCCACTACCAACGGAAAACCTGTTTTATAATACAGGAATTTAAGAATGAACTGTTGGTATATGTACACTCCATAGCAATATCCGCTTAGGGTAATCAATTGAGGTTTGCTGGTAAGGTAGGCTATCACTTTTGGCTTATTTGCTATCCCGGACATCATGAATATAGCCGATACACACATCACCAAATGGCAGATGTTCATTCCGAGGACTTTGATGGCCTTGTGCATGAAATCCATGGCAACAATCTGGCGCAAAAACATATATACTAAGAACATGAATGCAAATAAACCTATTGCAATACAGATGTTTCGATTGTTGCTCTCAGGCATTTTCATATATCCCAGCCTTAACAAACACCCCCAAAAGAAATAGAGCATAAAACTACAAACTGTTCCAAAGCCGAACGGGTTATAAATCGTAAACAGCAAGAATATCGCTATAAACAGTTTGCTGTAAATATTATTGTTATTTAACTTATCGGGGGGGGTAAGCTTAAGTATTATGTAGGTGAACACAAAGCACCAAAATATCATTGGCAAGAACCACAAATGTCCACATCCATTTATTATTTTCAATAATATGGTAGGGAATGATGCAGTAGTATCGTAGAACATTGCGTAATAAATGCAACCGAATATAACGCAGGGAAACAAAATCCGTTTTACCTTCTTTATCACGCAGATGTTGAATGTTAATGATTCAGGCTTCCGCAACAACTTGTAACCAAGTAATGAACCACTAATAAACACCATTGCTTCGAGTCGAAAGTTGTGTGAAAAACTCCCTATCCAATCGTAGACGGCATTAGATTCAAATGGTTCATACGGCACATCCCAAGCCCCTGTATATATGCATAAGGAATGATACAATATTAGCAATCCAATAAGGACAAGCCTTATCAAGACAATATCCATCAGATATTTCTTCTTTTCCATATCACCCAATCAATTTTCATGCTTTGAATACACCTTATACCACTCTGCAAAATCCCTTAATCCGATTCGCAATGGAGTGGATGGCTTGAACCCAAAATCCTGTTCAAGCGGCGTAGTATCAGCATAAGTCACAGGCACATCGCCCGGCTGCATGGGCACAAGCTCTTTATGGGACTCAAAGTCATAGTCTGTTGGCAACACCCCGGCACGAACCAATTCCTCTTGTAGGATGATTACGAAATCAAGCAGGTTCTCGGGGTTGTTATTACCTATATTATAGACCTTGTAGGGTGGCAGTGGCAAACCATCTTCACCATTGCTTCGTTCGGGTGCATGTTGCATCACACGTATCACTCCTTCTACGATGTCATCAATGTAGGTAAAATCACGCTTGCAATTGCCATAATTAAATATCTTGATGGTTTCACCTTTCACCAATTTTTCTGTAAATCCGAAATAAGCCATGTCCGGGCGTCCTGCCGGACCATATACAGTGAAGAAACGCAAACCTGTTGAAGGTATATTATAAAGCTTACTGTAAGCGTGTGCCATCAGTTCGTTACTTTTCTTGGTGGCGGCATAAAGGCTGACAGGGTTGTCCACCTTGTCATCAGTCGAGTAAGGCACTTTCTTGTTGCTGCCATATACGCTGCTGGAACTGGCATACACCAAGTGTTCCACGCCTGTTTGCCCACCATCGTATGAATGACGGCAAGCCTCCAAGATGTTGTAGAAGCCAATCAGGTTGGACGCTACGTATGCATCTGGGTTGGTGATGCTGTAACGCACTCCTGCTTGTGCGGCAAGATTAACCACAACCGATGGTTGGTATTCGGCAAACAACTTATCTATGGTGTACTTGTCGGCTATATCGCCTTTGACAAACACAAACGTCGGGGGGGAAGAGAGTCCTTTCAACCTTTCCTCCTTCAGACGGACATCGTAATAATCGTTCATATTGTCAATGCCAACTACCTTGATGCCCTTGACCTCTCTCAACAACCTATTGGCAAGGTTCGCACCAATGAAACCAGCAACACCGGTTATGAGGACTGTGCGTCCTTCCATATTCACATTCGTTTCGAGCATGATTTTAATCTCTTCTGAAAATATCCCTTGTATAGACTTTCTCTTCCACATCATCCAAGCAAGCATCATAGCGGTTGGCAATGATGGCCTGGCTTTGTTCCTTGAATGCCTGTAAGTCATTGACCACACGGCTGCCGAAGAAGGTGCTGCCATCTTCTAATGTAGGCTCGTAGATAATCACCTCAGCACCTTTGGCCTTGATGCGCTTCATCACGCCTTGTATGGCAGACTGCCTGAAATTGTCGGAATTTGACTTCATGGTCAAGCGATAAACGCCAATCACGCAGCCATGCTCTTTTTGGGCATCGTAGCTGCTGTTCTCGGCATAATAGCCGGCTTTTTGCAAGATGGCATCGGCTATGTAGTCCTTGCGGGTGCGGTTGCTCTCCACAATGGCTTGTATCAAATTCTCAGGAACATCGGCATAGTTGGCCAAAAGCTGCTTGGTATCCTTGGGTAGGCAATAGCCACCGTAACCGAACGATGGATTATTGTAATGTGTACCAATGCGAGGGTCAAGACCAACTCCTTCAATAATGGCTCTCGAATCCAACCCTTTCACTTCCGCGTATGTGTCAAGTTCGTTGAAGTAGCTTACGCGCAAGGCGAGATACGTGTTGGCAAAGAGCTTTACGGCCTCGGCCTCTTTCATGCCCATGAACAGCGTATCTATGTTCTGTTTAATGGCGCCTTCTTGCAACAGGGCAGCGAAAGTCCTTGCAGCCTCTTCCATTTTTACCACATCGGTTACAGATTGTATGGCCTCGTTCTCTTCTGCAAACTCGGGGCGATTTATGATCTTGGGGTAGCCCACAATAATGCGGCTGGGATAGAGATTGTCATAGAGTGCCTTGCTTTCACGTAAAAACTCTGGAGAGAAAAGCAAGTTGAACTGCTTCACACCTTTCTGTGCATATTTCACGTAAAGGCTGCGTGTATAACCCACAGGAATGGTGCTCTTGATGACCATCACTGCATCAGAATTGACTTTCAGTACCAAATCTATGACTTCCTCCACGTGACTGGTATCGAAATAGTTCTTCACCGGGTCATAGTTGGTGGGTGCGGCTATCACCACAAAGTCTGCATCAGCGTATGCCTTCGCGCCATCGAGCGTGGCTGTAAAATTCAAATTCTTTTCAGCCAAATACTTCTCGATATACTCATCCTGTATGGGTGATTTCCGCTGATTTAGCAAGTCCACCTTTTCAGGTATCACGTCTACAGCTGTCACTTGGTGATGTTGCGCCAAGAGTGTGGCAATTGATAGCCCCACGTAGCCTGTACCAGCAACGGCTATCTTAAATTCTTTGGATTTTTCCATTATCGTTTGTGTGAATTGATTATTTTTCTTGCTATATCAGAGAGGATGACTGTGCCGTTTAAAAGTTGACGGGCATCAGCAAATAGACAATGCGGGTATCTTGTACAGCTCCGTTGCCAGCCGAAGATGCGTCATTGCCAGTGCTTAGAGTTGAAGATTTGCTGATTGAATAATTTGCGCTTAGCAGATATTCTGCTTCAGCGGCAATCTTATTGTTCCTGCACACGACGGCAAAGACTTTATCATCGTATATTCCAAAATCTTTATCCCTATGCTCCTGCATCCTGCGGTCAAGATTGTTAGTGATGCCGCAGTAGCATCTGCTACGATTATTTCTCGTAAGGGTTGTAAAATACATATAATACAGTTGATCTACTTTCTTGACGATGGTCTGAGCATCTGTGATTATGTCTGCACAGAAATATTCGTAGTCGTATCGGATGCTTTGGATATGCAGCAACAGGTTGTATAAGGGATAGTTCTCCCGGCCGTTTGTTTGTTTGAGTACATCTATGACAATCTCCTCGCAATGCATGATAAACGATAAATCACAGCCGCTGGTTTCCAACTCCCTATATCCTTCGATCTTACCATTATACCCTATGAATGTCGAAATAAAGGTTCTCGCGTCGTCTGGGGAAAAGAGTGCGACCTTATTTGCTGCAAGGTCAATATCAGCCACCATGCCGAGATCCTTTGATGTGTAAGATATATGTATAACTCTTATACTACTGTCTGTATTTGAAGCTAAGAATGTGGTGGGTTTAGGAGAATTGATTTTTGCTATGTCGTTCTCCGTCGGTTTACTGATTTGCATAAATGATATTTGTAATGTTTTCAATCCAGTTCCAAACTGTCATACCGCAGAGCTCGTCCTTTTATAGTCTTTATTCTCGTCTGCGCATATTTCATATAAGAATGGAGAGCACACCTGTTTTTTTAGAATTTGACGCGCAACACATTTTGCAGAGTGATGATTCGATGGAGGTCTGTGCCGATATAGTTGTACATTCCTTGTTTTTGCAATATCTTAGCTCGTTTCTGTACCTCTTTGCCATATAGACCAAAGTGTGAGAATTGATTCAACTGAAATTCTATACCCATGGTTTTCAAACGTTGATAATCATTTTCATTCATATACAGGTATCGTTCAGGATGTGCCAACACCGGATAATAATCTTTTGCCTTGATACGAAGCAGTATATTGTTCAAGCCCATCGGGGGATTGAAATAACTGGTTTCTACCAACAGATGCTTACCGTCTTTGCCTATGGGCAGGAGGTCGTTCTTCTCCAATCGTTCTTCAAACAGATTGTCCAGCATATTCTCCGAAGCAAGATGAAGCAGCACTGACCCTTGGTAAGCTGCTTTCAGTTCTGCGAATCTGTCTCTTAACTTTTCAGTGGTGTTGGGAATGTCTTCCATTATATGCGGTGTGAGCCACACTTCTTTTACTCCCAACCGTTCATATTCGGCAAGTATTTGCAGGGATTCATCCATGGATTGCACGCCGTCATCTACTCCGGGGAGGATATGACTGTGCCAGTCAGTGAAGCCATGGAAAAATCCGCTTTCCTCCAATGTTTGCCGTTTACGAAACCACATGATGGTCAGTTGCTATAATAGTTTTTACCGCCGTAGCCATAGGCATACCCATATTTGTAGCCATACTTGTAGCCATAACGGTATCCGTAACGGCTGCTACCACCTATCGTACCATTGAGCACGAGTGCCATGTTCTTGAATCGCTTTGCATCGTAGTCGCTTTGCAATTTGGGCAGCATGTCACGTTCCAACAAACCTGCACGGACAATGAACACGGTGCGGTCGGCAAGTTTCTCAATGATTTGTGTGTCGGCCACAATATCGATAGGCGGACAGTCAATGAGGATATAATCGAAACGGCTACGCATTTTTTCCATCAGTTCAGCCAAACGTGGCTCAGCTAATAACTCAGTTGGATTGGGAGGGATAGTACCTACCGGAAGGACAAACAAGCCGGGATAGTTTTCCTTCTCCACAATCAAATCTTCGCAGTTGTCCTCACGTTTGCCGAGATAGTCGCTCAGACCCTTCTTGGGAGAACCTACGTAGGCGGAAGCCGAACCATGCCGCAAGTCACCGTCCACTACCAATACCCGTTTCCCTTTCATGGCAAAGGTAGCTGCGATGTTCATGGTCAGGAAGGTCTTGCCACTGCCTGGATTGAACGAGGTAATCAAGGTAACGCTTGCCCTATCTTTGTCCTCTTTGGCATCGAGGATAAACTCTAAATTGGTGCGCAATACACGGAAGGCTTCATTGACGATATCCCGTTTACCTTGTTGGATGACAATTTCCTTTGTTTGCGTTGCTTTTTTCTTCTTGCTGCTCTCTGCTAAGGGTATTTCTCCGACAAACGGTACGGAAAGTGATTCTAAATCTTTGCGGCCACGTACCTTGGTATTCATGTTCTCACGGACGAATATTATTACTACGGGGATAAGGACTCCCATAGCAAATGCGATTAAAGCAATATTCCTTTTGATCGGTGCTGTTGGTATCAAGCTGCCTGATGGTGGCGTGATGACCCGTGTATTATAAGCTGTGAATGCCTGCGACAACTCATTTTCCTCGCGTTTCTGCAACAGGAAGAGGTAAAGAGCCTCTTTTACTTTCTGTTGGCGTTCTACCGACAACAAGTATTTACCTTGGGTGGGATTGGCTGCTATTCTTGCCGTGGTCTGCTGTTCGCTTTGCTGCAACGAACGGATCTGGGTGTTCAGCGTGGTGATATGGTTGTCGATAGAGGTAACAATGGCTCGGCGCATATCTTCCAAAGACTGATCCATATCGATTACCAACGGATTCCGTTCACTACTATTGGCTACCAAGTCGTTACGGCGAAGCTGCGCAGTGTTGTAATTTGCTATCTGTTGCTCAATACCTGGACTTTCAATGCCAGAGTTTGCCGGAAGCAATTGGTTCTTGCTGGTGGAATTGGTGAGGTAGTTACGGATATACCTCGCCATGGAAAGCTGTGTGTTCAACCCAAGAATTTGCGCATTCGTTGCAGTGCTCTGCTCCATATACATGCTGGCAGCAGCCTGAACATCGGGTAAAAGATGTTCGCTCTTGTAAGAGGAAATGTTCTCGTCCACATTGCCCAGTTCCTGCTCAATCACACCGAGACGGTCACTGATAAAGGCTGAGGTGCTGACGGCTATTTGGTTCTTGTCCTTTATCCAATTTTCATTATAAACGGCTATTACCGTATTCAGCACATCTTCCGCCCGTTGGATACAAACGTCTTTGAATGCCAGATTAATAACAGTAGATTTCTCATCGCTTAAAGTCACAGAAAGATTGGAAACATAATCTTCTACAATCTTTTGGTAACCTATGCGTGCTACATAAATAGGAGCATTGTATGTGGAGGAATCATTCGCTGCCGTCACAACAAGACTACCAATAGGGGTATCAACAGTGTCATTCAACATAATCGAGATTGTTCCTTCTACATCTTCACCATCACGTAAAAAATCCTCCAGAATAATATGACCGTCTTGACTGGGATTAATGGTAAAGGCAACGCTCTCATTGTCTTTTAAATCGTTAAAGTTCACTGTATAGGGACAATCTCGTCCATACAAAACTTTCTTGTAAAAGCCTCCATCTATGTAGTAGTTGATGTCCAAATGCAGGCGTTTCACCACATCAAGCATCACCGCTGGCGACTGCAACGACTGTATTTCATTGTTTACATTTGTATTGGTTTTGAAAAGGTCGAAGTCCCCCATCAAGTTTGCGGCATCACCCAATGAGTTTCCTTTGGAGTCTTCCTTAATCAGGAGTGAAGCGGAACGTGTATATACCGGCGGGGTAGTCAAAAGATAGATAATGGCTATCCCGATAGTTACAGCCAATGAAATGACGAACCAATACCACTTGTTCACGCAGAGATAGAATAAATCTTGTATGCGGATAAAGTCATCCGCCTGCTTAGGTCTTGATATATTGTTTTGAACTGCCACGATATTCAGAATTTAGAGTATAATCAATTGAAAATTAAGATACCGATTGAAGTCAGCAATGATGCCAACGAAATCCAGAACGAGGTGGAACGCACATTGTTACCATTGACAGTGGATTGACGGGCTTTTACCGCATTGGGTTCCACATACACCACATCGTTCTGCTGTAAGTAGTAAGCGGGTGAAGTATATACATGATTGCCAGAAGTCAAATCCAAACCATACACTCGTTGTACTTCCCCTTCTTGCCGTAGCACCATCACTTTGTTGCGATTTCCATAAATGGTCAAGTCACCTGCCATGCTCAAGGCATCGAGGACGGTCAGGCGGTCACGGTCAATGCTGAACCGTCCGGGATTATTCACTTCGCCAAGCACGGAAACACAGAGGTTGGCGAACTCCACAGTAACAACTGGGTCTTTCACCAAATTTTCCTTGATTAATTCATTCTTGATACATTCTGCAATCTCTTCCCGTTTCATCCCGACCACATAAATCTTGCCAAGCACGGGAAAGTCAATCTCTCCATTGGTATCTACAGTATATGCGGAAACGCCTTGGTTGTTAGAGACTGTAACGCCATTTGTCCTTAATGATTGTCCTAATTGTCTGGATACATAAGGAAGGTTGAACAAGTCGGTCAACTGTGGATCTCGGCTGTTCACGATTATGGAAATCTTGTCCTCCGGCCGGATGGTGATTGCCTTCACCTCTGGCAATTTAATCTCCGTTTCTCCAGGTTTCAAATCTTGGAAATACACTACCTGTTTGGACGAACCGCAGGAACTTAATGCCGCTACGCCGACCAATAAAATCAATAACAAACAAATCGGTTTATATCTATTCATACCTCTACGGTTTTTGGGTTTCTCTATTTTTTTTAATGGCCTTGTTGATGCCTAATTGCAGCAATGTCCACAAGACAATGTCAGTAATCAGCAATCCTGTCATTCCCATGAGGTTGGCCAACAGCCAGTTTAACACGATAAAAAACAAGGCTATAAACAAGATGGATACCATCACGGCACGGGGACGAAGCCCCGTCCGCAACAGCTTGTGATGAAAATGATTTTTATCGGGCAGGAAAGGGTTCTTTTTCTCCCGCAAACGGTGCATAACCACTCGTACCACATCGAATAACGGTACAATCAACGTAGAAAAAGCCAATACCATGTTGGAATGTCCGGCAACTTCTGCACTATCAACACGGCTCAGATGGATGACCAGCGAGCTGATGATGTAGCCCAAAATCAGACTTCCTGTATCTCCCATAAACAGTTTGTGCCCTTTCTTTGCGTTACCGAACACATTGTAGAACCAGAAAGGCACAATCACACCGAATGTGGAGAAAGCTAATAGTGCATATAGTTCATCGCCTTCTACCATGCAAATCAGCCCCAATACAAAAAGCGAAATGCAGCTCAACCCAGAAGCCAACCCGTCAATGCCGTCTATTAGGTTGATAGCATTGGTGATGTACACCACGACAAACAAGGTGAACAACACGCCCAAAAATTTCGGCAATTCATTAATGCCAAACAGCCCTCCTAATGTATTGAACCATTCGCCCGGCCATACGATCAAAAAAGCAGCCAAAATCTGCACGAGAAATTTATACCGGTAACCGACACCGACCAAATCATCGGCAACGCCTATTAGGAAAAGCATCATTCCGCCCACCGCAAAGAACAGAAACTCGTTGGCGGGCAAGTTTTCTATAGGATATCCGCAATAAAAGCGTACTCCGAGAATGAAGCATAAAACTATCAATATCACGGGGAAAAAGGAGATGCCTCCCAAACGGGGGACGGGTATCTGATGCACCTTGCGGCCATCAGGCATGTCAAACAGGCGTTTCTTGTAGGATATCAGCAATATCTTGGGCACTATCATCATCCCAAGCAACAAAGACAACAAGAAACCACTTATCAAAAACAGGTAATCCATATAAAGCACTCATTTTAACCATTCATAGTCGTCATAGCTTCTTTAGGCAGATTCCGCAATGCAAAAGTCACTTTGTCGTGCCATTTTTGATAGTCTGCTATGTTTGCGTCTTTTCCAGCCAAATAGATTCTCTCTTTCCTTGAACGCATTCGACACGTCAGCCCGCTTAAAGCAGTATGTAGGCTGTCTTGCATGATGCTTGCCGTCACAAAAGGAAAAGGAGCGAATGTAAGCCTCATGGGAAGAAGCATTGAAGATCCATAAATCCGGCAAAGCCTGTAGGCCGATTTCTCAAACGCAGTCCAATAACCATCGGCAAGATACAAGTAGATATACTTGTCATTCCCCGCTTCTTGAAACAAGATGTCAGACAGGCGATTTTTCAAAAGTTCGGTAAATTCAACCAGACTGTTCATCTTCATACTAATTGAATATATTCCGCCTCCACTTCGACCGAGGCTGCCAATAACGAGGGCAGTTCCACCAATAACCGCTTTACCTTACTACCACGAGTAGTAACCAACGTGCCTGTATAACCATCCAGCTTCCCTCCTATGATGCGGATTTTGCGGTTAATCATTTCAGATGTCACTTCATTTAAGGAGTAAAACTTGGGATTTTCACTGGATTCCACGGCGTAGATGAAGCGTTCCATTTCAGCGGTCGGCACAATGATGGGCGTGTGCTGTACGCCGATTTTGTAGCGGTATTGCAGTTTTGGGGTACTCTCCACAATAAGGTCAAGGTGTTCCCTCGAGTCTTTCACAAAAAGCAAATCGGGCATAAAAGGCACTTCTTGGTCAACACGCTTGCCATTGACAACAACCAACCGATGCACCATGGGCGTGAAGTATGACACCTTCAAGTTCTCAAACAGCTTGTAGGCAGGCAACTTGGCATGTCTGCGTTTGAGGTCGCGCATGGCAAACCATTGCAAGCTTTCTTGTGGTGATTGCGCTTCGTCCACGGAATGAAAAGTAATCAGTTGATTAAACGACACTTCTCTGACTCCTCCACGTATTTCATAACATCTGAGATACAAGAAGTTACATAGTCCTTACCCAAAAGTTCGGGATAAATCCCGTTCATTTTACATACTATCATTTCCTTTATCGGTACTGCTTTAATTCGCATGTTTAATGTTGCGAAAACACTACCAATCACGGTACATCTCTTTGCAAGAGATGTATGCACACAAGCCGGAAGTGCTAATATATTGAATATCAAATAAGCAACAAGGTTCTCAATATTCATTTGCTCAACAAGTGTCAAGCAAAAGCAAACTTTGTCAAACATCAAATTGGCATCATGTGAATCTTTTTTTGCTCATTCTTACTGCTTTATTTGATATTTTTTATACCTTTGCACCTGCGTATATCTCTTGCAAAGAGATGGTTAGATTTGCTCAACAATTCAAGGTCTTTATCATCCCTTTACTTAATTAAGCCAATCCTCCGATTCTTGATTTACAAATAGGTTGCTGCTCCATCATGCTTTGTTCTCTGAATAGTAGGAACACATGAGACCCATATACCTATTTGCGATTCCGAAGTCGGTACATCTCTCTTTAAGAGATGGATATCAAGGAAAGCATTACTGAATATCAGTCATTTGTTGTTTGAAAACTCTATTGTTACTCAACAAATCGCTTACATTTGCTAAGCGAAAACGCCAAAAACAAGGCTGTTCGGGCATTTTTTATTTGGCATATTATGTATTTCACAGCATTTTTTGTACCTTTGCACCGCATAAGTCCATCTCTTAAAGAGAGATAGAGCAATTCGCTCAACAAGAAATCGTTGCCAGACTTCAAAAAACTTCCTCTTCTTTATGCTCCATTATACAGAAATCCTGTTCGCGTTGTCTTGATTGCAGAAATCGCCTCTTTATATATCAATTTTCACTGGTTTCTCGTTCAAGACAAGCAATAGCAGTCTGGCACAACCACCGAACATAAATTGTCTGTGAATGTGCAACGAAAAAGTCCATCAAAACCAACTGCCCAAAAGATAGATAGGATTAATCTACCTGTTTAACCTATCAGTTTATTCATTGTGTCCTCAAGCATACACCGCACGAATGACCGTCAGGTTCGCATCATCAATCACCCGGTTGTCCAACGAGTTCAAGTAGATGCGTGTGGTCTTTTCCGAATCATGCCCTAAGGCTTGGCTGATGGACGAGGTGGGTATGTTCAGCCGATAGGCTGCGCTGGCCCAACAATGCCTCGCCGTATAAGTTGTCAGCGGGATAGGACAGTTTACCAATTTGCCTATCTTCTTCAGTTGGAGGTTCATTCGGTGCAAAGCGTTCAGGTATTGCCGCCTCAGGTCGCCACCATCCTCGCTGAGGATGGGCAACAGGTAGCGGGAGCCTTCCACGTGGTATCGGTCCACAATCTCCTGCATCTGTTTCTCCCACTTGATTTCGAGTTTCTGCCGGGTCTTCTGACGGTAGTACGTCAAGTAGCCGTCCTTCAACTGGTCGGTTTCCAGCATGGCCAAGTCCACGAACGAAATGCCGCGCAGGCCAAAGCTCATCAGATAAAGGTCTCGGATAAAGGCCATTTCGGTATCCTCTCCGAAATCCAAGTCTTTGATGTCTTTCACGGTCTGGATGGGGAGGGCTCGCTTGGCGGTTTTGTCCACGCCGGTATAGACTTCCGAGAAGGGGTGACGGTCTATGGTCAGCTTCTTTTTCACGGCCCGGTTGTAAATGGCCCGTAAGTTGCGGTTGTAGAACGAGGAGGTGTTCCGGCACAGCTTGCACTCTTCAAGGAGGTAATACTCGTACTCTTTGATCAGGTCTTCATCAATCTCGTCCAAACGGATGTCGCCTTGCTCCCCACGGAAGCGCAAGAAGCTGTTCACGGACGAAGTGTAGGTTTCTGCCAGTCGATGCTGCCCCGTGCGTTTCAGATGCTCGGCCAATTTGTAGGAAAATGCACGAAGGCTGTGTCCATCGTCATGGGGCAACAGGTATGCCGCCACCACGTCATCGGCGGTATAGGGCTTGCCTGCCTCGTCTAAACACCGGATGGCAGCTTCCACCTGTTTCTTCATCGTTTGCAGGTTCAGCGCAACTTTCGCAAGGTAGCTACCGCGTTCCGTGTCATGTTCGGGAAGCACCACCTCTCCGTTCTTCCATTCTTCGGGGTAAAGCTTACAACCTGTGCCGATTTGCCGGGCTACTCGGTCGTGAATTACCCGGAAGTATATGGTTCCTGCTTTCCCTTTTACCCGCGAGGGTCTGAATTTAGCTTTTACAGATGTTGTCATAACGTTGATATTTTAGGAGTTAAAAATCATTTGGCCCCTCGTCGGTTCACCACATCCTTTATCATTTCCTTCACATCCATACCCACCTGCACGAAGTTCTTGTACAGGATGCGTTCCCTTTCTTCTTTGGATGGGAACGTGTAGAACTTGGGCAAAGGTACATACCCTGCTTCCTCCCGTTTGATTTCCCCCATATCGAAGTCAGTCTTGCAGAAGAACTTGGAGGTTTTGAACTCCTCGGCTTCCTGTATGTTCATGCTGCCGCCCCGTCCGGTCTTGGTCTTCACGAAATCACGGGCGACCTGTCCGCAAATCCAGCCAGTAGGCAGGTCGCTTATCTTTGAGGCGGGTACAAGGTTGTCCATATTCTCGTTCAGGTTGATGCTGGTCTTGTCGCGGTCGATGGTCACGCCTTTCTTAAGCTGTACTACCTTGCCGAAAATGTCGTTGCTCAGCCATTCAAGCGTTTCTTTGGAACGTGCCGAGCCGGACACCACGTTGCCCACGGTGGTGATAATCTTCTGCATACCCACTTTCCCATAGTCGGCTTCCAACTGCGGCAGTTCCTGAAAGCCCAACGCCACGCTTACTTTGTTACTTCGCGCCGTGCCTATCAGTCGGTCTATCTTGTGGAAGTACAAGGTAGGTAGCTCGTCCACAATGATGCTCACGGGAATGTTCTTGCCCTGTCCGGTATTCACGCGGGTCACCAGGCGGTTCAGTATCAATGCATTCAACGCCCCGATGATGTTCTCCATCTCTGGGTCATTGGCAATCAGCAGGTAACTGGGATTCTTCGGGTCGGACACTTTCAGGTCAAAATCATCGCCGTCCTTGTGGAATATCCAGTAGCTCTCCTTGGTGGCCAATCGGGAGGTATAGACGCGCAGCGTGCCTATCATGCCTTCCAACTGTTCCATAGCTTTGTTCTGGAATGCCGTTTGGAACGGGCCGAGCAGCGGTGCCACTTCATTGTCAGTCTGTAACACCTCAAAGATAGTCTGGTAACTCTCATTGAGAAATGACAGGATGTGCGGCATATCGGAATATTTGCCCAACCAGTAGGCTGGTTCCACGATATTTCCGCCTTTGCGGTCACGCACCACGCCCGTAGGCTTCCAAAACTTGGTCTCTTTGTCTTGCACCTTCTCCGCATACAGTTTATTCCCGTCCTTGTCGTAAGGCTCGCGCTCATAATTCACGAAGAAATAGATGCAGGCGGCAAGGAAGTTCACAGCTGATGTCTGGAAGAACTGGTCACTTCCTCCGCCTCCTTCTTTCTTGCCTTTCTGCAAAGACTCCAGCAAAGTTTCCGCCGTTTCACTGGCGGCGGCAAGGTTGGGGATGTACTTTGCCTGTATCGGGTTCACCCTCCGGCTGTATTCCACATTGACAAAATTGATGATGTTGAACTTGCATCCTTTGGGCAGTTTCCCTAACTTCTGATTTTTCTTGTAATGGTAATAGAGTTTGGTTGCCAAAGTGGGAAACTTGTAGTCATAGACCACCATCGCGAATCCCTTGGCGGAATGCTGGCGGATGAAAGGCTCAATGATGGAAAAGGTCTTACCTGAACCGGGTGTACCGACTACCCAAGTTCCTCGGAACGGGTTGCTGATGTTCACCCATCCCTTGCGGAACTTTCCTTTGTAATAGTAGCGCATGGGCACGTTGACCGAATACTTGTTCTCCACCAACTCCGTGCATTGCTCAAAGCTCTCGTTCTCCAAGTTAAAGCGGTCTTTCAACAATCCCTCCTTCAGGAACTTGGAGATATTATCAAGAGCCACATGGACGAGGATGGTGCCTAATACGGATGCCGCCATATAGAAGATGATGTTCAAACGCAGGGAATAAACACGAACCTCCACCGGGTGATTGTAAAGCCAGACGGCCAGCACGAGGAAGCCGATGCCGCTCACCAACGGATAGAGCACTTGTCTCCGGGCGTTGAACTCCAAATGCTTCTTGTTGCGTGTACCCACGCAAGTGATGCAAATCAGCAGGACGGTAGCCACCTTGCTGTATATTAGGTTCCCGTCATGGTAGATGAGCCACGTCTTCATGCGGTCATGCACATCGCACACGATGCCATTCCAATGGTCAAGCACAGCCGGGTCGATGGCGTACATGAAGAACTCCACCAACACCGACACGTACACCACCGTCCGAAATATCTTATAGGCCCCTTGCAGTTCTTTGCTTTCTTCCATGTTTCTTTCCTATATTTGGGTTCGATTAACAAACACGCAATAATTCTTCATTCATCGTTCTTCATTATACAAAGTGACTATCGCCCTTACTTTATGCGTTTGCAGCTTGGGCGTTTCCTGAATGGCACCGCTGCCCATCGAATAGAGCCACGCCTTGGCGGTTTCCTGTCCTTCCACTTCGGTACTCGTCCAATACCAACATTCATCGGCTTCATTGGGCAACGGGTCGCCTCCGCAAGCCACGATGTAGGGATTGACAAACTCCTTGGCCGCATAAAGCAATCGCATCTGTGCCACTGAAGGCACGTAGGCACTTTGCCCGTACCGCCACAAGTCAAACACCCGCATGGCCATTGGCGAAGAAACATCATCTGTATCATACAGGGCAAAGGTGTTCTCGTTCCCATCGTAAGCCGTCAGGTCAGCTGATGTACCCTGTGACACACCTACGCTGTCGGCAAAGGCTTCCGGTGCAAGGTCGTGCAGATAGACCGCATAACCTGCCCCCGCCACTTCTTCGTCGGAGTTCACATGGAACACCACGGCAATCGCCTCCTTGCCGGAGGCAGCATAATCTTCGTAGCTCCGTGTTTGGCCATCCGTACAAAGGATATGACCCACTTTCATCGAGGTGTCCAACGGGTCGTGATGTCCGTCGCAACCTATCAATCCCAATGCCAGCACAGTCATGATTGCCATACCCGCTATTCTTGTTTTTATTGTTTTCGTTTGCATACCTTATATAATATATAGGTGAATACTCCTTTCGGCGAAAATTTGTTCTATCCGTGCCATCTGTGTGCAAATGCCTTATTTCGTAGGTATCTTCACGCCGATGACAATTCCTGTGCGGAACAAATCTTCCCCTTTTATCATCAAGTCGCACTTGGCCTGCCAAAACAGTTTCCAGCCCTTGCGCAACGCATAGCTGTGTTCATAGCCCACATGGATGCCGCCTAACACCCTGTCCCTGTCAGAACCCAGCGACCCACCCAAGCGGAGGTTGCCATGGTGGTTACGGCTGCGGAACACGCACGGCTTGTAGGCCGCACCCACACCCCATGTGTTATAATTACTCCAGAACGATTCGGGGCAGACGTGTCCGCAGTCCTTACATTCGTCCCATTTCAGATAGACATTCCCGAAGAACTCCCACGCATGATGGTAGTTCGTCTCGTACTCGTAGCCGACGGTCAAGTCCATGCCCCTTTCATACAATAGGCCAGTGCCTATTTGTATCCTACCGTGGCGGTCATCGGCAAAGCCGGGCAAGGCGGCCATAAACAGGAAAACCAATACTGCCAAGCCCTTTTGCACAGCCCAATTCTTCATTTTTAGTTTTTCATTTTTCATTTCCTTTACTCCTCCTGTAATAAAGCGTCATTGAAACTGTCCGCGCAAAGCACGTCCTCATAGTCGATGTTCAATGCGATGGTACGTCCCGAAATCTGCTTCTCGCTTACCTCTATGGTCAGCACCTTGTCGTTGGGGAAAGTCATCTTCTTTACGACCAACACGTTGCGGTAGCCGTGCAGGAATGACTTTTTCTGTTCCAACTCCATCTCCGGCTCCAGCTCGATGACCTGCGAATTGGTTGCTTTCGACACTTTCTTGTCTGCTAACTTGACGCGGATCTCATCAATGTCGAAACGGATGTTGGTGCGGTTTTCGATGGAGAAATCAAGGAAGAAGTAGTCGCCAACGGCATAAATGTTGTTCAGCCGCATGGTCATGCGGTGCTCCCTGCGGCTTACGTTGCGGTATCGAGCGGGCGACAGCCACACCTGCCAGGCAAAGCGGTACATATTCTCCGTGGAAAGCGACACCGCCGGGTTGCGGTAGGAGGTCATTTCCATAGGCTGCACCTCCTTGTCCGTCACCGCCTCCTGCATCCTTGTCGTATAGAGCAAGGCGTATTGCGTCCGGTAGCGTTCCGTCACGATGGTGACGATGGCCAGCACCTCGCCATCCTCATGTCCGGCTTCTTTCGGCTTCAGGCGGATGGTGTTGTTGATGGGCTGGTCGCCCGCTATCTTGTCCGTGGAGATGTCCACAAAACGGATGGGTTCAGTGGCGGTGATGACGGTCGTCACTTGCTCGTTCACCGTCAGTTGTTCCATTTCATTGTAGGTCTGTTGTGCCTTGGCTGCTGTTCCTGACAACAGGACGGCCACAACTAATATTCCTTTTGCTATCAATTTCATTTTCTGCGATTTTTGTCTTTCGTTACATGCTACTTAATTGTTCCTCTTTTCCCTGCCGTTCACCAGATAGACGAACGTGCCGTATTTCAGCTTGGCCTTGTTCTTGCGCACGGCCTTCGACAAGGCGTTGCTGGTGCGCTGGTAGGCGTTCTGTATGGCCTGCATTCCCCATTGGGCAAACGTGTTCCCGGTCGAACCGTTGTTGATGCTCATCGTGCTGCCGAGGGCATTGGATGCCACGTCCTGTGTGGTTTCCCGGAAGGAACTGCTGGGTACATAAAGCCCCTCCAGTCCGTCCGTGTCATAGAGGGAAAGGTTGACTTTCACCAATTCGTCCTCCACCAACAGACTCTTGATGCTCCCTTTCACACGCTGGCTACCGAAGCCGCTCATCGTGGCATAGAGGTAGGTTCCTTTCTCCACCACCTTCCCATCTATCTCGATGTCGTCCAGTAGTCGCAAGCGCACCCGCGAGCCTTCCACGGCTTTGATATTCTCATCAATGATGGCTTTTATCAGGCGCGGTTCAGGCTCGTTTTCGGCCAAGGTGTTGAAGTAGTCCGAGGAAGTCTTCACTTTCTTCACCACCTGTTCGCTTTCGGCATTCTCGGCAAGCTCATTCACGGCGTTTTCATTGATTTCCACCTTGCCGCCTATGGCAATGCTGCCAGTGGGGGCAAGGCTCTCCGCTTCGGTACTGTCCGCATCTTGCAAGCCCTTTTGCCCTTGCGCCCTGGCTTCCGCCAATGCCTTTTCCAACTCGGCGAGGGCTTCCTTGCGCCGTTGCTCACTTCGGGCGATGCGTTCCTCCTCGCTCAACGGTTGCATTTCGGCGGAATCCGCCACCATCGCTTTGCCTCTTTCGGCACTCTGCCGCAACTGTTCCTGCATCTCACGCAGGCGTTCCAGTTCCTCCGACCTTGCGGCTGCTTCCGAATCGAGCAGGGCGAGGTCTTCATCGGTGTAGCGGGAATCGTAATCTTCTTTCTCTGTTTCATTGTTGTTCCGTTCAATGTTTTCCACGGCGGAATAGTCCTGTATCCGGCCGTAGGACTTTACCATGCTCTCATACTTGCCGCCGATGCCGTCATCGCGCATCTGCGCTTCTGGCAGTTCGGGGTTCAGAAACTCGGTGGTCTGCAACTTGGAGGGTGCTTCCGCTACCTCCGTGTCGAAGATGTCCATCACCAAATACCCCGTTACCAGCAGCAAAGGGTAGAGGATGGCAGGCAACACGTACTTGGGCTGTTTAAAATTAATTTTGTCCGTCATCATCATGCGTGGGTTGTTTTTGTTTCAAAAGAATCTCCTGCCGCTCGGTGGCGGTCGTCCGCTTTCCGTTCTCAGGCATGGTACATACCGATACCACGCGGCACACATTGAGTGCCAGGCATCCCAACACGATGCCGAAAACAATGCCGAGAAACCACCTCGGATGCTTGCAGGCAAACCGTTGTGCGCACCCGGCCATCTTGTCTATCCGCAGGAAGCGGGCGGCTTTCTTCCCTGCCTCCACTTCCTTCTGGTACCGTTTCTCATACTTCGGGTCATCCCTGTCCGGCATCTTCTCCCCGAAAATCAGTTTCTTCCATCCCATAATCGAATGTATTAATTGTTAATTTTCAATTCTCAATTTTCAATTGAATCAGTAGTTGTTCTTCGTCCGTTGCTCGATGTCCTTGTTCAGCAGGGTGCGCCAGTTCACGATCAGCAGCCCATGTGGGTTGTTGTCCGTCCGGGGTACACGTTTCAGTTGTCCGGCTGTCACCAACTCACGGGTGAGGATGGATGTCCTACGTTCGATACGTTGTCGCCCATAATAGGTAAACTCCATCTTTTCCTTGTCAAATTTGATGCTGTCGCAGAAGATGCTGAACACCGCACTCGTACCCATGATATTGTTGTAGAATCCTTTTTCTTTCAGCGTGTTGTATTGTGCCAATCCCGTTTCGTCCACCAAATACATCGCTTTCTCCATCGTGTATTGGATGTACTTGTCATCGGGAGCCAGCGTGAAGAAGTAGTGGTGGAACATTTCGACATGAGACTTGGCTTCCACGTCAAGCGTTTCTTCCATCGAGGTGCGCTGCACCAGTATCGGCACGTTGCCGTCCAGCACATAGATTTTCTGCTGCGCGTCAGCCACCATGCCCCTTGCCGTCCAAATGCTTGACAGGCTGATGACCACGCATCCCATGATGACTGCCACGCAGACAATCCCCACCAATTTGATTTTGTTTTCCAAGTTTTTTATGACCATAATCCTAACAGTTATAATCGTTACTCATTTGTCTTTCTTTTATCTCATCAGCGAGTGCATCGCTCCGGTAGCCGACATCTTCGCCTGTTGCGCCACTCCCTCACCAAAGTTTCTCGTACTGAATGCCGTGTCGCCCTCCGGTATCATCCATGCCGCCAAATCGGGCACAAGATTCAGGCATTTCAATGCCACGATGCTTGCAGCCATCAGATAGCCCGCCGAGAAGAACGAATTTTGCAGGTAAGCCGCCATTGTTGTCTCACTCGCGGTTATCGCTGTCAGGTTCTCTACTTGGATGCACAGCACAATGTCGAACAAAAGCAATACATAAAATCCCACGAAGTATAGCATCGCTCCATAGAAATGCACGGTCAGATACCTTGTCATCCACTTCGCCCAAGCTCCTTCCCATTTTGGCAGGAGGCTAAAAGCCCATTGGATAGGACCGAATATCGTCAGCATTCCAAGTAAGATTTGCTGACAATAAATCGTCGCCCATTAGCCAATGTATACAAAATAAGGGAAAATAAAAACAAAGAAAATCCATGTAATTACTGATTATCAATATATTATAAATAGATGATGATTTCCGTTGTATTCCTTAAAAATCGCTATTATTCACCATTTTTGTTACCTAAAACGATACTCATTTTCGGATTATTTCGTATCTTTGTGCATGGATATAAATCACTGATTGACAATGGGAAGAAAAAAGAAATCATTGATAGAGAAATCTCCGTTCAAGTTACGTCACCGTAAATTGGCGGACGGGCGTTTATCCTTGTTTCTTGACCGTAGCGTGAACGGCGGGCACGAGTACGAGTTTCTGCAACTCTATCTCGTGCCGGAGACATCCACCCAAGCGAAGCGACAAAACGCGCGGACACTCCGTAGGGCGGAAGACATCCGACGTGAGCGGGCGGAAGCCTTGCTTAACGCGAAGGTGGAAGCGGTGCCGGAAAATACATCCTCCGACATGCTGCTGTCCGACTGGATGGCGATTGTTCGTAAGAACCACGAGCACCGGGGAGCGCGTGACCTGAACGGTATCGACAACGCCCGCAAGAATCTGCTGAAATTCCGTGCGGATGTCAAGCTCTGTGATGTGGACAAGCAATTCTATCTTGACTATATCGACTGGCTCCGCTGTTCCTGCAAGACCGCATGGGATAAGCCCATCACCCCCAAGACCGCGCATTCCTATTATACCACCTTGCGCACCGCATTGAACGAGGCTGTCCGTGAGAACCTGATTGCCTCGAACCCGTGGTACAGGCTGGAAATGACAGAGAAAATCAAGGTTCCCGAGAGTAAGCGGGATTTCCTGACCATCGAGGAAATAAAGAGGATGATGGCCACTCCGTTTTTTAACGAGCTGGTACGGCAGGCATACCTGTTCTCCTGTTTCTGCGGGCTGCGTATCAGCGACATCCGGAAGCTGCGCTGGCGTGACCTTTCCATGTCCGGTGGACAATGGCGTGTCTCGGTGGTGATGACGAAGACCACCAACCCCGTTTATATCCCCCTTTCATCCCAAGCCGTAAAATGGCTGCCGGAACGTGGGGACTGTATGCCCGACGGCCTTGTTTTCGGAGGTCTGCCCAATGAAGGCAACCTTTGTGTCAATCTCAAAAGCTGGGCGGAAAAGGCCGGGGTAAAGAAGAACGTGACCTTCCACACCGCCCGGCATTCATGCGCGGTGCTGCTGCTGACGCTCGGGGCGGACATCTACACCGTTTCCAAAATTCTCGGCCACCGTTCCGTGCGTGCCACGCAGGTTTACGCGAAAATTGTGGACAAGAAGAAAGACGATGCAATCGCATTGGTTGACAACGCATTCTAAATACATCATATATATGGCAACAACAAGAAAGGCAACCAGACTCAAAGAGCCGGTGAAGGTGCGCACCAAGAAGCTCGCCGACGGCTCGGAATCCTATTATCTCGACATCTACGTGGACGGCAGGCGCAGTTACGAGTTCCTGAAACTGTACCTGCTGCCTGAAATCAATCCCATGATCAAGGAACAGAACCGGGCCACCAAAGCAGCGGTGGAGGCCATCAAGTCAAAACGCATTATCGAGCTGACCCACTCGAAGGCCGGGCTGAAAAAGACATCCATCCGTTCCAAAATGCTGCTGGACGACTGGATGGAAACCTATCTTGCCGAACAGGAACGTAAGGGCGCAAGAGGACTGAAACTGTTGCGGACGGTCTGCCGTATGCTTCCCCTTTACAGGAAAAAGGTGAGGATGCAGGAAATCGACAAGGAGTGGTGTCTGGATTTTATCGACTGGATTCAGCATACTTACAAAACCCGGTGGGGTAAGCCGCTTTCTCCCAAAAGTGCGGCAGACTACGTGGGCTATTTCTCCACCGCCCTCAATGCCGCCGTCCGTGCGGAGGTCATCCCGGAAAACCCGATCATGACACTTGCAGCCACGGAACGCATCAAGGTGCCGGAATCCAAGCGTGAATACCTGACCATTGACGAGATAAAGGTGCTGATTGACACGGAGTGTCCCCGTGAGGACGTGAAGTGTGCCTATCTTTTCTCTTGTTACTGCGGTCTGCGGTTGAGTGACGTGTACGCCCTGCGGTGGAAGGACATCATTCTGGACGGGGAACAATACCGGATGTCAACCGTGATGAAGAAGACCACTACGCCGATTTACCTGCCGCTTTCCCGCCACGCCGTCCGCTGGCTGCCCGAGAGAAACGGAGAAGACGACGAATCGAAAATCTTTGACGGATTGCCAGCCGAACCCAATATCAACAAGGTATTGGCCAAGTGGGTGGAGACAGCCAAGATAGCCAAGAAAATCACCTATCACACCAGCCGCCACACGTTCGCCACGATGATGTTGACGCTCGGTGCAGACCTCTATACGGTATCGAAACTGCTCGGACATGCCAACGTGAAGACTACACAAATTTACGCGAAAATCGTTGACAGCAAGAAAGTCGAGGCGGTCAATCTGGTGGACAGCGTGTTTGATTGACAACTGTTTTATACACAAAATATTACCACAGAATACCTTGTCTATTCAATGGCGGTATTTTTTCGTGTTAAAAACTTATCATTGTCATACCTTATCGGTTGCTATATCACCGAGATTTGACTTTTTTAGAGGTTTTTAATGCGGTTTTAGTCAAAACTCGGCATATTTTCTTTGCCGTATGGAATTTAATCCATAACTTTGCCGTATGGAAAATACAGTTCAAATCCCCCCTGTGCTTATAGGACGGCACGATGAATGTGCGACCTTGAAAGAATGCATGGCTTCCAACAGGTCAGAGTTCGTTATTGTATGTGGTCGCCGGCGTATAGGAAAAACCTTTCTTATCGATCAATTTTTTGAGAACAGGTACGACTTTTCTTTTGTCGGGAAACATAAGACTAAAACACAGACCCAGCTTAATTATTTTGCGAAAGCGATTCAGAAGCATTCCGGTCAGAAACAGAAAACATACGCCGACTGGTATGATGCGTTTGACGCTCTTGAATATTATCTGGAAACACTTCCTGTAAATCGGAAAAAAATCATCTTCATTGATGAAATGCCTTGGATTGACACCCAACGCTCCACTTTTGTCAGTGCCCTTGAAAATTTTTGGAACGGATGGGCAAACCGCAGATATGACATTGTATTGATTGCATCCGGTTCTGCGACCTCTTGGATGGCAGACAAGCTGATAGACAATCAAGGCGGTTTGCATAACCGTATCACACGCCGGCTTTACCTTGAACCTTTCACTTTGTCTGAAACGGAAGAGTATTTCAAATCGTTCGATTCTCCACTCACCCGTTATGATATTCTGCAATGTTATATGTTCACAGGCGGCATTCCCTTCTATCTTAGTCTGATGAATCCGCAAATGAGCGTGGCGCAGAATATCGACATGCTGTTTTTTCATAAGAGCGCACCGCTGCGCAGGGAATATGACGAATTATACAGCGCGCTGTTTACTCATGTGGATTCCTACATCAAGGTTATTGAAATTCTGTACGACCATAAATACGGCTTGACAAAACGGGAAATTTCCAAGGCCACAAAACTTAACGGAACCTTCCTTAACACCGTGCTTAACAATCTTGAGTTGTGTGACTTCATAGAAAATTTTGAGCTTTTCGGAAAGAAGAACACATTGGTTTACAGGCTTGTCGATTTCTACACCCTTTTTTATTTCAAGTTTATTGCAAACCGCCACGACAAGGATACCGAATGGTGGAGCCACAATCTTGACGATGCGGGCATAAGGGCATGGATGGGACTGACATTTGAACTTATATGTATGAAGCACCACAAACAGATCAAGAAGGCATTGGGCATATCGGGTATCGGTACTTCCGTTTCCACTTGGAAATGTTTGCCGGACACAGAGAACGAAATACCGGGTGCGCAAATAGACATGCTTATTGAAAGATCCGACAAGGTGATACATCTTTGCGAGATGAAATTCAGCGAGCAGGAATATTCCATTACCAACGAGTATGAGATGAGATTGCGCAAGCGGATGGGGATATTCAAGGAGCGTACAAAGACCAAAGAAGCCGTGGTGCATACCTTTGTCACTACATTCGGTGTAGGACAAGGCAAGCACAGCAGTATTGTCCACAGCGAGGTGACGATGGATGACCTTTTTAATTCCTGACGGCCATGATGATACAGCAGATTGCACAACGATTGTACGAGGTGAACACGTTCCTCGCCACTTATACAACTCATAACCCAGGTGAGGTGTCTTTTGAACAAGCTTTGCCGCCCGCCCTGTTCTACCGTGATTTCAACGAAACGAACAGCCTTGTCAAAGAAGCCGGATTGTTGTTCCGGGAAGATACGGAGCGGCTTCTGGAATTTTCAACTTCCCTCTTTTCGGAAACAGACAGATACCTATCGCTTGACAGGGCATCGTTGCAGAAAATGGACTTTGCGGCCCTTTTCGAGGAACACCTCAAACCTTTTGAACTCCGGTACGAGGAAACTAAAACCGTCGCCACCGAACTCTGGCGCAAGTATTCGGCCATGAGCAACCGGTTGGATTTCCTACCGCTGGATTCGAAAGAATACAAGTCGCTCGACGTGGAGTGCGATGCGGCAAAGGCGAAATATGACGAAGCCCACGCGCACGCGGATCTATTATATAAAGAGTGGCAGCAGGAACGTGACCGGTATTTCTGTGTCTGGTGTTTCAAACCGGTATTCCTCGATGTGCTGGTGGAACGCCTGAAAGGAATCGCTGGGAGTATCATCTCCGACATCGGGCGCATGAAGGAGGGCAAGCCATGAACGCCTTGTTGCAAGAGACATCCTCATGGACGGATACCGTTGACCTCGCCCTGTGCCTGTTCATCTACGAGGTGTGCAACGACTACCAGTTCGACTTCCTGCCGGGCAGCGACTTTGTGAACTTCCTGAACCTGAAACCCGCTTCACGGGCCGTCACCGTGCGCCCGAAAGAGAACCTGCGCGTCTGCTACATGGTGTTCTCCGTCTCGCAGACCATCAGGCCACGGGAACGTGGAAAACTCTGGGCGGAAGAATTCCTGAAACGCTGCGGCATATCCAAGTCGTACTACGACAAACACCGCAGCGACGTTTGCGGCAAAGGTACCACAAAGGAGAATCAGGATTACCGCAAGGCCATCGACAAGGCCATTGAAAACGCAAAGCGGTTGAACCGTACCCCATAGCCGCCCGCCGTTTCCCCATTCAGCATACCACATATAGACCATAGCCGTGCGCTATACTGTTGAACCCCAGCAGTATGGCGCATTTCTTTTTCTATGCACTTTCCCCATCTGTTTCCCATTGTGCCCCTCCGGGTCAAACTTAACTTTGCATCGGAAACAGAAGAAAGGAAAAGGCTGACAAACAGTGTTTTCCGGTTTCCAGAGAGAACAAGGAACTATTTCAAGGAATCATTTTAAACGGACGAATATGGAAAATGAACGCAACCTGATGACTACCACGGAGGCGGCCCGGTATCTCGGGCTGAAACCCAGCTATCTCTACAAGATGATGATGCGCCGCGCGATCCCTTACTACAAGCCTAACGGCAAGCTGTGCTTCTTCGCAAGGGAAGACCTCGACGCATGGCTGAAACGGGTACGGGTGAAATCGCAGGACGAGATCGACAGCGAGGCCGCACGCTATCTGGCAGGCCGTGAGAGGAACAAATGATTTATTAACGAATGATTAAAAATGTACATGGACAATCTGATGAACAAGGAGCCGGGTATCGAGGATAGCACGGTTCAGGATTCCGCAAACAAGGAACAGAAGAAAAAAGAGAGCAGGCCCGTAATCGGTGCGAAGGCCCAGACCATTCTGGAGTTTCTCCGAGCCTGTTCGCCCTACGAGGCCGATTCCATCCGGGTGATGGTCGGTTACGGCATGGGGAAGGGTGACATCGACACGATTGAGCCAACCGACATGCTGGCAGTCAACCGCTTCTTGAACCACGGGCTTACCCGTGAGAACGGAACAAGCAACGAGGCCGTGATGAGACACCGTCAGGAGCGCGTGCAAAGACTGATGGAAGCGGTCAAGGGCTTTGTGGACATAGGTCAGCTCTGCCGTATCAGTGTCGCGCTGATGAAAATCTCGTCCGACTTCAAGGCGGTGGAGGAAGCACGGCAGCACCTGCAATCCCAACCCGCCACGAACGGAGGGAAGAACTGAAACCAAACCGGAGCTGGATGGCGGATGAAACCGCAAGGGACAAGGAGTATTTCATTCACGACATTTTACCGGAACCGTTGCCAACCATTCCGCCGTTCCGTTCCCTTATCTACGCTAAATGATACAGAAAATAATGAAGGACAAGGAAGCATATCTTTTCAAAAAGCCGAAGGGATTCCGGACAATCCGGTTCCACCTTACCGCAGAGGCCATCGGATGGCTCGGCGGGACAACGAAAGATGACAATGACAATACAATCGGCAATCACACGCTCTTTTACGACCTGTTGGCACGTATGCGTTTACTCCCCGGCAGGAACAGTTCATTCCGCAGGCCGCAGACATTACAACCCGGACAGTTGCAGTTCTCGGAAACCGGTCTTGCGGAAGAGTGGAACATGGGGAGGAAGAAAGTCCGCAACCTTCTCGCCACGATGGAGAGGCTGGACATGATAACGGTAAGCAGCACCAAAGTCGCTTCCGTGGTCTCCGTGACCTGCATAGAGGGCTGGACCGACACGCAGGGCAGCTATGTGGGCAACCCCTGCAATACCACCCAAACAGCATTTGAACGGCATTTGAACAGCACTTAAATGACACCTGAACGGTATCCATCCGGCAGGAGAGGCACTCCGCAGGGAAAGCAAAAACGTCTTTCAGTTTCGAGATATGCCAAGGTCTAACTTCCCTTTGGTCGGTCATCCCTTGGCGCTCTCGCGGCTCACTGGCGGTCGCCGGTTACGGCGCTCGCAGGCTCGCACCTTTTAATAACCCATTTTTAAACAATATTTTATGACAAAAGACAAGCAGAATACACCCTTTCCGCCCGAGAACAGGCGTACCGAGTATGTCGGTGCCAAGGTCACCCCGGGGCAGAAGCAGCATATCCGGCGGCTGGCCGACGAGTGCGGCATGACCGTCAGCAACTATATACTGGCAAGGGCTTCCGGTTACAGGCCGAAAGCGAGGCTGACGGCAAGGCAGGAGGCCGTCATGGAGGCCCTTATAGGTTGCCGCAGCGACCTCGTGAACTACACGTCTGCACTCCATGGCATGAATCCCGAGAAACGTAAACAGATGTTTAACAGCTACCCTTTCATGCTCGAATGGCTCAAGGAACTCGGAAAACTTGCCGACCGCATCACCGGTGTTCTTGACAAGATACGGGCGGACAACCGCCTGCCTGACGGGACAAGGAACGATGAAGACCGGGAGGATGAACCATGATAGCAAAAGCGAAATCCATTTCCCACGGGATAAATGATCTCGGTTATATCACGGGAGAATCGAGGAACAAGAAACATCCCGAACGTATCTTCCACGTCAAGGACAATTTGCTGCCGCCCGGTCTGGACGCGGCGGGAATCTGGGATTCCATGCGGCTGACGCTGGCGAAATTCAAACGGGTCAAAAACTCCGTCATCCGCATTGAGGTCAGCCCCGCACCGGAACACACGAAGAACTTTACCATCAATGACTGGCAAAAGCTGTGGGACGATTTCATTAACGAGTTCGACAACATCGAACTGTACGACAAGACCGGCAAGACCTATTCCCCGAAGACCAACCTCAAAGGGAGCAAGGGTACGGTGCAGCTGCATCTGGAATCCCAAAGCGGCGTTCCCCACCTTCACGGTGCATTCTGCCGCATCGACGAACAGGGACACATCAACAACGACCACGACATACATCTGCGGGCGCAGCGGGCAGCCGAGCGTGTGGCCCTGAAACGGGGCTGGACAACCGCCGCCGAAGTACGGGAGACGAACATCGGGCAGGTAAACCGGGACTGCATGGAAACCCTGCGATCTATGGAAAACTGGTCATGGGACGAATACGCCGCCATATTCCGGAGCAAGGGATATGAAATCTGGGAGCTGCACGACAACAGGAAGATATTGCGCGGCTACGTGCTGAAGAAAGGCAACGCCAGATATAAGGCTTCCGAACTCGGCAGGGGGCGCAATCTCATGGCGAGCAAGCTCGAAAGCACGTGGGAGAAGCTTCACGCGACACCCAAGACAAAGACTGTTTCAACACCACCTGTCATAAAGAAGCCGATACCGACCGCAGCCCGACCGGTACCGGGCTGGGTACAAGGAACGACACCGATTCCGCAATATACCGATTATCGCTCCGGCACCACCTCATATATTATTGACACGGACGGTGGGAGCCGCCGCCTTTTCATTCCCGAAAAGGTCATGGAGGTGTTCGACGACGAGTTCGACTACCGGGAGGTGGCGAATCATAAAGAGCTGACAGACCTTGCCGTGGCCTTGTTTGCGGGGATGATGTCGGCACAGGCGGCACCGTCGGGCGGCGGTGGCGGAAGTACCAGTGACCTGCCGTGGGGAAGACGCGAGGACGAGAACGAACGGGAATGGGCACGCCGATGCGCCCGTGAAGCTGCAAGGATGATCGGCAGGAAACCGAAAGTCGGACGAAAACGATAGAAGCTATGGGTAAAGACAGATTTGATTTTTCGGAAATAGACGCGGCACTCCCCGCAGCCGAGAAAATGCAGGAGAAAGACCGCATGGCCGACGCGCTGGAAAACAATTACAAGGCCGTCGGCATTCTTAACGACAAGCTGGAAAAACTTGAAAACAGACTCTCGGAAGCCCTGCCCGGACTGGACAGGGCTGTCTCTTCCCTGCACGAGGCAAGCAAAATAACCGTCAGCGAAGAAGCCAAACGGACGCTTGAGCAGGAAGGGGAGGCGATTTGCCGGAAGATAGCCGGGAAAATTGACAGCGAAAGCACGAAACTGCTCAACCGCCTGTCAATGAAAGACCGTGTGGTCATCTCCACCACCGCCTTCTGGTGTATGGTAGAGACGGTCATTTTTCTTTTGGCGGCTTTCATCTGCACCTGTATGGCCAACGCCCGATTCATACACAGTGTCATGCTGTGGAAAATGCTCGGTTACACGGCAGGTTTTCTTGCGCTCTGTATCGTGCTGACCATTTTTACGTGCCGCAAGCTAAAGCAATGACAATGGGACATTATCAATTTAAACAATATAAGTATGACTACAGTAAAAGTAAAACTCCGCCCTTCGACGGTCAAAGACCGTCCGGGCACTATCATTTATGTTGTAACTCACCGCCGTACTGTCAGGCAGATCACGACCGGTTACAAGGTATTCTCTCATGAATGGGATGAAGAACACTTCAAGCCGATACCGACAGACAATAACGAGCGAACAGCCATAGTGCAGTCGATAACCCGAAAGTTACGCTCGGATATGGAACGGTTGTCGGCAATCATAGGACGGTTCGAGAACCGGTGCCGTAATTATTCATCGGATGATGTGGTGGAAGAGTTTCGGCGTACTGGAAAAGAGAACACCTTTTTCAATTTCATGGAGAGCGTCATCGAACGGTTGCTGCAATTGAATCACACCGGCACGGCCAAGAACTACCGTGCCGCACTCGGCAGCTTCAAACAGTTCCGGGATAACGGGGACATCCCGATGGAAGCAATAGACCACATACTCATGGAGGACTATCAGGCGTACCTGACTTCGACAGGAGTCGTGCCCAACTCCATATCCTTTTACATGCGCATACTCCGTGCGGTCTATAATCGTGCCGTGGAGCAGGGACTGACCGAAGACCGCAGACCGTTCCGAACGGTGTTCACCGGGACAGAGAAGACGCTCAAACGGGCAATATCGATCGGTGACATCAGGCGGATCAGAGACCTTGACCTCTCGTTGAAACCCGGCCTTGAATCAGCCCGCGACCTGTTCCTTTTTCTTTTCCTCTGCAGGGGGATGTCATTCATAGACGCTGCGTTCCTGAAGAAGACCGACATCCAAAACGGCGTGCTGACCTACCGCCGCCACAAGACCGGCCAGTTGCTGCACATAAAGGTCATCAGACAGATAGAGGAAATAATTGACTCAAGTTTCTGATTTAGCTTTTAGGTAGTTTGAGCATATGCCTGTAGTGCTTC
>ERZ779874.576-NODE-576-length-41386-cov-56.078803_pt1 | contig 41386 bp, 30 predicted proteins | sample MGYA00511031_ERZ779874 | MGnify/ENA primary metagenome ERZ779874 (study PRJEB29588, sample SAMEA2156850) | human gut metagenome | biome: human gut; feature: human-associated habitat; material: faeces | place: Denmark | collected 2008/2010 ...
CGGGGCTATTTGATTAATTGTTTAACTCGTCCCATTTTAACGGGACACTAATGATATAAAAGATGATGTTACTTATAATGATGGACGGAAAAATGATAATGATATTCCAATTTTTAGATATGCAGAGGTTTTGTTAAATTATGCAGAAGCGAAAGCTGAATTGGGGACTTTAACAGATGAGGATTGGAAAAATACCATTGGAATTTTGCGTAAACGAGCTGGTATAGTTGGAGGTGATTTGGAACATTTACCTACTATTGTTGATTCTTATATTCAACATACATATTTCCCCTTAATTTCGGATCCTGTTATATTGGAAATACGTCGTGAACGTAGTATTGAGCTTTGTTTGGAGGGTACTCGTTTGATGGATTTGAAAAGATGGGCATGTGCAGATTTGTGGGAGAATTCAGAATGGACAGGTGTTTACATTCCTGTATTAGATACACCGCTTGATATGAATGGAGATGGTAAATACGATGTGTTTTTTACAAAATCTTCCAAATATACAGGTGATTATTCTTCTATCTTGGTTAAATTGAATTCAACTCAAACAGTTTTGCCTTTGGAAGATGATCCCAATAAAGGTTATCTTTATTTATATAATGTAGGTTCGCGTATATGGAATGATAATATGTATTTATATCCTATTCCTCAAGAAGTGATAAATATTAATCCAAATCTATCGCAAAATCCTGGTTGGTAGGAGATAATTCCATAATCTGTCACTGTTTATCTGTAGTAAGGTTGATTGAATATTGTTTCATATTATTAATTGTTTGATACTTATAAAATTACGATATGGTATTAATTGATATCTGGAAATCTAATATATTAGATGGTTGCATGACAGATCTTTATTGAAGCAGATTTCTATAAGTTATTCAAGGGAATTTTCTCCACTTTGGAGCAAGGTACATGATAGCAGTGGACACTTCGCTCGGTAGCTGTTAACTCTCTGCGCAAAAGCAGTTAACATCTATCGCGGTAGTAGTCCGCTGCTATCGTTCATACTTGCAGTCACATCGGCCTACGCTTACGGCTGCATCGGTTTACGGATACGGCTGTGTAGCCCAACGGATACGGCTGCGTTGGCTTCCATTGCCGTATCTGTTTTTGTCAAGTCCCTCTTTAGCGCGCTAAAGTCCTTGGTTAGCCAACTCAAGTCCCTGTTTGGAATGGGAACTATATGAAAGAAGAGCAGAAGCATACTGATAGTTCACGGGAAAGGAGCCAACTGTTGGCCCGATATATATTAAGGTTTTCCGCGGTATCTCTTAAGACTTTTCGCAATATCTCTTAAGACCTGTCGTGCCAGCTTTTAAGACTTTCCAAGGTAGTTCTTAAGGTTGTCGTATGAAGTTTCACGCTTTCACCTCCGTTTTTAAATCACTCTTCTATAAGTGTATACGGTGAAAGCTTCACTCCAGACAGCCTTCACCCTATGTTTCACAACTCTCTAAAGTAACACAGTCAATCATTCAATTCTTTACCTCTATCTTTCACCGTAAATAGTTTATTATCAATGTGAAATGGTGAAACTTCACCCACACAACTTTTCCCCTTCCGTGGCTGATCTTTTTCTTTTCTCACTATCCAAGAAAATCGCACGAAACCCTTGACAAAGGCCTCTGCATTTTGTATATTTGTGACAGACATGCGACAAGTAAACAAAATATAAGGAACATAAATACTAATCACTAACCGTTAACCGCTAACCACTGTAAATCATGAATCTCTTCCATCACTTCCTCCATCTCCTCTCCGGATCTTCCAAGAAGCCTGCCGCACCCGTTGCAATAGAATCTGCACCTAACAACTGCGAGTACCTGCTATCCAACCTGCAACGTATCTGTACCATGCTGCCCGATGGCGAGGCCAGTGTTGTCATGGGACGGAATAAGTTGGATATATGCCTGACGTGGAACACGGCCGTACAGGCTAATGCCGATAGTATAAAGAAGAACAAGGAATTCCAGTTCTGGCTGAACGGCAAGAGCGAGGTTGTGGAATGGGCGGAGGCAAAGGAAGGAGAAGAACATCCTATATATAATAAGGAAGGAAATGGTGGCGAGGAGCCGGTGATGAAATCTGTTGTGAAAGAAGAAGTAACTGTGAAAGAAACACTCAAACCCTCGCGGCAGCAGCTGACCATGCGCCGACTGCTCAACTTCCTGCAACTGCACTATGCCTTCCGCTACAATCGGCTGACGGACCGGGCGGAATGTGCTGTGCTTAATACCGAGTCAGATGAAGATGCCCACCACCTGACCTACCGCCCTGTGGATGACCGCCTGCTGCACACCATTTCGCTGGCCGCTATGGAAGAAGGAGTAGATTGCTGGGATGTGGACATCAAACGATACATTGACTCGGAGCACGTTCTGGCTTACCACCCTTTTACTGATTATTTTGAATATTTACCCCGTTGGGACGGTAAGGACCGTTTAAAGGAACTGGCCAAACGTGTATCTGATAACGATTTGTGGGTACGTTCCTTCCACCGCTGGATGCTAGCCGTCACGGCACAGTGGATGAACAACAATGGACAGGAACAACGTGCCAATAGCGTTGCTCCCCTGTTGGTCAGCGCCGTGCAAGGTATGGGGAAATCTACGTTCTGTAGGATGCTGTTGCCCAAGGAACTACGGCAATATTTTACAGAAAGCTTCGACCTGACCAATATCACTTCTGCCGAAAACAAGTTAGCGTCGTACGGCCTCATCAACTTGGACGAATTCGACCGCTTGCCTGCCACCCGTATGCCATTGCTGAAGAACCTGATGCAGATGGAAAGCCTGCACATCCGTCGTGCTTACAAGCGCAGTACGGAGCCGTTGCCACGCATTGCCTCGTTCATTGGTACAGCCAATCGGAAAGACCTGTTGGTAGACGCCTCGGGTAGCCGACGTTTTATCTGCATCGAAGTAGAAAAGCAAATTGACTGCACCACGCCCATAGACCATGCACAGCTGTATGCCCAGCTGAAGGAAGAATTGGACAGCGGAGAGCGTTGTTGGTTCAATAAGCAGGAAGAAGCCGAGATACAGCAGCACAACCGCGCTTTCTACCGTACCGTTCTTGCCGAGGAAGTGTTGGAATCTTGCTTCCGCTTTGCCGAATCTGGTGAACAGGGTGCCCGCTTGATGTCGGCTGCGGACATCTACGCCGTATTGAAGCAGAAGAATCCGGCCGCCATGGTGGGCTACTCGTGCATGGCCTTCAGCCGTCTGCTGGCGCAGACGGGCAGAAGGGTGCATACGAGGTATGGGAACGGGTACTGGATGGCAGGGGTCAGCGGTGAACGGTGGTAAGTGTGGTGATGGGAGAGAACTTCCGGCACTTGATACTTGAACGGAAAACGAGTATTATGGAAAAACAAAACCCCGCAACAAGTGCGGGGTGAATGCTCGTATATTTACTATTTGTCATTAATTATTGGTGTTGCATTACCATTGATTCTTGATTAGTCGAACAGACTTCTGAATTTCTTGAATATCTTTTCTTTGATGGAAGTATTGGGGCGGAAGTTGTCGGAGGTTTCCATTTCTTCCAGCGCTTTCTTTTCGTCCTTGCTCAGGGTTTCGGGAACATAGACACTGACGTTGACAAGCAGGTCGCCGGTACCATAGCCGTTGACGCTGGGAAGTCCCTTGTTGCGCAGGCGGAGAACCTTGCCGGGCTGGGTACCCGGTTCGATCTTTACTTTCACCTTGCCGTCGATGGTGGGGATTTCTACGGCTCCTCCCAAAGCTGCGGTAGGGAAGCTCAACAGGAGGTTGTAGATGAGGTCGTTCTCCTCGCGGATCAGTTCCTTGTCCGGTTCTTCTTCGATGAGGACCAGCAGATCGCCCGGCACGCCGTTGTGCTTGCCTGCGTTTCCTTTGCCGTTCATGGAGAGTTGCATGCCTTCGGCTACACCGGCCGGTATCTTGACCGTTACTACTTCTTCGCCATAGACGATACCTTCGCCCGCACACTCTTTACATTTATTCTTGATGACTTTACCTTCGCCACCGCAAGTAGGGCAGGTAGTACGTGTCTGCATGGTGCCCAGAATGGTCTGCTGGTTGCGAATGACGGAGCCGGAACCTTTACAGGTAGGACAGGTTTCGCTTCCTCCATTGCCTTCGGCACCGGTGCCGTGGCAGTGGGTACAGGTGACGTACTTTTTCAGTTTGAATTTCTTTTCTACACCAGTAGATATTTCTTTCAGGTTGAGCTTCACCTTGACGCGGAGGTCGGAACCACGGAAACGACGCTGCTGGGCGCCACCTCCTCCGCCAAAACCACCGAAACCGCCAAAGCCTCCTCCGTGTCCGCCGAAGATGTCGCCGAACATGGAGAAGATATCGTCCATGGACATGCCACCACTGAATCCGCCGAAGGGGCCTCCGTTGCCTGCCGCACCGCTCATGCCTGCAAAGCCGAACTGGTCGTAGCGGGCGCGTTTGTCGGGATTGCTCAACACGTCATAGGCTTCCGCTGCTTCCTTGAATTTTTCTTCCGCTTCCTTGTCGCCCGGGTTCTTGTCGGGGTGATATTGAATGGCTTTCTTGCGGTAGGCTTTCTTTATCTCGTCGGCCGATGCGTTCTTGTCTACTCCCAGTACCTCGTAGTAATCTCTTTTTTCCATAATTCAACTTGTCTCCTTATTCTCCGACTACCACTTTGGCATGACGGATTACCTTGTCGTTTAATGTATATCCAGGCTGGACACAGTCCAGGATTTTGCCTTTCAGTTCTTCTACCGGAGCGGGGATGACGGCGATGGCTTCGTGGAAGTCGGTGTTGAGGGGCTGTTCCTTGGTCTCAATGACTTTCACTCCATTCTGTCCGAGAACGGTCATGAACTTGTTGTAGATCAGTTCGACACCTTCTCTGACGGCGGCTACGTCTTCGGCCGTTTCCATGTTCTTCAGTGCGCGTTCGAAATCGTCCACGATTGGCAGGATGCTGCTGATGCTTTTTTCGCCTCCGTTCAGGATCAGTTCTGCTTTCTCCTTCATGGTGCGTTTGCGGTAATTGTCGAATTCGGCTGAAAGGCGCAGGTACTTGTCCTTCATATTGGCCAGCTCTTCCTGTGTCTTGGTCAGCTCGTCTACTTGCTCTGTTTTTTCAGTCCCGGCCTGTTCCTGTGTCTCGGCTGCCGTTTTTTCTGTTTCGCCCTGGTCTTGTTGTCCCGTATGGGCAGTGTGAGCTTTCAGCTCTTCTTCGTTCATGGTTTCTTTTTTCGGATCCATATCTATTTTTCTTTTTTGTTATTACTGCGGATGGACGGTCGGACGTATCCGGCGCGTCTTGTTACTTTTCTTTCCAGCAAAAACTTTGCCAAAATGTCTACTTTTTCAGAAAACGCCGCAAAGTTACGATTTTTATGTCACATTGGCAGTGTGGAAAGAAGACAATTGTGTATCTTTGCACCTCCGTTTTTAAAGTATTAAAGGTATTAGTAATAACAAGATAAAGATAATTCATGATTACAGTTTCTAATGTTTCGGTACAGTTTGGTAAAAGGGTGTTGTTCAACGACGTCAACCTGAAGTTTACCAGCGGCAATTGTTATGGTGTCATCGGTGCCAACGGTGCGGGCAAGTCCACTTTCCTCAAGACGATTTCCGGAGAGTTGGAGCCTACAACGGGGTCGATAACTTTGGGACCGGGCGAACGCCTGTCTGTACTTAGCCAGGACCACTTCAAGTGGGATGCTTATACGGTGATGGATACGGTGATGATGGGCCACACGGTGTTGTGGGATATCATGAAGCAACGTGAAGCCCTCTATGCCAAAGAAGATTTTACGGACGAGGACGGCATGAAGGTGTCCGAACTGGAGGAGAAGTTTGCCGAGCTGGACGGTTGGAATGCCGAGAGTGATGCGGCCTCCTTGCTGAGCGGCTTGGGCATTAAGGAAGACAAGCACTATGTGCTGATGAGCGAACTGAACAACAAGGAGAAGGTGCGTGTCATGCTGGCACAGGCTTTGTATGGAAATCCCGATAACCTGTTGCTGGACGAGCCGACCAACGACTTGGATATGGAGACGGTGACCTGGCTGGAAGAATACCTCTCGAACTTCGAACATACGGTGCTCGTTGTGAGCCACGACCGTCACTTCCTCGACTCGGTTTGTACGCACACCATCGATATCGATTATGGAAAAATCAACCTGTTTGCCGGTAACTACAGCTTCTGGTACGAATCGAGCCAGCTAGCCCTGCGCCAGCAACAGAACCAGAAGGCAAAGGCCGAGGAGAAGCGCAAAGAGCTGGAAGAGTTTATCCGCCGTTTCAGTGCCAACGTGGCCAAGAGCAAGCAAACGACGAGCCGCAAGAAGATGCTCGAGAAACTGAATGTGGAGGAAATCAAGCCTTCGTCGCGCAAATATCCTGGCATCATCTTTACGCCGGAACGCGAACCGGGCAATCAGATCTTGGAGGTTTCGGGCCTGACCAAGTCATTGGAAGACGGTACAGTGCTTTTCCGCGATGTGAATTTCAATGTGGAGAAAGGCGACAAGATTGTATTCCTGTCGCACGACCCGCGTGCCATGACGGCTTTGTTCGAGATTATCAACGGCAATATGAAGCCCGATGCCGGACACTATAACTGGGGTGTGACCATTACGACGGCCTATCTGCCGTTGGACAACACGTCGTTCTTCAACACAGACCTGAACCTGGTCGACTGGCTCAGCCAGTTTGGCGAAGGAAATGAGGTCTATATGAAGAGCTTCCTGGGACGTATGCTTTTCTCGGGCGAGGAAGTACTGAAGAAAGCCAGTGTGCTGTCGGGAGGCGAGAAAATGCGTTGTATGATTGCCCGTATGCAGCTGCGCAATGCCAACTGTCTGATTTTGGATACGCCGACCAACCACCTCGACCTGGAGTCTATCCAGGCCTTCAACAACAACCTGAAGATCTACAAGGGAAATGTCCTGTTTGCGTCGCACGACCATGAGTTCATCCAGACGGTGGCCAACCGTATCATCGAGCTGACTCCGAACGGTATCATCGATAAGATGATGGAGTATGACGAATACATCACTTCGGATCACATTAAAGAACTGAGAGCACGCATGTATCAGAACTGATACTTGACAGACTGAGCTAATAAAAGAGAGGCACGGACCGACAGACTTCTACGGAAAAATAATCCGTATGGTTTCTGCGTGATCCGTGCCTCTTTGTATAGGGGGCAGGGGAAGGATCCCTTGTTTTTTATTTCCTTTAATGTTTGGTCTGGTAGACTATTTTGTTTTCACTTTCCCCGAAAAGTTTGTCACCGAGGGTTGTAATTTTATTGCCGGTTGCCACTACGTGTCTCAGGTTGTCACATCCGATGAAGGCACCATATTCGATGGCCGTTACTCCGGCCGGTAATATCAGTGAACCGGACAGGCGGGTACAGCCGCTGAACGCACGTTGGCCGATGGTTTGCAAGCCTTTGGGCAGAGTAACGTCCAGCATGTATTTTTTTTGTGTAAACGTATACTCGGGAATAACGGTCGAAGTGCAGTTTTCCATATTGACAGAAACCAGATTGGGCATATAGTCGCGGAGCAACTTGAAGTCAGCTTCATCCATTTTGCCTTCGATGGTCAGGAAATTGACGTCACGCGGTTGAATGCCTTTGCGCATGAGTTCACTGGCCAGACTGCTCATGGGGCCAATCTCTACGGAAACGATTGTAGGTTCTCCTTCGATGAAAGAGAAGTTTTCCCATCTTTCCTTGTTGCGATAGGAATCCGTACTTCCCAGCGGAACAAATATGGCTGTGATGCTGTCGGCCAATGCTTCGGGCAACAAGTTGGGAGCCTTTTTCTTTCTGACCTGACAAATCTTCAGGTTGGTGCACCCCTTGAAAGCGGCGTCTTCTATGTTCTTCGTCTTGTCCGATAGAATAACGCGCTCCAGCGTTTGTTTTCCCTGAAAACTTCCGTCACTCATTTTTTTGCAGAAGGCATAGGCCGGGATGCAGTTACCCGGGTAGACGTAGATGCGGTCAGGGTAGGTGCCGTTCTTTCCTGTGTACATGCTTATGGTGGCATTCGATATGTCCAGCACTTTGAGGTTGGTGAATTCGTCGCGCAGATGGCGGAAGTCGATGGCGTTGAGTTTGCCCTGCAGGGTGAGGTGGGTGATCTGGTTGGCTTCATTTTCGGTCAGCAGTTCCACCAGTGTACCGGCTTTGGGTACATAGAAAGTTTTCTTTTTTTGGGCGTAAGCTCCTCCCCAGGTGATGCAGAGGCTAGCCGCAACAAGCAATATGTTTCTTAGTTTCATTTTCTTTCAATTTTAGGATTTTGTTTTCAAAGATACGGAAGATTTGTCGACAATGGATATCTTTTTTTCTTTTATTAGTATTTTTGCGGGCGTATTAGAGTGACTTTAAACAATACATTGTAAAATATGGAAATGAAAAGCAATACTTTATGGAGGTCTGCAGGCCGATTGGTGGCGGATATTGTGCTGTTTTATGTGATAGGGACGTTGATAACGATGTTTTTGTGCGTTCCTCTTTTCCTGATACAGAAAGCATTGGGGATGGAGATGCAGGAAGGCAGTTTGCCTTCTCTCTTCCTGGAAAGGTTGCTGATGCTGGTCGGTTATCTGAGTGCGGCAGTATTAGTGCTGCGTTGGCGCAATCTACCTTTATCGCTACTGGGAATGTCTTTGAGAGGACGGGGAAAAGACTTGTTGGCTGGATTGGGGGTAGCGGTGTTGCTGTATGCCGTCGGGTTTGGTACATCGCTCCTCATGGGGACTGTTGAAATAGCGAGTGTAGAGTGGGTACCTCGTGACTTGCTGGGAACATTGCTGTTCTTCCTGCTGGTAGCCGTTACGGAGGAGGTGATGCTGCGTGGCTTTGTGCTGGGAAGAATGCTTTCGGCAGGTATGAATCGTTTTGTGGCGCTGTTCTTGTCGTCGGCTCTTTTCTCAGCTATGCATTTGTTCAATCCCAATTTTGCACTCTTGCCGTTTGTCAACATCCTGCTGGCAGGCTGTCTGCTGGGAGCATCCTTCCTGTATACACGTAACTTGTGTTTTCCTGTCGTGCTGCACTGGTTCTGGAACTGGCTGCAAGGCCCTGTGCTGGGTTATGAGGTTAGCGGAATGGACAGCGGTGAAACTTTGCTGACCCTCCGTTTGACGGGCAGTGACCTGCTGACAGGAGGCAGCTTCGGTTTCGAAGGCTCGCTGCTTTGCACCGTTCTGCTTGTTGTCGGTACACTGGCCATCGTCGGTTATTATGAACGGCGCGGCAGGAAGGAGGCTTAGAGTCCTTCCTGCGATACGCCGCGCAGGGTCAGTTGAATGCGCTTACGTTCGGTGTCAATGCCCAGTACGCGTACCCTGACGTGCTGATGGATGGACACTACTTCGTTGGGATCACTGATGTAGCGGTCGGCCAGCTGGGAGAGGTGTATCAGGCCGTTTTCCTTGATGCCGATGTCCACGAAGGCACCGAAGTTGGTGATGTTGCCCACGATGCCGGGCAGCTCCATGCCTTCGCGCAGATCGTCCAGCGTACGGACGTTCGGATCGAATTCAAACACCTTGATGGGACCTCGTGGGTCGCGTCCGGGCTTGTCCAGCTCCTGAAGGATATCTTTGAGGGTAGGCATGCCGACAGTGTCCGTCAGGTAGCGTTCGGGCTGGATGCGTAGGCGCAGCTGCTTGTCGGCTATCAGTTCGCTGACGGTGCAGCCCAGGTCTTTGGCCATTTGCTCCACGATGCCGTAGCTCTCAGGATGGACGGCTGTGTTGTCCAGCGGGTTCTTGGCATCGGGAATGCGCAGGAAGCCGGCACACTGTTCGAAAGCTTTGGTGCCCATGCGGGGCACCTTCAGCAGGTCGCGGCGCGAAGCAAAGGGTCCATGCTCGGCACGATAGCTGACGATGTTTTGCGCCAGCTGTGGTCCGAGGCCCGATATGTAGGTCAGCAGGTGGCTGCTGGCTGTGTTCAGGTTGACCCCCACCAGATTCACACAACTTTCTACTGTCTGGTCGAGCGATTTCTTCAGTTTCGTTTGGTCTACGTCGTGCTGATACTGGCCCACGCCGATGGACTTCGGGTCTATCTTTACCAGTTCGGCCAGTGGATCCATGAGGCGGCGGGCGATGGAGACCGCACCACGAACGGTGACGTCGTAGTCGGGAAATTCTTCACGGGCCAGCTTGGAGGCCGAATAGATGGAAGCACCCTGTTCGCTGACAACGAATATCTGCATATCGCGGTCGAAACGCAAGTGCTTCAGGAAGTCTTCCGTCTCACGGCTGGCCGTACCGTTGCCGATGGCCATGGCTTCGATGCGGTAAGCTTCCACCATTTTCTGTATCTTCTGTGCCGCTTCTTTAGGCTTGCTGACGGGTGGGTGAGGGTAGATGTTCTCGTTGTGAAGCAGGTTGCCCTGAGCATCGAGACATACCACCTTGCAACCGGTACGGAAACCGGGATCGATACCCATGACGCGCTTCTGCCCCAGCGGGGAGGCCAGGAGAAGCTGGCGCAGGTTGGCGGCAAAGACGCGGATGGCCTCGTCGTCGGCCCGTTCCTTGCTGCTGGCGGCAAATTCGGTTTCGATAGAAGGCTTCAGCAGGCGTTTGTAGGCATCTTGTACGGCTTCGGCCACGTAGTGGCTGCAAGCATTGTTGCCCCGTACGTACTGACGTTCGAGGCGCTCCAGGCAGGTGTCGTCCTCGTCGGGGGCGATGCTTACCTTGAGCACGCCTTCCGCCTCGGCACGGCGCATGGCCAGCAGGCGGTGGGAACTGCAGCGCTTCAACGGGTCGGCCACGTCGAAGTAGTCGCGGTAGTTGGCTGCTTCGGCTTCTTTCCCCTTCACCACGCGGGCGGTGATGACGGCACGACGGTCGAAGGTTGTGCGGACGGTCTGTCGCGAGCGTTCGTCTTCGCTCACCTGTTCGGCTATGATGTCGCAGGCTCCTTTCAGGGCTTCTTCTACGCTCTTCACGTCGCCCTTGACGTAACTCTTTGCCTGTCGGTCGGGAGCCGGGTCCTTTTGTAGCATCAGTAGGGTGGCCAGTGGCGTGAGGCCTTTCTGTCGGGCCATTTCGGCACGAGTCTTTCGTTTGGGCTTGTAGGGCAGATAGAGGTCCTCCAGCTCGGTGTTGTCCCAGGTGCTTTCGATACGTTGCTTCAATGCGTCGGTAAGCTTACCCTGCGCTTCGATGGTTGTCAGGATGGTTTCCTTTCGGCGTTCCGTTTCTTTCAGTTTCTCGTAGCGGTCGCGGATGCTTTCTATCTGCACCTCGTCCAGTCCGCCGGTAGCTTCCTTGCGGTAGCGGCTGATGAAGGGGATGGTGGCTCCGTCGTCCAGCAGGGCGAGGGTTTGGCGCACCTGCTTGTCTGTCAGTCCAAGCGAGGTGGCTATCAGGTGGGGGAACAGGTCGTTCATATCATTGGATGTCTTTTTTTAATAAAATGATTGGTGGGCAAAGATAGTTCAAACGTAGAGAAGCACAAAAAGAAAACAGTGTTTTCGGCAGCGGATTGCACTGTTTTCCCTGTGCGAAACCAGCCATTTCCTGCTCGAAAGGCTGAAGACCGCTGAAAGTTAAAATTTGTAGTGAAAACATTCGATTGGCTTATTTTTATATGATTTTTTGGGAAATGGATGAAAAAATCCTACCTTAGCCTCGTAGATAAGCATTTTCTCGTTTAGGAGTATATCAAAAGCTTTTTATGGATAAGATATTGGAATTTGAAGGACTGGATGCAGCACTGTATCCATGTGTCGGTCCTTTGGTAATGGATCCTGCTGTCTTGAAGCAAAACTATAATTTCCCTTTCCGCACCACTCAGGCTTACCGTTGGTTTGTCGCTGTGAATGGGGAAGAAGTGGTCGGCTTTATTCCGGTAGAGCGTCGGAAGAGCGGTTGGATTATGAACAATTACTATATCAAGGGACGTGACGAAACGGTGTTGGAAGCTTTGTTGCAAAGGATCATGGCTGTTGCGGCAGAAGAGAGGCGCACGTTGATGGCCATCAGTTTTCTGGAGGATCGGGATGTCTTTCGTCGATTGGGATTCGAGGAAGTGAATGTGTGGAAGCGCTATGTGAAAATGGTAAAGAACGGATAACACGGAGGGAGTATGGGAAGTAGTACATGTGGAAAAAACGTATATGAATTGGCACAAGAACGCTTGAAGATTGTCTTTGAGGATTTTGACAACGTCTGTGTGTCGTTTTCGGGTGGAAAGGACAGTGGTGTCTTGCTCAACCTTTGTATCGACTATATTCGTCGGAACAATCTGAAGCGAAAGCTCTGTGTATTCCATATCGACTACGAGATTCAGTATTCGGTAACCATCGATTATGTGAATCGCATGCTGGAGGCCAACAAGGACATTCTGGATGTTTACCGCATCTGTGTCCCTGTCAAGGTTTCCACCTGTACGTCTATGTATCAGGCTTTCTGGCGTCCCTGGGACGATGAAATGAAAGATTTGTGGGTGCGTCAGAAGCCTCCCGGCTGCTATAACAAGGAAGATTTCGAGTTCTATAATGAGAATATGTGGGACTACGAGTTTCAGATGCACTTTGCCCAATGGCTTCATGAACGGAAAAAGGCTACGCGTTCCTGTTACATGATCGGCATTCGCACACAGGAAAGTTTCAGCCGTTGGCGTTGCATTCACCTGGCCCGCAAGTATCAGATGTACCACACCTATCGCTGGACCTCCAAGATCGGCATCGATATCTTCAATGCCTATCCCATTTTCGACTGGAAGACGACCGATATCTGGGTAGCTAACGGAAAATTTGGTTTCGACTACAACAAGCTTTACGACCTTTATTATAAGGCCGGAATCAACATCGAACGCCAGCGTGTGGCCAGTCCTTTCCTGGGTGAAGCGCAGGAAAGCCTCAGGCTCTATCAGGTCATCGATCCCAATACATGGGGCAAGATGATCTGTCGCGTGAACGGTGTGCAATTCGCAGGCATCTACGGCAACACACGGGCCATGGGTACAGGTCATAAGGTCAATCTTCCGAAAGGACATACCTGGAAGTCGTACATGCAGTTCCTGCTTTCCACGCTTCCCGAGCCTACCCGCCGCAATTACCTGAACAAGCTGACGGTCAGCATCGAGTTCTGGAGGAAGAAAGGAGGTTGCCTGAGCGATGAAACCATCCAGAAACTCCGCGATCTGAATATCCCCATCGAGGTGGGAGGAAAGTCCAATTACAAGACTCGTAAAAAGCCGGTTCGCATGGAGTATCTGGACGATATCAACATCCGTGAGTTCCGTGAGATTCCTACCTACAAGCGGGTATGTATCTGCATACTCAAGAATGATCATATCTGCAAATACATGGGCTTTTCCATCAACAAGGAAGATGCTTACAAGAGAGACAAAATAATGGAAGAATTTAAAAATATGATGCTATGAGTGACGAATATATGAGTCCTGTCTATGCCGTCAAGGCCGTTCCGGTAGAGAAAGTGGAGGCCAACAATTACAATCCCAACGTCGTGGCTCCGCCTGAGATGAAGCTGCTCGAACTTTCTATCTGGGAAGACGGATTTACCATGCCCTGTGTGTGCTATTATGACTCCGAACGGGACGTTTACATCATCGTGGACGGTTTCCACCGCTATCAGGTACTGAAGACGTCCAAGCGCATTTATGAGCGCGAGAAGGGCTTGCTTCCCGTGGTAGTCATCGACAAGGATATGTCCAACCGAATGGCTTCCACCATCCGCCACAATCGTGCCCGTGGTACCCACAACATCGAACTGATGTCCGATATTGTGGCCGAGCTCGACCGTATTGGCATGACGGACGAATGGATTATGAAGAACATCGGTATGGACCGCGACGAAGTGCTCCGCCTGAAGCAGATTTCCGGTCTTGCGGCTCTCTTTGCCGACAAGGATTTCAGCATTCCCGGTAAGATCGAAACCGAGGAACAGGCCAGCATGGCCGACTACAATTTCTCGGAAGATTGACGTCCTTTATCGCCTGCACAGACGCCTGAAGTCACAGTATTCACACTGCCGTGTCTGTTCTGTCTGATCGAATGGCGTATGCAGGCTGAATATTTCTTCCAGTAGTTGCTGAAGCCTTTCGCGGAATTCATCTTCGTAGAAGCTGAAGTTGTTCACGGGCTGTTTCGGTTGGCGTGCCGCTCCCATTTCGATGACCGGTGAGTAAGTGTCCTGCGCAGCCCGGTGGATGTAGAGCAGGGCAGGAGCCACTTTCTTCGCCTGTTTGCGGCAAAGGATGGCTGCATACAGGAATGTCTGGAAAATGTAGTTGGGTCTTCCCTCTGCCGGAGTGAACAGTTGGGCTATGTTTTCCGGTGTCTTGGGCGCTCCTCCCGTCTTGTAGTCCACGATGCGCAGGGTGTCATTCTTGCTGTCCATGCGGTCGATGGTTCCACCGATCTGTATCTTCAGTTTTCTGGCCGGTGTGTCTATTTCCATCACCTCTTTCACCTCCTGTTCCATGCCTTCCATGCTGAAGGGGGCATAGTTCAGGTCGTTGCGCAGCAACTGCCGCAGGTACGAGGCAATCACCCGTGCGTGTATCAGTTGCGTACCGTTGTATTCCGGTTGTTCCTCTTCCGGTACGTGGAAGAATTCTTCCTTGAATGCCCGGTCCACGTATCCCTGTAGTTTCACTTCATTCTTTAGCAGCCGTTCCAGGTCTTCTTTGCGGATTTCCTTTCCGTGTTCTGTCAGTTCGGTGTACACCAGTTCTGCCGAACGGTGGAAAATGGTGCCGAACAGGGCCGAGTCTATCTCCGCCGTTACCTCTTCGGGCAGTTTCAGCCCTGCTACATAACGGTAGTAGAAGCGCAGCCGGCAGTCCAGGTACGTATTCAGTGCCGAGGGCGAGAAGAAAGCTTTCGGATGCTTTTCCACGTTGTATCGTTGACACATCCGTTCCACCATTTCTTCGGTCTTTTCCACACGGATCGTCCGTTCTGCCTGGGGCGATTGCCCTGCTTCCAGATACTCCCGTCGGATTTCATGCGGCCATTCCACCAGAAACTGCAGCATGAAGCGCGACATCTCTCCCCGGTTCAGTCCGTCGGTCGATGTGTTGTACATCAGCGTCACGTTCTCCGCCCGTTGCATCAGGCGGTAGAAGTAATAGGCATACACGGCATTCTTGTGTTCGATGGTTGTCATGCCAAATGCCTTGCGCAGGTTGTAGGGGATGAACGACGATTCGCCTCCCGCCTTGGGCAGTTGTCCTTCGTTGAGCGACAGCACAATCAGATTTTTGAAGTCCAGGTTTCTCGTTTCCAGTACGCCCATCACCTGCATGCCGATGGCCGGTTCGCCGTGGAAGGGAATGTTGGCTGCTGTCAGCAGGCGGTTCATCAGCCGTTTCAGGGTACCAGTCCGTACTCCTTCCAACTCACCCGTCTCCAGCAGATTCAGCAGGCGATTCACGAGGGTATAGCTTTTGAAGAGTGATTCCCGGTACAGTTGTCCGAAGATGTCTTTTCCTTCCTCTTCCGGCTCGTTCCGATACAGGACCGATACATCTTTGATCCGTTCCGTCAGCCAGGTACAGAGGGCTTTCTGTCCGTTCTGCGGAGTGAACACCTGTTCCAGGAAAGCGTCTGCCTTCAGTTCCGAGGGCAGGGGATAGAAGCGGTTGTCTTTGGTCAGTCTCCGTTCCAGCTTTTCAGCTTCGGCCGACAACTGTCTGACGTACGGATGCTTCAGTACCGCCATCACCGCTTCGTAGACGTAGCGTCCGCTGTCTGCCCGATAGCCGTCGGTCTGGAGTTCCGTCAGGGCGTTGATGTAGCTGTACACCAGTGTCTGTGCCAGGGGGAAACCCATGGTGATGTTCACGTCCTTCACCTCTTCGGGCAGGGTGTGAAGCACGGGCACAAGCATAGCTTCGTTGCACAACACCACGGCATTCTCCTTCTGTTGTGCTCCCTCCGGCAGTTCCAGTCCCTTCATCCATTGGGGCAGGAAGCGTGCCTGTGCGTTTTCCGTAGGTGCCGAGAGGAAACGGATCTGTTTGGGCCGGCTCATTACGTCCAGACAGCTTTCCGGCAGCTGGTTCGGAAACAGTTTCAGGTTGCGCAGGATAAACTCGCCGGCTTCGTGCTTGTAGGGCGGATTGGCTTCGGACGGACGTCGGGTGTAGAACACGTCGTAGTCCCAGTAGAACCAGGCCTTTCCAGCCTCTTGCAGGCGCAGGAAGAACGCCTGTTCCACCCGGTTCAGTACGTTGAAGCCTACGAACACATAGCGGTCGTAGTCCAGCCGTTGTGTGTCCAATTCCTCCATCACCTGACGGTACATCATGCCCTCGTAGGCAATGCCCAGCTCCGCCAGCCGTTTGCGGTAGTGCCGGTAGATGTCTCCCAGCTTGTCCCACAAGCTGATGAATTTTTCCTTCAGTTCCGTCCGCTTCTCGATGGAGAAGTTTCGGAAGAATTCCTGTATTGCCTCCTCCTGTTCCTGACTCAGGTAGTCGGGGATGTCCATGATGTTCTTCAGATCCTGCAGGTTGCCGAAGAGCCGGTCTGCGTCCACCAGGTTCTTGTCTACGTCGTCAAAGTCACTGATCAGCAGTTCCCCCCAGAAGTAGAAGTCGTCCAGTGTCTCTTCGCTTTTCGTTTCTTCGCGGAACACCCGGTAGAGTTCACACACCAGCCGGATGGGATCTCCCGCTTTCCAGGGTGACAGTTGGCGGAACAGGTCGCTGATGCTCACGTAGGTTGGCGACCACAGCGGACGGTCGCTTTGTGCGGCCAGCTGTTCGTTGAAGAACAGGCTTGCTCTTTTGTTCGGGAAGACGACCACCGTCCGGCTCAAGTCGTTTCCTGTTTTCTTATATAGGTCCTGTGCAACCAGTTGCAGAAATGTTTCCATAATATGAATTGATAATTGAAAATGGAAAATTGAGAATTAATACCTCACACCTTCTCTGTCCTTCCTTCCGTCACATACCACAGATAGCCTTCCATCTGTTTCGGGTCATATCCCATGCGCGTCAGCAGCTGCATGTAGTCTTTCACCTGACGGTTGTATTTCTTGCTGGGCTTTCCGAATTTGAAGTCCACCACCACCATCCGTCCGTCTTTCATCATCACGCGGTCCGGACGTCGGGTCCTCAGCTCCCCGTTTTCCTTCCAGATGATGTCACATTCGTTGAACAGCCTCCATGTCCCGTCGTACCATTCCTTCACCTGTGGCAGTTCGAAAGCCTGTTTCGTCAGTTCCCTGATTTCCTCTTCCGTTTCCTGCCGTCCTATTACGCCTTCGAACACCAGCCTGCTGATGGCATCCTCGATGTCCGCTTCCGTCCGTATGGCCGAGAACAGCGTGTGCAGCAGTCGTCCGCGGTTGATGAAGCGCTGTTCCGACTCCTCTTCGTCCACGCCCGCTATGAAGTCTGCCGAACGGTTGGACTGCCTGAACTCTATTTCGTGTTTCAGGCTTTCCATGGCTACCGGCCTTTTCGTAGCTTTTTGTGCCAGCCGGTTGCCTGTCTGTTTTTCTTCTTTTTCTTCCGAGTTACACAAGGCTCCCCGTTCATACCGTCCGTCCTCTTCGTCCCATGTGCCGTGTCCTCCTTCGGCCAGGCGGGGTAGGGCATAGCCCAGCAGTTCCGCCATGGTTCCCCGTTGTCCCTTCCGGCTCCACACCAGCAGGTTCTTTCCCGCACGCGTAAAGACCACGTACAGCAGGTTCAGGTTGTCCACCCACAGCTGCAGCCGCTCTTCCAGGTAATCTTCCCGATACACCGATTCTGCCATCAGGGGCGAATAGTTCACCGGTACCAGTCCCAGTCCGTTGTAGGGCTTCTCTTTCGGCGAGCACCACACCAGCTGGTTGTTCGTCTCGTTTTCCGTTTTCCAGTCGCAGAAGGGGATCAGCACCGTGTGGAATTCCAGTCCTTTCGACTTGTGGATAGACAAGATGCGGATGCCTTCCAGCTCTCCGCTCGGGATGGTCTTCATGCACAGTTTCTCGTCCCAGTAGTGCAGAAATCCGTCCAGGTCCGACGAGTGGTTCTGCAGGTAGTCCGTCACCGCGTCGAAGAAGGCAAAGAGATAAGCGTCCTGCTTCTCCAGCCGCTTCACTTCCAGCAGGCCGAACAGCTCTTCCAGCAGTTCGTACAGAGGCATCAGCCTCAGTTCCTCCCGCCGTGTGGTCAGTCCTTCCGGCAGCAGTTTTTCCATGTCTCCGGCCAGTAGATTGTCCGTATTTCCTTCCTGCTCCTTCACCCCCGTACGGTAGTTCATCACCAGCGAAGCCAGTGCCACCCCGTCCGTTGCGTCCGACAGATAGCGCAGGGCGTCCACCAGCATGCACACCGCTTGCGAGGCGTCCAGCCGGAATGCCTCGTCCGATACGACCGGCACCTTCAGTTCCCGGTCGAAGTAGTCTGCAATCGGTGCAATGTTTTTGTTCTTGCGCACCAGGATAGCCATGTCGTTCAGTTTCACACCTTCGGCCAGCAGTTCCTCCACCGCTTCGCCCAGTGCCTGCAAGGTAGCTTCCGTGTAGTCCCTTTCCTCGTCCGGTTCCAGGAATTCCACCCGCACGTATCCCCGTGTCTTCTCCTTGGCCGACTCCTGTTCCACGTCCTCGTACGCTTCCTTCAGCTCCCTGCATTCCGTTTTCAGTTCAGCCAGGTGCAGGCTGTTCAGGTAGTCCACCACCTCTCTGAATACCCGGTTGTTGAAGTCCGTCACGTTTGCCTCGCTTCGTCGGTTCACCTTCAGTGTCTCCAGTCGGATGGGGAAGTGTCCCAGGCTTTTCTTCAGTCCGTTCAGGATTCTCCAGTCGCCGTTTCGCCAGCGGTAGATCGACTGTTTCACGTCGCCCACGATGAGGCTGTCTTCCCCCTGGGCCAGTCCTTCCAGCAACAGCAGGCGGAAGTTATCCCATTGCATCCGGCTCGTGTCCTGGAATTCGTCGATCATCACGTTCCGGATGCTGGCTCCTATCTTTTCGAAGACGAACGACGAGTCTCCCTCCCTCACCAGCCGGTGCAGCAGGGCGTTCGTGTCCGACAGCAGGAAGCGGTTCTGCTCCCTGTTCAGCGTCTTCACCTCCTCGTCTATGTGGTTCAGCAGTTGCAGTTTGTTCAGGTGCTGGCGTGTCAGGCGGCAGCTGTTCACCGTCCGGCACCGTTGCGGCCTCATGCGTTCCGCTTCCTGCAGCAGCGGCATCAGGCTGCGTTCCGCCAGTGCCGTGATTTCTTTCCGTTGCTTCGACGTCTTCGTGCTCCAGTTGTCCGCGTTGGCCAGACATCCCTGTAGCGTTGCGTTCACCACGTCCTTGTCGCTCAGTCGTCCGTCCCTCAGTTTGCGGAAGTAGCTCCCGATGCCTCTCGAGCCGTTCTTCAGGTCTTCCGGAGCCAGCCCGTATCCCTCCAGTTCTCCTTCAAACTGGTCGTTGAAAGCCTTCATCTGCTCCAGCGCTTCCGTTTCCAGCTCCTTCAGCGCCTCCTTGTACAGCTTCATCAGCTGCGGCTCCTTCAGGCATTCTCTCAGCAGTCCGCCTTTCTCCAGGTAGCTTTCGTCGAAGATGTTCCGTCCGAAGCTCTTTATTTCGTCCGATACGTTCCATCGCTTGTCGTCCGCGATGCGTTCGTTGATGTAGTCCAGCAGCCAACCCATGACCGGAGCGTCCGGCGTCAGTTTTTCTATCAGGCTGTCTACCGCTTCGTCCAGCACCTCCGTGTTGTTCAGTTCGATGTTCAGGTTGGGAGTCAGTTCCAGTTCCCTTGCCAGGTTTCTCATCACCGACTGGAAGAACGAGTCGATCGTCTCCACCCGGAAGCGGCTGTAGTCATGCAGCATGTACTGCAGGGCCATGCCGGCCCTTTTCCTCAGCTCCTCCGTGTCCATGTCTTCCTTCAGGTCCTCCCGGATGCGATTCAGGTACGCTTCCGAGTCCCGGTCTCCCTTCCAGATGCCGTACAGCTGCTGCACGATGCGTTCCTTCATCTCCGCCGTAGCCTTGTTCGTGAAGGTCACCGCCAGAATCTGCCGGTACGCCCTGGGATTCTCAATCAGGTGCTTGATATATTCTACGGCCAGTGTAAACGTCTTTCCCGACCCTGCCGATGCTTTGTAGACCAGTAGCTCCATATACTCAGTCCCTATTAAACAGGTCCCTCGTATACACCTTTCCTCTCACGTCGTCCAGACATGCGTCGTATCGGTTCGCAATGATGGCGTTCGATTGCCGTTTGAAGGCTTCCAGATCGTTCACCACCACCGATCCGAAGAACGTCGTCCCGTTCTCCAGCGTCGGTTCGTAGATGATCACCGTCGCTCCTTTCGCCTTGATGCGCTTCATCACTCCCTGGATCGAGCTTTGCCGGAAGTTGTCGCTGTTCGATTTCATGGTCAGTCGGTACACCCCGATCGTACACGTCCGTTCCTCCGCCGGGTTATAGTCCCCCCGGTTGTAGTAGTCGTAATATCCCGCCTTGTGCAGCACCTGGTCCGCGATGAAGTCCTTTCTCGTCCGGTTGCTTTCCACGATGGCGTGTATCAGGTTCTCCGGCACGTCCCGATAGTTGGCCAGCAGTTGCTTCGTGTCTTTCGGCAGGCAGTATCCCCCGTAGCCGAAGCTCGGGTTGTTGTAGTGCGTCCCGATGCGTGGATCCAGGCAGATGCCGTCGATGATGGCCTTCGTGTCCAGTCCCTTCACCTCCGCATACGTGTCCAGCTCGTTGAAGTAGCTCACGCGCAGGGCCAGGTACGTGTTGGCGAACAGCTTTACCGCCTCCGCCTTCTTCAGGCCCATGAACAGCGTGTCCACGTTCTCCTTGATGGCACCTTCCTGCAGCAGGGCTGCAAACTCCCGTGCCTTCTCCTCCAGGTTCTTGCCGGCAATGGTGCGGATGGCCTCGTTCTCCTCGTCCAGTCCCTCGATCAGCTTCGGATAGCCCACGATGATCCGGCTCGGATACAGGTTGTCATACAGTGCCTTGCTCTCCCTGAGGAATTCCGGCGAGAACAGCAGGTTGAACGTCTTTCCCTGTAGGGCAGGGGAGTTCTTGAACACCCGTGCATACTTCACGTACAGGCTTCGGCAGTATCCCACCGGAATCGTACTCTTGATCACCATCGTCGCGTCCGGGTTCACCTCCAGCACCAGGTCTATCACCTCTTCCACGTGGCTTGTGTCGAAGTAGTTCTTCACCGGGTCATAGTTCGTCGGAGCCGCTATCACCACGAAGTCCGCGTCCCGGTAAGCCTCACGTCCGTCCAGCGTAGCCGTCAGGTTCAGTTCCTTTTCCGCCAGATACTTCTCGATATACTCGTCCTGTATCGGGCTGATCCGTTTGTTTATCTTCTCCACCTTTTCCGGAATCACGTCCACCGCCTTCACCTGGTGATGCTGTGCCAGCAGCGTTGCGATCGACAGTCCCACGTAGCCCGTTCCGGCCACGGCTATCTTATAATCCTCCATATTTTTAATTTTGTTTCCTATTCCAATAAATACATTTTCTTGAAATATCTCTATTGTGTTATGATGCATTGTTAGTTGAAAATGACTATTCTTTTTTCTTCTCTATCATTATTATACATATTAAGATAATATACAACTAACTGTGATCTTTTGTCTGGATTGTCAATGCTCATAAACAATTCGCATAATGTTTGTTTGACACTAGGAGTTGATATGTAGTTACCTAGTTGTTGCCAATCTGCAAAATTGAAATTATGTTTTTTCATATATGAAAAATTTAGGTAATATGACATCATTCTCCATATTTCCCAATCTAACATTTCTTTTATTTTTTCACTTGAATAGTCTTTTGATATGCAATATGCTTTGAGCCATTGTGCACTGTTATTCATATTTCTCAAGTTTAATCTCAGTCTTGTGAAGTCATCAACTTTTGATTTGTCTATTAATGTAGCAATTTTTTCTGAGAATAAGAATGAACTTTCAGGCCATTTGAAATTTTCAAAATGAATTTCCATAGGTGTCTTCTTATTTTTTTTCTTTCCCAATCGTAATCTGATTTCTATAGCAACTTTCAGATTGGCTTTCAGATGACGTATCAAATCTTCAAATTCTGAAAAGTAAAGTTTTTTCAACGAATACTCTTCGTCTGCTTTGATTTCTAAATGATTTCTAATTTGAAATATGACAGTTATGAATGTTGTAAATACGGGGAGTGATATGCTGAGAAAATTCATTATAAAATTGTTTTTCCAAAGCTCGCTGAAAATGCTGAGAAAACAGATCATAGACGAAGCTATCTTTCGAAATATTTCAATGTTGACAAAAAAAAATCCACATGCCCAAAAAATGAGATATAATAAACCGTAAGCAAGTAATAATGATATCACTATTATTATACATTTTTTACAGTACTTTATACCTTTGTTATACTTTTCTAATAACTTTTGCATAGGGGTTTTTGTGTCATCATATATGATTTCTTGTCCACCTTTGTCTCTTGTTTCATTTTTTGTGTTCTCCTTATTCTCTATATAGCAATTTTTGTTCCATTTTATGATGGCTTCCTGAATAAAAACATCTTCCAATTCTCCTTTAAAGGACTCCGTAAACCATCCTCTCCATGTATGGGCTGCAAATTCTTTCATGAGAATGTTCATTTTTTCGGCATCGGTCCTGTATTTTTCAAGTATTTTCTCGATTTCTGAAATTTTTACATTTAGATGGGCCGTGAGTAGCTCTTTCCAGTTTTTATTCAGTTTATGTTCGTATTTGCTACATAGTCTGCTCAATGTCACTAACATTATGGCTCTATTTTCCCTGAAAGCCTTTATGCTGGGACTTGCCGTAATAGAGTCTTTATGTTTATAGTACCAATGGGTTATATATTTGTTGGGGCACAATTCGACTTCACTGTGAATCAGCATGTAGAAATCCAAAAAGTCTTCATAGGCTTTATGCTTCTTGAAGAAACTATCAATCGACTCTCCTGCTTGATTGAAATAATCCTCAAAATCCTTTACCATTATACTCATAGCTCCTCTTGAATATGCTTTCGTCCATCCTATGGTGCTTAACTTATATATTTGAGGAATAATATTTCTTTTTTTTACAATATCGTTATGAACTTTTCCTTCATCCGCTATAATGTTCAGTTCCGTTTCTCCTTTTATGGCAAATTGGGATATGACTATAGCGTTTGGTCTCATTTTTTTTGAGATTTTCTCTATAGCATTTATACTCAGTTCGTCATCTTGATCCAATAATACAGCAAAAGCTTTGCTGATATTTTTTGTGACCTCCAAGAAAGTCCTTCTCAGTCTCCATGCAGCCATTGAAGATCCTTCGCCCCCTTCTGTTTCCGCAAAATAAAGATTGTTTTTGCCGGTTGCAAAGCCATGCAGATTTAATAACTTCTCAACTTCTGTTTTGTGCTTTTCCCATTTTTCAATATCCGATTTTGGAGTATCGTCACAAATTATAATATTACAGTTATTTATCTTTAATGATATAAAAGCTCTTTCCAATCGTTCAAAGAATCTCTGCCCAATAGCTTTTGACAGAGCTTTTCTTGGCATCCATTTTGAATCCAAAAATTCATTAATTCTGTCCATTCCTCCGACTATAGGATTGTAAATTCTCATTAAGACAAATGCTTCCTTCATATGATGATGAATTACAAATTAGTCTTTATTCTCTATCAAGCAAGTCTATTTACTTATTACGTTTAGTTGTTCATTCGATTCAGAATAACTATTTTGTTCTCTGATTCCCATGCACTTATAGCGTAGTACAGGTTAGATTGGGCAAATTCTCTTTGGTCATAACATGGATGCAGTGTTTTTTTTAGGTATTTTTCATTCAAGTCATTTTGATTTTGTTTGTATTTCAACTTCAGATGGTGGCATAAACGGGCAATAAAATCATGTCCGTTAGTCAGTTCGTAGATGTCACATTCTTTTCTGTTTTCAATAAACACTTCTAAATCTTCTTCGTTGATTTGCTGGCATTTGGGAGAATATGGCAATATTTGTGCATGAATACGACTAAACAGGCTCAAGTCTTCAAATGATTTATCTGTTACTGCAAATTTTTTAAAGTTATAATTGCAATGATGTGTATAATTATACCACTTGAAGTATGACAGATAGTTTAAATCTGAAAAGATTTCTTCGATTAAATTTTCTTCATAACGCATGGCAAGGTTAGCAAACAGCTTTTTGATAGTATTTGAATTTTTTAGGCACATCATTTCATAATCATGTCCGTCTGCGTAAAAAAGATTGGGATAGGGAGGAAGATTTCCATTTAATCTTTCGAAGTCGCTGTCTTTGATGGATATGTTTTTAAAATTCGCATTTTGTTGTAAGCACTGATATACCGTTACTACTCCTTTACATCCGTTACAATCCTTAATTTCTGCTGTGCTTTGGTCGAAAAACTTGAAATAGAAGACATAGTCATTTTTCCCTTCCACTAATACCAGTACCTTATTGGCCAGTCCTGGTGATTTCCATTGCATGATTATGTCATTGGCAACGGTTTGAGGGGTTATTTGACTTTTCAAGGTTCCTGCCATAGCTTTTTATTTGTTGTTATTTTCATAAAGGTCATACGTCATACCCCATTCTCCGTTGATGAATGTTATAGAATGTGTTGCGATGATAATTTGGCATTGTAGTTTTTTAGCCATTTCTTGATAGTCATTCAACATTTTTGTAAGCCATGCAGCATGCAGTGAGTTTTCTGGTTCATCAATGAGTAGCAATGCGTTTTTGGGGAGAGAAAAAATGAGTTTGAAGTACAGGATTATCAGATTTTGCTCCCCACTGGACAATTTATTAAGTGGAACTTCTTCTTCATTGTTATTGATTAGTTTGATACCTTCTTTATCATTCAGAACAATTCTTTTATTGGAAAGAGATTTGCTGGATATAATATGATCAAAGGTGGCCAGTTGATTATAATATTCATCAAAGACGGACATTTTAGCTTCCATGTCATCAATGTACAAAGATAGTACATTTTGTAGTTCTGGCTGATAGCCATCGGGGATGTTTATTTTGGGAGTCAGTCCATATTTTCTGAAGTTGTCAATTTTTCCTTTTAACTTATTAAGTTTGTCATTAAATTCTTGAGAACAATATACTTTTTGTGTATTGTCTATTAACCTTTTTATGAATGTTGCGTCAATTTCCTGACTTTTAGTGATAAACTCTTTTTGCTTTTCAGTGAATAGTTCTTTTAGTTTCTGTGCAATGATGTTGATTTCTGGAATATTCCGACTCCATCTTTTTTCATACAAGTTTCTTGGTATTCCAAGAGTGTTGGATAATAATCTTTGTTCTTGTATGTAGAGGCAGTGCTGTTCCTGTAGAAATATTTGTATGTTTTTCCCATTTTCAATTAAGTATGAATCATCATTGGTTTGATATTCTCGTTCCAATATCTCTTCCAAATCAAAGTCTTCATAAAATGTGTCGCGGGACATAAATCTTGGAGAACCATACTTTCGAATCAGTCTGGCTCCATAATTAGTTCCTAATACCAGTGTTTCTATCGGTGTTTTTTTTCCAGAAATATATAGCCCAATAATAACTTTTTCTTTTGTATTGACTACTTCTGATATTTCTTCACTGTCTTTTTCTTCATTGGTTAGTTTTTCAATGATGATATATCTTCCATTTCTGAAGTTGAGTTGTATTCTTTTGAATTTTAGAAAAAAGAAATACCAGAATTTACATTCCAGTACGTGTTTTATAATCTTCAAGATAGTCGTTTTCCCATATCCGTTTGGCCCAGTTATTATATAAACCTTTTGTGCTTCTGGGAATTGGATGTTGTAATTGTACAATCCATGTAATTCTTGTATGTTGATGTCAGAAATCATAAATTTGTTGCAATTTCTGTTGTAATTGACTATTTACTTTACAAAATGTGTCTTCTATGATATTTTTATTGTCTTTAGATGTAACGGCAGCTGTATATTCTGGAAAATCATCGCTTTTGCTTAAATTATTTCTCCAGTTCATGGGTCTTAGGTTTACGAAACAATTGTTTCCGCCTTTGTTGATTGGAAAAATATGATCTATTTCCCATCCTAGCTCTCTGGATTTGTCTCCATATGCGTCTCGTGCAATCCATGCTCCTCCTGCATCTTTCCGATACAAAGATTCATCATATCCTTCAACGATAATACCCTTCTCCCATATTGCTTGAATAACATCAGGGGCATTCAAATCACTTATATATTCAAAATCGTTATACATCTATTTATTGGGTAAATGATTTTTTTTTTTTCAAAAGTAGGCATTTTCTTGTAATCTACAAATCTTTAGAAGAAAAAGATAAGCAGAATAATAAAATGTACAGTGTTATATGATTCATTTTTTATCTTTTGGTTACGATATTCCCTCGCACCTCGTCCCTCCCGTACCGTGGAGAAGATGAGATCCTTCACTGTGTTCAGGATGACAAGTGCGTCCTACAGAGCCTAGTCCCTATTAAACAGGTCCCTCGTATACACCTTTCCTCTCACGTCGTCCAGACATGCGTCGTATCGGTTCGCAATGATGGCGTTCGATTGCCGTTTGAAGGCTTCCAGATCGTTCACCACCACCGATCCGAAGAACGTCGTCCCGTTCTCCAGCGTCGGTTCGTAGATGATCACCGTCGCTCCTTTCGCCTTGATGCGCTTCATCACTCCCTGGATCGAGCTTTGCCGGAAGTTGTCGCTGTTCGATTTCATGGTCAGTCGGTACACCCCGATCGTACACGTCCGTTCCTCCGCCGGGTTATAGTCCCCCCGGTTGTAGTAGTCGTAATATCCCGCCTTGTGCAGCACCTGGTCCGCGATGAAGTCCTTTCTCGTCCGGTTGCTTTCCACGATGGCGTGTATCAGGTTCTCCGGCACGTCCCGATAGTTGGCCAGCAGTTGCTTCGTGTCTTTCGGCAGGCAGTATCCCCCGTAGCCGAAGCTCGGGTTGTTGTAGTGCGTCCCGATGCGTGGATCCAGGCAGATGCCGTCGATGATGGCCTTCGTGTCCAGTCCCTTCACCTCCGCATACGTGTCCAGCTCGTTGAAGTAGCTCACGCGCAGGGCCAGGTACGTGTTGGCGAACAGCTTTACCGCCTCCGCCTTCTTCAGGCCCATGAACAGCGTGTCCACGTTCTCCTTGATGGCACCTTCCTGCAGCAGGGCTGCAAACTCCCGTGCCTTCTCCTCCAGGTTCTTGCCGGCAATGGTGCGGATGGCCTCGTTCTCCTCGTCCAGTCCCTCGATCAGCTTCGGATAGCCCACGATGATCCGGCTCGGATACAGGTTGTCATACAGTGCCTTGCTCTCCCTGAGGAATTCCGGCGAGAACAGCAGGTTGAACGTCTTTCCCTGTAGGGCAGGGGAGTTCTTGAACACCCGTGCATACTTCACGTACAGGCTTCGGCAGTATCCCACCGGAATCGTACTCTTGATCACCATCGTCGCGTCCGGGTTCACCTCCAGCACCAGGTCTATCACCTCTTCCACGTGGCTTGTGTCGAAGTAGTTCTTCACCGGGTCATAGTTCGTCGGAGCCGCTATCACCACGAAGTCCGCGTCCCGGTAAGCCTCACGTCCGTCCAGCGTAGCCGTCAGGTTCAGTTCCTTTTCCGCCAGATACTTCTCGATATACTCGTCCTGTATCGGGCTGATCCGTTTGTTTATCTTCTCCACCTTTTCCGGAATCACGTCCACCGCCTTCACCTGGTGATGCTGTGCCAGCAGCGTTGCGATCGACAGTCCCACGTAGCCTGTTCCGGCCACGGCTATTCTATAGTCTTTCATATCTTTCATTGTTGTTTTTCCTTCTTGAATACAAAGATACACATTTTTGCCGAACCTCTGTCAGTCACCGATCGCATGGTCTGCCATCACGTCCTCGCCGTTCCATGCCTTCAGGCCCGTCCAGGGAGTGAAAGGCTCCGTCCAGAACGGATCCGTTGCCGGCAGTCCCAGAGCCAGGAAGCCGAACGTACAGAGATACACGCTTCCCGTGTTGATATACGTTTCCGACATGTTGATCTGGCTTCCTGCAAAGCCGATGCGCAGCCATCCCTTCTCGTCGAACGTCCGTGGAGCGGCAAACTGTCGGGCGATGACAGCCGTCAGTCCGCAGCGCACCTGAGCCGGAGCCACCGTCTTCGGAAGCTCGTGTAGCAGTGCCGCGTGTGCCAGCGCATGAAAAGCCCCCACGCGGTACGTGATAGAGCGTCCTACTGCCGGATACGCCCCTTCCGGTGAGATCATGCGTTCCAGCTGTTCCGCATAGCGTGCCTGGCGTTTCAGCTGTTTGGACAGGAAGTCCGATCCCGCCAGCCCATGCTTCTTCATCACCTTCAGCACATCCGTCAGCATCGGATGAATCACGAAGCTGTTGTAATAGTCCGCATGATAGCTGGGCCCGTCTCCATATACCCCGTCCCCCTTATACCAGTCGTCGCGGAAGCGGAATACGCCATACGTCAGCCGGTCCAGGTCACATTCGCCGGTAAACTCCAGCAGGGCCGCCTCTACTATCGAGGCAAACAGCAGCCAGTTGTTCTCAAAAGCCTTGATGCCGCGCGAGCGTTTCAGCTCCGTGATCATGCGTTCGCGTGTTTTCTCGTCCAGGCCGCCCCATAGCTGTTTCGGTGCGCGCAGCAGTCCCTGAGCCAGAAACGCCGCGTCCACCAGCGGTTGCGAAGGCGTGCCGAAGTCCAGGTAGTCAGGCGAATCCGGATCCACCGCGTTGGCCAGTCCCTTTCGTGTCATTTCTATGTATTTGCCGCGCAGCTTACCTTCTTCCGTCTCGTCCGCTCCCAGCTCCAGCCAGGGCGCGATGCCACACAGCGTGCGTCCCACCGCTTCCAGGTGCGAAAATCGGTGTACCCTCTTCGTGTCCAGCGACTCTTGCGGCATGTTTTCCCGCAGCGTATTGTTCGCCAGGTTGCTCAGTACCGGATCCGCTATTTTCACCAGTGTGTTCACCCACACCTGTCTGTCTTCCATTCCCGTTGGTTGTTTCTTGTCTCGTGCCGATGCCGTCACCACCGTCACTGCCAGTGCCGCACATACGGCAATCATTTTTTTCAGATTCATGCCAAATTACGATTTAAAGTAAATACATAAGGAAAACCGTTTTTAAGTTGACTGTGAGGTTTTTCTGATAGAGCTTGTTTTACACAGCATCTTCGTCACGGTTGAAATTATCGAAGAAATCCATTTGTTTTTTCGTTAGGAATTCAGTCTTTTGATACATGAATTTGCATCCATAGTCATATAATGATATAGTAGTTCCATAATCATTCGTATTCTCGAATCCCAGAAAAGCTTTGTAGTAGTTGACTAGATTTTCGTCAGGAGTCGTATCCGCGGCAAAAAGGTATATATATTCACATCCGATGTGTTTTATCACTTCTTGTATTTTGGGTACAATAAAACTCCAAAATATTACGACTCCCATTTTTTGATCAGTCTTGAGGCTACTCCAATCATTTCGATGATTTTCGTTGGCACAGAAGTGTACGATTTCTACTCCTGCAAATGTTTTACCTACTCTTTTCAAGTCATCTTCAGACTGATGTTCCAGTTCTTTTATGATTTGGTTTTTCTTCGTGTAGGATATTTGTGCTAGTTCGTTTTTTATCAATCCTTTGCCTGTCCTGATCCGTTCAATGATTGAGTCGAACAGAATTTTGTCACTGTCGCTTAGCTCTGGATCATCTTTTAGTTCGATCACTGAATTGTAAAGTTCGCGAGCTTTTTGCAGCGAGTCCATTCCTCTGATACTTTCATAAAGCGAACCGCATTTTAGTGAAAAGTAGAAGAGTATATTCCCGTTTGGATGCTTGATTACATAATATGCAATATTCCCTTTCTCATCTTCTTCGAATGCTTCGTTTTGAAGTGTGCGTACCAGATTTTCATTACGATTGGAAAAATCTACTACGCAACGTAAATTATCCTCGTTAGTGGACAAGCGTTCACACGTGAGCGAGAAGATGGCTTCTTTTTGTTGCTCGGTTATTTTCATATCCGTTATACAGTTGGACAATTGAGCTTTTTGTAGAGGAACCTACGGATTTTTACTCTTTCCGCATCCTTTCTGATATCATCAGTGTCAATCAGTTTGTCGCAGTTCTCGTCTTCGTGGATACCTTTTCGCGCCTGTCCCCAGCTGTATTCTCCATGCGTGATGCTGCTCAGACTCCATGAATCCTTTTGTGCATAAGTAGAGAATACCATGTCAAAGACGCTTTTGTATTTTTCAATGTATGTTTGGGGTAATTTCTCTGTAAGGCAACCATCTTTATACATACGTCTTATCTCTACCATTACAGGTCCATATTTCCACGCCTCAAACTGTTCCTTGAACATCGGTTCATCCGTTTGTATAATCGCTTCCCGCTGGACAAAATACAGAAGTTTGTGCAACTTCATCTCATCCATGCGTTTGCCGTAGTCCTGTTGGTATCGCTGATAAATATACGATGCTATTGTTGTCACTTTCTCCATAATTTTCTCCGACTGGTTATTCTGAGAACAAATATACGAAGAATGGGAGAAATATAAAAGTGAAATCTTGCTTTTCTGCGTTTTACCCTTCATGACCTTTTCGGCTTCTCCCGAAAATAGAAACTCCCAACAAACCTTTTACAGTCTGCCGGGAGTTCCCTGTTTTCATAACTTGAATTTTATTCTTCTTTCTTGTCCAGTGCCTCGAAGCAAGAATTCTTGCTGATAAATTCCGGTACCAGGTCTTTCATGGCCGCTACGATTTTCATCTGGTCGTACGAGTAGCTCACGTCTATCAGGTGTTGTATGCGGTCTTTCACCTCGTCGTAGTCATATTCTCTCACCGTCGCTATCATGATTTTCTCGTGATAGGTAGGCTTCGTCAGCTCCTTCACGTTCAGCAGTTCCTCGTACAGCTTTTCTCCGTGGCGCAGGCCCGTGAACTCAATCTTCACGTCCGTACGTCCCGAAAGGCTGATCATGCGTTTGGCCAGGTCCACAATCTTCACCGGTTTGCCCATGTCGAAGATGTAGATTTCTCCGCCGTTGCTCATGCTTCCCGCTTCCAGTACCAGCCGGCAGGCTTCGGGGATGGTCATGAAGTAGCGGATGATGTCCGGATGCGTCACTGTCACCGGTCCTCCGCGTCTGATTTGGTCCTTGAAGCGTGGAATCACCGATCCGTTCGATCCCAGCACGTTTCCGAAGCGTGTCGTGATAAACTGTGTTACGTGTCCCCCTTCCTTCTGCAGTTTCTTCGCCAGACTCTGCACGTAGATTTCGCAGATACGTTTCGAACACCCCATCACGTTCGTCGGGTTCACCGCCTTGTCCGTCGAGATCATCACAAACTTCTCCGCCTTATATTTCACTGCCAGATCCGCCAGGATGCGCGTTCCTGCCACGTTCGTCTGGATAGATTCCGATACGTTGTCTTCCATCATCGGCACGTGCTTGTACGCCGCTGCGTGGAAGATGTATTGCGGTCTGAATTCCTTGAAGATAGCCTCCATACGTGTCTGGTTGGCGATGTCCGCCACGATGGTTTCCGCATCCAGGTTACGCCATTTGTCCATCAGTTCCAGCCGGATGTCGTGCAGCGGCGTTTCTGCCTGGTCCACCAGTATCAGCTTGTACGGGTTGAACGTAGCCACCTGTCGCATGATTTCGCTGCCTATCGATCCTGCCGCTCCCGTTATCATCACCCGTTTCCCTTCCAAGTGCGAAGCCACCTTCCGTATGTCTATCTGTATCGGGTCCCTTTGCAGCAGGTCTTCTATCTGTATTTCCTTGATGTCCCCGCTTTCCAGTCCCCGTTGGTTCCATTCGCTCAGGGGAGGGGCTGTCAGCAGCTTGATGTTATGTTTCAGGAAGCGGTCCAGGTTCTCCTCCTTTTTCAGTTCGTTCCGTTTGGCGGGCGAAACGATAATCGTCTTCACTCCCTTCTGTGCCAGGATGTCAAACAGGTTTTCGTCGTTCGGGAATACCCGTACCCCCATGATCAACTTGTCATACAGGTCCGGTTCGTCAGCGATGAATCCTCTCAGCCGGTATCGTTCTCTCATCGACACCCTCAGCGATTTCGCTATGTTCACACCGGCTTCCTTGGCGCCGTAGATGAAGATGTTTGTCTGCGACGAGCCTCCCGCCTTTATTGTTTCAAACATCATTTTCACGATCACCCTCGAGCTGGCCATCAGGGCAAAGTTGATGATGAACGCCATCAGTATCACGTTCACCGGAGCCAGTCTGATATCTGTTACCAGCGGAGCCACCATACATGCCAGAGCCACTGCCGTGTACGACACGAACAAGGCCACAAAGATTCGTGCGATATCCACGAACGACGACAGTCTCAATACGCTCGAATACGTGCGGAACATCTTGAAGATCACCAGGCTCACTACCATCGTTAGCCCCATGGTTCTCCACATCGTGGCTGAGTCCAGCACCCGGCTGCTGAAGTCATATCGCAGCGCGTATGCCAGTAGGAGGGAGAGTCCTATCATCACCACGTCCATGGCCAGTATCATCCAGATGGGCAATACATTGGCCGATAAATACCTTCTGACAAATTTTTTCATGTTATAGTTTCTTAGTTTAGTTCTTTTTTTCTTTTTATTGCAGGCAAGCCTTGATCTGCTCTACAATGTAGCGCACGTCTTCGTCCGTCACGCAGGGCCCGCTGGGGAGGCACAGTCCCCGCTTGAACAGCGCTTCGCTCACTCCGTTCAAGTAGCACGGATTGTTCCGGTACACCGGTTGCTTGTGCATCGGCTTCCATAGCGGACGGCTTTCAATGCCTGCTTCGTCCAGTGCCATGCGCATGGCTTCCACGTTGCGGTTCGGTTCGCAGTCCGTATGCAGTGTTTTTGCCTCGTGTGTCACGCCTGCCGCGCCTCCTACGGCTCCCTGTATGGCTGCCGCATACGCCCGTTCTTCTCCTTTCACCTTCAAGTCCTCGTCCAGCAGAATTGTGTTCAGCCAGTAGTTGCTGTCGTAGCGGGGCGACGGATTTTCGTGCAGTGTGATGCCCTTCACGTCAGCCAGCAGTTCCTTATATAGCTTGGCGATGTGCTGGTGATGGGCGATGTGTTCGTTCAGTACCGTCATCTGTCCGCGTCCGATACCCGCACAGATGTTGCTCATGCGGTAGTTGTACCCGATCTCTTCATGCTGGTAGTACGGATACGACTCGCGAGCTTGCGTGGCGTAGAACATGATTTTCTGCTTGGCTGCCTCGTCCGGGCAAATCAGTGCTCCGCCTCCCGAGGTCGTGATCATCTTGTTCCCGTTGAACGACAGCACCCCGTATCGTCCGAACGTACCGCATACCCGTCCGTCGTAGCGGCTTCCCAGTCCTTCCGCCGCATCCTCGATGACGGGGATGTCATATTTCTCCGCCACCGCCAGGATTTCATCAATCTTCGCAGGCATGCCGTAGAGATAGACCGGCACGATAGCCTTCGGTTTCCGTCCCGTCTTCTCCATGCGGTCTTTGATGGCGGTTTCCAGCAGTTGCGGATCCATGTTCCACGTGTCCGGTTCCGAATCCACAAATACCGGCGTAGCTCCCAGGTACGTCACTGGGTGCGATGAAGCACAGAACGTAAACGTCTGTACCAACACCTCGTCTCCTGGCTTTACGCCGCAAGCCAAAAGGGCCAGGTGTACTGCTGCCGTACCGGCTGATAATGCTACTACTTCCTTGTTCTCTCCGGCAAACGCCTTCAAGTCCGCTTCAAAGCCGTTTACGTTCGGTCCCAGAGGCACCACCCAGTTCGTGTCGAAAGCCTCCTGGATATACTTCATTTCGTTGCCGCTCATGTGAGCCAGGCAAAGGTAAATACGTTTTTGATCCATAACTTATATAGTTTTTATATCAATTCTCCATTGTACATCATTCGTTTTCCAAAGACAGTACAGATTATCATTTGAATATCTTTGATAAACGAATAGTGATGTAAATAATAACGGTTTATTCGTACCTTATCTGGGAAAATAACTTCATCATTGTATTGAATTGGATCAGCCTGTTGTGCCAGGAGTTCTTCTTCATTCCGATATTTCAATGATGCAGGTCCTGTTATTCCAGGACGAAGTTTTAAGACCTCTCTGTCATCTCCCATTAAGGTATCCGCATAACCAGGAACATCTGGACGTGGACCCACAAAACTCATATCGCCGATAAGCACATTCCACAGCTCAGGCAATTCATCCAGTTTATATTTCCTTAGTTTTGCTCCGAAAGGAGTAATACGGCTTTCACCTTTCACCGATATAGAACTACCGGAATGATGAACAGTCATTGACCGGAATTTATACATTGTAAATAGCTTTCCATTGCGTCCTACACGCTTTTGAACAAAGAAAGCTGGGCCACCTGGCATCTTTATTTTAATCAATATGGCAACGACTAACAATAATGGCCATAGAATTAATAAACCGGCAAAGGAAACAATGCGGTCAAATAGGAATTTTGATAACATAATTAATATAATAATATCTTTACAAGATTTTAGCAGGGATACCCACTGCAGTAGTATTGTCTGGTATTGATTTGTTTACGAGTGCGCAGGCTCCTATCACTGTATCTTTTCCTATAATGGTTCCTTCATCTTTTCTTGCTATAATAGTAGCCTTCATTCCGACATAAGCTCCATCCTTAATGACAATCTTGTTATGCCCCTGTTTACGTCCATGACAGGCAAAATATACACCATAAGAGATAGTCACATTATTACCTATTTCTATTAAATCATAACACATATCATCCAGATAGCAGCGCATGCCAATAAAAGTACCTTTTCCTATCTTATATCCACACCACCTATAACATTGTACACGTAAATTTGAGAATGGTATAGTAGGTATAAGTACGGCTGAAAACCATTTACGAATTGGCTTTGATATTATCTTCATTAATGAATAATAACAATAATAAGGAGGTGTCCGCCGATAAACCTTCCTATATATCCAAGAACAAAGAGTTTCCTTTTCTTCTTTCATTAGTCATCTTTTTATAAACGGCAATTTTATAATACCCACAAAAGAACCCCAACCATAAGACAAATGCAACGTCACAAAGCTCATGAATAAATACAACATATTTAATCTCTTTATCATCGCTAATTTAAAGCTGATTATCCCCAATACAATAATGTATAACAATAGCGACAATATAGACAACAATATAAATGGTCCGCATAAAACAGACAATACAACAGGAATAAGTAACGAACCTATAAAAAGTAAAGGAATAAAATGTCTAAGAGATAAAGAATTAAACTGTTTAGTATAAAAGACTGTCAGAATATTCCATTTACCATTGCCATAATTATTCTTGGATAAAGCTTTAAACGTTTCCCTTGCCAAATAAGTACAATAAGTATCAGGTACTATACATATTTTCCCTCCACCACGCAATATACGTTTATTTAACTCAATATCTTGATTGCGAACAAGGCGTACATCGTACAAACCATATTTATCAAATACATCTCGCTTCCAACACCCGAAAGGTACTGTATCCACCTCCATAACCTTATTTACACCGGTTCTAAAGACAGAATTACCCACACCAAATTTATTACTCAGTACTTCTTTTATAGCCAGAGTCTTAGAAGTTTTATTCAACACATCCGTGCGGCAAACAGCTCCTACATTGTCAGCCTTTAATTCATACAGAGCATCGACTAGCACTGAGAAATAATTACTTTCATAAGTTGCATGAGCATCCAGACGCATTATTACATCACCTTTAGAGGCTAGTATTCCTCTGTTCATTGCATAGGGAACAATGCGTTCAGGATTATCAAGCAAACGGATAAAAGGATACTCTTTCGAGTATCCTTTTACTATTTGTCTGGTATTATCATTGCTCATTCCATCCACAAAAATTACTTCCAAAGAATCTTTAGGATAATCTTGAGCTAAAATTGATTCTATACACTGTCCTATATACCTCTGCTCATTATAAATAGGACAAATCACAGACAATATCTTACAATCTTCCATCTATTACACTTCTGTCCAATACACCCTTAACATCGTATACGACTCCATTCTCTGAAGCTAACAATCCGCGAACATCCAACTGATTAAATTCTGCATGAGCGACCCCTAAAATAACAGCATCAAATTGACCTTTCAAATCCTCCAATTTACTATTGGTCAACTCAATGTTATATTCATACTTTACTTTATCTGCATTGGCCCATGGATCATATACGGTAATATTAGAAGTATATTCATGCAAAGTAGAATAAATATCTACAATCTTTGTATTACGTATATCCGGACAGTTCTCCTTAAAAGTTATACCTAACAACAAAATTTTAGCATCTTTTACAAGCACTCCTTTCTTATTCATCAACTTAATAACTTGATTAGCCACATAATCTCCCATACCATCATTCAAACGGCGAGCAGCAGACATCACGCGTGGTAACACACCGTATACCTGTGCCTTTTGAATAAGATAATACGGGTCTACACTGATACAGTGACCACCTACCAATCCCGGCTTCAGTTTAATGAAATTCCATTTAGAAGAGGCTGCCTCTATCACATCATTGGTATCAATACCCATAGCATTGAATATCTTTGCCAATTCATTCATAAAAGCAATATTTACATCACGTTGAGAGTTCTCAATGATTTTAGATGCCTCAGCTACTTTTATAGAAGGAGCTTTATGCGTACCATTAACCAAAACAGAATTATAGACATTGTCTACCAATTCGGCAATTTCAGGAGTAGAACCAGAAGTTACCTTTTTGATTTTCTCAACCGTATGTTCTTTGTCACCCGGATTAATACGTTCAGGAGAGTATCCAGCAAAGAAATCTATATTAAATTTCAGACCGCTCACACGTTCCACCACAGGTAAGCATTCTTCCTCTGTCACCCCAGGATACACTGTTGATTCATAAACGACAATATCACCCCTTGAAATAACCTTTCCAACAGTTTCACTTGCACCCCATAAAGGCTTCAAATCCGGGCGATTATTATGATCTACTGGTGTTGGAACAGCAACCACATAAAAGTTACAATCCTTTATTTTATCCAAATCAGTAGTACATATAAAACCATTCTTACTGATAGCTTCTTGTAACAATTCATCCGAAACTTCTAAAGTAGCATCATGCCCTGCCATAAGAGAATCCACACGAGATTGGTTCATATCAAAACCGACTGTTGGATATTTTGTAGAAAAAAGTCGGGCCAAAGGAAGCCCAACGTAACCGAGACCGATTACGGCAATCTTAACTGTTTCCATAAATAGAATTAAATAATTTGTGAATAAATATCAATATAAGATTTTGCTATATTTTGCCAAGAAAATCTATGTAATCCAAGTTTTTCTATTTGATAGGAAGTATAATTCTCAATTATTTTTCTTAGCCCTTTGTATATATCGTGCTCATCAGTTGAAACAACCGCTTCTCCTACTTTTTCTTGAAAAACTCCATCAATACCTTGTCCTTTAGTATATAACACTGGAAGACCTTGACTCAACGCTTCTATATATACCAAACCAAATGTCTCACTATGAGAGATCATAGTAAAAATATCATGTTCACGTATTATATTACATAACTTATCCTTATCATAAATTTTCCCTAAATAAGTAAAGGTTTCAGGATAATTCCTACAATATTCCAGTATTTTATCATGACAATCTCCTCCCCCTCCTATCAATGTAAGTTGCAAGTTCGGATATATTTTTTTTAACCGCAACACAACTTTAATCAATCGCTGAACATTTTTATTTTTATTAAATACACCAATATATAGTAAATGAAAAATAGAGGGAACCTGTTTTTTAACATATTGATTCTCTAACCAATAACTATCTATACCATTAGAAATTATTATCGTTTTTTTTCTAATAACATGCTTTATATGAGATAGAAAACTTTTATCTAACAAATGCTCATAAATATTTTGAGTAACACATATTATTTGACTAGCATTTAATAATATCTCAATACCAATATGCCATAAATGGAACATATATTTAAAATATAATTCAATATCTGTACCTCTCACAGCAACAACATAAGGTATTCCTTTTTCCTTAAATAATTTTAACGCAACTGCACCTTCAGAAAATAGAGTAGCAGCATGGGTAATTTTTACTTGGCTAATGTCAACATGCTCTAATAACCATCTATACTTCAAATGTATTTTATAAAAGAAGTCTATCTTATAACGCAACTCACTACCCTTCAATTCATAAAATATTGTATCAAAATTTACTTTATCATAAGTAGATCTTAGATCTCTTACATTAATGCCTGAGCGTATTACAGAATATAGAGTAAATGAAATATTACTTTCTTGAACTATATGTCTACATAATTCATAATGAACCTTAGAATAAGGATAATCATCAGTTAAATAAAGAACCATAATATACGTAATTTAGGTAAGCGCCCAATTTTGACGTAGTCCATAGTAAAAACCCTCTTGGGAAACCTTTTTCTTATATTTTATAAAAAAACACAAAACAATTGAAGAGATTCTCAATGAGCCAAAGCCTCACTTGGGTACTGAAAATAAAACCTTTCAAGAACATCATTGCTATACATAATTCTATAAATTGAGTTGGCAGCGAAGCTATTCCTTACAATTAATAGCCATTTTTTGACTGCATACCGTATATGGTATATATATTAGGTTAAATTCAACTAATATAAATACAATTTCTCTCTATCTTTATCTAATTGTTTTGTAAATATTGAACTATACGGATAATACCTAACAAATGAAGGTAAATTACACCCATCAAATAGTGGTAAACAGTATGCATGAATCTTCATAAATATAAAAAGAGAAATTGAAATATACCCTAGAAATCTAGTGGTACTTCTAGAAAGCACTAACAAGCGTTCTTTTATAGTTATAAATCCAGATAAATATATCAAAAAGAAAATTGTGAAGTAATTATTTATTCTATAAAATATTGGTACAACAATAGTACAGCAATAAACAAATATATATAATAGAACCAATCTAAATATCTGCACTTTTTTTACATCATGACTCCGAACATATTTTATATACAAAAACGATGGAAGCAGAATATAAAATAACAAATTAAACAGGAATGAAATACTCAATGAAGATGTGGAATACTTCTCATTAGAAAAATAAGACAAAGTCTTATCTGCAAAAATATCTATATCCAAAAGCATTAGTAATTGTGACCTAAATACATCTGCAAAAAACAAGATCAATAATGCCAATGATACTCCTACAAACAATCCCAACTTATTATTAGGAATAAGTTTAACCAAAGGTACTAAAATAACCACGAAAGCTGATAAATGAAAACCAAAAGCTATAAAGGCCAAACAATAATAATGTATATATTGAGAACGAAGCAAATATGGTACAGCATAAAGAAAAGTAGCAACAGCCAAACTTTCTCGCATAATTTCATAATTAAATGTAGGAAGTAGAGTAACTACATATAATAAAAGAGCAACAAAAGAACAAGCCGCATATTTTCTTATTACAAATGCTATGGCACTATTTATGAACAACGTTTGAAACAAATGGAATATAAAAAAGGGCAAGCCAAAAGTTCTAAAACAAGACGCTGTAAACACCCATAATGGAGCCTCACCTTGAAAGGAAAAAAAATAATCAAACGAATCAATCTTAAATAATGATTTATAGTCAACATAATTATCCATATATCTTGTCATATCAATCCCCAGTCTATAACTTAAGCCAGTAGTTATAGACAATAGGAATATTACAAAATAAAAGAACTCTACTTTATTTCTCTTGCCACCTCGAACATCATAAAGATAAATTCCAATTAATATTAACAAGAGTAAGAATATATAAATCATATATATACAGATTATCTTATTAATTTTCCAGATAATACATCTGCCAAATCTTTCTCATACTTTTCTTTCTTATCAGTATTCTTAGGAAATGCCAATTCATAATTATTCCGTGACTCCTGATAAGACAAAATAGAATTTAACCCCAAAGTATTCAAATCTTCATCAATAGTAAATACCGTATAACCTTTATTTTTTAAATAACGATATACAATACTATCTTTATACAAAAAGACCTTAATTCCCCTGCTTAAACAAATAAAAATATTACCCATAGATTGTTGCCGCACAACGCCAAACACGGCATGAGTAATTGAACTAAACATCTCAACATATTGTTCATAAGGAAGAAAGGAATCGAGCCAAACAAAAGAAAAAGAACGATTTAATACAAACTTTTTCAAATCTCTACCACATTTATAAGCATTGCCATAACTCATAGGCACGTAAATTTTACGAAAATTATCAATGTCACAATCTTGTAATTTTTTTAGAATATCCAAATGATTATTCGTATACGTCAACGAGTTTCCTAACAATATATTTCCGCTATTCTCATGATAAGAGTATTCAGCATGTTTCTCAATTTCTGGTCCGCCATACAACGCGAATGGCTTTGCCTTAAAATAACTGCATCTATCTTTTAATAAATAATATTCATCAGGCAATACTGGGGTAAAATAATCTATTCTATTTATAATTTTAGCTCTGAATAATGAATAATAAGGATATTTTATCGTTTGATAAATTTTGAGTACAAGATCTTTTAAAATGTATTTCTTTTGATATTTTTTAGTTAGAGGTTTGTATAAATCTATATTTATTAATGGAGAAAGAAAAGAAATCGAAGAATAAATCTCATAACCAAAGCACCACCAAAATACCAATTTATCCTTACCAATATATTTAAACCACTTATAATACATTGGAGGCAAACTTTGAAAATATATTATCTGTATTTCTGGACTTGAAAATAGAGATACATATTGTTTATAATCAGTATAAACATCAACTCTTTCTATATTTTTAATATATTTAAAAGATATACTTTTAGTATATGAATATAATGCATATATATTTCTAACACCTTTTAAAGAGTCAAAAAAGTCAGCAACAGAATCAAAAAACTTTTCATCCCTAAAAACATGCAATATAACAATCTCTCTCATAAGTAAGAATAAATACAAAAATATATAAGTTCTAATTCTGCACAATAGAAGAAAGTCTCATCCGAAAGCTATCCACTTGTGTCCGTCCAATTTTAACGTACCCCATAGGGGAAGTCTCTTAGGAAGCTTTCCTCTTAAAGTGTAAGCGTCCAATTTTGACGTATCCCATAGGGAAAGCCCCTTTAGGAAGCTTTCCTCTTAAAGTTTTCAAAAACCGTAAGCACTCAATTTAGGGCATCCCCCTTTGAAAGGGCACTTTTGAGTGCCCTAAACCGAGTTTTGTTAATTAATTAGCTTTGAATTTAACATTGGCCGGTAGCCAAAGTGATTTTGTCAGGAACCATGTTAACATAATCCCTGCACCCGTTA
>ERZ779874.579-NODE-579-length-41341-cov-26.363489_pt1 | contig 41341 bp, 38 predicted proteins | sample MGYA00511031_ERZ779874 | MGnify/ENA primary metagenome ERZ779874 (study PRJEB29588, sample SAMEA2156850) | human gut metagenome | biome: human gut; feature: human-associated habitat; material: faeces | place: Denmark | collected 2008/2010 ...
CAAAGTCATTACGGGTTTCTTTACATTATCTCGTTGTTCAATTTTCAAGGTCCTACGCACTTTCAAGGCTTGTTTGCTTTCCTCATTTGAAGTCGCACACCTCAGCAGTGCAAGAGCTATTATACTACGCTGTTTTGATTTTGTCAAGCACTTTTTAAAAGTTTTTAAAAAGTTTTTTCAGCTTTTAAAATCAAAACCAAGCAACACTTTTGATTACTTTCTGAATGTTGACTCTCCACTTCCGTGCGTTCTACACTCTTTCACCGTCTGTGTTTTCTCTTGTCTGCCTCGCCTCTCAGCGCAACAGTTGATATTATATCAGCACTTCACTCTTTTGTAAACCCTTTTTTTACAATTTTTTTATCTTTTTTACATTATCGGCAAATTTTCTATTTTATTCTTTCTTCTATCTGATTTTTAATGCCTTTTCACTATTATTCTGCCTTTTACACGCTGAATCCTTCTTCATATACATATATATGTAAAAAGAAATTTGTTCTTATCCTTTAAATGTAATTTCACACCCAATTATATTGTGCATTTATATAATTTGGATAAGACTTATTTGTTTATTTTATACAAATTTCGTAAAATTTGTTTTTACAGACTGGACTTTTCGCAAAAATGTGTTATTATAGTATATGTAAAGCGATATAGTTTCGACATTTAGCTACTTAATGTTGCTGCTGTACAACTTTACAAATTGCAAATACCGGGAGGTTTAGTTATGAGTTTTGATAAAATTATTGCCATCACAAGACAGTATGGTTCCGGCGGACACGATATTGGTAAAGCTCTTGCCGAGAGGCTTGGCATATCGTTTTATGATAAGGAGCTCATTTCTATTGCCGCTAAAGAGAGCGGTGTTTCTCCTGAGGTGTTTAAGCACGCTGACGAAAGAGCTACCAACAGTCTTTTGTATTCATTGTCTGTGGGACTGTACAATTACGGTAACAACTTTTCTTCAGTTGGTGACCTGCCGGTTAATGACCGTCTTTATATTTTACAGCACAAGATTATCAAGCAGCTTGCAGAAAAGGAAAATTTCGTTGTTGTCGGTAGATGCGCCGACTATGTTCTTAAGGATAATCCGAAACTTGTGAAGGTATATATTTATGCTGATCTTGATAAGAGAATTAAAAGAGCTGTTGACAGACAGGACATTGACCCTGCCAGAGCAAAACAGGCAGTTTTGAAGGCAGACAAGAACAGAGCAAATTACTATAGTTTTTATTCAGGAAAGAAATGGGGTCTTCCGGACAACTATGATTTGTGCCTTAACAGCACAAACCTGACAGTTGATCAGGCCGTTGACATTATTATCAGTTACATTAACATTTGTAACTCAAACAAAAAATAATACTCATATTCGATCATTTCCTGAATATACTATATTGTTTTATTAAGGAGGTGTACTATATGAAATTTGTCATTATGGATCTTGATGATTTTATCTTTGGTAACGAAGAATGGCACGAGAGCGAAAGATAATCACTTTTAATTTAGGAATTTTAATTTAATAATCGTGATTCTTATCATTGACATAAAATCATAAAAATGAGGCGGATGCTTACTTAGAAGTATCCGCCTTTTTGATGCCCCTTAAAACGAAACGAGGGCTTGCAATAATATTGTATGCGTCAAAATCGCAATTATTCATTGTTATTTATAAAAGAAAGCGGATCGGCGTACTTGCCATCAATCTTCACTTCAATGTGTATATGGTTTTCGTCCCCTGCTTCAAAAGGAACTGCCCCTATTGTACCTACTTTATAGCCCACATCAACCGAATCACCTTTATTCACATTAACCGAACCTAACCCGCAGTAACGGCAGACAACATTCTCTGTCGAAATTTCAACAATTTTGCCAAGCATTTTGTCGTCACACACATTAGTAACCACTCCGCCGGTCATTGCTTCTACATCATCACCGAGTTTTCCTCCGAAATCAACTCCCGTGTGCGGTTTCCATACATTCAAAGTTTTGAAATAAACACTTTTTTCGCTGTACTCACGAACAATGTTATTTGAATTGAGCGGATAGTTCAGGCTCAAATTAGTTGAAAGCATTGTTTCAAGAGCATTTTTTGAACTTTCTGTCGGATTTGTTGCCGGTTCTTCGGTTGCAACAATTGTCGGAACTTCGACATCAAGCTTGACTTCGGGCAAGGTTTGGGTTACGCCCGTAACATTTTCATTGACCTTAACCTCATTGCTTTGTGTCACGGTCGTAGTTTTGGTATTTGGAACCGATAATGTATTGTAGGTTGAATACACCGCCATACAAACTGCAATAAGACAAATTGAACAAGCTGTGTAGAAACCGATTTTTTCACGGCGGCTGCGTTTCTTCTTTCTGTTCCTGTTATAATAATCGCTCATAAATAAGCACCTCCGTTTCTATTATTGACGAGGGTGCTAAATTTATACAGTTGTATATACAAAAATCCCTCCCGAAAATCGAGAGGGATAAATTTGTTTTTAAGTATCAATTAAACCTTGCGGCAAACAGCGTTGATTGACTCCGGAATTTCGCTTTCGTCAGCAGAAATAAGGAGAACAATGTTAGTTGATGCAGTTTCGGCAAGATCCTGAAGCTTCTTTGTGAAGGTTTCAAGACCTGCAAGAGCCTCCGGACAAATCTTGAATGTTGAGTCAACGAGAATGTCAGTAACATCGTAATTGCCTGCACAGATACCGCTGATAAAACCGAAAAGCATATCATAACCGCTGATGAGATACTGCTCTGTATCAATAAGTCTTGCCTTATGTGTAACATCATATGTGAGCTTTGAGCCCTTTTCAATTACAACAACATTGCCTGTTGAAGCGGCAACAGCCTCGTTAGCAAGAGAGATGAGCTTTTTAGTTTTGCCTGTTCCTTTTTTACCGATAAGTAAAGTAACCATAATTAGTTCCTCCGTTGTTATACTTTATTAAGAAATTATCCGAGTCTTGCCTCAAGAGCGGCCTTCTGATCCTCATAGCCCGGCTTGCCGAGAAGAGCGAACATATTCTTCTTGTAGCTCTCAACACCCGGCTGGTTAAACGGATTAACACCGAGCATATAACCTGAAATAGCACAAGCCTTCTCAAAGAAGTAGATGAGATAGCCAAGCTCTGATTCGTTCATTTCGGGAACATTAAGAACAATGTTCGGTACACCGCCGTCATTATGAGCGAGAACTGTACCCTCGAAAGCCTTCTGATTTACGAATCCCATTGTCTTGCCCGAAAGGAAGTTAAGACCGTCAACATTTGTCGGGTCTGTACCGAGAGTAACTTCTTTTTTACATTTATCAAAGAGAACAACAGTTTCAAACATTGTGCGTCTGCCGTCCTGAATGTACTGACCAAGTGAATGAAGGTCTGTTGAGAAGATAACGCTTGCAGGGAAAATACCCTTGTTATCCTTACCTTCACTCTCTGCAAAGAGCTGCTTGAACCACTCTGACATCATTGTGTAAGCCGGCTCATAAGAAACCATAACTTCCATAGTTTTGCCCTTGCGGTAAAGCATATTTCTGATTGCAGCATATTTGTAACAATCGTTTGTCTTTAAATCATCGTTGTCAAATTCTTTCTGAGCTGTTGCGGCACCCTGCATAAGAGCGTCAATATCAGCACCCGAAACTGCGATAGGAAGAAGACCTACTGCTGTGAGAACCGAGAAACGGCCGCCTACATCGTCCGGAACAACAAATGTTTCGTAACCTTCTTCGTCTGCAAGAGCCTTGAGTGTACCCTTAGCCTTGTCAGTTGTGCAGTAAATACGCTCTCTTGCGCCCTCTTTACCGTACTTCTTTTCGAGCATTTCACGGAACACACGGAAAGCGATGGCAGGCTCAGTTGTTGTACCTGACTTGGAAATCATATTTACGGAAACATCCTTGCCCTCGCAAAGCTCCATGATTTCTGCAAGTGCAGATGAACTGATTGAGTTACCTGTGAAGAAAATCTGCGGTGTGTCCTTGCAGGTAAGGTTGTAGTTCTGTGATGAAAGAAATTCAATAGCCGCTCTTGCGCCGAGGTAAGAACCGCCGATACCGATTACAATGAATACATCAGTATCTTTCTTGATTTTCTCTGCACACTTCTTGATGCGTGCGAACTCTTCCTTGTCATAATCTGTAGGAAGATTGAGCCAACCCAAAAAGTCGTTGCCGAGGCCGCTGCCGTCATGCAACACCTTGTGAGCTGCTTTAACTTCGGCAGCAACACCGTCATATTCGTGTTCGCCGATAAAATCACTTAAATACTTGTCATTTAACTTTGTTGCCATTTATAAATTCCTCCAAAATTCCTATAGCGAAAATAGAATCGCAATAAGTATCTTTGTTGTTTTATTATACTATAATATGAGCGTTTTTGCAAGGTCAATTTGTGAATTTTTAAAATAAACCCGCATTGTTTTTTGTACTGCTTTTAATAACAATGCACAAACGCTTTATTTTCCGACAAAATCAAAGCGAAATCAGTGAAGCGAACACATATTCAAGCAATGCACCGAAGCTTGTTTTTTGAACAGAATCGCCTGCACAAATATCAAAGCTCTGCGCCTTTTTTGAATTGACAAGATATGTAAGCGTACCTATCTTCCTATTCTTTTCAACGGGAGCGTCAATCTTGTCGGGCAGGTCGATTTCGGTTGTAATTTTAGCACCGTTTCCTTTGTCAACCACTATTTTTGAAGAAACCTTACATTCAAGCTTTACGCTGTCGGTCATACCGCCGTTCACTTCAATGCTTTTCGGCATATCTTCGGGAAGTGTTAATTCTTTCACGGAAACATTTGCAAAGCCGTAATCAAGAAGTGCCGCCGCATCTGCAAATCGCTCTTTGCCTGTTTTACAGCCGAGAACAACGCTTATCAGCGAAACATCTCCCCTTGTTGCGGTTGCAGACATACAGCAACCCGCATCGTTGGTTGTGCCTGTTTTCAATCCCGTAATTCCGTTATAGGTTTTCAACAGCTTGTTCGTGTTGACAATCTGAGTTTTACCGCCACGAAGATTGTCGAGCCAAATTGATGTGTAGTCAAAAATTTTCTCATGCTTTGTAAGCTCTCTTGACATAAGCGCAACATCATAGGCAGAGGTTATATGCCCCTCCTCATCAAGTCCGTTACAGTTTTTGAAAACGGTGTCGTTCATTCCGAGTTCTTTGGCACGGCTGTTCATTTTTTCAACAAAAGCGTCCTCGCTTCCGCTGATATGCTCCGCAAGCGCAACTGCCGCATCATTGGCAGATACAACAACCGTTGCCTTTATCATATCATCCGCACTCATGGTTTCGCCTTTTTCAAGCCAAATGTCACTTCCGCCCATTCCTGCGGCGTGTTCTGATGCAGTAATTTCATCGTCAAGGCTTAATTTTCCGCTGTCAACAGCCTCAAAGACGAGCAAAAGCGTCATTACCTTTGTTACGGACGCACACGGTCTTTGCTCATGCAGATTTTTTTCAAAAAGAACTTTGCCTGTTGACGATTCCATAAGCACGGCAGACGGAGCGGATATGCTGTCTGCACTGAGAGCATTCACGTTTAATCCGACAAACGGCGACAATAAAAACGCAGCACACAATGTTATTGAAACAAATGCCTTTCTTAACATAAAAAACACCTCGTTCATTAATATGAACAAGGTGTCGAATGTATGTAATAAATATGTGCATTTTTTGAAGCTGTAACTTTTTAGTACTGCTCAATAAGACAAACTGCGTGAGCGGAAATGCCCTCAATTCTGCCTGTAAAGCCGAGCTTTTCCTCGGTAGTAGCCTTAACGCTGACAAGCGAAACATCAATTCCGCAGGCATTGGCAATATTTTTTCTCATTTCGTCAATATGCGGTTTCAGCTTTGGCTGTTGAGCAATAACGGTTGAGTCGATATTGACAATTCTGTAGTTGTACTCGGCAAGCAAACGGCACACCTCTTTCAAAAGAAGAATGCTGTCTGCACCCTTGTACTTTTCATCCGTATCGGGAAACAGCTTTCCGATATCTCCAAGAGCCGCCGCACCGAGAAGTGCGTCCATAATTGCGTGAACAAGCACATCGGCATCCGAATGACCGAGAAGTCCGAGTTCAAATGGAATCTCTGTACCGCCGATTATCAGCTTTCTGTTCTCGGCAAATTTATGCACATCATATCCGTGACCGATTCTCATATAAATCTCCTTTGCACAATCAACCCTGTTGTCTTGACTTGAGAATACTCTCGGCAATCACAATGTCAATCGGGGTTGTCAGTTTAATATTTTCCTCATTGCCCTTTACAACAAGGACCTCGCCGCCCATATTTTCAATAAGCGAGCAATCGTCTGTAAAGTTGATGAGATTATCGCCGGCATTTTCAAGAGCAAAGCGGTACAAATCGCGTTCAAAAACCTGCGGAGTCTGAACGGCACGGAGCTGTGAACGGATAGGAGTGCTTTCTATAATATTGAAACCGTCAACAACCTTGATTGTATCTTTTACGGAAGTTCCGAGAGTTGCCGCACCCGTATCAAAAGCCGCCTCAACAACACGCTCAATTTCTTCAACAGTAATAAGCGGTCTTGCACCGTCATGAATAGCATAGTATTTGGCATTTTCACTGCACGCACCGATTCCGTTGCGCACGCTGTCGGCACGGCTGTCACCGCCCTTGACGAGTTTTGAAACCTTGCTGAAACCGTTAAGCTCAATAATTTTATTGATTCTGTCGTTATCCTGTTCACGGCAGACAATTACAATTTCTTTGATAAGGTGGCATTTTTGGAATGCCTTCAGGGTGTATTCAATTGCAGGTCGTGACAAAAGCGGAATAAACTGCTTGCTGTCGGCAATTCCCATTCTCACAGAACCGCCCGCCGCAACAATAACCGCAGATACAAAAGCTGACATATTCAACCCTCCGTAAATTTATTTTGCAATTTTATATATAATTTCTTTTAAAGAAAATTAAATCTTATCAAGGGCCTGACTGATGTCGGCAATAAGATCATCAACATTTTCAAGACCTACCGAAAGTCTGATAAGGTCGGGTGCAACACCTGCCTCAATAAGCTGTTCATCCGTCATCTGACGGTGGGTGTGGCTTGCGGGATGAAGAATACAGGTCTTTGCGTCTGCAACATGAGTTTCAATGTCGCAGAGCTTTAAGCTGTCCATAAATTTAACCGCACAATCTCTTCCGCCCTTAACCGCAAAAGAAAGTACACCGCATGAGCCGTTCGGAAGATACTTTTCAGCAAGTGCGTGATATTTGTCATCTTCAAGGTCGGGATAATCAACCCACGCAACCTTGTCATTAGCCTTGAGGAATCTTGCAATTTCAAGAGCATTTTTGCAATGTCTTTCCATTCTCACATGAAGACTTTCAAGACCGTTCATAACATAAAAAGCATTCTGCGGTGACTGGATTGAACCGAGGTCACGCATAAGCTGAGAAGTAGCCTTTGTAATGTAGCCGAGCTTGCCGAATTTTTCGACATAGACAATGCCGTGATATGAATCATCGGGAGTTGTAAGTCCCGGATATTTGTCGGCATATTTCAGCCAGTCAAAGTTGCCGCTGTCAACAATTGCACCGCCGACAGAAACACCGTGACCGTCCATATATTTTGTGGTTGAGTGAGTAACAATGTCAGCACCCCACTTAATCGGCTGACAATTGACAGGGGTTGCAAAAGTGTTGTCAACAATAAGCGGAACACCGTGTGAGTGAGCAAGTCTTGCAAACTTTTCAATATCAAGAACAGACACGGTCGGGTTGGTTATTGTTTCACCGAACATTGCCCTTGTGTTTGGTTTAAAAGCCTTTGCAAGCTCTTCTTCGGGAAGATCCTGATCGACAAAAGTAACATCAATGCCCATTTTCTTCATTGTAACACCGAGCAGATTATATGTACCGCCGTAGATTGCAGACGATGCAACAATGTGACTGCCTGTTTCGCAGATGTTAAAAAGTGCAAAGAAGTTCGCCGCCTGACCGCTTGATGTGAGCATTGCGGCAACACCGCCCTCAAGGTCGGCAATTTTTGCGGCAGTCATATCATTTGACGGGTTCTGCAGACGGGTATAAAAATAACCGCTGTCCTCAAGATCAAAAAGTCTGCCCATTGCATCACTTGAATCATACTTAAAGGTGGTGCTTTGATAAATGGGCATCTGTCTGGGTTCTCCGTTCTTAGGCACATAGCCGGAATGCAAACACTTTGTTTCCTGTTTCATTGTAAAAAATCCTCCGTAATTTCATTCATTTTTAACTCATTTTATCTCAAAATCGGATACCGAATTATCCGAAAAATCCTTTAATAAGGTTCATTATCGCATCTGTACCGAATACTGCAAGCGCAATAAGCAAAAGAAAAATAACGGCACTTATAACCCTGAATGTAGTACGCTTTGCACCTGTCATCTTCTCGAACTTATCATCAAGCGTGTCGCCTTTATTCTCAGAATATTCCGCGTCACCGTCAATAATTTCTTCGTCCTCAAGCTTAATTGCGCCGATTCCGACGCAGGTGTCAAATGCTTTTTCATAAGCCGAATACGGAACATAAACATCGTAAGATGAACTGTCATAGCCTGTTGCGGCATTTGCGTTGTATCTGTTTTCAGCACATTTTCTGATTGTAGCGTCACACGGAACGGTGCTGTCCTCAAGTGCGGCTTTAACTCTCTGCAATTCAAAGCCCGATGCCGTGAGCAGATACACGGGAGTGTTTTCATCGGTTATTGTTTTAAGCTGAGCCTTGCAGTTTTTGCAGACTGTTTCTTCATCATTATGCAGTCGCTTGCATTTTGAACAATATTTCATAGACAAATCCTTCGTTATTTCATTTTGTTATCTACAATTTTAACACAAAAAGACAGCATGAGCAATACCCCACGCTGTCTTTATCCATAAATTTTTGTGCAGTTTTGTTATAAATTTAATTTTGTATCAACGGTCTGTGACCGCCAAAAAGTAAAAGTGCAAACATTACGGTAATACAAACCTTATAAAAGGAACAAAAATAATACCATTCTGTAGGGGCGTCCCATTGGGCGCCCGCGAGTAACGGCACAGAATTTATGATAAATACGATTATATAAATACCGCAAAGATAATGCCATTCTGTAGCGGCGAACCGCAACATTCATCATACAGAAAAAACACCCGATCATACAATCGAGTGTTTCCTCTAAGTTAAATACCCATAAACATAAAATGGAAGTATTAGACTAAATTAAAATGTATGTTTTCTTTTGAGAACAAACATAACCGCTGCCGCCAAAATCATAACTGTGGCAATAATTGCAGGAGTTGCAAAGTTGCCTGTTGCAACAACACCGTTGTTGGCTGTGCCGTTTGTGGTGTTGTTATTGCCTGCATTGTCATTTGTTGCAACATCACTTGTTGCGGATGAAATGTTATCGCTCGGCTTTTCAGGAGTGTCAATAGTGCTTACAGGCTTAATTGACGGGTTAGGATTAGATGCTGATTTTGCGGTGAGAATCTGAGCGCTGATATTTGGATAATCCAAATATTCTACAGAAAATTTGTAATTGCCCTCGTCGTGCACCTCTATTCTTATATAGTTTCCGTACTCGTCAAGGTCTTGTGTTCCGTACCGTACAGCCACTGGTGCAAAATCTTCCGACAGCATACTACTGTTAAAGGTTACTGTACCGCCCTTTTCACCATTTGCGTAATAATAAGTAATTTCCATACCGTCAATGTTGTGTGATATAGAATTTTTGACATCAAGAGATTCTAAAGGCTCATCTTCAGCTGTAAACAGTGGTGCTGTAAATACCTTATCGGGAAGCTTTGTTACTTCGCATTTCGCAATAGTGTGAGGGTCAACTTTTTTCTTAACAGAAAATTCGGTTTCAATAAAAATACCATCATAACCACCCTCGTCTACTAATTCTGAATCTACTCCATATCTGTAACGCAAATGAAAAGCAACATCGTTATCTAGATAGTTATCTAGCATACTTTCGCTATATATATATATTCTTCCGCTATAACCATCAATCTCTGGAATCGGCGGAACAATACCATTCTCATAAGAATCACCTATGCCGTCACAGTTTACATCATATTCTTCACCGTTGCTGTAAACAATATGCAACACAACATTGCTCCAAAAAGTGCTGTCGGTAATTCGATCTTGATTAACAGTAATGCTTTCGGGTGCTTTAACAACTTTCATTGAAACAGGACGCATTATGTCAACAGAAAATCCCACTGAGATATAGTCATCATCACCGTACCAATAATTTACCCTAAAATCGACAGTATCATCTTTTACATCGTAATAAGCAGTTATATCGCCGGTATAGCCATTAATCTCGGCAATCGGCGGAACAATACCGTCTTCACTGTTAGCGCCGTCACAGTTTACATCATATTCTTCACCGTTGCTGTAAACAATATGAAGTACAACATTTTTCCAAAAGTCCTCGTCAGTAATCTCATCAGATATACCTTTATGAACAGTAACAGCTTTAGGTGCTTTAACAACTTCCATTGAAACAGGACGCAAGCCGTCTGTAGGTTCGTCAGGTGTTGCTGAGTTTTCGGTTGCAAATGCCTGAACAAATACTGTCTGCACAAGGCATACCGCCAACAAAGCAGACAGCAAAATCGTAATAAATTTTGAATGTTTTCTCATAATTTCCTCCATCATTTTATTGTTTTATCTGATGTGTAAGTTTAATATTTTTATTTTAAACACCATTCCCCTCTGAATAATTATTTAAAAATTAACCCAAAATACCATTGCCGCTTTACTGCATTTTGCGGTATATTGCAATACAACAATCTGCGGTATGCTATACTGTATGCGAGGTGAATTCTGTGTATAAAAGAATCAGGGAACTGAGGGAAGATGCTGACCTTACGCAAAAAGAAGTTAGCAAAATTCTGCATTGTTCACAACAGGTTTACAGCAATTATGAACTTGGTCAGCGTGACATCCCCACAGCTGTTTTGATTTGCCTCGCAAAACATTATCACACAAGTACTGACTATATTTTGGGATTGACTGACAGTAAAAATCCGCCAAGCTGTACACGAAATTAAATCGGCAGGCTGTGCGACCCGAAAACTTCTTCGGGATTTTATGATATAAGTTTACTGCATTTTGCGGTATTTGTCAAGATATATACAGATAAATATGATTTCTATTTAAGCAACACTCTGATTTAAAGTAAATTAAATTTTCCAAAGCAATCATCATCTTGTATTTGGAGTTCATTGGACACTTGTGCAAATAATAATACACAATTTATGATAAATACGATTATATGAGTACCGCAAAGACAATGCCGTTTGTTTTCCCGTTTTCCGGTAATTATATTTTAGGACAATTCGTCCTAAAAGACAATAGGACACTATGTACTATTTTATAATTTATTTGGTGATGAAATGAAACTGAGAATAAAAGATTTGCGTGAGGACAACGACCTTACGCAAAAAGAAATTGCAAAGGTTCTTATGTGCGACCAGTCGCTGTACTCAAAATATGAACGGGGCGAAAGAGAAATCCCTCTCTCCCTGCTTATTAAACTTGCCGACTACTACGGCACAAGCCTTGATTATCTGACCTGTCGCACAGGCAATCCAAACATAAAATAACAGCCGTTTTGAAAATTTACATTTCAAGACGGCTGTTGTTCTGTTATAAAAAAATCGGCTGATGTTGCTTTCCCTGCAATGCAAGGGTTACGCAATCTTCAAGCTTATCAAAATCAGCCACAAGCGAATTTGGTTTCTTGATGCAATCGTCCTGTTTTAAAGGAACGAAGTAAATATTTTTCGTGTTGAGAAGTCTGCCGATGTTCTGTGCCGACGCACCGAGAGCGTCATTTGTTGCAACGCACAACAGCACAGGCCTTAAAATTCTCAGATGCGATTTTGCCGCCATTGTCACAGCCGTGTCGGTAATTCCGAGCGACAGCTTTGCAAGCGTGTTGCCCGTACACGGTGCAATCACAAGCAAATCACACATTTTTTTAGGTCCTATCGGTTCTGTCTGCACAACCGAGTGCAGAACAGCTTTGCCCGTTATTTCTTCTGCCCTCTTTACCGTTTCCTCCGCTTTTCCGAAACGAGTTGATGTTGAAAAGGCATTTTGCGACATTATCGGAATAACATCATAGCCTGAGTCAACAAGCCTCTGCATTTGCGTAAAAGCCTTTGAAAAGGTGCAAAAGGAACCGCACATTGCAAATCCTATGGTTGCTTTTGTCACCTGTAAACCTCCTTGATGATGTCAAATACAGTAGTTTTTATAATTTCTCCTGCCGTTTTCGGAGCACATTTTCCGGGGAGCGACAATGCCCTAACGGCATAAATTCCGAGTTTTTCGGCGGTATCAAAATCAACCCCTCCCGGCAGGGACGCAAGGTCTATAATAAGGGTGTTTGTGTCGGTATTCATAAGAAGTTCCCTGTCAAAAATCAACTTCGGAATTGTGTTGAAAGCAATGTCAAACCGCTTTACCGTTCTGAGATTTTCCGTATTAAGTGCATTGTAACCGAGTGCTTTTACATATGCAAGGTCTGACGGCTTTCTTGCGCTCACGGTAACATTTGCTCCGAGTAAAACAAGCTTGTGAGCAAGAATTTTTCCGATTCTGCCGAATCCCGCAACAAGACACTTACTGCCCGAAATCGTTCCCTCATATTCTCTCATTGCACATTCAATTGCACCCTCTGCTGTAGGCAATGCGTTGAGAATTGCAAAATCATCTCTTGCTCCGTAATCAAAAATTTCACCGTCGGAAAGCCTTGGATATGCCTTTAAAAATCTACTTTTCATCGTGGTGAAAACAGGCTTTTTAAGGATAATTTCAATATCGTCACCGTCAAGCAAAATGTTCTCGTTTGAAAACGGAGTGTTAAGACTGCCGTCTGTCCTTATTGACGGCAATGGAAAAATCAATGCATCACTTTCCGAAATTGCCTTTTTAACATTGCAAAGGCTCAATGAACCGTGGCTTTCAAGCCTGTCAAATCCGCCGAGTAAAACATCGTAACAGCTGTCAGAAATTGATTTTGCAAGAAAAAGCTGTCGCTTGTCACCGCCGATTATGCCAAATGTTCTTATGTCGCTCTTTTTCATACACAACACCCGTAAATCAAGTTATTCTCTACACCCTCATATTATGCCGAGTGTCCTTGTGTGTGAACAACACATAAAAGCGACCGCAAAGCATATCACTCTGCGGTCGCTGTTTGTAACCTATTATTTGTTTTTCTTCAAATAATCCCAAAAATTATTTTCATCAGATTCATCAAATGACTCTCCGTTTTCGTCCTTTGTACATTCATTAAAAATGTTATACTCAAGCCATGCGTTTGCAGAGTCATAGTCCTTGCTGAAAATATCTGTGTTCTTTATATCAAAAATTCCCATACAATCACCTCAAAGTAATATTTGTATGTACTCCGTAACTTGATATTACATCATATGAACAAAAAATTCAATACTCATATTAGTATGTTTTTTAATTTTATTTAATGATTTACCGAATAACAGAATAAAAGAATTTTTCTTGAAATAGAACTACGGTCTAAGCCCCATTCCGCCCTCAAGGGTGATGGTTTCGCCGCTCATATACTTGAAATCAGGTGATGCAAGTGCAACACAGGCACGGCCGATTTCTTTTTCGACATCACCAAAATGTCCCATTGGCGGCACTTTTACATTCGCCTTGAATGCGTCGGGATAAGCCTGCTCAAATTTTTCAAGCTGAGCAGTCCATGCAAGCGGACAGACAATGTTGACATTGATTCCGTCCTTGCCCCACTCGTTGGCGGCAACTCTTGTAAGACCTCTTATTCCCTCTTTTGCGGCGGCATATGCACACTGACCAAAGTTTCCGAAAAGTCCGGCACCCGAAGCAAAGTTTATAACCGTTCCCTTTGACTTTTTAAGGTACGGATAGCAAGCCTTCATATAATAGAAGGTTGCGTACAGTCCCGAATAAACAGCAAGGTCAAATTGCTCTGTTGTATGATCTGCAAGCGTAACACCCGATGCAGAGGCCTGAGCGTTGTTAATCAAAACATCAATTCCGCCGAATGTTTCAACAGCTCTGTCAACAACATTCCGAACAACCTTTTCGTTATCGCCGTCCTTGCTGACATCAGCCTGAACAGGCAACACATTTACTCCGTAAAGCCTTTCGAGTTCCTCTTTGGCATCCTCAAGCTTTTTGACATTTCTGCCTGTAATAACAAGGTTTGCACCCTCTTTTGCATAAGCAACAGCAATGCCGTAGCCGATTGAACCACAACCTCCGTTGCTGAGAACAGCCCTTCCTCCGCCTGTAATAACAGCGGTCTTTTCTAATAAAAATCCCATAATTCTATCCTCCTTTGGGAAAAATATGTTGTAAGAGTACAAAAACTCCTACAATATCATACTAACAGATAGGAAACTTTATGTCAATCCGAAAAACCTACTGCATGGGGATTGTTTGATGCGAAAATTTCTGCCTCGCCAACTGCTTGCGGTGCGTAACCCTAACCCTCATCAACGCTCTTAATTTTAAGGTTTACCGTCTGAAATACAGTCGCAATGCGTTGCACATAAATATACTGTCTTTTGCTCCTTATTTCAGACAGCGCTTTGCTCCCTCTTTCCGCCACCGGCGGCGGTCGCAAGGCTACACCTTCGAGCCCCTTGGTTGGCAAAAAAATCTGTAAAATAAAAAAACCAGTACATCAACTGTACTGATTTTATGGAGCGGATGACGGGGATTGTTTGATGCGAAAAGTTCTACCTCGCCAACTGCTTGCGGTGCGTAACCCTAACTCTCATCAACGCTCTCCCTAAAAACAGTCCACCGGACTGTTTTCTTAACGGTCGCCTTCGAGCCCCTTTTTCATCAAAAAATTATGTAAAATAAAAAAATCAGTACATTAACTGTACTGATTTAATGGAGCGGATGACGGGGCTCGAACCCGCTACCTCCACCTTGGCAAGGTGGCGCTCTACCAGATGAGCTACATCCGCATTAAATTGGTGCCTCCGGGCGGAATCGAACCACCGACACGGGGATTTTCAGTCCCCTGCTCTACCGACTGAGCTACAGAGGCAAAAATTGGCGACCCGGAACGGGTTCGAACCGTCGACCTCTAGCGTGACAGGCTAGCGTTCTAACCAACTGAACTACCGGGCCAAATGTGGTGGGAACAACAGGGCTCGAACCTGTGACCCTCTGCTTGTAAGGCAGATGCTCTCCCAGCTGAGCTATGCTCCCACATGCCTTTGTCGCTGCATCGAAGTTCTGTCGAATTTCGTTTATCTCTCGGCGACAGATACCATAATACTACATTATGATTAAAATGTCAACACTTTTTTGAAATTTTTTTCATTTTTATGAGTGACATCACAAACATTTGCGACAAGGTCTTTAAAAATCTTTATTCTTTGCTGTTTTTCTCTGCAATCAGCTTTTCAAGGTCATCCTTTGTAAAGACATATTTCTTATTGCAGAAGTGACAGGTTGCAACGGCAACACCCTGCTCATCTACCATAGAACGGATGTCATCATCGCTGAGGGTACAAAAATAATTTTCAAGCTTTTCTTTTGAACAACCGCAAACATACTTAACAGGGTTTTCGTCAAGCACTTCAACCTCAAAGCCTTTGAGGGCTGTTTTGCAGATATCGAGAATACTCATACCCTTTGCAAGCATAGTTGTAACGGGTTCAAGCTCTGCAATATTCTTTTCAAGCTTGTCGATAACAGTATCGTCTGCACCCGGAAGAAGCTGAATAAGCAATCCGCCTGCAAGAAGAACTTCTCCGTCTTCTTTATCAATAAGCACACCCAAGGCACAAACTGTAGGAATCTGCTCGCTTGTTGCGTAGTAGTTTGCAATATCCTCGGCAATTTCACCGCTGACAAGCTCAACCTGACCTATGTACGGATCGCCTGAACCGTAGTCACGCATAACATTTAGCATACCTGTTCTGCCGACTGCTTTTGCAACATTGATTTTACCGTTTTCGTAATATTCCGTCGGGCAGTCTGCATTGCCGACATAACCCTTTACATTGCCGCTGCTGTCACCGACTGCGATAACGGGACCGAGTTCACCGTCACCCATTACACGAAGGTTGACTGACGCATCTTTCTGTTTGAGCATATCGCCCATAATTGATGTTGCACACAAAAGTCTGCCGAGTGCGGCTGTGGCACTGCGTGAAAGGTGGTGAATCTTCTTTGCGGTAAAAACTATGTCAGAGGCATCAACGCAAGCCGCCATAATCGCACCGTCAGATGTAATACAACGAATTATTTTATCCATATCGGTTATCCTTTCGATTCATTAAACTCTTTGTTGCGTGATGTTTTCATCCTTGCAACATAAATTACCCTCTGTTCATCCGCTTTCGGACTTTCAAATGTAAGGTCACCGTAAACAGCCTCTACTTCAAAACCTGCATCCATGAGCATTTTTCTGATTTCATCATCTGTATATGCTCTTTCGGCAAAGCTTTCGGATGAACGATAATACACACCGTTTTCTTCCTCAAAGAAATCAAGGTCGATTTTCACCTTGTAATCATCCTCGGGGGTGTTTTGCCATACGCAGAAAACGCTGTCGTTTTCGTACACAAAGGTATTGTCTGCAAGAACATTTTTATGCTTGTACACCGTGTTGACATCAAAAATAAACAGACCGTCATCGTCCATAAAAAGTCCCACACGGTCAAATGTCTTTGCAACATCTTCAATTTTTGTAAGGTGATTTATGCTGTCAAGCGTACACACACAGGTATTTATTGTACCGTACAAGTCAATGCTTTGCATTTTCTGCCTTAAAAACAGGATATCAAGACCTTCTTCGGAGGCACTTTGCATTGCCTCGCTGAGCATTTCCATACTGTAATCTATCCCGAAAACATCCACTCCCCGCTTTTTCAAAAGGCGTGTGAGAGTTCCTGTTCCGCAGGCAAGGTCAAGGGTTATACCCATATCATGTCTGAATTTTTCGGCAAGCTCAAGAATATAGCCGCATCTTTTTTCATAGCAGGCATCCTGCATAAGTCCGTCATAAAATCGGGCAAACGACAAATAGCTCGGCATTACTCTTTTTCTCCGTTTTCAATCCTGTCGAGTACAAGAGTGTAGCCATATGTATCGTTATCAAACAACGCTCTTTTTACTCGGCTAATGGTTGCGGTTGACGCACCGGTTTCCTTGACGATTTCTGTATATACCTTTTTCTCGGTAAGCATTTTTGCAACGACAAGGCGCTGTGACATTGCCTTGAGTTCTGCGCTTGTGCATAAATCTTCAAAAAAGCGGTAGCAATCTTCTTCGTTTTCAAGCGACAGAATCGCCTTGAACAAATAGTCGGTAGAATCATTTTTAAGTTTAGAATTCAAAACCGTTACCTCCTTATTTCTGCAATAAAGCATTAAGTTTTTATACATTAAAATTTTAACACACAAAAGCACGAAAGTAAAGCGGAATTAAATTTTTTCTTCTTTTTTACAAAAATCAGTTGTAATTTTCCCATACATTTTTATACAAACCTATGTAACCGCAAAACAGTTGTCCGATTGAACAGCTGTTTTGCATATATTGCTAAATGCTTTTCTTTATAGTATCAAGAGCGCCTTTTTCAATGCGGCTGACCTGCGCCTGTGATATTCCTATTTCAGCCGCAACCTCCATCTGAGTTTTGCCGCGAAAAAATCTCATTGAAAGAATCCGTTTTTCTCTGTCGGAAAGATTGGAAATCGCCTCTTTTACCGCAATTTCTTCAAGCCAAGCGGAATCATCGTTTTTGTCGCCGATTTGATCCATAACATATATAGTATCGTTTCCGTCCGAAAAAACAGGCTCGTAAAGCGACACGGGATCAACTATCGCCTCAAGCGAAAGCACCACCTGTTCTTTCGGCATCTCCATTATTTTGGCGATTTCTTCAATGGTTGGCTCCCGATTGTTTTTATTGGTCAGCTGTTCCTTTATCTGCATTGCACGGTAGGCTGTATCTCTCATTGAGCGGGATACCCTTACTGCATTGTTATCACGCAAAAACCTCCGTATTTCGCCGATTATCATAGGCACTCCGTAGGTGCTGAACCGCACATCAAGCGTAGGGTCAAAGTTATCAATCGCCTTGATGAGTCCGATAACACCCACCTGAAACAGATCGTCGGGATTTTCGCCTCTGTTTGTAAACCTCTGAATAACAGAAAGAACAAGCCTTAAATTCCCGTTAATCATCTTATCCCTCGCCATTTTCTTTTCGGCAGGAGAACCGTTTCTGATTGTGTTAAGCAGCTCACGCTTTTCGCTCTCCTTCAGCAGCTTGAGCTGTGATGTATTTACTCCGCAGATTTCAACTTTTCCGTATTGCAAAGAATTACCCCCGAATCTGAATTTTTATCGGTTTTGTCTTTACAATAATTATTGACGGTTTTGACTGTTTTATTCTTTTTAAGTTCTTTTAAAAATTTCTCAAACGGTCTTTTAAATTAAAATTGTACATTGACAATGGTACAATTGAATGTTACAATTTAACTGTAGGATTGGCCATATTATACAATTTTCTATACAAAAAAAGGAGGACGGCTATGTTCACAATTGATTTCACAAGCCGTGTGCCGATTTATGAACAGATTTGCAACAATATAATCAAGCTTGCGTCGGCAGGCGTGTTCAAATCGGGTGACAGGCTGCCGCCTGTACGAACGGTAGCACAGGAAATCGGTGTAAACCCAAACACGGTTGCAAAGGCATATCGTGTTCTTGAAACAGAGGGCTACATCTATTCAACTGTTGGACGGGGAACATTTTTGACAGACAAGTTGACAAAAAACGCAGCTTTCCAAGAAATGGCTCTCAAAACATTCCGTGATGCCGTAAAGAATGCAGAGCTGTACAGCGTTCCCCGTGAACAGCTCATAGAAATCATCAATTCTGTATACGAAGGAGGCAGAGAGAATGATTGAAGTTAATCACATAACCAAAAAATTCGGCAAAGTGACTGCCGTTGACGATTTCACGCTTACCGTAAACAGAGGCTCTGTTCTCGGCATTGTCGGAAGCAACGGCGGCGGAAAGTCAACACTTCTGCGAATTATGTCGGGTGTGTTTGACCCCGATAAGGGCGAGGTGAATATTAACGGAATAAACATTCTTGACAATCCGTCAGTAAAGGGAGAATGTTTTTTCATTCCCGATTACCCCTATTTTTCAAACAGCTCAACTCTTGAAAACACTGCATTCCTTTTTCGAAGTCTTTATCCAAACTGGAACGAGAACGCTTTCAAACAGTTTTGCTCGGTGTTTCCGATTGATCCTGATGCAAGGATAATTGATATGTCAAAGGGTATGCAAAGACAGGCGGCTTTGATATTGGCGCTTTCAACCTGTCCGAGATATCTGCTGCTTGATGAAATTTTTGACGGACTTGACCCTGTTGTACGCAAGCTTGTAAAAAAAATAATCATTGACAATGTTTCCGCAAATGATATGACAGTTGTCGTTGCGTCACACAATTTGCGTGAGCTTGAAGAATTATGTGACAGAATTTGTCTTATGCACAAGGGCAAGCTTTTGCTTGAGAGGGAAATTGACGAAATTAAACTCGGGCTTCGTAAGGTTCAGGTTGCATTCACCGAAGTTCCCGATAATTCATTCTTCAACGAAATCAATGTTATAAACACATGGAGAAACGGAAATATATTTAATCTTACAATCAAAGGAACAGAGGAAGAGTTTATGCCCAAATTGCAGGAGCTTAATCCGATTTATATCTCAGCTGTTCCGATGACCTTGGAAGAAATTTTTATATGTGAAATGGGGGTTGCAGGTTATGACACAGAAAACATCCTTTAAAAGCAGACTGAAGCAGATGCTGTCGTTCTTCCTCAGCGACCTTAAGTCCTGCAATACATTTCTCATTGTATTCGGTATTATTTCGGCTGTTGCAATTACAGTATGCTTTACAATCTGCGTTGTACTCGGAAACGATTCATCTTTTTCAATGATGCTTTCTGCGTTGAGCATTACAGGCATTGCAAACAGCGGTATCGGAGAAATTGAACTTTTTCAATACTCCTCGGCATCGCTCGTCTATCTCATTTCAATAGTATTTACAATCATCTACACGGTGCGAATTTATTCGTATCTGCACAATAAGCGCAAGGCGGATTTGTACGGTTCACTGCCGATTGGAAGAGCAACACTTTTTATTGCAAAATCCGTATCGGCTTACCTTATGTCGATTATCCCTGCAATTTTCTTTCTCAGCTTAATATCCATTATATCGGTTTGTTCGGGACATTCGGTTGTTTCGGAAGTGACAAAATTATTCCCCGAAATATGTATGGGTACACTCGCGTCAATCTCGTTTTTCGGTCTTATTGCGATTTGCTGCGGAACAATGCTTAACTCCGTGCTTATGTTCATTGCGGTTTGCGTAGCTTATCCGCTTTCCGCAATCTTCATCAAAGGCATTGTTGTGGGTTGTTTTGACGGCTTTTATGTCGGCATTTTCAAAGACAGCGTCATTATGAACGCACTCAATCCGCTCGCGGCATATGACGGAATCAATGTTATTTACTGGCTGATTTTCTCGGTTGTATGTATTGCCCTCGGCGCTTTTCTTGCAAAGAAAAGAAAGGCGGAAAGAGCTCAGTCGGCATTTGCATTCCACCTTCCGTGCTACATAATCAAGGTGCTTGTTTCATTCCTTGCAGGTATGTTTCTCGGTGTTCTTTTCGGTTCAATGAATGTTTTCGGCGGATATGCGGGTTTTGTTTTCGGATTTATTCTTGCAAGCGTTCCCGTTTACATAATCGTTCATCTTATTTTGTACAGAGGCTTTTCAAAGCTTATCAAAACTTCGATTCCGCTCGGTGCGTTAATTATTGTAAGCTGCGTCGGTGTTGCTCTCTGCTGTTTTGACGCATTCGGCTACAACAGCTATGTACCGAAAACTCAGGATATCAAGAGTGCCGGATTCTATGACGCAAATTCAAACTATCAGGCAAAAGGCAGTGCTGTCGGCAAAAATCTTAAAGATATGGCTGATGATATTACAGACAAAGACACAATCACTTTTATCACCAACTCACATTCAAAGCTTATCAACAAGCGTGACTATTCAATTCAGAACAAGTTCAAGAACACATGGGTTTCAATGTTTACGGACAACTTTCTGTTTTTTAGCAAAGAGCTTTCGCAGCCATACTGCGGATATGCATACAAGCTCAATGACGGTCGCATTATTACAAGGGCATACAACAGATTCAACGCATTTTATAATTCAGATACCCTATACGATGACGACAACACGGATATAATAAATTCAAAGGGTTATATCAAAACCTACAGTCCTATTGCAAAGGCGGAATACGATGATTTAAGTGAATTTGCAGTTTTTGGATTTAACCGCAAGGATACGGAGAAAAAGCACGCTGACTTGGTTGTAAACCGCATTGCTTCAGGCTATTACGGTGATGACAGCCAGTCGGTTGCACTCACAGGTCCCAGCGAGGCATACAAACGCATCAAGGATGCTTTTCTTGAAGATATTGACAACTGCAGTGATGAAGAATTTAAAAAAGTTGTCGGATACAGTAACACATTCTACGGTTCAGCCGACCCTGATTATTCAGATTACAGTACACTCGTTGAATCCATTCCCGATGTTGTATGTGTAATACAGCTTGCAACAGGCGCACCCTACAATATTTACATTTCAGAGCTGTCTTCCTATTACAAATCTGCAGATTCCGACACTGCTTACACAACCGCATCCTATGTTATTCCGAGAAGCTTTACAAAGACAATTGAGGTTTTGCAGGATCTCGGTATGCTCGACAAAAATATGTATGTCAAGGCAAACGATGATTATAACGGAACAAGTATAATCACATATGACGATTATTATGATGATTCTGATTACTCAGACAGCGTATCGGGCATTGAGGACAGCGAATATTGATACAGGCATTACACTACAGGAAAGCAGGATTTTAAATGGAACTTTACAACGGACGACCAACCGACTTAACGGGCAGAGAAGACCGTGAAATCAGAGTATATGACCTTCTCGACAGCCTTGGAATTGAATATCAGCGAACCGACCACGGACACGCTGACACAATGGAGGCTTGCAACGAGATTGACGCTGTGCTTGATGTTCTGATTTGCAAGAATCTTTTTCTGTGCAACAGGCAGAAAACCGACTTCTATCTTCTTATGATGCCGGGTGACAAACCTTTTAAAACAAAGGAACTGTCAAAGCAAATCGGAAGTGCAAGACTTTCGTTTGCATCTCCCGAATTTATGCTCGAATTTCTCGACATTAAGCCGGGTGCGGTGAGCGTTATGGGGCTTATGAATGACAAGGACAACCGAGTAAGACTTCTTGTTGACGAGGATGTTCTCAAGGGCGAATATGTCGGCTGTCATCCGTGTGTAAACACCTCAAGTTTAAAAATCAAAACAGCCGATGTTTTCGGAAAGTATCTTGATGCGGTTCACCACACCGCAACAACCGTAAAGCTTATCGGTGAAGATTAAGTGTAGAAATCATTAAAAGTATTAAACGGCAACGGGATAAATTTTTCCGTTGCCGTTTCGTTTTTTACAGAACATAACTGCCCCCGAACCTTTGAAAGATTCGGGGGCAGTTGTCTGAATATTAAGAAAAATGAGTGTCAATTATTTGATTTACTTTTCAAACTTTTTTCTGTAAGAAAGAAACAATGCACCGCCTGCAATAACAGCAGATAATGTGAATAACATTGTTGTAATCGGACTGCCTGTCGAAACAGAACCGTTATCGTTCATCACAGTATTCTTAGTTGCATTATCCTTGGTTGCAGTATCGTTTGTGCTTTGATGATTAAAATAAGCATTAAATGTAAACTCAACATTTTTGTTGTATCCTGTCGGTGTTGTAATACCAAAGCAATCATCAACATCGGCAACGAAATCAACACGCAAAACCTGATTCGGCTTTGTAAGACTCGATACAGTTGAAGAATAAACATCCATAAACTCCGTACCGTCAAGAACGGTTGTGTAGAGCTTGCCTGTTTTTGTATCCTTGATTGTTATTTCTGTACCGCTTACATCGGGCTGAACAGTGTAATAGGTTTTTCCGTCATACACATAAGAATCAGTAATATCCGCCTTTGTGTAGTTAAGCTTTGCAGGAGTTATTGAAATAACCTTGTAAAGCTCTTCGCCTGTTGATTCAAACGGATAATCATGAGCCGAGCTATCATCGGGATCTTCGGGTTCATCCATAATCAGATTATCTACCGCATAATCACTTGTGGTTATTGTATAAGTTGTCATGAGGTTTTTATAGCTGACATTAACCGTATATTCCCTGTCAATCCGCTTTTCAAGAGAAATGCAATAGCTGTAATACCATCTTAGATTTTCTTCATACGGTGTATCAAGTTCAAGATTGCCTGCGGTATCAAGAGCTGTTCGCATTACCTCGCCGTAATTAAACGGATCGGAAACTTCTGCGGTACAGTCGGCTGGATCAACACTTTCCGAAGAACCGTCATTGTAAACCACTTCAAGCTTTGCATCCGAAAGGTCAAGCATCGGGTTGAAGCTGTATGCGTTCATTTTGTCAGCAAAAGCATAGTAATGCTCGCTGTCTGCATAAACATTTTTAACTGATTCGGGCGGAAGAATAACATCTTTCCAAAAATAGGTTTTTGACGGAGGCTCAATTATCTTAAGCTCCACGGGTGTTTTTGCCTCATCGGGAGTTGCCGAATTGTCGGCAGCCGCAAAGGCGGTTAAAGCACACGAAAAAGTAAGCAGAGCTGCGATTGCGAGGGATAATAATTTTTTCATAATAATTCCTCCTCGTATAATGACTTTTAGATGCACAATGTATGCACCTTGTTTAATAAGCTGCTGAACAAATATTGTTTAAACAACTTTGTAAATATTAAAATACAATTTATGCCATTTGTAATCGCCACTTATAAAATACCCATCCATAAAATGCTGCAAAATTTTCAGCAGTTCAATCGCATTCGCCGAAACCGCCGCCGTGGCTATAGGTATGAAATTTTTCACACCAATCTATGTTTCAATTAGTATTTATCGTATGAGAATGCATTATAAGAATCAGTAAGGTGCTGTTTCTTCTGTGTTTCGCTATAACTATTCCAAAGCTTTGGATAGCCGTCAACAGAACAGTAAACAAACTGACTGTACATATGTGCATTTACACAATTTCCGAGCACACTCATATTTGTGGCATTATATGCCTGTTTTGTTGTTCTTCCGGTATTATTGTAATAATAGTATTCCAATCCCTGACTTTCAAGAGCCAAATGAGCACAAGAGTATCCACGAACAACCAAAACTGTGCCGTCATAATTCAATGTATAGTTTTCGCAGTCAAGATAACGGTCAACATTTGAGGTTGACAATTCAACGGCATTGATTATATATTTCTTAGCAGATTTGTCATAGAAATAAGTCAGTTGATTCGGGATATAAGTTCTATAATCATCAAATCCGACTAACGAGAACTTTCCGTCCTTAAAGGTATATACTTTTGCTTTCAAATAGTATTCCTCATTTCCTGCTTCCTGCACTATAAGCTCGGGAACACCGTCAAAATCGAGATCGGCAAACTGCACACCAGCCAAAGCAACATTTCCTACCTTGAGTTCAGGTAACCATTCTGATTCATGCTTAAGCAGATAATCTATGTATGCATCTCTTGTTTTATCTGTAGTCTTATACTTAAATGTCACACCTGACGGATTATAGATACTTGTAAATTTCTTGCCGTCCTTAGAAACACATCTTACGGTATAAGTGTAGGTTTGTCCTGCTTTTACATTTTTATGAGTGTAATAATTATTTGTTGTATCGGCAAGCTTTTTCCACGAACCTTTTTCTTTTACATAAATACGGTACTTTGAATTATCTTCGCAAACATCTGTCCATGAAACTGTAATTCCGCCATGCATTGAGTCAACACGAACAATCTCCGGACATTCATTGCCTAAATTCGCCTTAGAACCTTTTGTATCATAACCGCTCTGAAAAACCTTGCCGTTACTTGAAATGCAACGAACAGTATAAATATACTGACCGTTTACGGAATTATCTTTTATGCTTAGTTCTCTTGATACAAGTCCCATATCAAGATAGCTGTTACCCGTTGTATCGGCAAGTTTGTTCCAACCCTCACCGTCTTTGTAGTACACACGGTACTTCTCTGCACCTGCAACCTTATTCCATGTCAGCTTTACGCCGTCATATGTGACCTCAGTTTTTGAAATTTTCGGTGTGGCAACATATTTTGCGCTCATTCCCACTGGGTCATAACCGCTCAAATACTTTTTAGCGTCGGAACTGATTGCTCTTACAGTGTATGTATAGGTTTTATTCGGCTGTAAATTTTTATGTGTTACAACACCTGTTTTGTTATCGCATACTTTTGTCCAGCCCTTACCTTCTGTTTTGCAGTACAATCTGTAATTTGTATTGTTTTCAGTCTCCCAAATCACCTTAATACCGCCGTTTACAACATTGGTTTCAAGTATTTTAGGAGCTTGATTATATCTGATACTTGACCCCTTTGGATTAAATCCACTCTCAAAACTCTTTCCGTCATCACTTATACATCTTACAGTATAAGTATAATTTCTGCCGGATGAAACATCCTTATCGGTATATGAGGTTGAAGTTGTATCAACCATTTTTGTCCAACCCTTACTGCCTTTGTAGTAAACTCTATATTTAGTCGCACCGCTTACTTTGTTCCATGTAATTTTTACACCGCCGTTTACATTTTCAAGCTTTGAAATTCCGGGGGCGGCAATATATTTTACAGTTTTACCCTTTGAATCATAACCGCTTGTAAACTTCTTGCCGTCTTTGCTTATACATCTGACTGTATAGGTATAGTTTCTGCCTGATGAAACATCCTTGTCGATATATGAGGTTGAAGTTGTATCGACCATTCGTGTCCAACCTTTACGGCCCTTGTAGTAAACTCTGTATTTAGCCGCACCGTTCACTTTGTTCCATGTAAGCTTTACACCGCCGTAAACGCTTTCAGCCTTTGAAATTTTCGGAGTTGCCAAGCTTGCCCTTGCAACCTGTGCATACTGGACGGGTGTGTTAAGCGGTTCAACCGCATTTGCAGAAACTGCCGAAACCGCAACCGCAGACATCGACATTACCGCCGCCATGGCTATAGGTAAAAACTTTTTCATATCTATCCCTCGCTTTGTAAATATTCTACGCATTATTAAGAACTTTTGCTAAATTTTTATGCAAGTTAATTGTAACATTAAATGATATAAAAAGCAATACATCTTGATAAACTATCACAAATTTTTAAGCTAAAATAAATAAACCGTTCACAAAAGCGAGAACGGTTTATTTTATATATTCTGTTGATATTTTGAATTATTTAAAACAATTTCTGCGTTTTGCAAAAATTACTGCACAACCTGCAAGCATTGCAACAAGAAGAATTACAGCAACGCTGTTCTGTCCTGTTTGAACTGCACCACTGTTGTTCTGTGAATTGCTCGGTGTATCATTTGTAGCTGTGTCGCTTGTTGATGATGATTTTGCATCAGCAGGAGGGGCAGGCGGAAGTTCTACTGTATAATATCTACGCATTACGCCGATATTGAAATCAACGAGTTCTGTAAGAATATCGTCATCAATTACGCCTGAGTTGTATGCTGACGGAATACTATATATTTTGCCGTCTTTGTAAAGCAAAGTTTTCTCTGATTCAGCAGTTCTGTAGCCAAATTCGCCGAGAATTGCTTCAATCATGACATCAGCTCTCGGAAGTCCATCGTTATACTTAAAATAAACACCGTCATCACTTGTTGAACCGACTATATAAATCTCAATATGGCTTGGCTTAACATCAAGATAATAAGTTTCAAGCATTGCTTTTTCAATTGCAGTCTTTATATCATAAGCGGGTGCTTCCTGATAAAAACTGTCGTTCCACTCATCAATGTCTGCAACATCTTCGTCATTGATGATTCCGCTTTCGTAAGCATTCTTTATTGTGTAAATTTTGCCGTTGTTGTAAACGAGCAACTCATCAGCTGCAGTATATGAGTAGGTATAGTTGCCAAGCTGTGTTTCATAAGTCGCCGAAGTATAACTCAAATTATCGGTATGCTCAAAATACACACTTCCGTTTTCATTTCCGCCAACAATGCGGATTTCAAGCTCTGTAGGCTTTGTATCTGTATAGTAGTTATCGAGCATAGCCTGTTTGATTATCGCCTGCATATCTTTTGCAGGTGCTTCATCAGGAGTTGCCGCAAAGGCGGTAACGGTTACTGCACAGCACATCATAACTGCGATTAAGATTGACAATAATTTTTTCACGAAATTTCATCCTCTTTTCTTCTAAAACTAAGCTGACTGCCAGCTTATACTAGGATTTTAGCAAAAAAAGAGGTGATTTTCAAGCAACTTTAGTTTACAAAAAATGCCACCCTCGTTAATGAAGGCGGCATAAATGTTAATTTTAGTTGTCAAATCAAACTGGGTGAACCATATTTTTCTTGTCAAGCTTGTCGCCGTTGATGCCAACCTTGGCATTTCTTCTCTTTTCAAAGAAGTCGAGGGCAACCTTCGGGAACTGTGCATAAGAAAGAACATCCTCAGGTTGTTCAATCCACTGCTCAATCTCGCCACGGAGCTTATCAAGCTCAGGCTTAAGCTGATCTGCAGGACGGCCTTTGATAATCTTCTTGTCACCGATAATCTTCTTCTGAAACTCAGGATCAATCGGCATCGGAGTTGTACCGTACTCACCGGCAACAAGTCCCTTGAACTCGTTTGTGCACATTGAGTAGCGCTTGCCTGTGATTACATTGAATACAGCCTGTGTGCCGACAATCTGTGATGTCGGAGTAACAAGCGGAGGATAACCTGAATCCTTACGAACACGGGGTACTTCTGCAAGAACTTCGTCAAGCTTGTCTTCTTTACCGGCCTGCTTGAGCTGTGAAAGAAGGTTGGAAAGCATACCGCCGGGAACCTGATAGATAAGAGCGTTAGCGTCTGTTGCGAGCATCTTAGGATCAAGAAGTCCTGACTTGATGTACTTCTCACGGAGAGTCATAAAGTAAGCACGGATGTCAGAGAACTGTTTAAGGTCAAGACCTGTGTCGAACTCTGTGCCTGAAAGAGCGGCAACCATTGATTCTGTAGGTGCGTGTGATGTACCGAGAGCGAGTGGGCTGATTGCTGTGTCAATGCCGTCGGCACCTGCCTCAACACCCTTTAAAAGACACATTGATGCAAGACCTGATGTGTAGTGGGTGTGGAGCTGAAGCGGAAGCTCCGGAACAGCGGCTTTGATAGCCTTTACAAGGCTTTCGGTTCTTGTCGGAGTAAGAAGTGCAGCCATATCCTTGATACAGATTGAATCTGCACCTGCGTCTGCAATTCTCTTAGCATACTCAACATAGTATTCATCTGTGAATACAGGACCTGTTGTGTAGCTGATAGCAACCTGTGCATGACCGCCTTCTTTGTTAGCGGCCTTGATAGCTGTTTTAAGATTTTTGATGTCGTTAAGAGCATCAAAAATACGGATAATGTCAATACCGTTTGCGATTGAACGCTGAACAAGGTACTCAACGCAGTCATCGGCATAGTGACGATAACCGAGCATATTCTGTCCTCTGAAAAGCATCTGGAGCTTTGTGTTAGGGCAATGCTCTCTGATTGTGCGGAGTCTGTCCCACGGATCTTCGTTTAAGAATCTGAGGCATGAGTCATATGTTGCACCGCCCCAGCATTCGAGTGAGTAATAACCGATTTTATCGAGTTTGTCAAGAACAGGAAGCATTTCCTCTGTTGTCATTCTTGTTGCAATGAGTGACTGATGAGCGTCACGCAGAGCAGTTTCGGTAACTCTGATTTTTTTTGCCATTTTACAGCATCCCTTTCTCCGAATTATTGATTAGTTAAGTGTTACGAGAACCTTACCTGAGTCAACAGACTCACCCTTTGCAACATCAACCGTTGCAACTGTGCCATCCTGCGGAGCCTTAACGGGAGTTTCCATCTTCATAGCCTCGATGAATACGAGGTCATCTCCGGCCTTAACAGCCTGTCCTGCCGAAACGACAACATTAACAACTGTACCGGGCATAGGAGCCTTTACAACAACAGAACCCTGAGCGCCTGCGGGAGCTGCCGGCTTTGCGGCAGGAGCGGGAGCGGCTGCCGGAGCAGGAGCGGCTGCTGCGGGAGCTGAAGAACCACCGAGTTCTTCAACCTGAACATCATATGCTGTGCCGTTAACTGTAATTCTTAAATTCTTCATTTTTAGTATCCCCTTTTATTTTAACAAGTAATCATTTATCAGATAGTTGAATGCTTCTTTGAAAGTGTTGAAACACGCTTGCCCGAGAGCATATCAAGAGCAGAAATAAGAGTCTGACGGAGCTGAGCTTCTTCAACAATACCGTCAACATAGCCGTTCTGAGCGGCATTGTAAGCAGAAAGATTCTCGTCAGCAAACTTCTGAGCAACCTCAGCCTGCTTATCTGTGGCAACATTCATAACTTCGGGAGCCATAATGAATGCAGCAGCCTCAACATTAACAGGTGAAATAACTGCATCGGGAAGTGCGTAAACAACATCTGCATTAGCGCCTGTGCCTGCAAGAGCAACATAGCCTGAACCGATTGCCTTGCCTGTAACAACAGAAATCTTAACTGTTGTTGCCTCAGCATAAGCGGCTGATGCCTTTGTTGCCGACTTGATTGACTCAAAGCCCGGGCAGTTTACGAATGTTACAACAGGGAGTGAGAAAGCGTCGCAGAAACGAACAAACTTTGCTACCTTGTTTGCAGACTTGCAACCAAGCTCCTTGCCCTTTGTAACAACAATACCTACAACCTGACCGCCGAGTCTTGCAAAACGAACATTTGCTTCCTTGCCGTAATCATTGAAGAGCTTTACAATGCTGTTGCCGTCAACTGTTCTGCTGACCACACAACCGCAACCGTCCTCTGCCGGAGCTTCTTCAAATGACTGAGGAGCCATTGTGAGGTTATTTGACGGAAGATAAAGGATAAGTTCCTTTGCAGCCTTGATTGCCTTGTCTGCATCGTCACAAACGATTGAGGCAATACCGTTTTCAGCATTGTAAGCGGCATCGGAATGCTTACCTGTTACCGAAAGTGAAAGCTGTGCGTCTTTGCTCATGATAACGATGTCTGCGCTTGCGGCGTTAAGAGCGTTTGTTCCGAGGCAAGTGCCGAGAACAACCGAAATCTGCGGTACAACACCGGAAAGTGAAGCAGCAGCATTGAGAACATCACCGCAGCCTGCGAGAAGCTCTGTACCCTGATTAAGTCTGCCGCCAACGCTGTCATAGAAACCTACAACAGGAGCGCCTGTCTTGAGTGCAAGACCGTAAAGCTTTTTAAGCTTGGCAGCCTGTGCCTTACTCATGGCACCGCCGCAAATGTCGCTGTTCTGTGCAAACGCATAAACAGGCATACCTTCTACTGTTCCAAAGCCTGCAACAACCTCGGCAAAACCTTCACCGGATTTTGCAAAGGCATCAATTTCACAAAAGCTGTCTGCATCAAAAAACGCCGTAATTGTCTTATAAGCGGAAGTTGCGGAAATTTCAGCCTTTGCCTGATTGATCTTTTCAATACTCATCTTAAAATCCTCCAATACCATGTATTGAATATGCACGAAAACTGAGCGTGCATACTAATTTTCTACACGATACATTATACTCTATAATCTTCAAAAGTACAAGAAAAACACGCTGTACTATTTCAATTTTGAACACATTTAATAGTTATTACACCAAAACCGTAAATTTATTGTCAAATTAACGAATAGTTTTATTGACTGTTTCGGAAGTATTTTTCAAAAACAGAAAATTAAAGCTGTTTGCCGTTTAAAAACGGGTTTGCAAGCAGTTTTTTAACCTCTTGTTCGGTCAAATCTCTCCAGTCGCCCTGTTTGAGCATACCCATTTTAACTCCGCCGATTTGGGTGCGTTTGAGTCTTGCAACTTCAAGCCCGACAGCCTCGCACATTCTTCTGATTTCACGGTTCTTGCCCTCGTGAAGAATCATTTCAAGAACTACTCTGCCCTGCTCCTTGTGAATTACACGGACATATGCAGGAGCGGTTTTCCTGCCGTCAAGCTCAACGCCTGTTTCAAGCTTTACAAGCTGATCCTCGTCAATTGACGGTCGAACGGTTACTCTGTAAATCTTATAAACATTGTTTTTCGGGTGCATAACCTTGTTTGCAAAGTCACCGTCATTTGTAAAAACAAGCATACCCTCGCTGTCTTTGTCAAGTCTGCCAATCGGATAAACTCGCTCACCGACATTCTCAACAAGCTGTGCAACACACTTTCTGCCACGCTCATCATTCATTGTGGTAATGAATCCACGGGGCTTGTTGAGCATAATATATCGGTAATTACCGCCCTTCGGCACAACAATCCTCTTGCCTCTTACAAACACCTTGTCTGTAGGAAGAACCTTATCGCCAAGAATTGCGGTTTTGCCGTTCACCTTGACATGACCGCCGAGAATAAGCTCCTCGGCTTTTCGCCTTGACGCAATACCGCATTGCGCTATGAATTTCTGAAGTCTTATAGGTTCAATTTTAGCCATATGTAAATTCCTTTTTATTAAAATTTTCTGTATATTTAAGCTGTCACGAAAACAGATTTCCTATTGCCGAAAATATTGACACACTCTTTTTATCCGATTTAATCTTTTCGCCTGCAACAATGCTGCATTTATAAAGCAGCTTTCCGCCGAGTGTGTATTCAATTCTGCCGACCGACTCGTTCTTTTCAATCGGAGCATACAAAAAGCTGTCTATGAAGATTTTCTTCTTGATTTTATCGCAGTCCTCACGCTTTAAAACGATTGTGTTGTTCTTCTCACCTGTAACCGTTACGCTGTCCTTATCACCGCCCACGCACGGAATATCGGCACAAAAGTCAGCGTCCTTGCAGTCAACTCCCCTGTACTTTTCAAAAGCGTAATCATAAAGAGAAATATGGTCATTCCAATCGTTACGGTCATTCAGAGTGACGCACACAAGCGTTACACCGTCTTTTTTTGCAGAGGAAACAAGGCACCGCCCTGCCGCCGTTGTATAGCCTGTTTTTCCGCCTGTACAGTAGGGATAAAGCGACAAAAGCCTGTTATGATTTGCATATGCGGTTTTCTTTGATTTCGGTTCAAGAAATTCAACAGTCACGCTCTTCTTAGCCGTAAGATTTGCAAAATCGTCATTTTCAAGTGCATATGACATAAGCAGAGCCATATCCTTTGCACTTGAGTAATGGTTGTCATCGTCAAGTCCGCTCGGCGTTACAAAATTGGTATTCGTCATACCGATTTGCTTTGCCTTTTCATTCATTCGTTGTGAAAACTTTTCGGGACTGCCCGAAATCGCATATGCCGCCGCATTCGCCGCATCATTACCCGACGCCATCATCATTCCTGACGCAAGGTCTGAAAGTCGGACTTTTTCACCGACTTTAAGATACATCGAACTGCCCTCGGCAGCCATTTCCTGTTTGAAGGTTACTTCGCTGTTACAGGATGCCGCCTCCTCAAGCGTTATGAGAGATGTCATAATCTTTGTAGTGCTCGCAGGTTTCATTCTTTCATCTGCATTTTTTGAACAGATAACCGTGTTGTTATCGGGACAATAAAGAACAAATGCCTGTGCAGAAGTTGTGGGAGGAGTATCCTCCGCAGTTTTTGCGCCCATAAGCACAAACGGCATAACAAAGCACACCGCAAGCGAGATTATTTTTTTCATAAGGACACCCCCTGCATAAATCTATGCCGAAGGGTGTTGCAATATTACGAATCAGCCGTCAATATCGTCCTGTGTAATTTCGGAAAAATCGTCTGCGGATTCGCTCTTATCCTTTTTGAAAACTCCCTTTACTTTTTTGAGAACATCGGGAATCATATTAACGAGCTTGTCGGCTGTACCTTCTTCACTATCAACGGAAACAAGCCTTACATCGCCCTGATAAACGGTAAGAAAGGCAACAGGCTGAATTGTCACACCCGCACCGCTTCCGCCGCCAAAGCAGTCCTTGTTTTCTTTTTTTGTGGGCAAATCAGAACCGCCTGACGCAAAGCCGTAGCTTACCTTTGAAACAGGAATGATGAGTGTACCGTCAGGCGAGGTAATTGGATCGCCGATGATAGTATTGACATCAATCATTTCCTTAATTTTTTCCATTGTAATATTCATCAGATTACCGATAGGATGTTCCATAGCCATTCTCCTTTTATATTTATATAAATCATCAGTTATTTATAGTTCGTTTTTCACTTCTGCAAGAAGCTTAAGTCCCTTGATTCCGTGCTTAACGACAAGAGCGACAAGCCGAAACACAAATACTCTTGCCACAAAGTCAAAGTTAATTTCAGTTTCTGCTTTTTCCGAAAAATTCGGATTTATGTCAACTCCGTAGCCTTTGCATTTTACAACACGGACAATTGTGCCTACTGCCGGATAAACAACGGCACAGTATTTGCCGTATTTTATAGCCGTGTCAGCCGCATCGTCACCTGCAACGCTGATACTCAGCGAGAATTTTTTAATCAGTATGTGACTGAAAAAATCCTGCAATGCAGATACTGCAAGCTCTGCAACTTTTTTTATCAGGTTCAAAAGCCACTCAATGCCGTATTTTTTAATAAGGCTCAGCTTTTTTTCTGTCGCTTTTTTAGGCTGTTCGGTTTTCGGAGTTTGTTTTTTAACTTTCTTCTTCTTTTCATTTTTAGGCTTTGCCGGCACAAGCTGCAGCTTTACAAAGCCGATATACACGGCACACCAAAACTCCTCTTTATATGATGCACGCAAAGTAATCGGAATAAACATCACAAGCGCAACAAACAGAGCAATTCCGAGTAAAATATATAACCAAAGCAAGGGTATTCCCCCTAATTTTTACTGTTTGTCATCAGGCTGTATCGAAAACAAATCCATCTGTTCTCCGCCGTTTTCTGTCTTTTCCTGTTCTTCACCGTTTTCTTCGGACTCCTTGTCCTCATCACTCTCGGGGAGCGGAGGAAGTTCGTCAAGACTTGAAATGTTAAAGCAACGCAAAAAGTTTTCGGTTGTGCCGTAAAGCAACGGTCTGCCGGGAAGCTCAAGTCTGCCCTTTTCTTCAACAAGTCCCTTTGTTGTCAAACTGCCGATTACACCACTGCAGTCAACACCGCGCACCTGCTCGACAAAAGCCTTTGTAACAGGCTGATTGTATGCAACAACCGCAAGGACTTCAAGAGCCGCCTGTGAAAGCGGAGTGTTCCTCCTCAAATCCATAACGGTACGAATCTGCGGAGCAAATTCCTTTTTTGAAACCATCTGACAGGAATTGTCAAGCAATATTATAGTTATGCCCCGTCCTGCTGCCTCATAATCATCAATCAGTGCAGAAATATGCTCTTTAACCTTTTTTTCGGAAATTTCAAGTGCCTGCGCTATTCGTGAAAATTCAACCGACGCACCGTTTGCGAACAAAATCGCCTCAATCGCACCACGAATATTTTCAACAGCCATTACTGCACCTCCTCATTTTCATTGTTTTCGTCCTCGTCAACCTGTGGCAAAGGCATTGCGTTTTTATCCTCAATCATATGAACAACGGCATTTTCACCACTGCCCTCAATTCTGATACGCTTACCCTTTACAAGCTCCAGCGTTGCAAGAAATGTTGCCACAAGGTCGCTTTTGCCCTCGCACACCTCAAAAATTTCATGATATTCAAGCCTTTTGCCGTGCCATAACCTTCTCATAAGATGGATAATCTTACTGTTTACCGACACGATTTTATGCGACACAATACCCGAAAATGCGTCTTTTGACGGTGGAAGCTTACGCTTGCCTCGTCCGACTGCGCTGACATATGCCTTTGCAATATCCTCACTCGGATGAATTCGGTTATATGTCAAGTCAAATTCAACGGGAGAAGCCTCTCTGTAAAAGCTGTCAAAGTCATAAATATCGCCCAGCTTTGCCGCCATTTCACGGCAGACTGCATATTCAAGAAGCTGTCCCGAAAGTTCTTTCTTGAGCTCTTCAGCCTCTTCCTCATATTTTGGCAGGAGCATTACAGACTTGATATATACAAGCCTTGATGCCATTGTCAGAAATTCCGATGCGATATCCATCTGATTTTCCTGCATCATATTAATCTGCTCCATGTACTGGTCGAGCAATTCGGAAATGCTGATGTCGTAAATATCTATTTTATTTTTAGAAATCAGCGTCAGCAACAGGTCAAGAGGACCTTCAAATGCCGACAGCTTATATTGAAGTTGTTGTGTTTCCATAGATAATTTCTTTGCTGTAATTTTTGTTGCGGATGATTAAATTAACCGACAAACGGCATGTACGGCAGGCTTGCAAGCCAGCTGATGAAGTTGAGAATCTGATTGCTCACCCAGTTAATCGGTGTGTTGAGAACTCCTACATATAGGAGAACAAAAAGACCGATGAAGAAATACATCTGATATCTGTAAAAAAACTCAACAGCCTTGTCGGGCAAAAATACGAACAGAACCTTTGAACCGTCAAGCGGAGGAATGGGAATAAGGTTGAACACTGCAAGTCCGACATTACACGAAATGTAGAAGCTTAAGAATTGAACAACATATCCTCCGATTGTCGAAAGCGGAAATGCGCCTGTAAAAAGGATAATCGGATAATAAATGAGAAGTCCTGCCAATGCGGCAACGATATTTGCAATCGGTCCCATAATTGCGGTGATTGCCATACCGACCTTTGGATTTTTAAAATTTCTCGGATCAATCGGAACAGGCTTTGCCCAACCGAATCCGAACAAAAGCATACACAAAGCACCCATAGGGTCAATGTGGCTGAGCGGATTGAGTGAAAGTCTGCCTCTGCCCTTTACAGCCTTGTCGCCGAGAAGTGACGCCGTGAAAGCGTGCGCCCATTCATGAAATGGGAGAATTAAAAATATGATGACAAGCACAGCCAATATTTCGGCAATTACGGCACCGAAGTCGAGATTTCCGTTTCTGATTCCGTTAAGTAATAATGAGAGCATAAGAGCCTCCTGAAATTCAAAATTTTAGGTAACAATCGTGTAACTATATTTACTTCTCATTATATAATAATTCGTCAAAAATTACAAGAGCAAAAAACAAGTTGAGAAATTTTCAAAAAACACTTGCATTTTCTCTCATTTTCTGTTATTATAACAAAGTTAGAAATAGAATTAGTTTTCTTTAAGGAGGTGCAGACGCATGGCAAAATGTGAATTCTGCGGTAAGGATGTAAAGTTCGGTATTAAGGTATCTCACTCACACAGAAGATCAAACAGAACATGGAAGCCCAACGTACAGCGTGTTAAGGCTATTGTTGACGGTTCACCAAAGCGTGTATATGCTTGCACCCGTTGTTTGCGTTCAGGTAAGGTTACCAGAGCTAACTGATTTTACAGATTACGAAACAGCTCCACTAAAAAATAGTGGAGCTGTTTTTTTGTATTTTTATCAGGATTTTAAACCTCAATCATGGCACAGAAAGAGGGCTGACCTTTGTTTGGTCAGCCCTCTTAATTATTAGTCTTTATCAGCCGTTAAAATCAGCCGTTAAAGGATTTCTTCCTTCTTACGAAGAACGAACATTACACAAGTTGAGCCGATGAGAAGTGTAAGAATTACAACAGCCAGAGGAGCTTCACCTGTCTGGACAACGCCGTCATTGCCGCCGTTGCTGTCGGGTGTATCGGGAGTGTCGGATGTTGAATTGATTTTCTCTGTTACAAATTCTGTCTCAGAAGTCTGCGCAGGGATTTGCGTTGGCTTCTCGGTTGAAGCCGCTTGAGAAGTCGCTGTTGAAGATTCTGTTGACGGAGCCTCTGTCGTTTCAACCGTAGTAGGAGCAGTAGTTGTAGCAGGCTCAACATAAGTTGAAAGTGTAAGCATTGTAGAAAGGTCAACCTTTGCAGTGGCAACAGGGTCTTTTTTTACAATTTCCTTATCAACAAGAACAACTTCCTTGTCACTGTCTGTCATTTCGGTGTCAGGATCAAGCTCAGAAACACGGAGTACCTGAACAACAAGGTCAACAGTTGTAGAAACCGGAGCGACCTTTGAAATATCCTTTACATCAAAAACAATCCTTGCAAAAGGAGTTTTTTCACTGAAATTATAGAGCGAAAGGTCGCTTGCACAGAATCTAACATAACCTGTGCCGTCATCCTCATCACACAAGTTGACATAAGCGCCCTTGCCGTTCATTACAGGACAAACGGATTTTACATTGTTATCTTTTGAAAGGGAAAGAATTGCCGTGTCATACGAAATGTACCACTGCGTGTCAAGAACATTCTCAGCGGACTCTAAATTGTATGTAACCGTTACCTGATTTGTAGTCGGGTTGTACTGTGCAGTTGCCATCGGAAAATAATTTGATGTTGCATTAACTGTGAGTGCAAGCGAAGAAGCTTCGGAAGGCGAAGTTGCAGCAGTTGATTCGACAGCAGACTCTGTAGCCGCCGGTTTTGTCGCAGCTTTTGCGGAAGGAGCAGTTGTTGTTTCCTCCAAGGCAGTGTATTCTGTGGGAAACACACCGTCTTCGCCGTAATAATCACCGCTCTTAAGCTTTTCCTTTACAGGAACAGTACCGTACTCGCCGTTACCGTAGTAGTAAAACCATTCACCTGAACAGACTGATTTGCCCTCATCGTCAACAGATGTGCTGTCGGGATTGATGACATAAATCATATTATCAAAGTTTTTTACACCTTCAGGATAATAGTCGGATTTTTCAGCATCATAACCGACCAAAGCTATATCGGTTGTCTTATAAGCAGGAGCAATCTCAGAATTGCTTGAGCCGTCAGCGCCGTCAATAACATTATTCCAGATTACATTGTCAACATCCGTCGGAACATCACAATAGTATACATTCGGGACATCGGCTTTCTGAGCACAGTAACCGGGGAAAGCAGGAGGGCTGTCAGAACCGCTCTGCCAAAAAATATCTGTATCTGATGCGAACTCGTTTTCCCAGTAAGCAGGTTTATAGAAATATATACGGTAAGTCTTCGTGCCTTCAGAAGGAACATATCTGCCTTCATCGTCCGTATCGGCAGAAACGCTGACTGCAGCAACTGCAATCATTGCCATTGTAAGCATAACAGCCAATAAAAGACTTATAACTTTTTTGGACATTTTAAATATCCTCCTTATGAATTTCCGACACCATACTTGCATCTGTATGCTTATTATAGTATAAAACGCAGTAAAAATCAAGTGTTACAGGGAATTTTGAGTCTTAATCTCAATGTAATAACAACCAAATTTTTGTGTTAAATTCCACCAAATTTGCATTTTACTGAATTTTGGCATATTTTCATCCGTAATTTCCGCTTATTCAGTCATACATAAGAGAACAAATAATAAACAGTAAAGCAAAAATGCCCTCCGATTGGAGGGCATAAGCAATTATATTTATATATAATTATTCAAGTGAGATTATTCAAATCTCTTGCGTGTGTAAAGAACTGCACCGCCTGCAATAAGAACAACTGCGAGAGCTGCAGCTGCTGTTGCAACGCCTGTCTGAACTGCGCCGTTGTCACTTGTAGGTGTTGTGTCTGATGTAGAAACTGAATCTGCTGAAGATGTAGCATTCTTATCAGGAGCGGGAACTGTAGCAGTTGGGTTTGTGTTGCCACCGTTGTTGTTGGCACCGTTATTGTTGGCACCGTTATTGTTGGCACCGTTGTTGTTGCCACCGTTGTTGTTGTTGCCACCGTTATTGTTGCCGCCGTTGTTGTCGTCCGGAACTTGTGGCTTATTCGGCTGTATAGGTGTAGCAGGTTTAGCATCTTTGTCAAGAACATTGACTACACCATTATCCTTAGCCATTTCATAGTTAGGAAGTCCGCCGTACTCATATTTGCCATCTGCGTTCTTACCATAGAAGAAGTAGAAGTTACCGCCGTAAGATACCTTACCGCTGAGATCATTAACATCAGAGTTTTCAGGATCAATAACGAAAATCATGTTATCGAATGTCATTGAGATACCGAGGTCATACTCTGTCTCGATAAAGAAGTTATCCTTGAAGTTGCCGAGGAACGACTTATCATTACCCTCAACAGCCTCCTGAGCCTTTGTCCAGAACTCACTGTCTAACATATTGTCATAGTATTCGTCATCACCATCCGAATAGTACTGACAAGTCACATCCTTTGTCTGAGCAGCAGCCTCGTACTGTTCCTTGCTGTACTGATAAGTTCCATCAGTATATTTCTCACCGCCGTTAAGGTAGTTGTTGAAAATAATATTAGGTGCATCTGCAGGAAGGTCAATATAGAAGAGGTTAGCGTCTGCATCGTAAACCTGCATCTTGTATCCCGGCCACGGAGCACCCTTTGATGTACCGTCTTTAGACTCGCAAGCGTCTGTACCGCTCCACCAGTATGCACCGGCGTCTGATGCATTGAACTTTTCACTCTTCCATGACTCAGGCATAAAGAAGTATATTCTGTGTGTTTCTGTTACGCCCTCACTCGGAACGTAGCGACCATCATTGTCAATAGCTGCTGAAACGCTTACAACACCTACAACTGCAAGTGAAGCAACGAGAACACATGACAAAATGATACTAATAAGTTTTTTTGACATTTGAATCTCCTCCAAAAAAAATTTCCGATATCTATCGGTATGCATTAATTATATAACAAAAAATTGAAAAATGCAATCTTTTTAATTTATATGGAAGCAAAAAAATACACAAAATTGAAGTTACAATTTTGTGTATTTAGCGACAATATATGAATTTTTATCTATTAAACTCAAAGAAGATATCAATTTTCGTTATTTTCGTCCGAATTTACATTACCTAACGAATCCGATTTTTTCTTATCGTCTTTCTTCTTTACAAGAATTATCGCACCTGCTGCAAGCAATACGACCGCTATCGCAACGATGATAATAATTGTTGTGCTTGAACCCGAACCCGAACCGTTTGTTGATGTTTCAACAGTCTTTGTAACATCAACAACTGAGGTGCTTTTCTGGGTTGCAATGTATCTTTTCTCAACAATTACAGATTTATGGTCATCTTTGTTAGGAGTATTCTCCTCACCCATACCGTCAACATAGTTTATGAAGTCGCCTTGAAGTTTGTTTTCGCTTGCTTTCTTTTCATCAACAATCGGAACTGCATCCTGCTTAACCTCTTCACCGTTTACCCAAAGCTTACAGGTAATCTTATAAGACTTTAGGTAAGTCATATCATCACCGTAGATGTCAGAAATAAAATATGAAAGATCGGTTTCACCGCCCTTGAGAACCTTAAATTCTGCGGAAACAAGAGATTTGTTTGAATTAAGCGTCACAGGGTTCTGTACATCTGTCCATGTAAAGATATAATAATTCTTCAAAGCCGTGTTGCCCACTGAGTTAGGAAAGCTTTCACATTTAACCGAATCAGCATCCATTTTTAAATAAGCGTCATCATAGAAGAAGCTCATCTGAATGCCGATTACCTTTTCATTGGTCTGCGACATATAGACCGCATACTTTACAGTATCACCAACCTTGGCAGTTACGGAATCTTTGTCATCAGACGAGATTTTGATTTTCAAATCATCATCGGCAGCATTAACAGGAATACAAAAGCATGACGCTGTCATAATTGCGACAAATAGAATTGAAAGAATACTTTTTATTTTTTTAGACATTTTTTTCATTCCTTTAGTTTGATGTTTCTATTATATATCATTACAAAAAAAATTTCAATGAATATATTCACAATTTTCACTGAATTTTGTGTGAAAATTTACGAACAAAATTTTCAACTGCAAAAACATCCAATTAACAGGAGGTTAAACAAAAACACCCCTCGGAGCACCGAGGGGTGAAAAATTATTTTTTTAAAACCGTCAACATCGTCAACAATTTTTTACAATCAGAAATTCAAATTACTTTGTGAATCTCTTTCTTGTGAAATAAACAACACCTGTAGCAGAAATAAGAGCTAAGAGGATAACTATTGCCATAGAAGCATTGCCTGTCTGTACTGCATTGCTGCTTGTGCCGTTAGCCGGTGTGTCAGGAGTAGCTGTGTCACCTGTTGACTGACCCTTTGTTGCAGCCTGTGTAGCAGATGTAGCATCAGGTGTAGTAGGAGCTACTGTTGCAGGAGCATCTGTAGGCTCTGTTGTTTCAGGAGCTACTGTTGCAGGCTCTACTGTTGTAGGCTCTGTTGTTTCAGGAGCTACTGTTGTAGGCTCTGTTGTTTCAGG
>ERZ779874.581-NODE-581-length-41263-cov-52.548583_pt1 | contig 41263 bp, 34 predicted proteins | sample MGYA00511031_ERZ779874 | MGnify/ENA primary metagenome ERZ779874 (study PRJEB29588, sample SAMEA2156850) | human gut metagenome | biome: human gut; feature: human-associated habitat; material: faeces | place: Denmark | collected 2008/2010 ...
CCTCCAAATATCCAATTTTCATGGCCTGTTCGCTACGAGGTTCTGCAACACCCTCCCTACGGTTGGAAAAGACGGGGGCTGCCGTTTGCAGCGGCAGCCCCCGTGGGAGTTGTGTCTGTTATTGTCTGTTGCCAGAGTGCGGTAATCAGCGTACCATCACTTTGGTGGTGTTACCGTCGACTTTGACGATGTATACGCCCTCGCTGAGGTCGGAGTTGGCGTAAGAGCGACCCTGGAGGTCGTAGATACGGAGGCTGTCATACGCGCCTTCGACTATCACGCATCCCTCGCCGCCATAGACGTTGATGTCGGAGGCGAAGCCGTCGTTATATATGTTGTCGATGTCGGCTGTGGAGGGTGACTGGAATACGGCGTAACCGTTGGCGGGGATTGTGATGCGTCGTGTACCTGTCCCGGCGGGGATGGACGGGCTGAAGCCTTCAGAGGCTGTGACGAGTTTATAGTCGCTTGTCATGTCCGCGCGGAGGGTGACATTGCCTGCTGCTGTAGGGCTGGCGTTGATGAATGCGATCACGTCCTTTGCGCCGTTTTTGATGCGTACCCAATAGGCTCCGGAGATGTTGGCGGAGTTGGAAGAGTAGGTAAATGTTGCTGCGTCGTCAGAGAAGAGCTCGGGGTTGGCGCGGCGTATGCCTATCATTTTGGAGTATGTGTCGAAGAGTGCCTTGCGGCTGGGGTCGTCGTAGTAGTCCCAGACTACCTTTTTGGGGCTTGTATCGTTGCCGCCGCTGCTGTCTTTGGTGGTCTGGTCGGCACCGAGTTCTCCGAACTGCCAGATCATCGGTGTGGCATCCTTGGTCATGAGCAGGTTGACGGCTACGACACCGAGGCGGCTCATACGGTCAGAGAGCGAGGCTTTTGCCATCTGGTTGGTAGTTCCGTTAAAAGTGGAGGTGAGCTGGCAATATCCGAGGCGTTCTTCGTCGTGGCTTTCGGCATAAGAGATGCACGAGCGGCCGTAACGTCCGCATGCCGATGATGAGTAGAATCCAAGACGCTGGGCCTGTCCCGGCTGGCCGATAGCGTACATAGCCGATAGCCAATTCTGGTTGTTCCAGTTGTACTGGCCGTCCTGACCGTACTCTATCTCTTCGTTGGTGTCGCCGAGGAACTCGTTGATGTGGATACCCTTGGGGTTGACGGCTGTGATGTAGGTGTGTATCTTCTTCATGTTGGCGATACGCTTGGCATTGTAGCCGTCGGTAGAGCCGTATTCGCTTGAAGTGGAGCCTGAGCCGAGGCCCTTGACGAGGTCAAAACGGAAGCCGTCGACTTTATACTTGGTCATCCAGTACTCGATGGCGTCTTTCCACTGCTGCTGCACGAGGGGATTTTCCTGCTTCCAGTCGTTGAGTACGCTCCAGTTGTGGGGAGCGGTGGCGTTGTAGAACGGGTTGGCCGATGCGCTGTACATCTGGTACCATGGATGGAGGCCGTCGCTCTGGTTGAACACGATGTCGAGAAGCACGGCGATATCGTGCTGGTGGCAGAGGTCTATAAACTCCTTGAGGTCGTCAGGCGAGCCGTAGGCCTTGTCGAGAGCCATGTAGAAGTTGGTGTTGTAACCCCAGGAGTTATTGCCGTTGAACTCCATGACAGGCATGAGCTCGATGGCGTTGACACCGAGGTCGAGGAAGTACTGGAACTTGTCGATAGCACCGCGGATTGTGCCGAGCTGCTTGCCTTCTTCGGAGTTGTCTTCGCCGTCACCGGTGAAGTCGCGGAAGAGCATCTCGTAGATGATGAGCTTGGAGGGGTCGGGGATGTCGAAGTTCTGCACTTTCCAGTTATAGTTGTCCTGGTTGCCGTGGTAGACGGCGAGCATGGTGCCGTCCATCTTGTCATATGGATATCTGGGACGGGTGGGGTAGACGTTGTCGGGAAGCCACTTGTCGCTGTGGCAGTCGAGCACGAGCTTGGCATAGGGGTCGCCTACCTTGATGTTGCCGTCGACGATGAAGTAGTATGGGTACTGCTTGTCGGGGTCGAGGCCGCTGACCTTGATCCAGAAGTAACGGTAGCCGTTGTAGTCCTGGTATGACATGACGTTCTTATCGAGGGTCTGGTAGTCGTCCCATGAAGGCACGAGCAGTACGCTTGATTTCTGGGGTGCGGCGAGGCAGAATATCACGTCGCCGTTGCTCTGGGCCACGGGACCCATCTTGGGCACACCGCCGGGATATGTTGCGGCGGGCGATGCCGACATGTAGAGGATGTTGATGGTTTTGGTGATTGTTTCCTTGCCGTTGTTGGCGGTGGCAGTCACGACGTATGCGCCTTTTGAGGCGAAGTTGTAGCCGAGCGTAAGGCTTTTGGCGTTGGCAGCATCCTTGCTTGACACCTGTGAGCCGTCCTTTGTTATGGCGATGTTGAGGGTGGCGGCCTCTGTAGTGGCGAGAGTGAAGTTGATGTCGGTTGCGGCTGTGATTACGGTAGCCTCTGCATCATGGTTGAGAATGGCGCCGAAACCGTCACCAAGCACGTCGATGAAATTGTCGGCGGTCTGTATGTTGCTCGCGGAGTTGCGGGCGATGATGCAGACCTTGGTGATGATTTCGTTGGGGTCGGTGATGTTGAAATACTGGCGCAGGTCGCCGATGGTGAGTTTCCAAGTCTTGTTGCCCTGGTACTTGAATAGGTACTTGGATGTGTTTGTACCCCATGCGGGTGCATTTTTCCACGTGGATGGACTCTCGGTGGTATATACGCCGATGTGGGCATAGAGGTCGGCGGTGATGTTGGCGAATTTCTTGCCGTCGGTAGAGTTGTCGGCCGTAAATGTAATCACGACATCCTTGCTGCTGTTTTGGAGCGGATATGGTGACGGGGTGAACAGCTCGGCCTTTGCACCTATGGTGGCGAAAAGGGCCAGAAGTAGTAGATAAAGATGTTTTTTCATAGCATGAAAGTGGATATGAAAGATAAGTTTTGCAAAAAAAAGGATTATATAAAGATGCTGTCTGCAAAGTTACTGCAAATTTTGGGGATGAAAGTGGACTTTGGAGGAGGATATATGATTTTAGGATAAATTTAGTTTTTTTGCAAAATGTGGGGCAGGGTAAGGACATTAAGGGCTTATAAACCAGATAAGTCTTGTAAGAGTTATGCGATTTAAGTTTTATATGGGTGGGTGTCAGGAGCTGGGATGTTCGCGGCGGCGTGCATCGATGCTGAGGAGGATGAAAATCAGGATTGTGAATCCCCATAGCGAGGAGCCTCCGTAGCTGAAGAATGGCAGAGGGATGCCTATGACCGGGCACAGGCCTATGACCATGCCGACATTGATGCACAGATGCAATATAAGGTAGGATGCCACGCAGTAGGCGTAAACGCGGCCGAAGGTGGAGGGTTGCCTCTCGGCTATGGATATGATGCGCAGAATCAGTGTGAGGAACAGCAGCAAGACCGTTGCGGATCCTATCAGGCCGTACTCCTCGCCTATGGTGCAGAATATGAAGTCGGTGTGTTGCTCGGGTACGAATTTAAGCTTTGTCTGGGTGCCGTTGAGGAATCCCTTGCCGGCGAGTCCGCCCGAGCCTATGGCGATTTTGGACTGGTTGACGTTGTAGCCGGCGGCCTTGAGATCTTCCTCGATGCCGAGGCTGACGAGGATTCGCTGTTTCTGGTGGGGTTGGAGTACGTTTTCAAATACGTAGTTGACCGAAAACAGGAATACGATACCTGTGACAACGGCTGCTGCAGTTATGATGAGTTTTTTCACAGGTCCACGGAATGCAAGAAACAGGGTGTAAATACATGCCACGGCGAGAACGCCGATGAAGTACAGCATACCGTTGACCGTCACGCCGCAGTAGTGCAGCACGAGGGCGGTGACGGCTGTGCCGGCGTACCAGAGGAGCACGTTGCGGGCTCCTTCCATGTGCTTACAGTATATGGCGAGCATGGCGACCATGATAATCATCAGCATGACGAACACAGCCACCTGCCCCTGCGTGACCCCGGTAAACATGGCCGGTTCGGCGAATTTGAGCGCGACTACGAAAAACACCACTGCACCGAGAGCCGCCAGCAGCACCAATCCGCTCATGCCCTCGCGGTAGAGGACAAAGAAGAGGGAGAAGTAGATAAGGGCCGAGCCGGTCTCGTTTTGCGCGAATATGAGCAATACGGGCAGGAGGATGATGGTCAGGGCCTTGACATAGTTTTTGCGGGAGGCTGAAAGCGTGAAGTTATAGGCGCTGAACAACTTTGCCAGAGCCAACGCTGTGGCGCATTTGGAAAACTCAGCAGGCTGCAGGCTGACAGGGCCGAGGACTATCCACGAGTGCGACCCCTTGATGTTGGGTGCGATGAATATGGTCAGGACAAGCAGCCCCAGCATGGCTATGTAGATAGGGAAGGCGTATGTCTCGTAGAAACGGGGGTCTATCAGCAGCAGAGTCAGTCCCAAGACGCTGGCAAGCCCTATCCATAGGAACTGTTTGCCCGAAAATTCCTCGAACGAGAATATGTTGGCGTGGTCGAAGTCGTAGCTTGCGGCATAGATGCACACCGCGCCGGTGCATACGAGCACCAGCACGAGCGCGACCGTGAACCAGTCGATGTAACGAAGCGGGTTAGTGTTTTTTGACTCCACTGTATATGATGCTGTTGCTGTTGATCATGCTTTCCTCCATGGGCTTACGGTCTGGGGAGATGGTGCGTTTGAGGTATTTCTCCATGACGAGACTGCCGATGGGCACACCGTATGTCGCACCCCACCCTCCGTTTTCGACATAAACGCAGACGGCGATTTTGGGGTCGTGGTAGGGGGCGAAACCCATGAAAGCCGAGTGGTCCTTGCCGTGGGGGTTCTGCGCTGTACCCGTCTTGCCGCAGACCTCTATGTCGGGGAGCGCGGCACGGCGGCATGTGCCGCCTGTGACTGCCATACGCATACCCTCGGCCACGGCCTCGAAGTGGCGGCGGTCGATGTCGGGGATGTGCTTGACGATGGTCGAGTCGGTGTATACGGTGTCTTTGATAGATTTGACCACGTGGGGCGTGATGTAGTAGCCCCGGTTGGCGATGGTGGCGCAGAAATTGGCTATCTGCAGGGGAGTGGCGAGGATTTCGCCCTGTCCGATGGAGACGGATATGATGGTGTTGCCGCTCCAGTGGTCCTCGCCATAGACCTTGTTGTAGAATTTGGCGTTGGGTATGAAGCCGCGTGACTCGTTGGGGAGGTCCACACCGAGCTTGTATCCATAGCCGAGTTCGACGAGGTGCGTTTTCCACACTTCGAAAGCTTTGGCCGACGAGCCGAACTGGCTGCGCTTGTCAATCATGTTCTTGAATCCCCAGCAGAAGAATGCGTTGCACGAAGTCTGGAGTGCCGGCAGCAGCGGCAGGGGAGAGCCGTGGGCGTGGCATCCGACACGCAGGCCGCCGTTGATGTATCCGTGGTGGCATGGGTACTGCGTGTTGAGGTCTATGATGCCTTCCTGGAGGAAGATTAGACCTTGGGAGGGCTTGAATGTTGAGCCTGGAGGGTATGTACCTTGTATGGCGCGGTCAAAGAGCGGTTTGTAGGGGTCCTTTATCAGAGCCGCGTAGCTTTTGCCCCTCTGCCGTCCCACCATGGTGGAGGGCTTGTAGGTAGGGGACGATACCAGGCAGAGTATTTCGCCCGTGGCTGGCTCGATTGCCACGACTGCGCCGATTTTGTTGACCATCAGCGATTCGGCATATTGTTGCAGCTCTATGTCGAGGCTGAGCGTCAGGTCCTTACCTGGGATGGAGGGGCGGTCGAGCGCGCCGTCCTCGTAGCGACCCTGGATTTTGCCATGTGCATCGCGCATGAGGACTTCCACGCCCTTGGCTCCGCGCAGGAATTTCTCGTAGCTCTTCTCTACTCCGAGGTCGCCGGTGTAGTCGCCGCGTGTGTAATACGGGTCTTTCTCCATGTCGGACTGCGAGACTTCGCGGATGTTGCCGAGGACGTTTCCAGCCACGTCGTAGTTATACGCGCGGAGTATGCGTTTCTGGACGTAGAAGCCGGGGAAACGGTAGAGCTTCTCCTGTAGACGGCCATATTCCTCCGGGGCGAGGTGGGTCATGAGCGTCTGAGGGGAGTATTTTGAATAGCCGACCTTGCGGCGCATGTCGGCGAAGCGTTCGAGCAATGCCTCCTTGGTGATGCCGAGTGTGCGGCAGAGGTCGAGCGTGTCAAAAGGCTGCACATCCTTTGGGATGAGCATGATATCGTAGGAAGGCTGGTTGTAGACCACCAGCCGCCCGTCGCGGTCATAGATTATGCCACGCGAGGGGTAGATGGCCTTGCGCAGGAAAGCGTTGCTTTCGGCCGAGTCCTTGTATTTCGTTTCGAGAATCTGGAGGTCGACGAGGCGGAAGATGTAGATAAGGACGATGACGAAGATAAAGCCGCCTATGACGTATTTGCGCTTCTCGAGGTTATAGTCTTTTCGCATACCGTTTGACAGTGAGGCTGTCTATAGCCAGGATGAGCAGAGTGGTCAGCACTGTGCTGCAGAGTATGCGTAGCACGAGCAGCAGCGGGTTGAGGAACGTGAACGCCTCGATGAGGAATATCATGAAGCAGTAGAGCAGCGACATCGTCAGGTCGTATTTGATGAACACTACCGCTCCGAGAGAGGAGATGGTCGGCTCAGGGTTGCCGATTTCGTCCTCGCGGGGGAAATAAAGGGTGAACACGGGCTTGCGCAGCATGGCGAGGAGGGTACACGCAAGCGCGTTCATCCCCTGCGTGTCGGAAAAGATGTCGACCGACAGCCCGAGCAGGAAGCCCACGGTGAGTACCCATCCGACGTTCATTGTGATGGGCAGACGCAGTATGACGTAGATAAATGCCATAGGTACGGCCACGTTGAACAGGCAGATGTGGTTGAACACCGTGGCCTGGAGCAGCACGAGGGCTATGGAAAATATCAGGAATTTGACAAATGTACGTATCATACTGTGGGGTGGCAGGATGAAGTGGGCTGCCGGAGATGAAGGCTACTGCGCTTTTTGTATGCCGGCGTCTTCGTCGGGGTCGATGGGCTTCTCCACTTCGCGGAGTTCGTCGGCCATGCGGTCGTCGATGACCCTGACAGTGGAGAGGGTGGAGAAGTCGGTGAACAGCTCCACGTTGAGGGAATAGAAGTTGTCGTCGCGCTCACGGACGGCACTGACGATGCGTCCTATGGGCACACCTTCGGGGAAAGCCGAGGAGAAGCCGCTGGTGACTATGGTGTCGCCACGGTGGAATTTGGCGTGGCGCGGCAGCTCTTCGAGCACTGCATGGCGCGAGTCCCGGCCTTTCCAGATGAGCGAACCGAGCTGCTGGCTGCCTTTGACTTTGGCCGACAGGCGCAGGTGGGGGTTGAGCAGAGAGATGACGCGTGCCGTGTGCGGACCTACGATGTTGACTATACCTACCACGCCGTTCTGGTCCACGACACCCATCTCAGGGCGTATGCCGTCGAGCGACCCTTTTTCGATGGTGATGTAGTTGTGGGGACGTGCTATGGTATTGTTGATTACGTGCGCTACGATGAAGTCGTAACGGGCGAGCGAGGGGTCGACTGTCATAGAGTCGGCATATTCGCGTTCGCGGAACCCTGTCAGCTCGTGGCGCAGCTGCAGCACCTCCTTTTCGAGTTCGGCATTGCGACGCTGGAGGTCTTCGTTGATGTCACGGAGTCCGAAATAGGATGTCACCGAACTGGCGGCGCGGTATACGCTTGAAGCCACGCTACCTGCCGATGACAGGTAGACGTGGTGCTGGTAGGGGTTGCGCGAAAAGAGCAGGGCGCAGCTCGCTATGACGTAGAAAGCGAATATTAACCAGACGATGTGACGGATGAAGAAGTCGAGAAGATTGCGCACCCGTTAGTGACTCTGAAGGCTTATCGGATAAGGAAGTTGAACTTCTCGGTGTTCTTGAGGGCCACGCCTGTGCCGCGAGCTACGGCGAGGAGCGGATCTTCGGCCACGTGGAACTGGATGCCGATCTTGTCGGTCAGACGCTTGTCGAGGCCGCGCAGGAGTGCGCCGCCGCCGGCGAGGTATATGCCGTTGCGGACGATGTCGGCGTAGAGTTCGGGCGGGGTCTGCTCCAATGCGCTGAGCACGGCTGCCTCTATCTTGCTGATCGACTTCTCGATGGAGTGGCTTATCTCCTGATAGCTTACGGGCACTTCCATCGGGAGCGAGGTCATGATGTTGGGGCCGTGGACTATGTAGTCCTCCGGGGGATTGTCGAGCTCGAGGAGTGCTGCGCCTACGTTCATCTTGATGAGTTCGGCAGTGCGTTCGCCCACTTTGACATTGTGGACGCGGCGCATGTGCTCCATGATGTCGCTTGTGAGGTCGTCGCCGGCTATCTGGATGCTCTTGTTGCTGACGATGCCACCGAGCGATATGACGGCGATCTCGGTGGTGCCGCCGCCTATGTCGACGATCATGTTGCCTTCGGGGGCCACGACATCGAGGCCGATGCCGAGGGCGGCAGCCATCGGCTCGTATATCATGTACACGTCGCGCCCACCGGCGTGTTCGCTGGAGTCACGCACGGCGCGGATTTCCACTTCGGTAGAGCCTGAAGGGATGCCTACGACCATGCGCATGGAGGGCTGGAACCAGTTGCTCTTGGAGCTGGCCTTCTTGACGAGGCCGCGTATCATGAGTTCGGCGGCGTCGAAGTCGGCGATGACACCTTTGCGCAGGGGGCGCACTGTGCGGATGCCTTCGTGTTCCTTGCCCTGCATCTGCTGGGCTTCTTTGCCGACGGCTATGAGCTTGCCGGTGCGGACATCGCGTGCTACGATAGAGGGCTCGTCGATGACGATTTTGTCATTGTGGATTATAATCGTGTTGGCGGTGCCGAGGTCTATCGCTATTTCTTTTGTTAATGAAAACAGACCCATAGTAAAATATGTGTGTTTTTTTGGGGACTTACGTATGTGATTGGAGGGGTGTTAGTGTTTGAAATGACGGAAGCCGGTGGTCACCATGGCCATGTCGTGAGCATCGCAGTATTCGACGGAATCGTTGTCGCGTATGGAGCCTCCGGGGTGTATCACGGCTGTGATGCCGGCTTCGTGGGCTATCTCCACACAGTCAGCAAATGGGAAGAAGGCATCCGAAGCCATCACTGCGCCGTTGAGGTCGTGGCCGAACGACTGAGCCTTGGCTATGGCCTGGCGCAGAGCGTCCACACGCGATGTCTGGCCGATGCCGCTTGCTAAGAGCATGTCGCCCTTGGCGAGCACTATGGCGTTGCTCTTGCTCTGCTTGACTATCTTGTTGGCAAACAGGAGGTCGCTGACCTGCTGGTCGGTGACGGCCTTGCGTGTTACCTGCTTGAGTTCGGCAGGGGTTTCGATTTTTGTGTCACGCTCCTGCAACAGGGCTCCGTTGAGGGTGGAGCGGAACTGCACGGGGGGTAGTGGCACGGGTTTCTTGACGAGGATTATGCGGTTTTTCTTCTGCTCGAGCACCTTGAGTGCCTCGTCGGAATAGGCGGGGGCGATGATGACCTCGAAGAAGATTTTGTTGATTTCGTCGGCTGTGGCTTCGTCGATGGGGGTGTTGGAGATGAGCACTCCGCCGAAAGCCGATACGGGGTCGCCGGCGAGAGCGTCGGTCCAAGCCTGGAGTACTGTTGGGCGTGTGGCCACTCCGCAGGCGTTGTTGTGCTTGAGTACGGCGAATGTGGGTTTTGCTCCGTCAAATTCGGCCATAAGGGCTACGGCAGCGTCGATGTCGAGGAGGTTGTTGTAGCTTATCTCCTTGCCGTGGAGCTGTGAGAACATGGCATCGAAATCGCCGAAGAAGAGGCCTTTCTGGTGGGGATTTTCGCCGTAGCGCATCGGCTTGGCGTGGTCAAGGGCTATGCGGAGGGCAGAGGGTTCACCGTTGCCGTCGAAATAGTTGAATATGTCTGTATCGTAGCCGCTCGATACCATGAAGGCATCGCGGGCCAAGAGACGACGCTCTTCGAGCGATGATTCGGCACCGTGCTCCTTGAGCATGTCGGCGAGTATGCCGTACTGCGCTTTGGATGCCACGATGACCACGTCCTTATAGTTTTTGGCGGCTCCGCGGATGAGCGATATGCCGCCTATGTCGATTTTCTCGATGATGTCAGCGTCGGATGCGCCGGATGCCACTGTGGCGGCGAAGGGGTAGAGGTCGACGATGACGAGGTCGATCTCGGGGATGTCGTATTGGGCTATCTGCTGGCGGTCGCCTTCGTTGTCGCGGCGGTTGAGTATGCCGCCGAACACTTTCGGGTGGAGCGTCTTGACGCGTCCGCCGAGTATCGACGGGTAGCCTGTGAGGGCTTCTACGGCCTGACATTCGTAGCCGAGCGATTCGATGAAGTCCTTGGTGCCTCCGGTAGAGAGAAATTTTACACCGTCGCGGTTGAGCAGCGACAGGATCTCGTCCAGTCCATCCTTGTGATACACTGAAATGAGAGCGGTCTTGATTTTCTTGATGTCCGACATTGGGTATACGGGGTATATGGGGGATATTGAGATTATGCTGTGGGAGCTATGCTCCAGCTTGCTTTTAGAGCGCAAAATTACGAAAAAAAAAGCACATTAAACCGTTCGCTCCCAACTAAATTTAGGCGTTTACGTTCTTTACGAAATCTTTATGACAAAAAAGGAGTGGCACCCATATGCAAGGTGACACTCAGCATGAATAAGTGATATTAGGATGGAGGTTATTTGTAGGTTTTCTTCACTTCGTCGAGGGAGATGCACTTGATGCCCATGTTGCGCATGTCGAAGATGTTGGCTTCGGCGACTTCGGGCGTCTTTGCAGAGCAAGCATCGGTGCAAACCACCGTCTCGTAGTCGTAGCTCATGGCATCGTTGGCTGTGCCTCGCACGCAGTTGGGGTACTGGGTGCCGGCGAGGATGACGGTCTTTACTCCGAGGCGGCGCAGTATCAGGTCGAGCTGGGTGTTGAAGAAGGCGCTGTTGCGGAATTTCGACACCACGAGGTCGTCCTTTTCGGGGGTGAGTCCGTCGACAATCGCGTTGCCCCACGTGCCGGGTACGCAGTAGCCGGGCTTGCCGTCGGTGAAGAGGGGGATGCGAGGAGCGTCTACATCAAGGCCGGAGGTGCGGTGGTCGCGCACGATGTAGATTATCTTCCACTTGTTTTCGCGGCCGTATTTGATGAGGTCCTGGATGGCAGGGATTGTGGCTTTTGCGCCGTCGACGGTGAGGACTCCCTCGGGCTCGACGAAGTCGTTTTGCATGTCGATGACGATGATGGCTTTGTCGGCCTTTTCGGTGTCTTCTGTGGGATATGCCGAAGCGTTGAGCCCCATGAGGGCGGCTGCGATGAATGTGACGATTGTTGTTGATAATGTTTTCATAATGAGAAACTTTTAGGATTGTGTTAAGCGGATAATAAATTAAAAGGCTGTTGTCGGTCAGAACCTTACGGCGAGTTCGGCGATGAGTTTGTCGCCGCCGCCCTGCGGTGATGCGCCAACCAAAAACAATCTTTTTCATAGAAACCTAACTTTTTGCTCGTAAAACGATGATAGTTCTATCAAATCTCTATGTGAATACCGCAAATTAAAGTAATGTGTTTTTGATATGCAAATGTTTCAAGCAAAAATTATGAATATGAGCTGAAATTTTGTCAAAATGCTGGACTGCGGACAAAAGCGGTTGGCAACAAGGGGATTGTCCGACGGTGGCCGTGCCTTTCGCCGCCCAGCCCTTGCAGGGCTGATCATGTGGTGTGCGCCATTGCAACGGGGCTTGCGTCCCGCCCTACTATTCCCTCGCCCCTCCGGGGCTCCATCAGCCACATCTCTTGTATGGACGCACCGACCGTGCGTCCATACGCCGCGGAGGGCATTGCGATGCGCCAACCGCCTCTGTCCGTTGACCCATAAATGCCATATATAACTTTGCTTTAAATGACAAATGGACGTGCCGGTGTGTCGGGTCACGTCCATTTGTTTCTATGAAAAAGAAAAAACAGTTACTTAAAAAGTCAGGGATTGACGAAGATTTTGGTAGTGTGGGAGCCGCATACGCGGATGTATGTCTGGCCCGGGGTGAGTGAGTCGACGCGTATGCCCTGGAGGTTGTAGTACACGGCTGGTGTATCGGAGGCTGCATCTTCGGCCATGATGTCGTCGGTAGAGGAGATGTATTCGGGCAGCGGCGCTGCGGGTGTATCGTCACGCGACGGTTCGGGGTGCGAGTCGGTGTTGAAGTCGCCCCATTGTTGCTTGAGCCATTCGATTTTGGCTTCGAGGTGTCTTACTGCCTGATCGCGCTTGCTGGCCATGTCGCTGTTGTCGGCAACTTCTTGCCCGCCATCGGGTATGGGTTGGTTGTACCAGCGGTTGCGGTCAGCCTTGGCTGCGGCGGAAATGTGTTCGACATAGCTGTCGATGTCGTCGATGAGGCCGGGGTACTGGTTTTGCATGAACCACAGCCATGTAGAGTATACTTTGTCGTTGAATTTGCTGCTCTGGCGCATCGACGGAATCCAGGTGTTGCCATACATGCCGTGCTGGTAGAAATAATCGTCGGTTGGACCGCTGAATGCGTTGCCGCAGTCCCACAGGGGTGAGAAGTGCCACTTCTGCCCTTCTCCACGGTCACGGAAAAGGTATGTGGAACCGTGATATGATTCGGTATGGCTGATTATTTCCTCTACGATGTAGTAGCGGGCGGCATCGTCGAGATCCATATAGCTCCAAAGGGCATCGTCGACGGCACCAACGGCATCGTTCATGGCCGAGAACTGGTCGGTGATGAAGCGTTTTTGGAGTTCGGAGTACTCTTCGGGGGTGTCCCATGTGATGCGCAGCTCGTCGATGTATGGGATTATTACCCCGGGGGCTACTTTTTCTTCCATGCGTATCTGGTTGTCTCCGTCGTAGTTGTCGAGTTCGACAAGATAACCTCCTGAGACGAGTGCCGGGTCTGAGACGTTGTCGTCAAGCTCGGTTATCATGATGCGGTCGTCGCCTACACGGATCGATTCGGTCAGGAAGTAGAGACCTCGGTAGTCACCGTTGATTACGACTTCTACGGGCTGCTGTGCCGGAGTCCACGGAAGCTCTATGCGCTTGCCGAGGTTGAAGCCGATGAAGTTGCGCAGATATCCCCAGGTGTCGTCGGCATGGGCGAGGATTGCGAAATGCTTGCTTTTGGTCATGCCGAGCAGCGACTGTTTCGTGCCGAGTTTCAGTTTGAAAGGTTTCTTGGAGAAACCGATGCGTGTCCAGTTGCCTCGTGCCTTGATTTCCAAGGGCAGGGGTTCGTCCTTGGAGCCGATGGACTCGGCACCCTCGGCTTCCATCCATGAGCAGCCGTTGAGGTCGAGCCAGTATTCGGCATAGGAGAAATAGTCCTTGTGGGCGAGGTCTTTGGAGATGATTTCGTTGTTGAACGCGGTGTGGGTGTCGTCGGTGTAGACGTTGATGTAGAGCACAGGCAGAGTGCCTGAAAGGCCTGATACAGGAGGCTTCACGCCGCTGACGGTGATGGTGACGGGCATGGATTCGGCACCCTCGACGAAATCAAATGAGATGGTAACGTCCGTGAGGTTGTCGGCTATCAGATTGCCTCCTCCACGGAGCGAGGTGATGGTTTCAGAGGCGGAGACGGTGTATGTGTCGGGCTTGGCTACGGGTGCGCCGAAGTCGTATTCAGGAGTCCACTTGTCGTCTCCGATTTTGAAGCCACCGTTGAGTGCATCAAGATGGATGGAGTAGGTGGAGCCGATGCGTGTCAGCAGGTAGTCCTCGTTGACAGCCCAGGCATTGCCGGTCTGGTCGCCGCGTATGTACAATATGGGGTATCCTTCGGAGTCTACTGCAGCCGATGCTGTGAATCCGCCGGCCCCGCTTGTCGCTGCAAGAAGCAGGCTGATGAAAGCGTAAAGTTTTCGCATAATCGGTAAGAAAAGTTAAGATAAGGTTAAGCTGTCAGATGTTTCAGACCTCAAAGTTATTGATTAAAAATGAAGTGTGCAAAATATGTGTCGGTTAAAATAAAAACAGGTTGATACATAACGAGATACCCTCCTGCCGCAGTGTCGGGCAGGAGGGTATCGTCAGTTATTTATCGGCAAGGCTGAGCCTGTCAGGCTTAAGCCTGGGGCATCTTGGTCTTTTTGCCGTAGCCGTATTCGGCAGCGTCGCCGAGCTCTTCCTGGATGCGGAGGAGCTGGTTGTACTTGGCCATACGGTCGGAGCGGCTTGCAGAACCGGTCTTGATCTGTCCGGCGTTGGTAGCCACGGCGATGTCGGCGATAGTAGCGTCTTCGGTTTCGCCCGAACGGTGAGAGATGACAGCTGTGTAGCCGTTGCGCTGTGCGAGCTCTACGGCGCGGAGTGTCTCTGTCAGAGAGCCGATCTGGTTGACCTTGACGAGGATAGAGTTGGCGCAGCCTTCTTCGATACCGCGCTTGAGATACTTGACGTTGGTAACGAAGAGGTCGTCACCTACGAGCTGGCAACGGTCGCCGATGAGGTCGGTAAGCACCTTCCAGCCGGCCCAGTCGTTTTCGGCCATACCGTCCTCGATAGAGTCGATAGGATATTTTTCTACGAGACCTTTGAGGTACTGTGCCTGCTGCTCTGATGTGAGCTTCTGGCCGTTGGGTTCTTTGGCTGTGCCGTTGTTGAGTTCGGCGTAGTTATAGATGCCGTCCTTGTAGAACTCGGAGCTTGCGCAGTCGAGGCCGATGGTGACATCCTTGCCGGGTACGTAGCCGGCTTTCTCGATAGCCTTGATGATTACGTTGAGGGCATCTTCTGTGCCGTCAAGAGCGGGAGCGAAGCCGCCTTCGTCACCTACGGCTGTAGAGAGGCCGCGTTCGTGGAGCACTTTCTTGAGGTTGTGGAACACTTCTGTGCCCATGCGGATGCCTTCCTTGAAGCAGCACGCGCCGATGGGGCGAATCATGAACTCCTGGAAGCAGATGGGTGCGTCAGAGTGTGCGCCGCCGTTGATGATGTTCATCATAGGCACGGGGAGGCTGCAGGTGTTGCATCCGCCGATATATTTGTAGAGGGGGAGGTCGAGGTATGCGGCAGCGGCCTTAGCGACTGCGAGGCTGACACCGAGGATGGCGTTGGCGCCGAGGTTGCTCTTGGTCTCTGTGCCGTCGAGGGCGAGCATGGTCTCGTCTATCTTGATCTGGTCGAGAGCGCTCATGCCTACGAGGGCTTCAGCGATGGGTCCGTTGACATTGGCTACGGCCTTAAGAACGCCTTTGCCCATGTAGCGGTTCTTGTCGCCGTCACGGAGTTCGAGGGCTTCGTTGACACCTGTAGATGCGCCGGAGGGAACCGATGCACGGCCCATAACGCCAGACTCGAGGATTACGTCAACTTCTACTGTGGGGTTACCGCGTGAGTCAAGGACTTCACGACCGATGATTTTTTCGATTTTCATAACTTGAAAGATTGAAAAATAGGGGAAATATGTATGGTTGTAAAGTTTATGTCGCTGAGTGGTGGGACGGCTCATAGATAAGCCAATCACAATCAAGCAATCAAGCCAATCGCAAAGATAGTGATTTTTTCGCAACCGCGTGAACGGCGGCGATATTTTAAAATCTTTTAAACAGCATCTTAGCGAGCTTCGTCGCGGACACGCATGAGGGTCATGCCGTCGCGCAGGGGGATGATGACGGTTTCGAGCCGTGGATGCCGAGCCACGAAGTCGTTAAATGCCATAATGCCACGGCTTTGTGCATCGTGGTTGTGGGACTCGTCGATGATTTTGCCGCCCCAAAGGGTGTTGTCGGCGATTATGTACCCTCCGGGACGCATACGTGGCAGCAGGGCCTCGATGTAGGCGGTATAATGGCGTTTGTTTGCGTCGATAAAAGCCATGTCCCACGTCTCGCGGAGGGTCGGTATCAGCTCCAAGGCATCTCCGATATGGACGTGGATGTCATCGGCGCGAGGCGACATGGCGATGTTGCCTCGGAGCATCTCTTCCATCTCGTCGTCGGCTTCGATGGTGTGTAGCTGTGCTCCGGGGGGCATCCCTTCCGCCATGCACATTGACGAATAGCCCGTGTAGCTGCCAAGCTCAATGATGCGCTCGGGGTGGATCATGCGTGTGAGCATCATCAGCAGACGGCCCTGTATGTGGCCCGAACACATGCGCGGATACAGGCAGTAGAGGTGGGTGCGGCGGTAGACCTCGCGCAGATGCGGCGGCTCCGGGGCTATGTGCTGCTCGATATATTCGTCAAGTGTCTGCATCAGGGGTGCGCTCACATCATGCGTTGCACTGGCTCACATCCTCAAGGTTGGGGAGGGAGTATGAAGCGTAGTTCTCGAGCACCTCTCCTACCCTGTTGATTTCGAGGAACGTGGTGCCGCGGCCTTCGCCGTATCCTCCGCCGAGATAGGCTATGCGTTCGTCAGCCGAGAGCAGTCCGTCTTCCATGAGCGACTGGAGTGCGCTGCGGAGATATCTGCGCGAGCTTTCGCGGGCGGCCTGGTAGATGGGGAATATGCCGTAGCTGAGGGCGAGCAGACGGATGACGTTTTCGCAGTAGCATATGGCCAATGTCGGATAGTGGCCTCGGAAAGAGGATATGTAGCGTGCCGTGCGGCCTGTGAAGCTGTCGGTCAGTATGGCGCGTGTCCCCAGGGCGTGGCAGGAGGTTACGGCCTGCTGGGCGAGGAATGCTGTCACGTCGTTCTCGAAGTATGGCTTGGCCTCGTCGTCGGTCGAATAGCTCAGTGAGCGTTCGACTTCCATAGCCACGCGGTTCATTGTGGAGATGGCCTCTACGGGGTATTTGCCGTAGGCAGTCTCGCCGCTGAGCATCAGTGCGTCGGTATGCTGGTATACCGCGCTGGCTATGTCGCTGATTTCGGCGCGGGTGGGGCGCGGGTTGCTTATCATGCTGTGGAGCATCTGCGTGGCCACGATGACCGGCTTGTGAGCGGTGATGCAGCGGTTGATCATGCGTTTCTGCACAGCCGGGATTTTCTCCGCCGGGATTTCTATGCCGAGGTCGCCACGGGCTACCATGATGCCGTAGCTGACCTTGAGGATTTCGTCGAAGTTGTCGATGCCCTGCTGGTTTTCGATTTTCGATATGATTTTGATAGGCGAATTGCGGGCATCGAGTATGGCCTGTATGTCGAGTACATCGCGGGCGGAGCGGACGAACGAGTGGGCTATGAAGTCGACACCGAGGTCTATTGCGTAGCCGATGTTGATGATGTCGCGGGGGGTGAGCGACGGGAGGTTGATTTCCACTCCGGGGATGTTGACGCTCTTGCGCGAGCCGAGGGAGCCGCCGTTGCAAGCTGTGGCCTCAATTACACCGTCGGCGCTTATGGAGTCGACGAGGAAGTCGAGCTCGCCGTCATCTATGAGCATGTGGCAGCCCACGGTGATGTCTTTGGCGATGTCGGGGTAGCTGAGTGCTATACGCTGCGGGGTGCTGGGTTCGTCGGGCGAGCCGACAAACTGCACTTTCATCCCTTCGGTGATTTCGATATTCCCGTCGCCGATGTTGGTGGTGGTGCGGATTTCCGGACCTTTGGTGTCCATCAGGATGCCGATGGATGGCGATACGGCGCGTACGTTTTCCACTATCTTCTTGAAGCCGTCGAGCCTCAGATGGGCTGAGTTCATACGGACGACATTCAAACCGTTGGCATACAGTTCCTTTATAAAATCCACATCACACCGTTTGTCGGAGATTGTGGCAACAATCTTGGTGAACTTTTTCATTATCAGTTATTGAGAATATCTATTTCATTGCTTTTATATTACGGAGAGAGAGTCAGCCATGTATCAGAGCTTCCACGCCGAGGCGGTAGCTGTCCAGGCCGAATCCGGCTATCACACCTCGGCACACGGGGGATATGAGTGATGTGTGTCTGATGGCCTCGCGGGCATGGACGTTGCTGATATGTACCTCTACCACCGGGGTGCGGATGGCCGATATGGCATCGGCGATGGCGAGGGAGGTGTGGGTGTAGGCTCCGGCGTTGAGCACTATGCCGGCGTATTCGCCCGACATGCCTACGCGGTGGAGCGTGTCGATGATGTCTCCTTCGTGGTTGCTCTGGTAATACTCGATATCTACACGGTCGCCGTAGGTTTCGCGTAGCTGTCGCAGGCATGACTCCATGGAGCTGCTGCCGTATATCCCCGGTTCCCTTACGCCGAGAAGGTTGAGGTTGGGACCGTTGATTATCATCAGTTTCATAACAGAGACTTTTCTTTATTAGAAGCCCTAAAAATTAACCGCTGTACGTCTCAAAAAGTTGCCCCCGCGCATTAATTTTTGCGGCTTGCTTAAAAACAATCAATGTGCAAAATTAGCAATTTTCTGTCAATAAACGCTAATTGCAGATGTTGCAAAGGGCGTTTATGACATTGTTGCGACATTGTCGGAGGTAAGTAAGGTTGTTTTGACGCTGATTTTGTGGAATAAATGTAAAGTTTTTCGGGAAAAGTCTTGCACAGGTGAAAAAGTCTTTATAACTTTGCAGCGCATTTGAGAGAAGATGCAGCAATGACTCCGTAGCTCAGTTGGTAGAGCAACTGACTCTTAATCAGTGGGTCGAGAGTTCGAGCCTCTCCGGGGTCACCAAAGCACAGAATGACAGCCGTCGCGGTTGTCATTTTTTTTGTTTTGGCGGTGTCAACTGACTCACCTTAGTCCTCCTTCAACTCATCTTGCTTAAATCGCGTGGCAGAGGATGGAACCGGTTGGAGTAAACCACGGATAAGCCTAAACCTATTGAGGGACTGCAGACAAGGTGTTGTGGCTTTAATGGTTGTATACGGTGCGGCGAAATATGGGTGCATTGTTTGGAGAATATGCTGTAAACGGCTAAATTTGCAGGGTCAGCCGGGCGTTGTCCCCGCTGGCGGACATATTGATTCTAAACACGAAAGTGTCTTACTGGTTTTCTCGTAGTTCGAAGTGTGGAAAGCTACAATTACGGTTAGAGGACAGCAAAGGCACTCTCGCGTCTGCGGATACGTAGGCGTGAGAGTTGTGACCTTATCCTTTAACCGATGGCCATTTCCACACGCCAGAACTACAGAAAGATAAGTGAGCAGCCCTCGCGCTTTCTGCATGTTTACCACCTGTTGCCATCGGAGGGCTTGGCGGCGCAAGTTCCCATATTTTTGATTATGAAAACCACGAAACGGATTTTGGCGGCCGCGTTCCTGACATCGGCGGCTGCGCTGTGTACCTACGCCCACGACTTCGAGGCCGGCGGCATCTACTACAACATAACCGGCGACAGCGAGGTTGCCGTGACTTTCTACGACGACGGCACTTCCATCCCCCACAGATACAGCGGAGATGTAGTGATTCCCTCTGTAGTGACTTACGGAGGTAAACGATACACTGTCGCATCTATCGGCGATCAGGCATTCTATCAATGCACCGAACTCGAGTCTGTGTTGATTCCTAATACGGTAACTTCTATAGGTTTCGGTGCTTTCAACTACTGTGAGATGTTGGAGACCGTCAATATCCCCGAGTCTGTAGAGGCAATCGGGTACGAAGCTTTCAGAGAATGCCAATCTCTTATACAAATCGACATTCCTGATTCGGTCATAACTATTGGAGAGGGTGCTTTCTATTATTGCTCGAAATTGGCTTCTGTCACTCTACCTGACGGCATAACCTCTATTGAAGCACTGACGTTTTACGATTGCAACATCGCTGAGATAACTATCCCCGAGTCTGTGACATATATAGGAAGCAGAGCCTTTGAGGAAAACCGTCTGTTGTCGATAGATATTCCAGCTGCCGTAAACTTTATCGGATATATGGCTTTCAGATATAACCCCTTGCAATCGGTAAAAGTACATAATGCGACCCCCGGTGACATAACGATAGAAGATTTCGTATTTTACGGCATCCCAGCCACCGCTATACTTTATGTGCCCAAGGGGAGCAAGGCTCTCTATGCTGCGGCTGACCAGTGGAAGGATTTCGGAGAGATAGTGGAATATGACGACAGCGCGATAGACGACATCACGATGACTGCCGACGGCGGGCTGACAGTGCGCGCCGCAGGTGACGGCATAGAGATCAGCGGCACTGCGGGCGGCGAGGCCATAGCGGTCTACGGTATCGACGGAGCCATGCTCTACTCGGGCACCGCATCGGAGGGCGTTACCCTGATTTCACCCGCACTCAGCGACAACGGCCTCTACATGGTCAAAGTCGGCTCCCGTTCGGTGAAATTCAAGCTCTGAGGGATTATAGAAATCGGATAATCCATACAATATATACACAGGACACGGCCTTCAGTAGGACCGTGTCCTGTGTGTTTTATAAAGATAAGAGCGCATACGGAGTGTAGTGCCAATGACTTTGTTGATTTTGCGATGTGAATGACCGGATATCTGGCATTTTATTCTGCTGTTGGCTATCGAGTTGCCAAGCACTGTCGAGAAAGTACCGTTGATCAGAAAACCAGCAATTCGTCAGACATTAATTGAAACGACTGCACGAGGTAAATTGCCACAATCAAAATTTGCGATTGCTATTCTGTAATTTTTTCAACAGGCTCTTAAAAATGTGCAAGTAAATGCGTATATTGCTTTTTTAAGTTCTTGGGCGGTTTAGACTTTTAAATAACAACGCGACTATGGAATTTATAACAGATAACGAGCGGATTTATGCGGCAGATGGCGATGGCAAGCTTGTTGCGGAAGTGACATTTCCGACAAAAGGTTGCGTCGCCACAATCGACCATACCTTTGTGGACGATTCGCTCAGAGGACAAGGCGTAGCCGCAGAGCTGGTGAGGCTTGCAGCGGATAAGATTTTGGCTGACGGTAAAATGATTGCCGCTACATGCCCCTATGCTGTGGCGTGGTTACTGCGTCATCCCGAATACCCTGTGGTGGGTAGCGACGGCTCTGCGGCGTGCCGTTTGGACCTGAGCCAGCGGTGACGGACGACTGGCGGATGCGTTGAGGTTTCCCTGTATGCGGCAGGGTTAACGTTCAGTCCATGCGGCAGATACTATCTCAGAATCCAAATCCGGTAAAGGCGGACGGACATAATACAAGGTATCTCCTTCGATGGATATGAAGCGGAATCTTTCTGCCAATACGTTGTAGGAGCGTCCGTCGGCCGTCTGTAGGCTAAGTCGGTAGGTCCCTCCACGCTGACCGTTGAGGGAGGCTACTTTATATGGTGTATCAGGTTTGTTGAGGTATACCATGACATTGTCATGTGTGTAGAAGCCAGGTTCGCCGCGCAGAGGCTTGGCATTGTTGATACTGAAATCCCGGAGAGCTGTTGGAACCACAGCGATCATAGGGCGTGTGGAATTGCACTGATTGACGGATACAAGATGGAAGTTGTGTATCCATGTGGCATGTGCAGGCTGGTATAATACCGTCTTGGGGAGATGTTCCGGCGGAAAAACATCGTAATATACGGTGCCGTCAGTAGACTCTTTGATAAGATAGTGTATTTCGCGGTCCTGGGTATAAAAGAGGTATTGCCACCTGAGTACATTAGCCATGAAGGCGACGGTTAGAATCAATAGCGACCAGACTGATACTCTGAACGATAAAGAATGAATCCATCGGTCTGGCAGATACAGTATGATTAGCCCCATGAGTGTAATTTCAGCCAGGATTTCGGGAAGCCATGCATTGCGTGGAAGCGGATCGAGAATGAGGCACATAATAAATGATGCTGCCAGGGCGACTACGGCTACAATGTAAACTTGCGACCCGCATAGTTTCAACACAGCCTTGCGACCCGCAGGGGTGATGGCCAACGCTGCGAGCATTATCAGAAATATGGCTGCAAGGGGACACATGAAAACGAGTACGTTCAATGGGCTGCCGTGAAGGAGTGTCCCTACTTCGCGCCCGGTCCGTTGCCATATAACTGGTGCGGTGAATATGGCTAATGCGCCGATAGCATACGATACGGTTACAGCCCACCACGAAGCTCTGAGTCGTAATCGTCTGAGAGATGCAAACACCAGCAGTCCCAGACCTATGGGTGCAGAGAAGCCTTCGTGAAAGGCCGCTGCTACGAAAGCTGTCACACATGCACCGGCGAGCTTCCATCCTCTTAACCCCTTGTTTTCACAGATGGCCGCAAGATATAGAAACAAGAGGTTGAAGAATGACGAATAGAGGTAGTTAAGCGCGTAATCAGGGACCAGCATGTTGTTGCGCCATGGTAAAGCGACCATGGAGAGAGCCCAGCACACGGTTACAACAGGAAATGAGAGGTTGTGGGCGGCGCGTCGGGGTGCACACGATACGATAAATACCGTGATAAAGTAAAAAATTCCGGCGGTGACAGCCCCGGTAAGGACGTCAAATATCCATTTGGGTACACAGACGATTACGAATAAGTCCAATATATTGGCCAGCCTCCCATTGTCATATTTTCTGATTTCGGCACACGTACCTAAAAACGAATCCAGACTGAATGTGGGGTCGTTGTTGCTGTGTTGGAGATAAGACCCTAAGAATGCAAAGTCATCATATTGAAAAGGTGTAAGGAATGAGAACAAAGCATACCCGGCTGCTATCACAACAAGAGCAATGGCAAACCGTGGATTGGTATGAGGCAATCTGAGAGTTTTCATCGTGTTGATCTATGGGTAGGGCTATAGAGGCTGGTTGGAGTGCTCGGATGGGCCTAAAGGCCAGTCGGAGGCAGGGGCTACAAAGTTGTCGCGATAATCGGAGGAGTCGAAGATGCTTCTGAGCCCGTTGTCGGCCCATTCGCTTAACGGGACGGAGAGGCTCTTGTAGGTCGTTCGGGCCACTTCGCACATAGGTCCCGGGAGCGCGAGTAAGGCTATGCAGATAAATGCGATGCGCACAGCGCGCCGCTGGTGGTTCCAATCAGTGGCAAACCTGCCCACGGCAACGCTCATAAACAGTATGAGGGGGATTGAGGCCCGTGAGGCGAAGTCCATTCCCTGTATGCCTGTACGCACGAATAGGGCGCACACGGCTGTAGCGAGCAGAATATAAAACGTTGCGTCTCTTTTGACATATCGCCAGACGAAAGGTATGAAAACTCCGATTTCAAACAATAGCAGCAGGCCTATGTGGATCATTGTCTTGGCGAGGCGTGCCATGCTGTTGATCGTATAGACGGATGTATGAGTCGAGGCTGAGGTATTAGCGCAGAAGTAGAGCCCTATTGGGATGGCGAGTATCAACGCAATCCATAGATGCCATGAGGCTAACTGACGGACGCAGGTTTTCAGCGAACTGGTATTATACCAGGCCGAGCGTACCCATCGGTAAGCTCCGGCGGGGAAAAGAGCCACGGACGGTATAGGAGATGAGATGAGCATAAAGGATATGACGGCTGGTATGGCGCGGGTGGGGGCTTTCCCAAGTACCAACATGCATCCGAGCCATGCCGGGATAATCTGGTTGTATATCCAATAGATTGTGGAGAGCTGGTCGGTCCACCAAGCCAGCGGAGAGTATGCACCGAAATCCGGGACTGTCCATCCGGCGTTAAGGTATCTGTCGATCGAATGTCCGTAGATGTAGAACGGTATTATGTCGATGCCGCTGAAAAAAACAAATATCCACAGGATGCGGAGTTTGACCTGTCCGATGGCTTCAAACACCAGTCGTATGACGAGCCATAAGCCACCGGCAGCCCAAAGAACGAGCATGACGCGTCCCAGAAGCATCGAACCTGTCAGTTTGGCCACCGTAGCCGACGGAAGCCAGAAGCCGATATAATAACACAACATGTCTGAGCCGCTAACCGATGGCCAGTCGGTGTCGCATAGGGTATAGAATACGGCATTGCGAAACAGGTGGTCGCCGCGATTTTGCCACGCAAACTCTCCGATGCCTGCATGTACTGCCCAAATGAGCATGACCGCTGCCACCGTCCACTCGGTCAAAGATGAGCCGAGCCTTACTCTTCCCACTACATCTTTGAATATGTTAAGGCATAGAAACAAGCCTGCGGCAGCCAGAGGCATGCCCAACCACCAAGGAGTCCACCCGACAAGAAATATTGCCATGGGAATGTAGAGGTAGAGAGCCGAGAGGGTATAGAGATGTTTGCGCGACATGTGGGATTGGTGGTAGCAGTATTGATATAAGCAAAGTTAAGTGGAATTTTTGTTTATATGGATAAAAAGAGCTAATATTGCATAAGGCAATGTCGCATGATTGGTGCTGCCTATGCTATATTGCGAAATCCGGCAAAGAATCTGATAACTTAGAATAACACATAAACAATATCTGCAAAACAATCATGGAAAGTAAATATTCAGAAGCTATCAGCGGCTACAAGGTAGAGACAGACGAAAACGTCATCAAGGCCGACATAGCGTCCATACTTGACAAGCATCTTGAGGAAAACCGTACCCCCGAAGTGCTCAAATTCTTGTTTAGCAGCATAGACCTTACCACTCTCAGGTCGACCGATTCGATGCAGAGTGTGAGCGATTTCACCGAGAAAGTCAACGAGTTTGAAAACGAATACGGCGAGCTCCCGTCGGTGGCTGCGATATGCGTGTACCCTTGCTTTGCCCAAGTGGTAAGAAGTGTGCTCGAGGTGAGCAGTGTCAAGATAGCCTGTGTGTCGGGCGGTTTCCCGTCGTCGCAGACATTCCCCGAGGTCAAGGTGGCTGAAACGGCTTTGGCCGTGGAGGGCGGTGCCGACGAGATTGACATCGTGCTTAATCTCGGCAATTTCTTTGACAATGATTATCAGGAAGTGTGTGACGAGATAGAAGAAATACGCCATTCGTGCCGCAACGCCAAGCTGAAGGTGATACTTGAGACCGGCGCGTTGAAAACACCTGAGAATATCAAGGCCGCTTCGGTACTCTCGCTCTACAGCGGTGCCGATTTCCTGAAGACTTCGACCGGAAAGGATTATCCCGGAGCTTCGCTTGAGGCGGCTTATGTTATGGCCCATTGCATCAAGGAATATTACGAGCGCACATCTACCATGGTTGGCTTCAAGGCTTCGGGAGGCATCCGTACTACCGACGATGCGCTGAAATATTATACCATTATCAAAGAGGTGCTTGGGGAGAAATGGCTCGATACCGACTATTTCCGCCTCGGAGCAAGCTCGCTGGCCAATGCGCTCCTGTCAGACATTGTGGGACAGGAGACGAAATTCTTCATATAGGAATCTGTGTAAGTCTAATCGCAATATAGAATACTATCATACCTCACATCGACAATGACGTTACCACCCCCAATCCCTGAGACATATCAGACAGATAATGTAGTTATCAACGCCGAAGCAGAGAAGGCGGCAACGGAGGTTGCTCCTCCGCCTGTGCCGCAGTGTCCTCCGCCGACACATCGGGAAACTCCCGACTATATGCCCCCGATGCCTAAGACCTACATGGTGTGGAATCTGGTGTTGTGTCTGCTGTGCATCGTGACTGGCATCATAGGGTTGGTGTTTTCGTCAAAGGTGACGCAGCGTTACAATGCCGGAGACTATGACGGGGCTGTCAATGCTTCCAAGGATGCCCGCCTGATGATGTTGGCATCCGTGGTGATGGGGCTTGTCAATGTGCCGTTCCTGATATTGTATATTGCGTTGACGTGAAAATGAAAAAACATCCTGTCAGGGTCATTGCCGCCGTCGTCGTGGCAGTGACCCTGATTGTCATTTACGGTCTGGTCAATCCCGAAAGCCGGTTTTTCCCGAAGTGCATGTTCTTGGTGGTTACGGGTTGGAAATGTCCGGGATGCGGTTCGCAGCGGGCCATACATGCGTTGCTCAACGGAGACGTCGGTGCGGCATGGGGATATAACGCTCTGCTGGTCTCCTTTATCCCATTGGTGGCGGTTATGGTGATTGCATCGTTGGTGAGACTCCGCCGTCCTGGGTTTTACAACTTTGTCAATTCACGATGGATTATCTGGTCGGTTTTCGTCGTAGTGGTAGGGTGGGGGATAGTGCGCAATGTTTATGGCCTCTGAGTTTCTGTGCTGATTTTCATCTTAGCTCTTGGAAAGACTTCTGAGAGTGAGAAATTCACGTATTGGAGGTGGGAAGATTGCGAAAATTTGATTCTCAGAGGGGTTCTGATAGCGATAAATGGTTGTAAAACAAACTGATAAGTCTGATTTTCCGCTCTAAATAATGCGCTGGAATAGCGCAATGACGCACAAAATACCTAACTTTGCAGTTAAATACTTGCGACCCCATGTTGATAATGGGACGTAATCAAAAAATTTGAGAATTATGGCAAAATTTTCGTGGGATGCGGAAGGCGTATCCCTCCCGTCGTTTGATTTGGTGACGATTCAAGATTGGATAGTCAGAGTGGCCGACAGTCATAATAAAGTTGTGGGTCGTCTCGGCTATCTGTTTTATGACGATGAGGCTATGCTTGCTGCCAACCGTCAGTATCTCGGCCATGACTATTATACGGACATCATAACTTTTGACTATAGTAATGGCGAACGGATTTCCGGGGATATTATGATATCTCTTGATACGGTCAGGAGCAATGCCGAGGCTCTTGGAGAGTCCTATCATCGTGAACTTCTCAGAGTTATCATCCATGGTGTGTTGCATCTGTGCGGTATCGATGATAAAGGCCCAGGCGAGAGAGAGATTATGGAGGCTAATGAGGATGCCGCTCTTGCGTTGGTAGAAGTTGGCGAATGTTTCACGTGAAACAATCCGCCCCGATTGTCAGTCAAGGGCTTAAATGGACTCTATAGAGATTATAAGCATCTACATACACGCTATAAGCACTATAAATACAGTATATGAAGAAGCAATTCGATGTGATAGTAATCGGTGCCGGACATGCCGGCTGTGAGGCTGCTCATGCGTCAGCCCGGATAGGAGCCGACACGCTGCTTGTTACTATCGACATGAACAAAATAGCCCAAATGAGTTGCAATCCGGCCGTGGGCGGTATTGCCAAAGGCCAGATTGTGCGAGAAATCGACGCACTCGGAGGTATGATGGGTATTGTCACTGACGAGACTGCGTTGCAGTTCAGGATACTTAACCGCTCTAAGGGGCCGGCGATGTGGAGCCCGAGAGCCCAGAGTGACCGTATGCGTTTCAGTGCCCGCTGGCGTAACGTGCTTGAGAATACCGACAGGCTTACGATGTGGCAAGATAGCGTAAACGAGCTTTTGACAGACACGGACGGTGATGGGCAGAAGAGGGTGTGCGGTGTACGCACGGCTCTTGGAGCTGAGTTCACCGCCAAGGCTGTGGTGCTTACGGCGGGGACATTTCTTAACGGGCTGATGCACGTGGGACGTACACAGTGGCCGGGGGGGCGTATAAGTGAGCCTGCATCGACCGGGCTGACAGAGCAGCTCCGTGACATGGGTTTTCGCACCGACCGCATGAAGACCGGCACCCCTGTACGCATCGACGGCCGTTCGGTCGACTGGAGTTTGACCGAGGAGCAGGAGGGGGAGGATGACTTCCACAAATTCAGCTATATGCCGGATGTGCGCAGGGAGCTGCCCCAACGCCCTTGCTACGCTCTCAAAACGAATGTCGAGACGCACGATGTACTCAGGCGAGGATTGCCGGAGTCGCCCCTTTACAATGGCCAGATAAAGAGCATAGGCCCTCGTTACTGTCCGAGCATAGAGACCAAGATTGTCACCTTTGCCGACAAGACCGAGCATCATCTGTTTTTAGAGCCGGAAGGGTTGGAGAGCCATGAATTTTATCTTAACGGCTTCTCATCCTCCCTGCCGATGGATATACAGATTGAGGCGTTGGAAACCATTCCGGCATTGCGTCATGTGCAGATTTTCCGTCCCGGCTATGCAATAGAATATGATTTCTTCGATCCTACGCAGCTTCGCCATACTTTAGAGACACGGCTTGTCCGCAATCTGTTTTTTGCCGGGCAGGTCAACGGCACAACCGGCTACGAGGAAGCCGCCGGGCAGGGATTGGTAGCCGGAGTCAACGCGGCTCTTAATGTGCTTGGTCGAGATGATGAGCCGTTTGTGCTTGGCCGCGACGAGGCGTATATCGGTGTGCTTATCGATGACCTTGTTACCAAAGGTGTCGATGAGCCTTACCGCATGTTTACCTCTCGGGCAGAGTTCCGCATCATGCTGCGTCAAGATGATGCCGACATGCGTCTTACTCCGCGAGGCCACGCGGTAGGGCTGGCTTCTGATGAGCGGTTGGCGCTGATGGAGAGCAAACGGACGCAGAGAGACGCCCTTATCGATTTTGCCCGCAGTTTCTCCGTCAAGGCATCGCTGATTAACGAGTGGCTTGTGGCACGTGGCACATCCCCGTTGTCGCAGGGCTGCAAACTTTCCGACCTGATACTCCGCCCACAGCTCTCTATCGCCATGTTGACTGAAGCGATAACACCGCTGCGCAGGTTTATACGTGAAAACATTGAGGAGACTCGCCGTGACGAAATCATCGAGGCTGCCGAAGTGCAGCTTAAATATGCCGGCTACATAGAGCGCGAGCGTATGATGGCCGACAGGGCCCGGAGGTTGGAGGATATAGTCATCCGTGGTAAGATCGATTATCAGTCGGTCAACGCCATCTCTACCGAGGCACGTCAGAAACTTGTGCGTATAGATCCTCTGACCATAGGGCAGGCAAGCCGCATTCCCGGCATATCTCCAGCCGATATCAACATATTGTTGCTGCTCGTGGGCAAATAAGTGGTGAATGTTTGTCGACCTGACCGTATTGCTGGCGGAGAATATATAAAGGCAGTGCGATTGTTTCACGTGAAACAATCGCACTGCCTTTATTCAAAGGGAGTTGCGTGTTTTACGCGCGGTGCTGTTGCTGAGTTGGAGTGTCCATTGGCGGTGTGTAAAAATGTAGCATGATAATTCGCTGAAAATCCAAAATAATATCGTAATTTTACACCGAGTAAATATGTCCGACTGCTATATGGCGGACTCTCCAAATCAGTACAACCTATTCTATCTTGACACATGGAATACATAAAAAAACGGATACGCGATGTCTATGACTTCCCTCAAAAGGGAGTCGTGTTCAGAGACCTTACCACAGTATTCAAAGATCCCCGCGCCCTCCACATAATCGGCTGGGATTTGTCGCAGCTCTATCGTGACAAGGGTGTGACCAAAGTCGTGGGCATAGAGTCCCGCGGATTCATCGGCGGCTCGATACTTGCATTTGAGTTAGGAGCCGGATTCGTACCTGTGCGCAAGCCCGGTAAGCTCCCTGCCGATACTCTGTCGGCCACCTATGACAAGGAGTATGGCAAAGATACTATAGAAATCCACCGTGATGCCATCACTCCTGACGATGTCGTAGTGCTTCACGACGATGTTCTGGCTACTGGCGGCACCATGGCTGCTGCGTACAACTTGGTGAAGCAGATGAATCCTAAAAAAATATATGTAAATGTCATCATAGAACTCAGCGACCTCAACGGACGTGCCATTCTTCCTGCCGATGCCGAGGTCACATCGCTAATCACTTATTGACGTATAATGACGACATTTGACAGTTTTATGCGGTTAGTCGCTTCGCGCTATTCGTGCCGGAGTTTCAGCAAAGAGCCTGTAAGCCTCGAAGTCATGCAGCGCATGATGGAGGCTGCCCGCCTTGCGCCGTCGGCATGTAACCGTCAGCCTTGGCGTTTCGCGGTGATGAGCGGCGGCAAGGTACTTGATGACATCCGTGGATGCTATCGCAAAGAGGGCTTCAAGGATGCGCCGGTCTGCATTGCTTGTATAGGGCTTCACGGCCAGGCTTGGCATCGTCCGACGGATGATAAAGACCATACCGACGTGGATGTCTCCATCGCAGCGGAGCATCTGTGCTTAGCGGCGCAAGCCCTCGGGCTTGCCACGTGTTGGGTGTGCAGCTTTGATGTGGAGCAGGCTTCGGAAATCCTTGGCCTGGTGGATGGCGAAGAACTTGTGGCTCTCCTCCCTGTAGGTTATGCGGCTGAGGGGTTGGCTGTGCCCGATAAAGCCAGAAAACCGTTAGACGACATCGTTACATGGGTTTCGTGAAGTCGGTAGCTGCGGTTTTGATTTCGGTGTCGGCGATATCGCTGGCCATGCAGTCGTGTACTACCTCCATGTGTACTGACAACCGGAATTCCATACCTGAAGCCGGCTTTTATGATTATGCCACAGGTGAGGCCGCCAATGTCGTTGGTGTATCGATAGGTGGTATCGATGCTCCTGATGACTCGCTTTTGTATGACAACGAGACTGTGCAGCTTGTCTACCTCCCGCTACGGGCGGATGCGGAGGTTACATCGTTCAGATTTCATTTTTCGAGCGATGACGTGACCGACCCAGAGACCGGCGAGGTCACGCCTGACCATACGCATGACGATATAGTGACGTTCTATTATTCAAGCACTCCATATTTTGAAGGAGAGGCATGCGGAGCCATATTGCATTACCGCATAGACCGGGTGGATTTCACGCCCAACGGACATATCGCCGACATAGAGCTTTTGGATCCTAACGTCACCAATGAGCATAAGGAATACCTGAAGATATATTTCCACGTCGCAAGCTCTGACGATGGCGACGATAGCGGCGGTGACGACAGTGGTTCTGACGATAGCGGTGATGGTGGCGATTCGGGCAACCCTGATGATTCGGGCGAGGGCGACGAGGAGCAGCAGGAAGATGCTGCGGTTGGCCCGTCCATGGGTGTTGACCCAACTTCGGTGGTGCCGGTTGTGGGCATCAAGGAAGGAGGGCGGCGATGAGAGGGCTGTTGTCTGTGGCTGCTATCGTCATGGTGGTGGCAATAGCCACATCGGTGATGAACGCGCAGCGGCGTATCACTCCTGTAGGTGCGCCCGAGCAGATCGATCCGTCGAAGATTCCGCACCTTTATGACTCGCTCGGCAATGTTGTGACGGTTGACACTGCCGCAGTGCCGACCGATACCGTCACCGTCGATTCTGTGCCCAAGGAGTCCAAGATGATATATCCTCTGATTTATGAGGTTACGGCCGGCGTGGATATCTGGAATCCGTTTATGCGCATCATAGGGCAGGACTACGGATTGGCAAGCGTGTGGGGTGAGCTTAACATGCACAACCGTTATTTCCCGTATTTTGAGTTTGGCATGGACAATGCTTCTGCCTCTCCCGAAGAATCCAATTTTACATTCAAGTCCCCGGCATCTCCGTTTTTCAAAATCGGAGCGTCCTACAATGTGTTCTATAACTCCAATCCGGGCTACCAGCTCAAATTCGGTCTGCGTTACGGCATTACCCGGTTCAATTACAGGTACGAGGGCATCACCATAGATGAGGGATACTGGAACCAACCTGCATACACATCTATATCAGACCAGACATCTACAGCAGGATATCTTGAAGTCGTGGCAGCCGTGAAGGTAAAGATTTATCGTAATTTCTCTATGGGTTGGACTTTGAAGCTGCATACGATACTGCATGAAACCCCCAACCAGTATGGCGAGCCGATGATTATCCCCGGTTATGGTAATCGGAAAAATCTGTTTACCGGGGGCTTTTCACTGATGTACACATTCGGCATCAACGAGCCTAAGACCAAAGAGTTCCAGCCGGAAGCTCTGCCAGCTTCCATGTCTGCGCCTACGCCAACTCCTGAACAAACGTACCAGCCAGAGCGTTGATATAGTAGCTGTGTATCTTCAGCCCAGCAAAGATATGCAAATCAGGTGTCGGCTCCGTTGATATGGTGGTGTCAAATGCAGATTCAATGGCTAAATGCAATTGTTAAAAGGCTGCATAATTTCCATAAATGAAAATTAATGCTTAATTTTGCACCGTGAATGGCTGAGAAATTATGTTTTACAGCATATTTCCGGCCGTCACAGGAGTTAATCTACATATCAAACCAAGTCTGCATCAACTGATAAATGCAGATTGCCACACAATCACTAACACTATTTTTATCAAAAAAAATTCCAAAGGTACACAGTTCTTGTAATTACGAACACACAAAAAACAACAAGGTTATGACTACAGCAACATCACGAAAAATCAAGAAAATCGGACTTTGCAGCGATCATGCCGGATTTGAATTGAAAACTATCATCGAAGGATATCTCATATCACAGGGTGTAAGTTACATGGATTTCGGCACTGACAACGATCAGAGCTGCGACTATCCGGACTATGCCCACCCCCTTGCAGCAGCTATCGAAGGCGGTATCTGCTATCCGGGCATAGCGATATGCGGCACCGGCAACGGTATCGCAATGACGCTCAACAAGCATCAGGGCATACGTGCAGCTCTCTGCTGGACTCCCGAACTGGCGGCTCTCGCCCGTCAGCACAATGATGCTAACGTATTGGTGCTTCCCGGCCGTTTTATCGACCCGGCCACGGCTATCGCAGTCGTCGATACATTCCTGTCGACATCGTTTGACGGTGGCCGCCATGAGGCACGCATCGCTAAAATCCCCGTCAAGTCGCAGGCTGCTTCCTGCTGACAGGCGGTAGACAGGTCGCGGTTTCCAACGCCAACACAGCACTGACGCGCATTTTGTCCGTCAGTGCTTTTTTTTGTGGTTTATTTCAACCAACAGGCGTGTTAAAGCATTGTCTGTTTATGGGTAAGTTGCTGCGGATTTTGTAACTTAGGCTTGTCTGAAACACCTATTATCCGAAAACCTATTAATTATGCCATTGAAAATATACTGTGTCAATCTCGGCCGCGAAATAGAGGCCGAAGGGGGCGAGACCCTCGGCGGTCTGCTGCAGAGAATCAAGGGTGAGATTCCATTCTCGCCCATATGCGCCCGTGTTAACAACAAGACTGAAAGCCTCCATTATCCTCTCTACGGCCCCAAAAGGGTTGAGTATATAGACGGTGCCACCCAGAGCGGCCAGCGCGTCTACGTGCGCTCTATGTGCATGATGCTCTACAGAGCGGTGAGTGCCGTGGCTCCAGGTGCGCGTCTGCGTATCATGCACAGCATCGCCAAGGGATATTACTGCAGGCTTGAAGGCGTTGAGGTGACACAGGGACTGATGGATTCTGTCAAGTCGCACATGCGCCGCCTCAGTGAGCGCGACCTGCCTTTTGAGCGTCACGAACGCCCTACCGAAGATGTTATAGAGATATTCCGTGCGCAGGGTCTTGATGACAAGGTGCGTCTGCTTGAAACCCTCCACGAGCTTTACACTGTCTACTACACATTGGATGGCATCGCCGACAGCTACAACAGCGCGTTGGCTCCGTCGACGGGGTGCATAAAGGTGTTTGGACTCGAGATTTACAAGGAAGGATTCCTGCTGCTCGGCCCGGATGCGGTCAATCCCGATGTGCCTCAGCAGCCTGTCACGCAGGAGAAGATGTATGAGGCTTTCACAAATTATCTTGACTTCAACCGCATCATCGGGGTCAGGAATGCCGGCGAACTCAACAGTGCGGTCGAGGGCGGGCATGGGTCTATGCTTATCAATGTCGCCGAGGCTCTCCACGAAAAGAAGATCGCCGTGATCAGCGATGAAATCAAGCACCTTTATGACCGTGGGGGCGCGAGGATTGTGCTTATTGCCGGGCCGTCGTCGTCGGGCAAGACCACGTTCACCAAGCGTCTCGCGATACAGCTGATGACCAATCTGCTTGAGCCTACCATGATATCGCTTGACGATTATTTCGTGGACCGCGACATGACTCCGCGTGACGAGTCGGGCGATTACGACTACGAATCGCTGTACGCGCTCGACTTGCAGAAATTCAACGAGGACTTGAACCGCCTCATCATCGGCGAAGAGATAGAGATGCCCACATACAACTTCGAATCGGGGCGGCGCGAGTACAAAGGACGGAAGATAAAACTTACAGGGAAGTCCGTGTTGCTGATTGAGGGAATCCACGGGCTTAACCCTGAGCTTACCGCCTCTGTCGCCGCGAAGATGAAATACCGAGTATATGTGTCGGCGTTGACCACTATTGCTATAGACGACCACAACTGGGTCCCCACTACCGACAACCGTCTGCTGCGGCGTATAATCCGCGATAACAAGTACCGTGGAGCTTCTCCGATTGATACTATCAGGCGGTGGCCGAGCGTTCGCCGGGGTGAGGAGAAGTGGATATTCCCGTATCAGGAAAATGCTGATGCCACGTTTAACTCGTCGTTGATATTCGAGCTGTCGGTCATGCGCGAACAGGCCGAGCGAGTGCTTAAGACCGTGCCGCAGGATGTGACCGAGTACGCCGAGGCATACCGTCTGCGCCGCTTCTTGCACTTCTTTGCGCCCATAGCCCCGTATTTCACGCCGCCGACCTCCCTGCTCAGGGAGTTTATGGGCGGTTCAAGTTTCCACTATTGATGTTTGTTTCGAGGGTGTTGCGGGTCAGCGGACAAGAGCGGCTGGCAACAAGGGGATTGTCCGACGTTGGCCATGGCTTGCGCCGCCAGCCCTTGCAGGGCTGATTATGTGGGGTGCGCCATTGCAACGGGGCTTGCGCCCCGCCCTACTATTCCCTCGCCCCTCCGGGGCTCCGCAATCTCGTCGAATCCCATCGCAAGCTTTCGGGGGTCCGCTACCATGCCCCACCACACTTCTGGCAATCGGCTGCACTGGGGTGCAGCCGCATGATATACGAGGGTCTATCCACAAAGTTCCCGACATGCAGCATATCCAATCCGCCAAAGCTCCGCAGGAGCGTAAAAACAGTAGGGTGGGGCGTAAGCCCCGTTGAAGGAGGGTGTCCAATCAATATGGCCCTGACAGGGCCGGTGGCGCAAGCCGTGGGGGCAATGGGCATCGCGTCAGCGATGCGGAGATAATAGCTGGGAAGCGTAAGCCCCCGGTAACCGTAACCTACAAACTGTTCGACCGATAAATCGGTCGGTTTGTTTTGATGGAATCCTTTTGCGTGGGTTGCACCCACGCCTACTATCTTCGTCCCCTAACAGGGACGTTGTTCGTTGGGGTAGCCAGTAGGGACGCACGAGCCGTGCGTCCTTGTACCTGAAAGTCGTGAAATTCGTCTCGGAGCGGTTTGCAGTCGAGGACGCACAGACCGTGCGTCCCTACAGTTGCTGTGGCTGAGGGTGTTCCGAAGTTCTGCAACACCCTCCGCTACTGTTTCTCCGCCCTGTCAGGGATACGGGGGGATGTTCCATATTCAGAAGCATGGGTATGTATCAGAGCGCGTCGACAGCCCGGCGGAATGCAATCATGCGTATCGCGGCTTCGGCGGCTTCGGCTCCTTTGTCGCCCACTTTTCCTCCGGCTATGCGTTCAAGTGCCTGCTGCTCTGTGTCGACGGTAAGTACGCCGAATATCACAGGTATGTCGCAGTCGGCATTAAGGGAGGTGATGCCCTGCGTTACGCTCTGGCAGACATAGTCGAAGTGGGGAGTGTCGCCACGCACTACACATCCGATGGTGATGACTGCGTCAAACAGGCTCGATTCTATCAGCTGAGAGGCGGCAAACGTCAGTTCGATGGCTCCGGGGACATCGAGCATGACCACGTCGTCGGGTCGGAATCCGTTGGCGATGAGCGTATCGTGTGCGCTGCTGGAGAGCGGGCCGGTGATGTGGCCGTTCCACTGGGCGCGCACTATGGCTACGCGGGCATCCTTGATGCTCGGAAGGGCTGTGGTGGGTGTTGCGGTTGACATATATGTTGGTCGGTGAATGTTGGTTATTCTATGCGTTTTTATTCGATGTTGTATTCGCGCAGCTTGCGGTAGAGGGTGCGTTCGGAGATGTTGAGGGCGGCGGCGGTGTCGCGTCGGCTGCCGTTGTTCATTTCGAGTACCCGCCGTATGGTGTCTTTTTCGGAGTCCTGGAGGGATACTGGGAGTCGTGACAGGTTGTCGGCAGGGTCTGTTGCCGCTGCTACGGGTTCCTCTTCGTAGGAGTCGAAGGCGGCGGCAGGGCGAGTCGGGGCGACGCTGTGCGCGGCTTGCTGCGGCGATTTTCCGAGCCGGTCTATTTCATTGCGCAGGCGTTCGATTTCCTGTCTCAGTCCGAATACCATGTTGAAGAGAAGTTCGCGTTCTGACGAATAATCGTGGCGTTCGCGTTCGACGTGTACGGGCGAATACATTGTAGCGTTGCGCGGTATGTATTGCTCGATGTCGGCTGCGGTGATTTCGCGACCGGCGTCGAACAGCGACAGCTGGTCGATGACGTTTTTGAGCTGGCGCACATTGCCTGGCCATCTGTATTGCGTAAGCAGGTGGCGGGCATCCTCGTCGAAAGTGACAGGAGAGGTCATATATTTCTCCGCGAAGTCGGCGGCGAATTTGCGGGCCAGCATCACTATGTCGTTGCCCCTGTCGCGTAGCGGCGGCACTTGTATCAGCACTGTCGACAGGCGGTAATACAGATCTTCGCGGAAACGCCCGTCATGTATCGCCGCGATGAGGTCGACGTTGGTCGCTGCGACTATACGCAGGTTGGTGCGCTGTACCTCGCTTGATCCGACTTTGAGAAATTCGCCGGTCTCGAGCACACGTAGCAGCCGGGCCTGGGTGGTCAGCGGCAGTTCTGCCACTTCGTCAAGGAATATGGTGCCTCCGTCGGCTTCCTCGAAGTAGCCTTTGCGGGAGCTGACAGCCCCGGTAAACGAGCCTTTTTCGTGACCGAACAGTTCGGAGTCGATAGTGCCCTGGGGTATCGCCCCGCAGTTGACGGCTATGTATTTGCTGTGTTTGCGTGATGAAAAAGCGTGTATTATCTTCGGGAAAAATTCCTTGCCGCTGCCGCTTTCGCCGGTCACAAGTACCGAGAGGTCTATCGGGGCGACCTGTATGGCGCGGCTTACTGCGGCTATCAGAGCCGGGGCGTTGCCGACTATGCCGAACCGGGCTTTGGCTGCATTTATTTCGGCTGAAGAGGTTGTGGTGGGTTCGTTTGCCATATTTACTGACTTATTTGAAACAAATTTACTAAAATTATCTGTTTCGGCACTGCGGTTGTCGCAAACATTTGTTATTTTTGCATAATCTGTCTATCTGTTCTGTGGCAATAGGTTAGTTGCAGCTGCAGATATGTATTCTGATTCAGTTAATAACCCTCATTCCCGTATTTTTTTTTGCATGAAAAACCGTTTTTCCGCAATATTTTCGCTTTCAGTGTTGATGCTTCTGCTGTCGGACGTATGTGTCTGGGGCGCGGTTCCGGCCAATTATTATCAGAGTATCGACGGCACTTCGGGGGCGACTATGAAAGCCCGCCTGAAAGAGCTTGTGAAAAACCATCGTTTGATTTCAAGTTACAGCGATCTGCCGTCCTATTTTGAGAAGACCGACACTATTACCAAGCAGCTGTCGTCGGGCGATTACGGCCTGTGCTGGTGGGACATGTACAGCGACAAGCCGGTGCTCGTTAGCATACGCTTCGGCGCCAACATGAACCGCGAACACTGTTTCCCGAAAAGCTGGTGGGGGGGCAGCGAGAGCGCCCCTGCCTATATCGACCTTTTCCACATGTATCCGGCAGAAGCTAACGCCAACCAGGCCAAGCTCAACTGGCCTCTGGGCGAGGTGGAGGCCGCGACATTTGACAACGGCAGTGTGAAGGTGGGGCGGGCCATCCCTGAGCACCGCACGTCGGCCGACAAGGTGTTTGAACCGTCCGACGAGTACAAAGGTGACTTTGCGCGTACCTACATGTACATGGTCACCTGCTACGGCGATTATAGCTGGAACTCAAATTACATGTGGATGCTTTCAAGCGAGAACTCGCAGTATCTGTCGCTGTCGAAATATGCTGTGGACATGCTGCTCGAGTGGAACAAGCTCGACCCTGTGAGCCAGAAGGAGCTTGACCGCAACGAGGTGGTATATGGCATACAGGGCAACCGCAACCCGTTTATCGACCATCCCGAATTTGCCGACTACATATGGGGAGAAAAGGCAGGTACGCCTTATGAGGACACTTCGGTGGAGATAAACAAGCAGCTGTTCTCTCCGGTCAAAGACCAGCCTGTCGAGTTTGACGACATCGCGCTCGGCGACACAGAGACCACCGTCCTCAAAGTGCGTGGTCAGGATCTCACCGGCAATATCAACCTGCGTATCTACATGGGCGACAAGGATGACTTCCGATTCCGCAAATACACATCGGCTTCGGCCTACACGCTCGTTGACTATGTGTCGCTGGCTCCGTCGCAGGTCAATGCTGACAACGGATATAACCTCGTCGTCGAGTTTACCCCTACTGAGCTGGGCGACCGCACGGCGCGTGTGCTCGTCAGTGGTGACGGCATCCAGGGTTCGTTTGGCATCTCGCTCAAAGGCTATGCCGGGGAAATGCCCACGCTTACCGCGCCTGTAGCTCTTGAAGCAACGGAGATTACCGCCGACACATACCAGGCCCAGTGGGAACCTGTGCATGGCGAAGAGGTGGACTACTATGTAATCACACGCACTCGCTACAAGGGTGCTCAGGTGGTGACAGAGGAGATTACCGCCGAAGCTCCGGGAGTCACGATTGAGGACTTTGCCGGCAGCGATTACGAGACATACACCGTCAAGAGCTGCCGCCTGAAGCAATACTCGCCCGAATCGAATGTAGTGACAGTAGCGCATAGCGGTGCTATCGACGGCATAATGGGTGATGATTACCGTGACGCTTACTTCGTCCCGGAGGAGGGAGGTGTCAGTGTGGTCTGCACCCGTGGCGAGATCACGGTCGGCATATATGACGTGTCGGGACGCTTGATAGTGACGCAGGGCGTACATAATGGTTCGTTCATACCTCTAAGCTCTGGCAGCTACATCGCGACATCTGACGTGGCAGAACCGGTAAAAATCATGGTTAAGTAACGTGCGGGATATGCGATTTTGGTAAAGTTAACAACTGTGGGCGTTGTATCTGCCCATAGTTGTTGCTAACTTTGTAATATCAAAAACAGAAAATGAACTGATTTAAACTTATTACAAATTAGCATTTCGCGGCTGGTTTCGAGGTGTTTTTGAGCTTTTTGAGGGAGCGATGGGGTTCCATCGTGACCGATAAAAGCGAAGAAAACGGCCGGAAACAGACCGAAAGGTTAACTCTTAGGTTTGCATCAGTTCTGAATTAAACATTTTGAAATAAGTTTAAATCAGTATCAATAATACGAATAAGGATATGGAAAAAAAGAAGACATCATCGAAGAAGTCGGGAGCGGCGGTTGACCCCAAATCGTCGGAGGCTGCCAAACTCCAGGCTCTGCAGCAGGTGATGGCAAAAATAGAGAAGGACTATGGCCGTGGCAGCATCATGCGCCTTGGCGACAACAAGGTGGAAAATGTTGATGTCATATCCACAGGCAGCATCGGACTCAATTACGCGCTCGGTGTGGGAGGTTTCCCCCGTGGACGTATCATCGAGATATACGGCCCGGAATCGTCGGGTAAGACCACGCTTGCCATTCATGCCATAGCTGAGGCTCAGAAGAAGGGCGGTACTTGCGCCCTGATTGATGCCGAGCATGCTTTTGACCGCTTCTATGCCGAGAAGTTGGGCGTGGATGTCGACAATCTTCTCATATCCCAGCCTGACCACGGCGAGCAGGCTCTTGAGATAGCCGAGCAGCTGATACGTTCGTCGGCTATCGATGTGCTTGTGATTGACTCTGTGGCCGCCCTTACGCCTAAAAGCGAAATAGAGGGCACTATGGGCGACCGCAACGTGGGTCTGCAGGCGCGTCTGATGTCGCAGGCTATGCGAAAGCTCACAGGCAGCATCTCGCGTACCAACACCTGCTGTATATTCATCAACCAGCTGCGCGATAAAATCGGAGGCAACATGTTCGGTCCGTCCGAGACCACCACTGGCGGCAACGCGCTGAAATTCTATGCCTCTGTGCGTGTGGAAATCCGCCCCAGCACCGGCATCAAAGATGGTGACGAAGTCCTCGGCAAGAAAACCAAGGTCAAGGTTACGAAAAACAAGGTGGCTCCGCCATTCCGCCGTGCCGAATTCGATATCATGTTCGGCGAAGGCATCAGCAAGGCCGGAGAAATCATAGATTTGGGTGTCGATTACGGCATCATCAAGAAGAGCGGTTCGTGGTTTAGCTACAACGGCTCAAAACTCGCCCAAGGACGCGATTCGGCCAAGAAGGTGATAAAAGACAACCCCGAACTGTCGGACGAGCTTGAGACGAAGATTATGGAAGCTTTGGCCGGTACGTCGGATGAGGAGAAGCAAGCCATCGAAGCCAAGAAGAAAGCCGAGGCCAAGGCTAAGAAAGAGTCGGACGATGAGGATGACGATTTTTCCGACATGGACTTCGACGAGGAGCTTCCTGACGACTTCGCAATCGAGGAGGATTAAAACAAAATACACATTTCAGGCGTTAATATAATGGCGCATTAAAAGATTATTAGAATATTATGGAAAAAATCGAACCCGGTAAGTTTGTCGAAATTGCCTACAAGCTCTATGAGGTGGCACCCGACGGCAAGCAGACCCTCGTGCATGAATCAGATAAGGATGACCCCGAGCGGGTGATTTTCGGTGTCACACGTGGAATGATACCGCAGCTTGAAAAGGCTATCGAAGGGCTTGAAAAAGGCGGCAAGTTTGACCTTGTGGCTAAAGCCAAAGATGCTTTCGGCGAGTATGACACAGAGCAGATTGTAGAGCTTGCAAAGGACATCTTCGTGGTCGACGGCAAGTTTGACAGCGAGATGGTCAAGGTCGGTGCCCTCGTGCCGATGATGACCGCCGACGGGTTCCGTATCGACGGCAAGGTACTTGAGGTAACGGACGGAGAGGTGAAGATGGACTTCAATCACCCTCTGGCTGGCAAGGACGTGCGTTTCGAGGGCGAGGTGCTTCTCGTGCGTGACGCTACCCCCGAAGAGCTTCAGCCTGCCCACGGTTGCGGTTGTGGCTGCGGACACGACGGCTGTAGCGACGACCACTGCGGCTGCGGTGACGACCATCACTGCGGCGAAGGCTGCGGATGCCACTGATAGGTAGCTGTTTAAATCCGCATATGTTTAATTTGAACAGTTACATAAGCGGATTTCACGGTTGATTTAAAGACTTTCTGACAACAGACAGAATATATTTACAGATTAGTTTAGCCAATAAGACAGGAGGCCGGCCGTCGTTCTGACAGCCGGCCTCCGATACGTCCATGCCTCACACCCAAGAAATGCATCGGCCGCCCGCCCTCCCTCCCCCCCCCGACACAAAAAGCACGGACATTCTGGGTGATCGGTAGTCACAGATGGCATGGGGCAGAACCTTGTAGGGACATCGCGTAGCGATGGCGACATAATGAGGGTGTTGCAAAACCTCCTCAAAAAAGTTAAGCAAAAGCCTCAACTTTCACAA
>ERZ779874.584-NODE-584-length-40961-cov-5.109739_pt1 | contig 40961 bp, 28 predicted proteins | sample MGYA00511031_ERZ779874 | MGnify/ENA primary metagenome ERZ779874 (study PRJEB29588, sample SAMEA2156850) | human gut metagenome | biome: human gut; feature: human-associated habitat; material: faeces | place: Denmark | collected 2008/2010 ...
TCGATTTTTACGCATGTTACTAAATAATTTGTGTCAACTTATTTAGTACACTACACGGCACCTGATGTGGATGCGTGCGAGTACGGTGAATGACATAAAGGGAGACGAATAGGGATCTTTTTTCGTCTTGAGGCCATTTTTTTCGTTTTGGATCTTTCCCCCATTATAATAGAGGTAAAATATTCGTTTCTTTGTATGAGGTAGAAAATAAAAGGGAGGAAAAGCATGGAGTGGTTATATCATCATACACAAATTAAATTAGGGGTATTTAGCGTGATCGGCGCTTTTTTGGTGACCTTCTCAAACCTGATTTGTATCCCATGGGAGATGACTTTTTATGATGAGTCGGAATACATGAATATCTATGGGGCGTACCTGTTCAGGTTGTTGTTCTTCATTGGTGTCATTTGGGTATTGTTGGAGTTCAACCTGCGAGGACTTAAATATTTCTCTTTCTGGAAACGGTTTTGGGGTAATTTCGCGATCGTGGCCGGTTCTTACCTGCTTTTTGCCTTGATTTGTAAGCTTTTTGATGTATCTAAAATTGATTGTACACGTTATTCTGTTTATGTACAGTTTTTGGTGGTTTTCGTGTTCAGTCTCTTTTTCGGGCATATCATGGCGCTCTATATGGAACGGCATCGTCGGGAGTTGGAGATTGAGCGCCTTCAGGCGGAAAACCAGCGCAGCCGTTGTGAGGCTTTGGCCAACCAGATCAATCCCCATTTCTTTTTCAATTCGTTAAATAGCCTCTCCGCCTTAATCCGTAAGAAGGATGAGGAGAAAACCCTGGCTTTCCTCAACAAGCTGTCGGACGTGTTCCGCTACACGCTGCAGAGCGACAAGAAGGAGCTGGTGACCCTTCGTGAGGAGATCGACTTTGTTCATGCCTTTGGTTATATGATGGAGGTCCGTTTTGCCAATAAGCTCTCTTTCGATATTGATATTAAGCCTGAGGCGTTGGAATGGCGCCTGCCGGTGTTATCGTTGTTGCCGTTGATCGATAATGTGGTCATCCATAACGCGATCGATAGCGACCATAAGATGGAGGTCAAGATTTGGGTCAATGATCAGGATGAGTTGGTTGTCGCAAACCCGATCTTCCCGAAATTTACGCCGCCGGTCACGAATGGTACCGGTTTGACCAACCTGAAAAATCGCTTTACGCTTCTGATGGGAAAAAATATCCGGGTAGAGAAAGACGAGACTAATTTTTGTGTTTATTTGTCCTTACAAAAATGATAGGCCATGAATGTATTGATTGTGGAAGACGAGACGACCGCCTATGAGAATATGGTGGATCTGTTAGCACAGGTAGACCCTAATATTCATGTGGTAGGAAATACGGAGAGCATCCGGCAAACGATCAAGTGGCTGGGTGAGCATGAGGCGCCCGACTTGATTTTTATGGATATCCATCTCTCGGATGGTTCCGCTTTCGTGATTTTTGATGAGATACGGATTGAGATCCCGATCATTTTCACAACCGCTTACGACCGTTATGCGATCGAGGCTTTCAAGGTGAACAGTATTGATTATCTCCTGAAACCGGTGAAAGAGGATGATATGCGTCGGGCCTTGACGAAATTCAGTAAATGGGGGCGACCGGATATCAGCCAATATTTATCACAGATCGCGCAAATGGTGTCGAAGCCGAATTATAGCGATAAGATCTTGATTCCTTATAAGGATAAGCTGTTGCCGGTAAGCCTTTCGGAGATCGCCTGTTTTTATACGGCAGATAAGAATACGTTTGTTTTCTTGAAAAATGGAATGAAGTATCCTTATGGAAAGACCTTGGACCAAATCTATTCGACCTTGAACCCACATGATTTCTTCCGGGCGAATAAACAATTTATTGTCTCCAGGAACAGTGTCTCGAACATTACGATCTGGTTTGATAGCCGATTATTAGTATCTTTGGAAGTGGATACGCCTGAACGTATTTATGTGAGTAAGAACAGGGCCTCTGAGTTTAAGGCTTGGATGGTATCGTAGGAGTAAATGAGAGAATGATTTCTATTTAATATTTTTGATATGCTACGTAAAATTAGATTGACGCTCGCGACGCTTTTCTTCGCGTTGATCACGTTATTGTTCCTCGATTTTACGGGGACAATCCATGTGTGGCTCGGTTGGCTGGCCAAGATCCAGTTCCTTCCCGCCCTGTTGGCGTTGAACGTGGGGATAGTTGTCGCCCTGTTGTTGTTGACATTCGTCTTCGGGCGAGTGTATTGTTCCGTGATTTGCCCTTTGGGTGTTTTCCAGGATGTGGTCTCGTGGATCAGCGGACGGCGTAAGAAGAAGAACATGCGTTTTTCCTATTCGCCGGCGATCGCCTGGTTGCGTTATGGCGTTCTGGTCCTGTTTGTGGTGATGCTGGTGGCCGGAATTCATTCGGTTGTCGCTTTGCTGGCGCCTTATAGCGCTTATGGCCGTATCGCCAACAATTTGTTCGCCCCGATTTATTTGTGGGGAAATAACCTGTTGGCCTATTTTGCCGAGCGGGCGGACAGTTATGCTTTCTATACCGTAGATGTTTGGGTGAAAAGCTTTTCGACATTTGCTGTTGCCGTGTTGACTTTCGTGATCGTGGCTGTTTTGGCTTGGCGGAATGGACGGACTTATTGCAATACGATTTGTCCTGTCGGTACCGTCTTGGGATTTGTGGCCCGTTTCTCATTGTTCCGTCCGGTGATCGATGCCGAGAAATGCAAGAACTGTAATCTTTGCGCCCGTAAATGTAAGGCCTCATGTATTAATATCAAGGAACATACGATCGATTACAGCCGTTGTGTCGCTTGTATGGATTGTCTGGATAATTGCAAGCACGACGCTCTCCATTATCAGTATGCTTATGGAAAGAAAGAGGCTAAACCATCGGCAGACGCTTCTCGCCGTGGCTTCTTTACGGCGGTTGGAGTTGTAGCTGCTACAGCTGCCCTGAACGCTCAGGAGAAGCGAAAGCAGCAGCAGCCGAACCTCCCTCAGTATCAGAAAAACCAGACTAAACGGGCCGATACCCGCGCTGAGTTGCCGACAGACAAGAGTAAGGTGGAGCAGAAAGTGGATGGTGGCTTGGCCGATATCGAGCCGAAGCTCGCCCCTGAGCGTCTCACGCCGCTGACGCCTCCGGGCTCACTCGGTATTGGTAATTTCGCCCAGCATTGTACCGCTTGTCAGCTTTGTGTCTCCGTTTGCCCGAACGGCGTGCTCCGTCCTTCCACTAAGCTGGAGAACTTCATGCAGCCGGAGATGTCGTACGAGCGTGGTTATTGCCGTCCCGAATGCGTGAAATGTTCCGAGGTTTGTCCGACTGGCGCTATTAAGTTGATTACTCGGGCCGACAAGTCAGCTATCCAGATTGGGCATGCCGTTACGATCCATAAGAATTGTATTCCGTTGACTGATGGCGTGGAATGCGGTAACTGCGAACGCCATTGTCCGACGAAGGCGATCAAGATGATCCCTATCGACAAGAATGATCCTAAGTCGCTTAAGAAGCCGATTGTCAATGAGGAAAAATGTATCGGTTGTGGTGCTTGCGAGAATTTGTGCCCTGCCCGTCCGTACAGCGCGATCTATGTGGAGGGACATGAGCGCCATCGTGAAATTTAATGCATAAAACTTCGAAAGATATGGAAACACAAGATATGAATGCGATCAATCGTCGCGATTTCTTGAAGATCGTTGGTATCAGTACAGCCTCGGCTGCGCCTTTATTATCCGGCTGTTCTTCTCAAGGAACAGGGAGCGAGGCTACTGGCGCGTTGGGTGAGGTACCGACCGATAAAATGACTTATCGTACCAGCCCGAAGGGCGACAAGGTCTCCCTGTTGGGATATGGTTGTATGCGTTGGCCGTTGCTTCCCGCGCCTGAGAAGGGTGGAAACCTTATCGATCAGGATGCGGTCAACCGTTTGGTGGATTACGCTATTGAACATGGTGTCAATTATTTCGATACGTCGCCTGTTTATGTGCAGGGCTGGTCTGAGAAGTCGACCGGTATCGCCTTGAAACGACATCCGCGCGAGAAACTTTTCATCGCCACGAAGCTCTCCAATTTCCAGAACTGGACCCGTGAGAACTCGATCGCGATGTATGAGAAATCATTCAAGGATCTGCAAACCGATTATTTCGACTATTACCTGTTGCACTCGATTGGTAATGGAGGCATCGAGACTTTCCGTGCCCGTTACATTGAGAACGGTATGCTTGACTACCTGATGAAGGAGCGTGAGGCAGGCCGTATCCGTAACCTGGGTTTCTCTTTCCACGGGACGATTGATGTTTTCGATGAGGTATTGGCTATGCATGAATACGCGCATTGGGATTTCGTGCAAATACAGTTGAATTATGTCGATTGGCGTCATGCCACTGGACGTAATGTCAATGCCGAGTATCTTTATAGTGAGTTGGAGAAACGAGGTATTCCCGCCATCATCATGGAACCCCTGTTGGGCGGGCGCCTGTCAAACGTGCCGGAGCACGTCATGCTCCGCCTGAAGGAGCGGATGCCGCAAAGCAGCGTCGCCTCGTGGGCCTTCCGTTTCGCCGGCTCGCCCGCGAAGGTGCTGACCGTCTTGAGCGGCATGACCTATATGGAGCACTTGCAGGATAACATCCGGACCTATTCGCCCCTCGTGCCGCTGAGCGACGACGAGCTGGCGTTTCTCGAGGAGACGGCCCAGTTGATGATGACCTACCCGACCATCCCGTGCAACGATTGCCAGTATTGCATGCCCTGCCCGTATGGCATCGACATTCCCGCGATCCTGTTGCACTACAATAAGTGCGTGAACGAGGGCAACGTCCCCAAGAGCTCGGGCGACGAGAACTACCGCGAGGCCCGGCGTGCCTACCTGGTCGGTTATGACCGGAGCGTGCCCAAGTTGCGTCAGGCCAGCCATTGTATTGGGTGCGAGCAGTGCAATTCTCATTGTCCGCAAAGCATCGACATACCGAAGGAACTGCATCGTATCGATGAGTTTGTTGAGCAGTTGAAGCAGGAGACATTGGGTTAAGTATACGTTTGTTTATAGATATATCAGAGCGGGAATTTCGTCATTAAGGATGAATTCTCGCTCTTTTATTATATGGATGTTCGTTTTCAAGATCTCTTTTTTCGCTTTATTCCTATTTTATGGAATGTAATTAAGAAAATAGGTAATTTTGGATAGGTGAGAGAAGATATATGTGCTTACGTAATTGATAAAAGATGGAAAACACACAATATACAATATGTGCCTGCTCGTCGCGGACATTTATTCCCAAATCTCGGATCGTGGAATTGGTGGCTCGGATGCGTTGCCAGGGATTGGTCGTGAGACTGGTCGCGGATCTTTGCCGGCTGGTAGAGCGTGACGATGAGTCGTTGTCGGCGATTGCCGCGTCGACTGTTATCGCATGCTATCCCAGAGCCATTGAGGCTTTGTTTGCCTCGAGAGGTTTGACGCCTGTCCGGGTAATGGACATGCGCTCGTTCGAGTGGAACGTGATCTTGAGAGATTTAGGGCTCGAGGCTATTCCCGATGAGGCTCTTTATCTGGCGGAGAAGGCTCGTGCGGAGGCGGAGTTTCCCGCCCAGCCGATCGAGGTAGGGCACGACGCGTGGTTTCCGGTGATCGACCGGAGTCGTTGTATCGATTGTGGCAAATGTCATGATTTCTGTCTCTTCGGCGTCTATGCCCATGAGGGAAAACAAACCCGGGTGATCGCGCCCGATCATTGCAAGAATAACTGTCCGGCCTGTGCCCGGATTTGTCCGGAACGGGCTATTATTTTTCCGAAATATGGTAAGTCGCCTATCAATGGAGGTTTAGAGGACGAGGAAAACCTGGAAGGACTCGACGCCAAATCGCTTTATGCGGAGGCCTTGCGTACCCGCTTGCGTCAGCGGCGAGCCAGCGTCGCTCTATTGAAAGGTGATCAAAAGAAGGAGGAGAACGCGTGATGGGAGGAACGGATTACATCGCTTTCTTGCGAACGGTATTACGGGTTCCGTTGGAATGTTCGCCTCGCCTGGTCTGGAAGTTTATCTATAATTTCGGTTGGCGGAATGTCAAGAATATGGCCGCTTTCGAGCGCCGTCAGGCGACAGGCCAACCTTTCTTTCCGGCCTTCGTGATGATCTCGGTGACGGAACGTTGTAACCTGGCCTGTTCCGGCTGTTGGGTTTCTGCGGGTGGCCAACGGTCGCTCTCGCTGGCCCAATTGGATGGAATTATCACTGAATCGAAAAAGCGAGGTTCTTATTTCTTCGGGATTTTGGGTGGCGAGCCTTTACTGTATAAGGGACTGCTCGACCTGTTAGGGAAACATGGTGATTGCTATTTTCAACTGTTCACGAACGGGACGTTGTTGACCGGCGAGATCGCCCGGCGGATGCGCCAATGTGGAAATATCACGCCCTTGTTGAGTATCGAGGGATTGGAGGAGGAGAGTGATCGTCGTCGTGGAAAGTCGGAGGTTTTCAACCGGACGATGCGTGGTGTTGAGGCTTGCCGTAAGGAGCGGTTGATCTTTGGTGTGGCGGCAAGTATCTGCCAAAGTAACTACGATGAGTTGTTGAGCCGTGATTATATCAATCGGGTAGCTCGGGCGGGCGCTCATTATTTGTGGTATTATATTTATCGGCCGGTAGGCGCTGATCCTCATCCTGAGAATGCGTTGACTAAGGAGCAGATCCGGGGATTCCGTCGTTTCGTGGTCGAGCAGCGTCGCGACGCGCCATTGTTCCTGATCGAGACCTATTGGGATGCTGATGGACGGGCACTTTGTCCGGCGGCGACGGGAATGAGTCATCATATTTCACCCAGTGGGGCGTTGGAGTTTTGTCCGCCCTTGCAGATGGCGAAGGAGTTTATTGACGGGACAGGAGCGAATGTGGGTGAGCTGTTTGAGTCGTCCGCTTTTTTAGCTGATCTGCGTCGGATGGTGGCCGATACCTCACGAGGTTGTATCCTGTTGGAGAATCCCGCAAAGTTGGTCTCGTACCTGGAATCCCGTCGGGCGACCGATACGACAAGCCGGCGAACAGTCTTGGGTGAGTACCGACGGATGACCGCTTTGCCTGGACATGATATGCCGGGAGAGGAGATTCCGGAACGGAACCTGTTTTATCGGATATTGAAGAAACGTTATTTCTTTGGTTTCGGAGCTTATGGTTAATTGGTGAAAACTATTGTTTATGGAAAACAGATCAAAATATCATGTACCTGCCTCCTATCGGGAGAGGCGTGACTTGCGACGGTTGATTTCTGGTTTTGTAGCCGGACGTTCGCTTGTTCCGCCCTTGTCGATGGAAAGCTTGTCGGAACTGGCAGAACAGTTCAGTCGTGAGCGTGGGTTGGGCGAGGATTACCTGGGCTGGATCATGGTCGAGATGCACAATGCGGTCTGGCGTCCGCTTATTGCCGCTATTCCGCCGGAAAAACGGTTGCTTTTGTTGCCCAAATGCTTGAGTAACTCTTCTAATTGTCAAGCGGAAGTGGATGAGTTGGGTCTCTTGTGCCATCGTTGCGGGCGTTGCTCAATTGTCGGCTTGCAAGACCGGGCGGAGGAATTGGGTATGATGAGTCTTGTGGCTGAGGGTTTCACCTCCGTGATCAGCTTGATCGACAGTGGAGCGGTTGAGGCAGTGATCGGCGTCAGTTGTCTCGACTCGTTGGAGAAGGCATTTCCCTTGTTGATCAAGAATGCCGTACCGGGATTGGCTATCCCGTTGAACGTGGATGGTTGTCGGGATACGCAGGTAGATGTTGATTATGTGGAGGAGTTGATCGCCTCACAAAGTGACGAAGAGGTGCGGTTATTGGATTATGATTACATCAAACGGGAAATACAGGATTGGTTCTCGGAAGCGTCGATCCATCGATTGTTGCCCGATCCTTCCGATCGGACGATGACTTTGGCATTGGATTGGTTGGCTGGCGATGGCAAGCGTTGGCGACCTTATCTTCTGGCGGCAACCTATCTGGCATTGAGCGATGCGACCCGGTTCGACGAGCGGACCCGATTGGCGGCGATTGCCGTGGAGTGTTTCCATAAAGCCTCTTTAGTGCACGATGATATTCAGGATAACGATTCGACACGTTATGGGAAGCAGACGGTAAATGCCGCTTATGGAACACCGATCGCGATTAATATAGGCGACGCTTTATTGGGCAAAGGGTATCAATTGCTGGCGGCTACGGGCAACATGGATTTATTGCGGGTAATTGCCGATTCACATGTGCTCTTATGCGAGGGACAGGGCTTGGAATTGGGTTGGAATTGGTCGCGAGATGGTCTGACTATGGATTTTGTCCTGTCTGTCTACCAGAAGAAGACCGTGCCTGCGTTCGAGGTCTCGTTGGTCATGGGATTGATTTGCGCGGGAGATGATCCGGGCTTGCGTCGCCTGTTCCATGATTACGCGAATGATTTGGGGATTGCTTATCAATTGCAGGATGACCTGGAGGATTATGCCGATCCGACGGTTGTCTTGGCGGTTCGCCCGTCAGCGGTATTGGCGATTGTTTGTCGGGATAGGGCCGGAGATGATATTTTCTGTCAGGCTTTGGCGGAAACGACCGACCTGAACGCTTTCTTACGCCAGCCGGAATATGAGCCGTCGCTGTTGGCGGCGCTCGAGGAGGCGAGGGAGATGGTTCAACTGTACCATCGTCGGGCGTTGGAACTTTTGTCGAGGATCGACCGGATTGAATTACGCCGGTTATTGTTCCGGGTAACGGAGAGGATTATTAAATAATAAGGATAAAGAATAAGAGGAGATGAAAGAGACCTTGTCCATACGATTGTTCAGGGCGTTGCTGGATGGTAAACGTCGTCTGGGGACAGATGCCCTCAAGCGGATGCGCCATTTCCTGGCCGACAGGAAGAGCGTGGGCGAGGCTTTTATGAATAAAGGCGGAGAGCCGGATATCTATTATACCTCATTCGGATGGGCTCTCGCTTATGTCTTGGGCCTGCCGCTCGATCGGGAACGCATGCGACGTTATCTGGAATCATTGGATCAGGCGTCGATGGACTTGGTCCACTATGCGGCTTATAGGCGCTGCGAGTTGATCCAGCGGTTTTTCAACGTGCCGGAATGGCTCGCCGGGCGTATGCCGGTTATTGGGAATTGGGCGAATCCCGTATCTGTCCCTCATTTTAAGGTGATCGATTATCCGAATCAGGATCCCGATTCTCCCTATTCCCGATTTATTTATTGGGGGTGTTTAGAAGATTGCGGGCAAGATATAGACTTAAAGACATTGAACCGGTTTCCGGCCTATCGGGTGGCAGATGGTGGCTTCTCGAACAGTCGGGAAGGCTCGGTTGCCTCGGTTAACGCGACGGCCGCGGCACTGATGGTGATCGGCCAGGCGGATGGATATCGCAAGAACGATGATCTGGATTATTTGCTTCATGTTCAAGATCCTTCCGGAGGTTTCCGGGCAGATGCCGCGGCGCCTGTTCCCGACCTGTTATCGACCGCTACGGCCTTGTTTGTATTGAGATGTTATGAGGTAAGGCCTTTGGTGCCCACAAGAGATTTTATAGAGGCGCATTGGTTAGACAACGGTGGCTTCGGAGCGACTTTGTGGGACGAGGAAGGTGATGTGGAATATTTGTTTTACGGATTATTAGCATTGGGATCATTATGAATCGGGAACAATTGGATGAATTGATTCGGTCCGCTCAGGGAAAACTGGAGGAGAAACGGTTGGCGGATGGCTCTTGGCGGGGAAGTCTCTCGTCGAGCGCGATCTCGACGGCGGTAGCGACCTATGCTTTGTTCCTGATCGACCGGGAAAAATATGAGACGCAAATCCGCCGGGGGGCGGAATGGCTTCTCTCTACCATGAAATGGGACGGTTCGTGGGGCGATAGTGAGGAGAGTCCCTCCAACATGACCGCCACCCTGTTGGCTTACGCGGCCTTGTATGGGTTGGAGCAGGATCCGCCGAAGGCACGAGACTATCTTAAACAGCGGTTTGGGGGTTTCTCGAGCCAGAAGATTATTCAAGGTGTCTTGGCGTATTATGGGAAAGACCTGACGTTTTCCGTCCCGATCCTGGTGATGTGCGCCCTGACAGGAGTCATTACCAAGTGGAACAAGATTCCCTCACTACCTTTTGAGGCTTCCGTACTGCCACAAGGATTGTTCCGATTCTTGCGCCTACCGGTCGTGAGCTATGCAATTCCTGCTTTGATCGCTGTCGGAATCTTGCGCTATAGGAAAGGAAAGAAAGGCATCTTCTCCTGGTTGCGGGAAGGCTTTGTCGCTCCTTCCTTGCGAGTCCTGACAAGACTGCAGCCGGCGCATGGCGGCTTCCTGGAGGCCGCCCCGCTGACCGCTTTTGTAGCGATGTGCCTTTGTGGTGCGGGATTCCGTGAGCATGAGGTAACCCGTAAGGCGGCCCTCTTTCTCGAGACAACTGTCCGGCGGGATGGTTCGTGGGCGATTGATACGAATCTCTCGTCGTGGGTGACCTTCTTGAGCGTGAAGGCTTTTGGCGGCGACTTGCCGGGAAGGGAGCAACTGGCGGAGCAGATCCGGGGTTGGGCCTTCAAGGAGCGTCATCCCTTTACAGGCGCACGGCCTGGTGGTTGGGGATGGACCAGTTTACAGGGTTCTGTGCCTGATGCCGACGATACGTCGGGCGCTTTGGTGGCTTTGTTTCTCTTGTCGGATGGGACATATAGCGACGAAGTGGGTGCCGGGATCGAGTGGCTTTTGGCGTTGAGGAACAAGGATGGCGGTATGCCGACCTTTTGTAAGGGCTGGGGCAAGCTTCCTTTCGACCGGAGTAGTCCCGACATATCGGCGCATGCCTTTCTCGCCTTCCAGCTTTGGGAGTCGAGCCTGCCCGAGGGGTTAAGGCGGCGATGCGCCAAAGGCAAAAAGGAGCTCTTGCGTTGGCTTTCCAGCGCCCAGGCTCCCGATGGCAGCTGGACGCCGCTCTGGTTCGGCGATCAGGATACTCGCGACGAGCGGTCGCCGATCTACGGTACGGCTATTGCCGTGGAGTATCTGCTCGCCTCGGGCGATGTGCAGGCCCTGGAGATGGCCCATAAGGGCATCCGGTTTATCCTTGCAGCGCAAAATGAGGATGGTGGTTGGGGAGGCCAACGGGGAATCCCTTCAAAGGTAACCTTGACTTCGAGGGCTTTGGCCGCTTTGGCCTCGCTCCAGGAAGAAAATCAAGAGGCCGGGATGGCGATTGGGAAAGGCCTGGATTATCTATTTGTCCGGCACCAGAAGCGTAACCTTTATCAGCGTGAGCCAATCGGGCTCTATTTCGCCCGCTTGTGGTATTCGGAAGAGTTGTATAGCGCGACGTTTTTGTTGAACGCGTTGAGGAAGATTAAACAGAAAGAGATTAAAAGCTGAGAATATGGAAGCGAAAGAGAAAAAGAGGGTAACTGGCATCACGGTTTTAGTGGCGCTGCTTTATGTAGGTATCCTGGTTGGATGGCATATCTATACGCCCAGAGGAGATTTGTCGATGCAACTGCCAGGTGCGGACAACCGGCCGGAAGGTTTGGAGCGAAAGGCAGATGATGTTCACATCGGGGAATATTTCATGGAGTATGAGAAGATCGAGTCCGCTCTGACCGGAAAATGGACCAATTTCCGTGGGGAGTCGTTGGATAATATCGTGAAGACTACTGATCCTATCAAGATTCCCGCTGAGGATTATCCTGTTCTGTGGCAAGTGGAGACAGGAGAGGGGCATGCCGCTCCGGCGATCTACAACGGGCGGGTCTATTTCCTGGATTATATCGAGAATATGAATTCCGACGCCTTGCGTTGCTTCTCGCTTGAGACCGGGAAGGAGCTTTGGCGACGCTGGTATCGGGTCCCGATGAAACGGAATCATGGTTTCTCGCGGACGATCCCCGCTGTCGGCGAGGGCTATGTGATCACGATTGGTCCTGAGGGACATGTCATGTGTTGCGATCCGATTACAGGAGATCTGAAATGGAGCCTTGACATGAAGAAGAATTACAATACCGAGGTGCCGTTTTGGTATACCGGCCAATGCCCGAGGGTCGACAACGGCCAATTGATTCTCGCTCCGGCGGGTGAGAAGGCGCTGCTGGTGGGCGTGGATTGCCTCACGGGCGAGGTGCTTTGGGAAACCCCGAACAGCGTTGGCTTTAAGATGTCGCACTCATCTGTCGTGCCGATGACCTTGAGCGGCAAGAAGACCTACGTCTACATCGGCGTGGGGGGCGTTTGCGGGGTCTCGGGCGAGGAGGTGGACAAGGGCAAGCTGCTCTGGAGCGTTACGAAGTGGCAGCCATCCGTCGTCGCGCCTTCTCCATTGAAGATCGGCAACAACCGGATCTTCCTCGTGGCGGGATATGGCACGGGAGGCGCCTTGTTGCAAGTCGATCCGGCCGGGGCGGGATGGACTGCCTCGATCGTCGAGCAATATAAACCGAACCAGGGATTGGCAAGCGAACAGCAGACACCCATCTTCTACGACAACATGATCATCAGTATCATGCCCAAGGACGCCGGCGGACAGCGCGGCAAGCTGGTTTGCTTCGCGCCGAATAACCTTCACGACCCGGTTTGGTCGTCAAGCGCCGAGGAGCGATTCGGCTTGGGGCCCTATTTGATCATCAACCAGAACCTCTTCTTGTTCAAGGATGATGGCGAGTTGTATGTCTATGAGGTCGGTAAGAACAGCATGAAGTTCTTGAAGAAGCAAAAAATCATGGATGGAGCCGATGCCTGGGGGCCGATGGCTTATGCCGACGGCATGCTGATCGTCCGCGACGCGCATCGGGTGGCTTGCCTGAAGATTGTTTAACTGAAAATTAGAGAAAGGATAAAGATATGGAAGAGAATAAGGATAACAGTAAGATCACGCGGAAGCGTTTCTTGAACGTGTGTGGCTCATTGGTGGCCGCTGGAGGCATTATCGGTGTCTCAGGGACGTTGGTTCATAAGATGGTTTCCTTGCCCGAGCAGTCGGGAAGCAAGCTCAGCCCGACCTGGAAGCGGGAAGCGGGGCGCACGGACTCACCCTATCGGCGGGTAGCGGCCTTCCGCACCGAGGGCGAGGTCCTGGGATTCGCCCTGTTGGGCGACTCGCTGGTCGTCGCGACCCCCGGCCGGGTGGATATCTACGACCGCGTGGGCAACCCGAAGGGCGGTTTTGCCGTCAATGGGACGATTCGCGACATCACGGTTTATGCCGACATGATCTACCTGCTCCAACCGACGGCTATCCAAGTCTATGACAACCAGGGAAAACTGTCTCGCGAGTGGGAGGCATGCAGCGAGGAGTCGGACTATTGCTCGATCGCGGTAGCCAAAGAGCAGGTTTACGTCACCGACGCGGCGAATAAGAACATCTGCCAATACTCCGCCGACGGAAATTTCAAGCGTTTCTTCCAAAGCCCGAACGGCTTCGTGATCCCAAGCTATACTTTTGGGATTACCGTGATGAACGACCGGCTCTATTGCGCCAACTCAGGCCGTCATCAGGTGGAGAGTTATACGCTCGACGGCGAATATATCGAGGCGTTTGGCAAGCCCGGTGGCGCCGACGGACTGTTTTGCGGCTGTTGCAATCCCGCTTTCGTGGAGCCGACTCCGGCTGGCGAGCTGATCACATCCGAGAAAGGGAAGCCAAGAATCAGCTGTTATACGACCGACGGGACCCTTCGCGCCGTCTTGCTCGATGGTCCGGCCATGGGGGGAGGCAATAAGGCATACCGTGTAAAGCTCTCCGCTGGCGATCTGTTCATCGCGGGAAAGGAGCAGGTGTCCCTTTTCAAGTACGATAAAGCGGTCGCGGCGACTACGGCTTGTGGTTCCTGCGAGCTGGATTGCCCCTTGAAGGCGGGTTTGGAGGATTTGCTGAGTTGACAAATTGTCACCAAAAATGCCTTCAATGCTCTTTAAAAAGTTGCTGAAATGCCTTCCCCGGGTCTGAATTTGATTTCCGACTTGACAGAAAATGAAATTCAGACCCCGGGAAACCATTTCCGACGTGCTCGAAAATGGAATTCAGACCCCGGGAAACCATTTCCGACGTGCCCGGAAATGAAATTCAGACCCGGGAAAGGCATTTCCGACGTGCCCGGAAATGGAATTCAGACCCGGGAAAGGCATTTCCGACATACCCGGAAATGGAATTCAGGTCCGGGAGAGGATTTTCCCGTTTATTGGGAATAGGCCGAAGCGCTGTTGGAGGTATTTTCAGGTTTTCAGGGAAGCATTTATTGTAGCGTAAAAGATAGATTAGGCAAGAATAAATATAGGAGAAATTAGAATGGACAACAAACAAGAGAATAACAAAACCCGTGGGCCGTTGGCCCGGAGGAATTTCCTGCGGGTCGTTGGGTCTGTCGTGGCGGGCGGTTCGGTGTTGGCTACCACGATAGCCTTGGCCCGGCGTGCCGGCGCGGCGGAAGGCAGCTACTATTGGCAGATCGACCCGGCCAAATGCACGCAATGCGGGCGTTGCGAGACCGACTGCGTGCTGAATGTTTCGGCCGTCAAATGTTTCCATGCCAACCGCGTGTGCGGTTACTGCGATTTATGTGGCGGTTATTACCGCTCCAACGTGAAAGAATTGAACACCGCCGCCGAGAACTTGATGTGTCCGACGGGCGCGATACAGCGTCGGTTCGTGGAGGATCCCTATTTTGAGTACACGATCGACGAGAGCTTGTGCAACGGGTGCGGGAAATGCGTGAAGGGATGCGGCTCGTTTGGCAACGGATCGCTCTATCTTCAGATCAAGCGCGACCTTTGTATGGATTGTAATGAATGTCAAATCGCCACGGTTTGCCCCGGCGACGCGATCGTACGCGTTCCCGTCGACAAGCCCTATAATCTGAAAGACGCATGAGAAAGTTATTGTTCACCGGGATGTCGTTGTTGGGCCTTTGGATGGTCCAGGCCCAGAACCGTTTCCCTAAACCAGACTTCGAGTCGGGCTATCAATACCCCGATATCCATTATGCCGTGCCGAATGAAGACCTTTGGCTCGTCGTCGATGTGATTATGCTGGTCTTGCTGATGGGCATTGTCGCCTGGGCGGCGATCAAACGGCGTACCCGCGAGCCGATTTTCGTGGTCTCGCTGGTATCTGTCGCCTATTTCGGATTCTTTCGGAGCGGTTGCGTTTGCAGTATCGGTTCGATCCAGAACGTCGTCCTGGCGTTGATTGACGGAAACTATCAGATCCCATGGATCGTTTTCCTCTTCTTTATCCTGCCTATTGTTTTCGCGTTCCTGTTCGGGCGTGTCTTTTGCGCTGGTGTCTGTCCCTTTGGGGCGCTTCAGGACCTGGTTCACGTGAAAGATTTCAAGATTGCCCGCCCCATAGCGATCCTTTTGGGTATCGTGCCTTGGGTCTATCTGGCTTTCGCCATCCTTTACGCGGCTACCAGGAGCAGTTTTATCATCTGCCACCTCGATCCCTTTGTCGGCATCTTCCGGATGGGCGGCGACGCGGGCATGATTACGCTTGGCGCGATCCTCATCGTGCTTTCCATCTTCTCCGGACGGCCTTTCTGCCGCTTCATTTGCCCCTATGGCGCCCTTTTGGGATTGGTCTCGCGCTTCTCGATCTGGAAGTTGAAGATCACGAAATACCCTTGCATCAATTGCGAGCTGTGTCACAATGCCTGTCCGGTGGACGCGATCCGTCCGCCCTACGCGAACAAGATAAAAGAGAGCCGCCAGAAGGGCGTGAGACGGGTCCTGATGTATATGATCGTCTTGCCGCTCTTCATGTTGGCCGGCGCTTTCCTGATGCGGATGATCAGTGATGATTTGAGCCGTTCCAACAAGAACGTCCGTTTGTATGAAATGGTCATGGCCCAGGAGAGCGATCCGCAGGATGTCCTCAATCTTGAGTTGGAGGCCTTTTATGGGCAAGGTCGTGTGGTTGAGGAGCTGGCTGCCCAATGCGAGGCGATCAAGGCGGACTTTAAGCTCTATTCCACGATTATCGGGGCGTTCATCGGATTGGTGATCGGATTAACCTTGGTTCGGTTGTCGACCAAGCGAAATCGTGTTCATTATGAGATTGATCATGCTGCCTGCGTAGCGTGCGGTCGTTGCTTCAGTTATTGTCCACAAACAAGAAAGAAACCGGAATAAAACATATACTCGTTATGAAGAAATTGATATTTAGGAATATCGCGATCCTGTCAGCGATCTTCATCGTGACGTTATCCATTATGTTGGTAACGAATTATTTTCAGATAAAAGACGTGACACCCTTGCAAACGGAGGTTGTTGAGAGCCTCAAGCAACTCAACGACTCGGGTGTTGACGTCCCCGGACTGCAAGACCAGATCCGCCAGCTGGATCTTCTAGCTCGCAAGGCCTATTTCGTGCGGATGGACCACTTGGAGGCGGGCCTCTACATCCTGCTGGGCATGTTCTTGGTCTTTATCCTGAGCTTGCGCTATTATTTCAAGGATTTGAAGGAGATCCCGGCGATGGAGATCGACCCGGTCGACGACTGGTTGATCAAGACGAACGCCCGGCGTTATGTTTTGGGCGGAGCTTCAGCCCTTGCGGTCGTGGCTGTTGTTTTCGCCTTGTTAAGTATGCCTGGCCTGAAGAAGACAGAGGGACAAGAGGCTGAGACAGAAAGTGAATTGACCGCTGAGGCGACTGAGTCTGCCTCTTCGTCATCTGATGAGTCATCCGCTTCTGTTGAGACTAATGAGGTCACGGAAGGTGAAACTTTGGCAGCGGCACCGGAAGCTACGGCCCCGGATGCTGGTCCGGCGGAGCAGGAAGCAGCAGCTCCAGCCGCTTCACCGGCTCCGGCGAGCAACGCCTCTTATCAGGGCTTCCGTGGAAACAACTCTAACGGCTATTCAACAGCGAAAAATGTTCCCACGAAATGGAACTTGGCCGATGGCTCCAACATCCTTTGGAAACAGCCGGTGCCTAAGAGCGGACACAACTCGCCCGTTATTGTGGGTAATAATGTCTTCTTCTCCGGTGCCGACGATCAGGCACGTGAGTTGTATTGTTACGACTTGAATACGGGAGAGAAACGGTGGACCGTTTCGGCTTCTGGAATCCCAGGTTCACCTAAGACGATGCCTAAGACTTCCCATGGAACAGGTTTGGCAGCCTCGACCGTCGTGGCGGATGGCGGTCATGTCTGCGCGATTTTCGCTACGGGCGATATGATCTGTGCCGATACAAATGGAAAACTGTTGTGGTCGAAGAATGTCGGTGTTCCCGACAACCATTACGGCTATGCCTCTTCATTGTTGTTGTTCCGCGATATGGTGATTGTGCAATACGACAATCAGGCGAATCCTCGGGTCTTTGCGTTAGACCTGGCAACGGGCGCCGAGAAGTGGAGCAAGAGTCGTCCGGAGAAGATCACCTGGAGCTCACCCATCATCGCGACGGTCAACAACCAGCCGCAATTGGTCTTGATGGGTAATCCGGCGATTACGGCCTATAATCCAATGAACGGCGAGCAGCTTTGGCGTGTGGAGTGCCTGACAGGCGAGGTTGGTTCCAGCCCTTGCAGCGCGAATGGTGTTGTTTTTGGGGCGAGCGAATACTCTAAGTTGATCGCCATAAATGGTGCGGATGGCTCCGTCTTGTGGGAGAGCACCGATTATTTGCCGGAGGTTTCGAGTCCAGTAGCGACTAAGGACAACCTTTATCTGGCGACCAGTTATGGTGTGGTAGCCGCCTTCGACGCTAAAACGGGTGAGTTGCGCAAGGAGCATGATTTGGGTGTTGAGTTTTACTCTTCCCCGGTCATTGTCGGCGGAAAGATGTATTTGTTCAGCAACAGCGGGAAGATGCATATCTTCTCGGCGGATAATGAGTTCCAGTTGCTGGATTCCTTTGAGACAGGAGAGGCGACGATGTCTACCCCGGCCTTTACGGACGGGAAGATCGTGGTCCGTACGGAAAGTAGTATTTATTGTGTAGCGGCGAAATAGTATGGCTTGTCAATGTGATCAACATAAATTGGAGGAGACCCATGAGCAATTCATCCAGGCAGTAGATGAGATCATCGAGCGGGTCGGAACCTCACGGCAGGTGATTATACCGCTCTTGCAAGCTCTTCAGGAGAAGTTCAATTATCTCCCGGCCGAGGCGATCGAGCGGGTGTATGAGAAGACAGAGATCGATCGGGCACAGCTGATCAGTGTCTCTACGTTCTATTCGCAATTCAGGCATATTCCATTGGGTCGGCACCTGATTAAGGTATGTACGGGCACGGCTTGCCATGTGAAAGGGGCGACAAACGTCTACGACGCTTTTGTCCGGGAGTTGAAAATCAAGCAGGGAAGTGTGACTACCGACGATCGTCTGTTCTCTATCGAGAAGATCGCTTGCCTCGGTTGTTGTACGCTGGCGCCGGTTGTGCAGATCGACGAGAAGATTTATGGTCACGTCCAGCCGGGCCGGGTCATGGAGGTAATCGATGATTTCCTGGCGACTCTCCAGACAAAAGAGAAAGAGGAGGAGAAGAAGGCGAAGCGGCGTGTTCTCGGTGAGGTGCGTCTTGGCATGGGCTCTTGTTGTATGGCCAGTGGTTCAGCCGATATTTATAAGGAGCTCCGGAAAGCTTCAGATGAGTTGGGAATCGACGTCGATATTAAGCCGGTCGGTTGTGTGGGCGTTTGTAATAAGGTCCCGTTGATTGATGTCGTGATGCCGGATGGCCAGATTACCCGCTATCCCAACGTGAAGGCGAAAGAGATCAAGGAGATCCTGCATCACCATTTCAAGCCGGCGGGTCTTCTCAAGCGGATCCGTAACGTGGTGTGGAACCAGTTGGATACTTATCATACGGATGATACGTGGGATAACGTGGTTTGGAAATCCCAAAACGAGCGGGTCGGGATCATCAACAGTTTCCTTTCCGGTCAAAAGCATATCTCGACGGAGGGTTATGGTCGTTTGGGCCCGTTGAATATAGATGATTACCTGTCGCATGGTGGCTTTGATGGATTGAAGAAGGTGTTGAGGGAGATGAAACCCGATGAGGTGGTGAAGACCATCCTCGAGAGCGGCTTACGTGGCCGTGGCGGCGGTGGTTTCATGACCGGAAAGAAATGGGAGATTGTCGCGGGTGTCGACCAAAAGGAGAAATATGTGATCTGTAACGGCGATGAGGGCGATCCGGGCGCCTTCATGGACCGTATGATGTTGGAATCTTATCCTTTCCGGGTCATTGAAGGCATGATTACGGCGGCTTATGCCGTGGGTGCCAACCGGGGTATCTTCTATATCCGGGCGGAATATCCTTTGGCGGTTATACGTATCCGCACGGCAATCCAGATTTGTCGCGAGCATCACCTGATTGGGGAGAATATCCTGGATTCCGGTTTCTCTTTTGATATCTCTATTTTCGAGGGCGCTGGTGCCTTCGTCTGTGGTGAGGAAACCGCTTTGATCGCCTCGATTGAGGGAAAACGGGGATTCCCGAAACAACGCCCGCCTTATCCGGCGATCGCGGGTTTGAACGGCAAGCCGACTTTGGTGAACAATGTGGAGACTCTGAGCCAGATCTCTTATATCATCAGGAATGGTGTCCGGAAATATCGGGAGATCGGAACGGCGGGCAGCGCCGGCACGAAGGTATTCGCTTTGGCCGGTAAGGTCAAGCATGGTGGCTTGGTGGAGGTTCCGATGGGCATTACCTTGAACCAGATCATTGAGGAGATCGGTGGCGGTGTTGAGGGCGGCGAGAAGCTCAAGGCGGTCCAGATCGGAGGTCCGTCCGGAGGTTGTATTCCGGCGAGCCTGTGTGATGTCCCGGTCGATTTTGACGCTCTCAACAAGATGGGCGCGATGATGGGATCGGGTGGATTGGTTGTCTTGAGTGAAAGCGATTGCATGGTGGATGTGGCCCGCTATTTCTTGAGTTTTACTTGCGATCAGTCGTGTGGAAAATGTACCTTCTGTCGGGTGGGCATCCGGCGTATGTTGGATCTCCTGAATAAGATTTGCTCGGGAAAGGCGGTCATGTCGGATATCGATAAGTTGGAGGAATTGGCGTTGACAGTCAAGAAAGCGTCCCTTTGTGGTTTGGGCAAGACAGCTCCCAATCCGGTGCTGACGACCCTGAAATATTTCAGGCATGAGTATGAGGAGCATGTCAACGGAATCTGCAAGACCGGAACTTGCAAGGAGATGGTGAAGCTGGTCATTACGGACGATTGCGTGGGCTGTACCAAATGCGCGAAATCTTGCCCTGTACAGGCCATTCCTTACACGCCTTACCAGGTGCACCAGATTGATACCAGCAAATGCGTGTTGTGTGGATTGTGTATTAATGATTGCGCTTACGACGCGATCAAGCGAGTCCCGTTAAAGGCTCAGGAACCTAAGAAGGATTAAATCAGGAAAGGAGAAAGAGTTATGCGAATTACGATAAATAACCGGCAAATAGAGACATTGGAAGGCGAAACCCTGTTGGAGGCGGCTCGTCGTGAAGGAATAAGCATCCCTTCGATCTGTTACGCGAAAGGGGCAAAGCACATCTCTTCCTGTATGGTTTGTGCGGTCAAGAATTGTCAGAACGGGCAGATCATCCCTTCATGTACTACCTTGCCTACGGAAGGCATGTGTATTGATACGGAAAGCGAGGAGGTTCAGCAGGTCCGTACGCTCTCGTTGGAGCTGCTCCTGAGTGATCACCGGGCGGATTGTGAGGCGCCTTGCGTGTTGGTTTGTCCCAAGGGATTGGATATTGAGCGGATGTTGGGCTATTATGACGAGGGCGACCTGGTTCGGGCCTATTCGGTCTTGTCGGAGGCGTTTGACCTGCCGACTTTGGGATGCGACGGTTGTAAGGCACCTTGCGAGAAGGTTTGCCGTCGTGGAACGGTTGATAAGGGGGTAGAGATCCGGGCGATTATCCGCTCCGTTGTCGAGAAGGCACCTAAAGAGATGGCCGGAACCGATTCAGACGTGCGGCCGGACAAGCAGGGGTTCATCTCTAAGCTGGGTCGTTTCTCGGCAGAGGAGAAGGCTTATCTTAAAGAAAACGTGAAGGGCGCTTCCCGTTGCTTGCATTGCGCTTGTGGAGGAAGGTCGAAATGCCTGTTGCGGGCTTGCGCGACGGGTGCGGGAATCAAACGCTCTCGTTACGACGCGACTTCCAACATGCCGGCAGGACATAAGATCCATGTCGTGGGGAATTTGTGGTTCGAGCCGGCGAAGTGTGTCCGTTGTGGCTTGTGTGTCTATAATACGGAGAATGGCTTTACCTTCCGTAACCGGGGATTTGGTATGGAGGTCCTGATTCCGGAAGAGAACAGGAACAATGTGGATGAGCGGATCGCCCGGTTGTGCCCGACCGGTGCTTTATATGTAAAAGCACACGAGCGAAAGGAGGATTAGTGATGAGAGGGTGGTTGGTCTGTTGTATTGCCCTGTTGGGAGTTTTGGTCGCCTGTTCGGACGGAAAGGAGAAGGGGAACAGGGATGTCATGAGTTGGCCGCTTTTCCGCGGGAATGCGAAGTTGAGTGGTTATACCTCCTTGTCGTTGCCCGACCGTGTGGACCTGCTTTGGACATACAAGACAGCGACCCGGACCGTCTCGTCGCCTGTCGTGAAATCAGGCGTGACCTATTGGTGCGACAAGAAGGGACGGATTCATGGGGTCGATCTGGAGGGAAAGTCTGTCTTTGAGTTTGATATGGACACGAATGTTGAGGCGACACCCATGATCGACGATTCGGTGCTTTATATCGGCCGGATCGATGGTTACCTGACGGCGATCTCCCTCTCGAAAGGCGATTCCTTATGGAACTTTGAGACCTTGGGACAGATATCCGCTTCGCCTAACGTGACCGATTTTAAGGGAACACGGGCAGTTGTGGTGGGTAGTTACGATAATTACCTTTATTGTCTTGATACGGCTAATGGGCAGGAGTTGAACCGTTTCGAGTCCAGTTATTATATTAATGGCGCCGTTGCCTTGTGGAAGAAACATGTCATCTTCGGCGGTTGCGACTCCTGGTTGCGGATGGTGGATTGCGAGACTGGCGCTTTGAAGGATTCGATCTTGTTGGACGCTTATATTCCCGCCTCGCCCGCTTGCTTTGGACAATATTGTTATGTGGGTGATTACTCAGGAAATATCTATGAGATTGAGCTTTCGGCCGAGCAGGGTTTCCTGAACAGTCGTAAACTTCTGAAATCGGATGAGGAGAACGGTTCGTTCGTCTCGGTTCCGGCGGTCGATTCCGGTAACATTTATGTGCTTTCCGGCGACCGTTATCTTTATGCGATCAATCGGGTGGATGGCGAAAAGTTATGGCGCTATCTGCTGAAGGGGCAGGTGGGGGAAAGCTCTCCCGTGGTTTGCGACGGTAAGGTCTTGATTTGTACGAAAACCGGAATTGTCTCGATATTGGACGCGGCGACCGGCGAGCTGTTATGGGAATACGATACCGGAGAGCAGATCATCGGTTCGCCCGCGGTGATAAAGGGTCATTTTCTGGTGCTCTCCTCCAAAGGAACCCTGTTCTGTTTTGGTAAGGGAAAGAAGAAATGAGCGGAATGGTTTGTATGGTGAAATAGCGGATAACAGTGCGTTTGGAATTTCACTGCAGTGTATTGGAAATTTCACTGCGGTGAAACTAAAAATGGACTTGATACCGCCTCAAATTTTTGTTCGGAAGAAAAAGAATTTTTCTTCGAACAGGATTGGAATTTCCTTCGAAGGAAATGATCATTTCTTTCGAACAAAATTTTGACCATGCCTAAAGAGGATGGAATGGACCTGTAGGGAGAGACAAAGCGATCTCCAGACCCATTCATCAACAATAATTGGGGTCAATAGGACCTGTGTGATATTAATAATAAAGGCTAGAGAAAAGAATAAAAGATGGCATTGATAGAGATGACAGGAATCCGGAAACATTTCCGGGATGGTTCGGAGCGACTGAATGAGGTTCTTCGTGGGATCGATCTGACAGTGGAGCGGGGAGATTTCCTGGCGATCAAGGGCGCTTCCGGTTCCGGCAAGACGACGTTGCTTTCCGTTTTGGGTCTTTTGATCCGGCCGGATGGGGGTGAATACCGTCTGGATGGAAATCGTCTGTTCGAGGATGAGGCGGACGACGCCCGGATGCGCAACCAACGGATTGGTTTCGTGTTTCAGGATCATCGCTTATTGCCACAATATACGGTTTTGGAAAATATCCTTTTGCCGACGTTGGCCTATCAGGCGACGAGCAAGAGGGAACAGGTGGAGCGGGCTCTCGGCTTGATGCGGTCGACTGGTATCGAGGCTTTGGCGGATCGTTATCCCGCAGGCTTGTCAGGAGGTGAGTCGAGCCGGGTAGCGCTTTGCCGGGCGTTGATTATGAATCCCGCCTTGGTTTTGGCGGACGAGCCGACCGGACAGTTGGACGCGGATAATGCCCGGGCGATTGCCGGCTTGTTGGCCGGGATGAACCGGGAGATGGGAACCACGGTGATCATGGTTACCCATTCAGACGAGACGGCCTCGTACGCGAAACAAGTGAAAATATTGAATAAAGGTTGCCTGGAATGAGTGAGTGGCGGTTGACATATCGGAATTTGGTCTATTATGCCCGTTATTATCGGTTGATCGCTTTGGCGACTGTGATCGCGGTTGCCGTAATCGTCGGCAGCTTGATGGTTGGCGACTCGGTGCGGACAACTTTGGTCAATCGGGTGACGGAACGCTTGGGAGATACGGAGACGGTGATCGCTACCAGCTATTCTTTCCTGGAGGATACGATCCTTGATCATCCTTTGTTGCGGGGAAATAGCCGGGGCGTGTTGTTTGTTGAAGGATTTATTCCGGCGAATGGCCGGCTGGTGCCGGTCTCGGTTTGGGGCGTTGATGATCCGGTTGTTCAGGAAGGACATGCGTTAATGAACGAGGCGTTAGATCGTGAGTTGTCCGTTTCACAAGGAAATGAGTTGGTCTTGAGGTTACCCTCTTCAGGGTTGGTTCCCTCAGGTTCCCTTTTCGTGACCAAGAATTATACGGTCAGTGCCCGGCTGATGAATGATGGTCTGTTGTCTTCCGGTGAAGGAGGCAATCTGAGCCTTCAGAATGATCAGTCGTTACCTTTGAACCTGTTTGTCTCCAGGTCGGAATTGGCTCGGTTATTGGACTTGGAAGGCAAGGTAAATGTGATTCTTTCCAATCGGATGATCGATGAGGCGACCTTCGCGACGGCCTGGACACCCGCTTGTTCCGGTTTGCGATTGCTGCCGGATGGTGCGGGCGAGGCGTTGGTATCGGATCAGCTTTTTATTCCGGAGCAGGTGGTGAAGGCCTCCCAACAAGCGAGTGGCTCTTTTCCTAATCGACAATTCTCTTATCTGGTTAATTCGATAGAAGGGAATGGGCAGGCTATTCCTTATTCGTTCGCGACGGCGCTCGCTTCTTTCGCTGGTCGTCGGCTTCAGGCAGGTGAGGCTCTTTTGTCCGATTATTCCGCCCGGCGTTTGGGACTTTCCGAGGGCGATTCCCTGTCGATAAGTTATTTTGTCTCGTCAGACTTGAAGATATTGCGAGAGGAGAAACAGCGTTATGTGATCCGGGCAATCTTGCCGATTGAGTCCTTCGTGGCGGATACCTTATTGACCGCTGATTTTCCTGGCCTGTCAGACGTAGATCGTTGTACGGACTGGGATAGTGATTTGCCGATCGATATGGAACGGATCACGGATGAGGATGAGGCTTATTGGAATCGTTATCGGGCCACACCGAAAGTCTTGATCGGCTATGAGTCCGTCGGTGAGCGATGGCGTAACGCTTATGGAAGCGCTACAGCCTTGCGTTCATCCGCCTCTTTTGATTTAGGAAAATTGGCGCCGTCGATGTTGGGTGTGAACCTGTTCTATCCTCGTGAGTCCAGCCTTTATTCGGCGGTGAATGGAGTTGATTTTGGAGAGTTGTTTTTGGCGTTGGGATTCTTTATCATTGTTTCCGCTTTATTACTGATGTTGGCTCCCTTGTCGGAGATGTTCTATAAGCGACAGTCGGAATGGCGTTTGATGGAGGCTTTGGGTTTCTCGCCTAAGAGGGTAAAGGGACTTTTGTGGCGGGAGATGACTCCGGTTATGCTGCTGGCTCTTTTGGTTGGCGTTTTGGTGGCGATAGTCTATACGGGTGTTGTCCTGATGTTATTGGGTGGCGCTTGGAGTGGTGTGACGCGCACGTGGGGATTCCATCTGGTTGTCCGGAGCGAGGTGTTGTGGAGCGGTTTGGGAGCCAGTGCTCTTTTGGTTGGCGTTTCTTCCTTCTTCATGATCCGTTCCGCTTTCAGGGCGGGCAATCAGTCGTTCGGGCGACAAGGACTTTCCAGTCGAGGTTGGTGTCGGTTATCTGTTAGCATGACCATCTTGTTATTGGCATTTTGGGGCGTTGCCTGGTTTTATCTGGGCTCTATCTCCTCGTTTATTGTTTCGGGGATTTGTTCTTTGGTGACAGCTTATTGTTGGGGAAATTATCTGTTGGCTTCTCATCGGCAAGAGAATGACTCATCACTGTGTTCGTCCACACTGCTTTGGGCCTCTCTGTTCGCTCGCCGAAAGGAGGTCCGGATCTCTTTCCTGACCTTGGCGATGGGCGTCTTCACGGTCTTTTCCGTTGGATTGAACCGGCAGGGATTTGGTGACATGTCGCGGCTTGGCAGTGGAACGGGTGGTTTTTCCTTATGGGGTGAGACACAGGTACCGCTTTATTATTCCATGATGACTGACGAGGGACGTGAGCGTCTATCGTTAAGTGATTTGCCGAAAGAGGCTTGGGTACTTCAATGTTTACGTTATAAGGCGGAAGAGGCAAGTTGCCTGAACTTGAATAAAGTTACCCAACCGTCTGTTGTTGGTGTTGATCTTGCCGCATTGGACTCTTCCGATTTCCGGATCAAGCGAAGCCTGTCCGATAAAGACTGGAAAGGTTTTCAGACAATGAGTGATGATTTGTATCCTGCTCTTGTGGATGAGACCGTCTTGATCTGGAACTTGGGAATGGCTTTGGGTGATACTTTGACTTATCAAGTATCGCCGGATCGTACTGTTCGTGTCTTGTTGGCAGGCGTTTTGGAGAATTCCGTTTTTCAAGGACATATCGTGATTGACAAGCATCTGTTCCAGTCGATTTGGCCACAGGTGACAGGAAGCGATCTTTTTTTGGTTAAGGTGAAGGATGAGGAGATGGCGGAAACCAAACAACTGTTGTCGCAGGCCCTGAGTGAGTATGGCGTTCGAGTCACCTCGACGGCCGATCGTTTGGCTCAGTTTTATGAGGTGACCGATACCTACCTGACCATCTTCATGATCTTGGGCTCATTAGGTTTGCTGGTTGGCCTTTTCTGTTTAGTCGTGACGGTCCGGAAAGGTTTATTGGCACGTCAGGAGGAGATCCGTCTCTATTCTACGTTGGGTTTCCAGAGGGAACAGATTCGTGAGACGTTGGTGCGTGAGAATCGTCTGGTTCCCTATTACGCGATAGGAACGGGTGTTGTTTGCGCCCTGATCGGTACAGGACAGAATGTGCTTCATGTCGGTTGGCCGATCTGGTTGATGTTGGTTGGTGCCGTGATTCTTTTTATTGGATCTGTCTGGTATTGGGTCGATCGGGTGACCGTAAAGGAAATAAATCGAGTGTTAGGGAGGACAAGCCGATGAAGATACTGTTTATCGTACCGGGATCTGGAGATGCTTTTTATTGCGGGAATTGTTTTCGTGATAATCTTCAGGTGAAAGCGCTGAGGGATTTGGGGCAGGAGGTGATCGTCATGCCGCTTTACTTGCCTTTGGAGCAAAAGGAGTTTCAGGCGGATACGCCCCTGTTTTTCCCGGCGACCACGCTTTATGCCGCGCAACGATTGTATAAAGGCGCAAAGATTCCTGGGTGGTTGCGGTGGCTAACCGGATCGAAATGGATGTTGCGCTTGGCCGCCTCACTGTCTGGAACCACCTCGTCGGAAGGCTTGGATGGTTTGACTCTCTCAATGATACAAGGCGAGGATACGGCTTTTGGGGAGATGGTCCGGCAAATGATTGATTGGATTAAGGAGCATGAGCGGCCAGATTTGATCCATTTGTCGAGTAGCTTGTTGATTGGCATCGCCAAGGAGATCAAGCGACAGGTAGCTATCCCGATTGTCTGTTCCTTGCAGGATGAGGAAATTTGGATTGATCGGTTGGAGAGAGGTTCGGCGGATCGGGCTTGGCAAGGCATTATGGAGAACAGTCGTTATGTGGATCATTTCGTGACGACGAGCTGTTTTTACCGGGATTTGATATTATCACGTTTTCCTGCTTTGGGCGCTGTCTCGGTGATCTATCCGGGTATAAATCGGACGCTTTACCAGAAGAGCAATGAGGTTGATGAGCCAACCATTGGCTTTTTCTATCGGATGAATGAGGCGGATGGGCTGGATCTCTTGGCGGAGGCGTTTGTCAAGCTGAAAAAGGAGAATCGGGTGCCGGGCTTGCGATTGAGGATCGGTGGTGGTTATACGGCCGATGATCGTCGTTTCGTCGGGCGTGTCAAGAATCTGTTACGTCCGTATGAGCAGGACGTGACTTGGGAAACGGATTATAATTTGCGGAACCATGTGGATTTTTATCACCAGATTACGGTAATATCGGTCCCGATCCGTTTTGAGGAAAGTGTTGGTCTTTATTTATGTGAAGCTTTTGCCTCCGGCTGTCCAGCGGTAGAGCCATCGACTGGCTCGTTTCCGGAGATTGTGGGCGACGCTGGTATTTTATATGGTGAGAATACGAGCGATCGACTGGCGGACGCTTTAGCCTCGATCTTGACTGATCCCGATTTGTTGGCCCAATGCCGGTCGAACGCATGGGATTTATCGAAAAAACGGTACGATCATCGTGTGGCGGCTGATCATTTATTGGCTTTATATCGACAGGTTTTGGACAAAAGAAATGAATAATGTAACTGATAATATAAAAAAGAGTAGTCATGGGAAAAGTGATGCGTTATTTAGGCTTGGCGCTGTTGTTGGTGTCGGGTAGTGTGGGAGCCCAATCGCCTTACGGTTGGCGTGGGCCCGAGCGGAATGGTATTTACCCGGAAACGGGCTTATTGAAGGAGTGGCCTAAGGAGGGCCCGAAGATGCTTTGGGAGACGTTGGAGATCGGTAAGGGCTACTCCAGCCCGGTGATCGTCGGCGACCGCCTCTACGTCACCGGGATGAACGAGGACGAGACGCGGGAGGTCTTCTATGCCTTCTCGCTGGATGGGCGGATGCTTTACAAGACCGACTATGGGAAACCGTGGACCGATACCTACCCGGAGACACGCACTACGCCGACGATAGAGGATGGGAAGGCCTACGTCATCAGTGGCTCGGGCGAGATCGTCTGCCTCAATACGGCCGACGGCAAGGAGGTCTGGCGGGTCGATGGCGGCACGAAGTTCGAGCGCATGACCGGCAAGTGGGGCACTTCCGAATGTCCGCTCGTGTTTAATAATAAGGTTTTCTACTCGCCGGGAGGCAACAAGACGACGATCGTCGCCCTTGACGCCCAGACGGGCGAGACCATCTGGGAGAGCGATCCGCTGGGCGAGCACAGTACTTACGTCTCGCCCCTCTTGGTCATGGACCGGAGCGTTTACCGGATCATTGGCATGACGGGCAAGAGTGTTTACGGGGTCGATCCGGAGACGGGCAAGATCACCTGGACCTTCAAGGAGTGGGGCCGCAACGCGGAGGACTTGGCCAAGGGCTTCGAGTCGATCGCCACCAATACGCCGCTTTATAATAATTGTGATATCTTTGTTTGCAATGGCTACGACATGGGCTCCTTCCTGCTTCGGATGAGTGGCGGCAACGAGGTGAAGCTCGTCTGGCGCAACAACGATCTCGACACGCATCACGGCGGTTTCGTCCTGGTCGATGGCACGATCTACGGCTCCAACTGGATCAACAACGGGCAGGGCAACTGGGTAGCGGTCGACTGGAAGACGGGCGAGACCAAGTATGAGACCGCCTGGCCAGGCGGCGCGGGCAAGGGTTCCATCATCTCGGCTGATGGCATGCTTTATATGTACGACGAGCGCCGGGGTATGGTCGCCCTCGCACGGCCCAACCCGGAGAAGCTGGATATCGTCAGCCAGTTCCGGATCAACAAGGGATCGGGGCCGCACTGGGCGCACCTGGTCATCAACAATGGCGTGCTCTATGTCCGCCACGGCGAGATGCTCCGCGCCTACGCGATCAAGTGAACTTAATTTTTTATCAACCATAAAACAAAAAACGTGATGAGAACAAGAATGTTTAGACTGTATGCCCTGGCCGCTTTCGCGACGGGGCTGGCCACTACGGCCATTGCCCAAACCCCTTACGGCTGGCGCGGGCCAACGCATGATGGCGTGTATCCCGAGACGGGCTTGCTGAAACAATGGCCGGCGAACGGGCCGGAGAAGTTGTGGGAGACGCTGGACGCCGGTAAGGGCTATTCCAGCCCGGTGATTGTCGACGACCGGATCTACCTGACGGGCATGAACGAGGATGAGACGAAGGAGATCTTCTCGGCCTATTCGCTCGACGGCAAAAAGATCTATGAGGTGGTCTACGGCAACCCGTGGGACAAGACCTATCCTGAGACACGCACCACCCCGGCGATCGACAATGGCAAGGCTTACGTCATCAGCGGCTCGGGCGAGATTGTCTGCATCAACACCGCCGATGGCAAGATCGTCTGGTCGGTCGATGGCGGCAAGCTCTATGAGCGCAAGACCGGCAACTGGGGAACCTCCGAGTGCCCGCTGGTCTACGACAACAAGGTGATCTATACGCCCTCGGGCGATCAGACCACCATGGTGGCCCTCAATAAGGAGACCGGCGAGCTGGTCTGGAAGTCGGAGCCTCTGGGCGACAGCGGTGCCTACATCTCGCCCATCCTGATCTCCTACAAGGGCAAGCGCCAGATCATTGGCGGGACGGGGCAGAGCTACATCGGTGTCGACCCCGAGACGGGCAAGATCCAATGGCGCTTCACCGACTGGGGGCGCGATGGCAAGCCGGGTGGCGGCATCGCCCCGAACTCGCCCCTTTTCAAGGATGGCAAGATCTTCTTCTGCCAAGGCTATAACATCAACTCGGTCATGCTGCAACTGGCCGACGACCTGAACAGCGTCTCGCTCGTCTGGCGCAACAACGACCTCGACACGCATCACGGCGGCTACGTCCTGGTCGACGGCACGATCTATGGCTCCAACTGGATCAACAACAACCAGGGCAACTGGGTAGCCGTCGATTGGGCGACCGGCGCGACGAAGTATGACACGAATTGGGGCGGTGGCAAGAGCAAGGGCTCGATCGTCACGGCCGACGGCATGCTTTATATCTATGATGAGCGCCGGGGCACGGTCGGCCTCGTGAAGCCGAACCCGGCGAAGTTCGAGGTGGTCAGCGAGTTCCGGATCACGAAGGGCGAGGGACCGCATTGGGCGCATCCCGTGCTTCACGACGGTGTGCTTTATATCCGCCACGGCAATGCCTTCATGGCTTATAAGGTGAAATAAGCGCCGCGCGATCGCGAAAGGATTTGGCGGGGGTTTCCACCGGTGGAAATCCCCGCCAAACATGTTTGCCGGCCCCAGCGAGCCGTGAAATGCCCAAAATATTAATCCGCCAGCCCCAGCGAGCCATGAAATGCCCAAAAAAGTAGAGCTCCGCTTCTCCGGAAATCCCTGTTTCGCTAAAGAGCCCTTTTTTTCTTATGGAATATTGGATAGTTTATTGTAATTTTACCGCGGTTTACATGGTTAGTAAAAGATAAATCTTATATAGTATTGATATCATGGGAAATGAGAACAGCCCGGTGGGCGGTAGGCCGGGACGTAAACAGATTTTTTTTAAGCGAAAAGGTTTTATATTTTTTATAGGCTTATTGATCGGATGCGGTTTGGTCGTATCCGCTTATAAGGCTTCTGTCTATTTTTCTTCGGATGAGTCGTGTATGAAGTGTCACGTCCATCCGCATGTTGAGGATAGCTGGAAACTTTCCAAGCATGTGAATAATGGCAGTGGCGTGAAGACACATTGTGTCGCTTGTCACCTGCCGCCCCAAAGTGATACGTGGGGGCATTATACGGCTAAGGCGAAATTAGGGCTTAAGGATGTCTGGTCGTATCTGACTAAAGATACGTCAGAAATGGATTGGGACTTGAAATCGGAGCTTGAGCATGCGGTCAAGTATATCCCGAATGAGTCTTGTAAGGATTGCCACCAGAATCTTTTTCCGGAAGGCGTGACGGATGATGGCGTGACGGCTCACCTTTATTATGAGGAGAACGAGGAGAAGCTCGATCTTCAATGTATCAGTTGCCACTTGGACGCGGGCCATTATAATCCGAATTACAGCCATTCGAAGATGACGGGTATTGGTGGTTTGGCGACAGGTTCCGCCCCGGTCGATACGAGTCTTTTCTTTAAGGAACCGGCAATTGTAACCTCTTTCACCGATTATGTTGAGCAGATTCCGGGTACGATGGTCTCTTTTAAGATGAAGGCGATTCCTGGTGGTACGTTTAAGATGGGTAGCGAGGCGAGTGAGCCTTTCCATCAAGCGGATGAGGCACCGGTACGTACGGTTTCGGTCAGTCCTTTCTTTATGGCCGAGGTGGAAGTGACATGGGATCAGTATTGGGCTTTCTATGGCCAGACCATGAGCGAGGGACGTACACCGCCTGAGGAGGTTTATCAGAACAACAGCAATCCGGAAGTTGACGCGATCTCTGGTCCGACACCGCCTTTCGGTTTCCCGGATCAGGGATGGGGCAGTGGCGATCGCCCGGCTATTACGATGACGCATTATGCGGCGGAAACTTTCTGCCAGTGGTTGTCGAAGAAGACTGGCAAGAAATATCGCCTGCCGACCGAGGCGGAATGGGAATATGCCGCACGAGGTGGAACGGAAACTCCTTATTTCTTCGAGGGTAATCCAAAAGACTTTTCAGATCAGGGTTTCTGGCGTAAGTTCTTCGATGCGGATACCGAGGGCATCAGTCCTTTCGTGATTTATGCCAAGAATAGCGGTAACCGGACACAGGAGCCCTCAAGCGTTGAGGCGAATCCTTTCGGTTTGAAGAATATGCTGGGAAATGTCATGGAATATTGCGCGGATAAGTATAGCCCCGACGCTTACGGCAAATGGGCGGATCAAGTGGAGAACCCGATCAATACGGAAGGTGAGGAATGGGTTGTTCGTGGTGGTTATTATGCTTCCGACGCTGCGGACGTACGTTGCGCCGCACGTAGTCATACGGAGCATGACGCCTGGTTGAAAACCGATCCGCAACAACCGAAGAGTATTTGGTGGTATTCTGATATCAAGGGTATCGGTTTCCGCGTGGTTTGTGAGATGAATCAATAATAGTTTATATAATCTAATCACTGAATTAAATCGTAGAATATCATGGAAAAAGGAAATGGAATCAGTCGGCGGTCGTTCTTGAAGCGTTCAGCCGCGGTTGGCGCGTTGGGCGTCATGGGTACAGGTACAGGTGCGGTATTAACCTCTTGTGGCGGTGGCGCCGGTGAGGCTCAAGTAAAGCCGTTGCGTGAGCCGGGATCTTATTATATTCCGGAATTGCCGGATTTGGCGACAGACGGAAAAGAGTTGAAAGCAGGTATTATCGGATGCGGTGGACGTGGCTCTGGCGCTGCTTTCAATTTCCTGAACGCCGCGAATGGTGTGACCATTACGGCTTTGGGCGATACTTTCCAGGAGCGTGTGGATGAGCTGGCCAAGAAGTTGAAAGACGAGAAGAATATTGATGTCCCGGCGGACAAGCGTTTCGTGGGACTTGACGCATATAAGCAAGTAATCGATAGTGGCGTGGATGTGGTGATCATCGCGACACCGCCTTTCTTCCGCCCAATTCATTTCCAATACGCGACAGAGAAAGGTAAGCATTCTTTCCTGGAGAAACCGATCTGCGTGGATCCTGTTGGTTACCGGACGATCATGGCGACGGCTAAACAGGCATCGGCTAAGAATCTTTGTGTCGTTACCGGAACACAACGTCATCACCAACGCAGCTATGTGGAGTCTTATAAGAAGATCATGGAAGGTATGATCGGTGAGATCACGGGTGGTGCTGTTTATTGGAATCAGAATATGCTTTGGTATCGCGAGCGTCAGCAGGGCTGGAGCGATTGCGAGTATATGATCAAGGACTGGGTGAACTGGAAATGGCTCTCGGGCGACCATATCGTCGAGCAGCATGTCCATAACATCGACGTGTTCACTTGGTTCAGTGGCTTGAAACCGGCTAAGGCTGTCGCTTTCGGTTCTCGTCAACGTCGTATCACGGGTGATCAATACGATAACTTCAGTGTTGATTTCACGATGGAGAATGGTATTCACCTGCACAGTATGTGCCGTCAGATTGATGGTTGCGCCAACAACGTGAGTGAGTTCATCCAAGGCACGAAGGGCTCTTGGGACAGCTCGACGATGGAGATCAAGGACCTGGCGGGCAACGTGATCTGGAAATACGACGCCGAGGCCGAGAAGGCGAACTTCAAGCAGACCGATCCTTATACGCTGGAGCACGTGAACTGGATCAACTGCATCCGTGGTGGTAAGCCTATTGAGCAGGCGAGCGAGACGGCCGTATCCAATATGGCGGCGATTATGGGTCGTGAGTCCGCTTATACCGGCGCTGAGACCACTTGGGAGGCGATGACCGCTTCGCAATTGAATTATACGCCGAAGGACTTGAACCTGGGCAAGATGGATATGAGTGGTTTCACGGTGGCTGTTCCGGGTAAACCAATCGACAAGAAATAAGGCAGGCCTATGGAATTGACAAGAAGGGATTTCTTTAAGGGGGCGGCTCTCACGATGGGCGGCGCCCTTTTGGCCTCTTGTGGCGGACAAGGCGCTACGGCGTCGATTAAAGAGTCCGCTGGGAATGCGGCTGAGAGCTTGCCGTTGAAGTTGTCGTTCCAGGAGGGAATCGCTCCGGGAGAGAGCTTGAACGAGAAGCTTGATTTCATGGAGAAATTGGGCGTTGTCGGCTTTGAGCCGGGAGGCAAAGGGCTTGGTAAACGTGTGGATGAGTTGCGGCAGGCGTTGAATGGCCGGAATATCAAGGTCAGCGCGATCTGTGCCGGATTCGATGGTTTCATTCTTTCAACGAAACCGGAGGTTCGCAAGCAGTGTATGGATACGATGAAGGAGATCATCGAGGCAGCGGGTCAGTTGGGCTCGGTCGGCGTGATTATCGTGCCCGCTTTTAATGGTCAGGTGCCTGTCTTGCCGCATACGATGGAGACACGCGATTTCTTGTGCGAGCAATTCAAGGAGATGGGAACCTATGCCGCCGAGCATGGGACGACGGTTATCTTCGAGCCGCTTAACCGTAAGGAGTGTTTCTATTTGCGTCAGGTAGCCGACGCGGCATCACTTTGTCGCGACATCGATTGCCCTGGTGTACGTTGCATGGGCGATTTCTGGCATATGACGTGGGAAGAGACTTCGGATATGGGTGCCTTTATCTCCGCGGGCCAATATTTGCAACATGTACATGTGGCCAGCCGTAAGCGCCGGAGCATGCCGGGCGAGGATGGTGAGGCCGACAATTATGTCGATGGCTTCAAGGCCTTGAAGATGCTGAAATACGACAAGTATGTCAGCTTCGAGTGTGGGTGCCAGGGCGATCGCTCGGTTGTGGTGCCCGCTGCCGTGAAACTTTTGCGCGAGCAATGGGAGAAAGCCTGAGGCTTGAATAACCTATAATTGACACGTGCGTATGTGATAGTCTTCACATACGCACGTGTTGGTTTATACGAGCGGTCGTGTCGGTTAACACAATAGTACGTGTGTCCTCACACGTACTATTGTGTATTTTATGATCTCTTAATACCCGAATCGGGAGGTGTCTACCTCCTTGTGTTCCTTGGGTTTGAAACCTCCGAACTTGTAGGTGAAAGAGAGGGAGACATAGCGGTTGTCCGCATGTTGGATCATCTCGAAACATTGTCCTTTGTCGTTAACTTTGGCATTGGGCGTAGAGCTGTTGAACAGGTCATTGCCCGTTAGCCGGAGTTCCGCGTTTTGGTTGGCGAACGTCCATTTCAGGCCGGCGTCGACTTTCCATATTGCGGAAAGATCATAAAGGCCCTGAATGGAGGGTGTGACATAAAGCCCGTTCAACTCCAGACTGATATCGGGCTTGGAAGAGATCTTGAGAGTGTTGTTCATCATGACAATCCCTCGCCAGACGCTGTTGTCGAAGCGAATGTCGTGGAACCTGTTGCAAACATCTTTTTGATAGGAGCCGTCTAGCGTCAGGCGTATGTTCCATATCTTGCCCACCAAAAAGGGGATGACGGCCGTCGCCCCGAAATTCTGTCCATAATTATAGTTGATGGTCTGGTAAATCATCGTGAGCTCGTCCGGGCTTTGATAAGCCAATTGGGCGAACTTGTTTTTCACGTGTGTATAATAGATGTTGAACAGGTATTTGCTTCTCAGGATATAGGTGAGATCGGCAGTGTAATCGGTTGATGGACGCAAGAATGGGTTTCCGATCAATCTGGCGTATCCGTTCAGGTAGCTGGTTACGTCTTGCATCTCCCAATAATCCGGATAACTCTTGTCTGATGAGAGAGCGAGTTGGAAAATGTGGCTGCTCGACAGGATATAACTCAATTGCATGGAGGGATAGGCGGCCCATGTCGTATAATCGGCCAGCTTGTAATATTCTCCGGCTATGGATAAGGAAAGGGAAAGTCGGTCGTTGAAGGCCTTCTCGAATCCGCCATAGAAATTATAGGTTCTCTCGTTAAGTTCCGTATCTGAATTAAGGGCGGACATATCCTTTCCATCTTGTGGGCGATAGTTTTGTGAGCTCTGTTCGTTGGCGAACGTAAAGTTGATGCCGTAATTCAGGTTCCAACTGTTGGGCAGGGCATGCGATTGACCGGCGTAAACATTCCAGCGATGGATACGCTGGTCGCTGTTGACCGAGAAGATTTGGGTTCCTGTTTCTGAGGTGTTGCTGAAATCTTGCAGGTCCGGATAGGAATAATAGGTATAGTCCAGTCCGACATTCATGCCCCAGCGTGCGGTGTAATCTATGTTGAGGTTGTGCATCTGCTCATCGCCTTTCTTATGGTTATAGGAGTCGGACAGGTTGCCTGTTGAGATCTCGCTTCGTTTGGTGTTGGGCGAGAGCGCTGTCGTATAGGCGATGTTCAGGTTGTCTTTTTCCGTGATTTGGTAATCCACGGCGGCCCGGACGTGATGAGTCAGTTTTTGTCTGGTGCCTTTATTGTATTGCTCGATGTCGTAGAGCTTGTCGCCCAACGTATGATGGGAGAGGAAATCGTTGTCGGTTCTTGTTTTGGTGTAATCCGCCGAATAAAGCAGGTCGGTCGTGACCTTTTGGCCAACAAGGGAAAGGTTCAGGTTGCCTTTGCCTCTGGTGTATCTTCCTTGCGTGAGATCGCCCCCGATCTCTCCACGAACGAAAGCCTCTTCCGATTTTTGCTTTTTCAGCTCGATGTTGATCACGGCGCCTCTGACCCGATATTTGGCGGGTGCGCTATACATGACTTCGGCCTTCTCTACATTCGAGACGGGTGTATTTTTCAATAGGCTCATGAGTTGCTCGTTGGTCATGGAAGAGGGTTTCCCATTCAGGATGACGGTTACAGCGCCGGCACCCATCAGGCTGAGACTTCCTTCTTGTTCCATGACGCCGGGCAGGCGGGTGATCGACTCGTAAGCGTTACTGACGGCACTCTGTTTAGCCATTGCGTTCACGTCGTAGGTCAGGGCACCGTTCTCAACCTTAACCAAAGGGCGTTCGCCGGTGACCACGACCTCATCCAATGCGTAATCCTGTTCCCGCATGACGATTACGCCGACTTCGCCTGTCGTGTAATCGTGGCTCTGGCTTTGATAAAGAATATGTTGGAAGATCAGGCGAAAGGGTGTCCGCTCATCCCGGAAGGAGAAGTGGCCCAATGAATCGGTGATTACGGCGTCGATAAAGGTGGAATCGGGCGTCTGCATGACAACAGTAGCGGCTTCGATGGGCTGCTTCTCTTGGTTGACGACTCGTCCGTTGACTTGTGCCGCCAGCCGACCGGTGATGATCATCAGGCCGGCGATCATTAGAAAGATAGTTCTCATGATGTTCTTGTTTTTATTACTGGCGCGAAGTAATACCCTTTGGGGCGGAAGGATGGTTATCGCCCTGTTATCCTTTCCTTATATTATTGTTAAGGCAAAGAATATTGTTAAGGGATTGTTATATCTTTGCCCGCAAATTCTGTTTATGGCGGGGAAATATATCAAGATAGTGACCTTTTTGGCCCTGATAATTATTGTGGTGATCCAGGGTGTATGGTTGGCCAATACCTATCGGTTGGTCGAGTCGAGACTCTCGTCGGCAAGTGCCCGCCTGTTTCCGAGAGCGGTGGTCGATGAGGCGTGGGAGCGTCTTAACAGCTTGGCGGGCGAAACCGGTGAACGTGAGCCTTTGGGAACCAGCATGAATTATAAGGATATGGACGGCCTGTTGGGCCTTTTCGATCACATGGCGATTTACCTGAACGAATATAACGACTCGGTTTATCAGTCGGAAATCTCCTTGCCACTTCTGGATTCTATTTTCACGGCCTCCTTGAGTAAGGAGGGTTTTCACGCAAAATTGGTTTGCGAGGTGGTCGATTCATTGGGGATGCCTATCCGGTCGGAGGCGTCGGACTTGTCCTCTTATGGCTCCCAGATAATCAAGACACCCGCCGTTCCCTTGAACACGGAGCATACCGAGGCGGTGCGGGCGGTTATCGTCAATCCTTATTGGGTGATTATCCGTCAGATGGGAGCTTTGTTGATTGCTACGGCAGTGTTGATCCTTTTTGTGGCCGGATGCGTTATCTATCAGGTGAGGATTATTATCCGGCAGGATAAGATCGCTCATTTGCGGCAGGATTTCACCTATGCGATGATTCACGACATGAAGACGCCGATCAGCACGATCTCGATGGCGGGGCACGCTTTGGAAAGTGGGATGCTCGATCATAATCCTGAGCTTCGCAAACAATATTTCTCAGTCTTGAATGAGGAGAGCGCCCGTTTGCTGGGCCTTTCGGAAAAGATCCTGACGATCGCCAAACTGGAGCAGTCTCATTTGAGATTGAATCGTGAGGCGATTGATCTGAATGCGATGTTCGAGGAGTTGATTCATAAATATGAAGTGAAGGCCGAGAAAAAGGTCACGTTCGAGCGGACCTGCGCGATTACCTCCATGTTGATGGCTGATGGTGCCTATCTGCGTGAGGCGATCAGTAACCTGATCGACAATTCGCTGAAGTATTCGGACGATCCGGTGACCATCCGTCTCTCGGCGGAAGAACGGGAGAACAATATCCAGATAAAGGTCTGGGATAATGGTTGGGGCATTCCGTTGAGGCAACGCAAAAGGATTTTCGAGAAATTCCAGCGGGGCGGCTTGGAATACCGGAAGGATAAGTCCGTTTCCGGATTTGGTCTGGGGTTGAATTATGTCTATCGGGTGATTATGGCCATGAACGGCAGTGTCGCGGTGAATAGTATCGAGGGCGAGTATAGTGAGTTTGTTTTGACATTGCCCATTCAAAAAGAGGTGGTATGATAAAGGTATTATTGGTAGAGGACGACAAGAACCTGTGTTTTATCTTGCGGAGTAGCCTGGAGCAGATGATCGGTGGCTATCAGGTGACGGTGGCCACGAATGGCCGGGAAGGATTGGAGGCGCTGGAGCGAGAGGCGTTCGACGTAGTCGTTTCGGATGTGGAGATGCCGGTAATGGATGGAAAGGAGATGACGCACGCGATCCGTGAGCGACATCCCAATTTGGCGATTATACTAATTACAGGATTGACGACGGCCCGCGACGTGATCAATGGCTATCAGTCCGGTGCGGATTTTTATATCAAGAAGCCTTTTCTTCCGGAAGAATTGGACGCGCATATCCAGGCAATCTTGCGGATGAAGCGGGAGAACAGGCCCACTCCGATAGTGGAAAAAGAGACGAATGTGACTTATACGATCGGTCAATACCGCTTTGTCCCCTCGGGAAACCAATTGCTTTTTGGGGATGAGAGACAAAACTTGACCCCCAAAGAGGCAAGGATCCTGGAGATGCTTTGTCGGAGTAAGGGCGAGGTGGTTAACCGCGACGAGATCCTGACGGCGATTTGGGATACGGCTGATTTTTATTCATCTCGTAGCCTGGATGTCTTTATTACGAAACTTAGGAAATACCTCTCGAAGGATCCCAATATTACGCTCAAGGTCTTGAAAGGCGTCGGGATCTGTTTGGAGGATCGGAAAAACGCATAACAGTGTATTTGGAATTTCACTGCAGTGTATTGGAAATCCCACTGCGGTGGGACTGGAAATGGGGTCGGAATGACCCTGGATTTTTGTTCGGAAGAAAAAGAATTTTTGTTCGGATCGGATTGGAATTTCCTTCGAAGGAAACTTGAGTTTCTTTCGAAGGAAATTTTTGGTTTACCTAAAAGTGTTCGAACTGGCCTATGGGGAAATTTTGAGCGATGTTCAGGCCCGTTGGTCAATTCAATTTAGGCCTCAGATCCCCAGTTTCGTGCGGATCTCTTTAGGGATCGCGTCCTTGTGAACCATGATGTAGATGGTTTTCGCGCGGACGTAGCTTTCCGACATGTTCAGGTAGCCACCGAAAGTATTGCGCTCAGTGCCCCATGAGTTCTTGGTGATGTAATACTTCGTGCCGTTCTGGTCTTTGGCGATACCAGTGAGGTGCATCAGGTGATCGTCGGTCGTTACGAAACTCTCATAACCTGCCTGGCGGATCTCAGGTGTTACCTTCACTTCGGGGAAAGGTTTCTCGAACTTATAGACCTCCTCGAGGCGCTCTTTCTCGTCGAGTTTCTCGAAGCGGGCCCGGTCGGTCGTCGAGTAATCGTCGACATTCTTCACCTCCGGGTTGATCGCCACGCCATTCTTGAAGGAGAAGCCCTTCTCGCTCACGTCGCCATCCCAGCAGACCGTGTAGCCATGTGTCAAGGCATAGTCGGCTACGGCCATCATCTCGTCGAGCGGCAGGTTATACATACGCTCGTGTTCCCAATTGTCGGGCACCTCGACCTCGAATTTCTGGTAATAGGGATGATGCGTGAAGCTGGTCAGCTCGATGTAGTCCGACATGTTCAACCCTAACGACTCGGCGAACGTTTTCGGGGTGTATTGCTTGCCCTCGTAGGTGAAGCTCTCCGGCAGCTTGCCCAGGTAGGTGTCGAAGAGATTCTGGATCAGCTCGTCGTATTCGGGGCTGCGATGTCGCTGCTTGATGGCCACCTCGGCGATCGCGGTCATGTATTTCACCATCTCCGAGTGGTTGTGGCGGTCGGAGTCGTAGTTGATGCCGCTGTAGACCGACTCGGGGACGATGCCCACCTGATCGAAGGCGTTCATGAAGGTGTGCGAGAGGCTACCTTGCGAGATGTTGCCCCGGCCCTTGCGCACGTAGTTGTCTTGCAGCTGGTTCATGTATTTCTGGCGGACAATGAACATCTCCGACAGGTCGTAGGTGCCTTTGCCCATCCGGAGCAATTCCGATTCCATGAACGAGGTGGTGGCGAAACACCAGCAGGTGCCGGTCGACGCCTGGTTCTTGACCGGCGTTGCCGCTACACGTGCCACTTCCGTGAATTGGTAGCCTTGGCCAGAGGCGGCCAGGCCACACAGCGCGAACGCGCATGATAGTACAATTTGTCTCATAATGTTGGTTCTTTTCCTTATTATATTATACATCTGTTTTATTTCTGTTTTGGCTCCGCCAAGTGGTTGGCGGAGTTGCCATACGAATTTTTGGGCCCGCCAAGTGGTTGGCGGAGTTGCCATACGAATTTTTGGGCCCGCCAAGTGGTTGGCGGAGTTGCCATACGAATTTTTGGGCCCGCCAAGTGGTTG
>ERZ779874.585-NODE-585-length-40927-cov-4.880334_pt1 | contig 40927 bp, 33 predicted proteins | sample MGYA00511031_ERZ779874 | MGnify/ENA primary metagenome ERZ779874 (study PRJEB29588, sample SAMEA2156850) | human gut metagenome | biome: human gut; feature: human-associated habitat; material: faeces | place: Denmark | collected 2008/2010 ...
GCTCAGCGGGCGCGGCCTTGACTTTTTGGTTCTTTTGGGTCAAGCCAAAAGAACAACTAGTATAGAGCGCACGAGTCGTGCGCCCTACAGCTTATTCATCAATAGAATATGCAAACTCCCTTTAATTCCCCCAATTCTCGCGATCGAGGCTACGATATTGGATCGCCTCTGCCAGGTGTGGCGCCTCGATATTTGGAGAGTCTTCCAAATCAGCGATGGTTCGAGCCACCTTCAAGATGCGATCGTAGGCTCGTGCGGATAGATTGAGTCGTCGCATGGCGGTTTCCAACAGCTTTAATCCCGAGGGGTTAGGAACAGCGTAGATGTTGAGAAGACGGGAATTCATCTGTGCGTTACAGTGGATGTTGGGCTCATTCTCAAAGCGACGTTCTTGGATCAATCGTGCCTTGACTACTCTTTCACGAATCCGTTCGCTGGATTCGGAAGGACGTTGGTCGGATATCTTCTCGAAAGGAACCGGAACGATCTCGATCTGGATATCGATCCGGTCGAGCAGCGGGCCGGATATGCGGCTCATGTATTTCTGTACCGTTCCGGGCGAACAGAGACATGCCCGTTCCGGATGATTGTAATAGCCACAGGGACAGGGATTCATTGAGGCGACCAGCATAAATCCCGCCGGATATTCGACCGTGAATCGAGCTCTCGAGATCTGGATCTTCCGGTCCTCGAGCGGCTGGCGCATGACTTCAAGAACACTTCGGTTGAACTCTGGTAGCTCATCGAGAAAAAGAACGCCATTGTGAGCCAGGCTGATCTCTCCTGGAATCGGATTGACACCCCCGCCACCAACCATCGCTACGTTCGAGATCGTGTGGTGCGGCGCACGAAAGGGACGTTGGGTCATGAGTGAGACATTGCCTTGTATTTTGCCCGCGACGGAGTGGATCTTTGTGGTCTCCAACGATTCTTGCAGGGTGAAAGGTGGCAGGATGGAGGGAAGACGTTTGGCCATCATGGATTTACCGCTACCGGGAGAACCGATGAGAATGATGTTATGCCCGCCGGCCGCCGCCACCTCGAAAGCTCTCTTGACATTCTCTTGTCCTTTAACCTCCGAGAAATCGAAGTCGTAGGATTGTTGCCGCTCATAGAAGACCTTGCGGGTATCGACGACCGTCGGCTCAAGCTCGCGTTTGCCGTCGATGAATTCGATCACCTCTTTCAGGCAATTGACACCATAGATTTTCAGGTTATTTACCACTGCCGCTTCATAGGCATTTTGTTTGGGAAGGATAAATCCTTCGAAGCCGGCCTCACGAGCTTTTATCGCGATGGGTAAGGCACCCTTGATTGGTTGTAAGGTTCCGTCGAGCGAGAGCTCGCCCATCATCATGAAACGGGAGAGACGGCTGTGATCCACCTGTTCTGCAGCGGCCAGGATTGCGATTGCCAAAGGCAGGTCGTAGGACGAGCCTTCCTTGCGTATATCGGCTGGAGCCATGTTAATGACGATCCGGCTGCGTGGAAATTTATGGCCGGAAACCTGCATGGCGGAGATGATTCGTTCATGGCTTTCCCGTACGGCCACGTCGGGTAATCCAACCAGGAAAAATTGGATGCCTTTTGTGCAATTGACCTCGATAGTGATGATTGTGGCGGATATGCCTTGCAATGCCGCCGCATAAGCTTTTACCAGCATAGTCAAGTTTGGTTATCGTAAAACAATAATAATCTTATGTCTGTCGAGAAGGTATGTTATTCCTCCTCGAAAATATTTTCCAGTGCTTGCTCGAGCTCCAAATCGTTCTCAGTCTTCAGTATGATCTTGTGGTTCTCGTCGATCAGGAAACAACGAGGCAGAACACTGACATTATAGAGATCGATCAGACGAATCGCCTGGCCGGCGGAATCGGTTACGATGTTCCAGGCGATCGAGTCTTTTACCAGTTGCGAGCGTAGTTCATCCGAATTGGTATCCAATGTCACGAGCAGTATGCCCAATTTGTCTTTAGGATACTTACGGATCACCTTGTCGAGCGCCAAATCTTGGATGTGGCATTGATCACACCACGGTGCCGTAAACGTTAATAAGGTATAGGCTTGTGGAAACGAATCAAGTGCGACGGGCTTACCATAAATGTTCCTTACGGCAAAATCAGGTGCTTCCGCTCCTAAAGCGGTCCGTTTGGCACGGGCACTGTATTGTTCCAACTCAGCGTAGAGATAGAAGCTTTTTAGCTTCGGATCCAGCAGGGCTAATAGCTCATCGATCTTCCGTGTATCGTCAGGATCGGAAAAGAAATTCTGTATTAAGACAACCGATGAGGCCGCATCCGGATGATCCTTGATGTACTGGACCGCATTTTCAGATAATTGCAGATTTACGTTAGCCAGGCGAGCCGTGATATCGGTCTGCTCGCTGCTGTTCGCCTCATTCAATCGAAGGGAAAGGGAGAGTGCGTTTAATTCCTTAAACAGATCTTCCTGCTTTTCCTTGAAATGAGTTAATTCATTATTGATTTTTCCGCCTTTTACTTTGAGGAGCAAAGGCTCTTTAATACTTCCACTAACCGTAAAGGTCTCTTTTGGTTCCAGATAGACCGTGACCCAATGCGACTTGTTCTCAAAGAAAAGTGTCGCCGTATTGTAACCCTCGTTTTGGGTTTCGATTGAGAAATGTCCGGGTTTCTCGCAGGTCAGTGTATCGACCTCTTTATTGCCATCGCCTTCGAATACCACATAAACAACCTCGTCTTCCATGTCCGTGATTTTTCCCTCAATCCGGTAAGAGAAATCTTTACCGCAAGAGGTAAGGAAGAGTGCGATACCCAGTAGATATGTGATTTTCTTTAACATTACTTTGGCATAATTCCAATTAAAATTCCATTCTCGGTGTAAAGGTAAGCATTTTTGATCAATTGGAACTATATTTATAATAAAATTAACTAATAAATAAAAAAGGGTACGCTTGAGAAAGCGTACCCTTTACCATATTCAGTGTAAGTTGATTACAATTTCGGACCAGCAGCAACCAATGCCTTACCTGCCTCGTTGCCAGTGAACTTAGCGAAGTTCTTGATGAAGCGAGCAGCCAAATCCTTAGCTTTCTCTTCCCATTGGCAAGCGCACTCGTAAGTGTCACGCGGATCCAAGATCTTCGGATCAACACCTGGCAACTCTGTCGGAACCTCGAAGTCGAAGTACGGGATCTTCTTCGTCGGAGCGTTGTTGATAGAGCCATCCAAGATAGCGTCGATGATACCACGAGTATCGCGGATAGAGATACGTTTGCCAGTACCGTTCCAACCTGTGTTCACCAAGTAAGCCTTAGCACCAGTCATCTCCATCTTCTTAACCAACTCCTCGCCGTATTTTGTCGGGTGCAAGCTCAAGAAAGCGGCACCGAAGCAAGCAGAGAATGTCGGAGTCGGCTCAGTAATACCACGCTCAGTACCTGCCAACTTAGCTGTAAATCCAGACAAGAAGTAGTATTGAGTCTGCTCCGGAGTCAGGATAGATACAGGAGGCAATACGCCGAACGCATCAGCTGACAAGAAGATAACTTGCTTAGCGTGAGGACCCTTAGAAACCGGCTTAACGATGTTCTTGATGTGGTAGATCGGGTAAGATACACGAGTGTTCTCAGTTACGCTCTTATCAGCGAAGTCGATCTTGCCGTTAGCGTCAACTGTTACGTTCTCCAACAAAGCGTCACGCTTGATAGCGTTGTAGATATCTGGCTCGCTCTCCTTATCCAAGTTGATAACCTTAGCGTAGCAACCACCCTCATAGTTGAAGACGCCCTCGTCGTCCCATCCGTGCTCGTCGTCACCGATCAACAGACGTTTCGGATCTGTAGACAATGTAGTCTTACCTGTTCCAGACAGACCGAAGAAGATAGCTGAGCTCTTGCCCTCTTTATCCGTGTTAGCGGAGCAGTGCATAGAAGCGATACCACGCAACGGGTTCAAGTAGTTCATGATAGAGAAGATACCCTTCTTCATCTCACCACCGTACCAAGTGTTCAGGATAACTTGCTCTTTAGTCTTCAGGTTGAATACTGTAGCTGTCTCAGAGTTCAAGCCCAGCTCCTTGTAGTTGTCAACCTTAGCCTTAGCAGCGTTGAAAGAAACGAAATCAGGCTCACCGTAGTTAGCCAACTCCTCAGCTGTCGGACGGATGAACATGTTCGTTACGAAGTGTGCCTGCCATGCTACCTCCATGATGAAACGAACTTTCAGGCGAGTTGCCTCGTTCGCACCACAGAAAGTATCAACAACGAACAAACGCTTGCCTGACAACTCCTTAACGGCTTTAGCCTTCAAGTCAGCCCAAGCAGCCTCTGAACAAGGCTTGTTGTCGTTTTTATATTCGTCAGAAGTCCACCATACAGAATCCTCGCTCGCCTCATTCTTAACGAAGAATTTATCCTTAGGCGAACGACCAGTATAAATACCTGTCATGACGTTTACCGCGCCAAGCTCAGTTACTTGACCCTTCTCGTAACCTTCCAAGCTTGGTTTTGTCTCCTCAGCGAACAAAACATCATAAGACGGATTGTGAATGATTTCTTTCACGTCTGTGATTCCGTACTTGCTTAAATCTAAATTAGCCATCTTGTAATTAAATTTTAATGATTGACTTTATGTAAAAACTCTCTATTCCTTACTGTTTTTTCGGCTTACTTTATTGTTGGCGGAAGCCTCTTACTTCGCCTTGTTAACCGCACTACAAAAGTAGTATTTTTTTTTATAGCTTTTGCCGTATTAAGGAAATTTTTCAGCAATATTTCTTCTTTTCCATACCATTAACATAATCCGTTGTGAAATTGCCATATGCGGTTGGCAAATTCATTACTTTTCTGCTCAGGAATACTCTTTTTAAACATGAAAAAGCCGTACCGGACAAGGACTCTTTTAACTTAAATAGCCCGGTTGTCTTGGTACGGCTTCTATTCTTTATCGGAAAAAGGGTCGTTTACCCTTTATTTGATTTCCCAAGTCTCGCCACTCATCAGGAACTCGTTGAGTGTACGGCTAGGCATTTTGGCCTGGACCTCTTCCAGCTGTTGATGGACGGATTCGTCGTAGGTCGGTGCCTCCACGTCGCGGATGATACCGAGAGCGACGGGCATGTCACCACTCATCATCGCCAGCATCATGTGCAGGGTGTTGTCCTTGCAGTGCGCGTCGTGTACGAGGACATCGTCGATGGTGTAGCCATCCTCGCCGATCGTGACAGATTTCAGTTTCAAGCCGTCGAGTACGATACCCTTGTTGTTGTCCTTGCCATAGATCATCTTCTCGCCATGGCGGAGGAAGATGGTCCGGTCTGCCCGGAACTCCTTGTCGACGATCTGCTTGTGGATACCGTTATTGAAGATCATACAGTTGACCAGCACCTCTGTTACTGCCGCGCCTTTATGGCGTGCGGAAGCGGCGAGGATCTCTGTCGTATTTTTCAGGTCTACGTCGATCGCCCGTGCGAAGAAGTTGCCTCGTGCGCCCAAAGCCAGCTCGGCAGGGATGAACGGATCCTCGACCGTACCGTAAGGAGAGCTCTTGGAGACAAAGCCACGGTCGGATGTCGGAGAGTATTGTCCCTTTGTCAAGCCATAGATCTTGTTGTTGAAGAGGACAATATTCAGGTCGATGTTACGGCGTACGGCATGGATGAAATGGTTACCACCAATCGCCAAACAGTCGCCATCGCCGGTGATCAACCAGACACTCAGATCCGGACGGGCTGTCTTGACACCCGTAGCGATCGCGGCGCCACGTCCGTGAATCGTATGGAATCCATAAGTATTCATGTAGTAAGGCAGGCGCGAGGAGCATCCGATACCGGAAATCACGGCCATGTTATGCGGTGCTACTCCCACTTCTGCCATTGCCTTGTGCAGGCAGTTCAATATCGCGTGGTCGCCACAGCCCGGGCACCAACGGACGTATTGGTCACTCTTGTAATCTTTCGGTTGATATTTTGTTTCTTCTGTTGCCATCTCTTATGCCTCCAATATTTTAGTGAATTCCTCAACCAATCGAGCTACGACGAAAGGTTGTCCTTTAACCCGGTTGAACTGATAAGGCTCGAATCCGGGCACCTTGCCGCGTAAATAGTTGGCGAATTGGCCGTTGTTCTGCTCGGCGACAACTACTTTCTTGTAGCGTCCCAATACCTCGGCCGTATTCTTTGGCAGCGGGTTGATGAACTTGAAGTGTGCCAAGGCAACCTTCTTTCCCTGTGCCTGCATATCTTCCATTGCCTCATAGAGGTGACCGTAAGTACCGCCCCAGCCGACGATCAGCAGGTCGGCATCCTCGTCGCCGACAACTTGTACCTCGGGAATATAATCGGCGATCTTGTCGATCTTTGCCTGGCGGGTTTGTACCATCTTCTGGTGGTTGGCCGGATCGGTCGAGATGGCGCTCGTGTCGAAGTCTTTCTCCAAGCCGCCCAAACGGTGCATATAGCCCTCCATTCCAGGGATCGCCCAATAGCGGACAAGACTGTCTTTGTCGCGGCGATAAGGTTTCCAAGGTTTGTCGCCCTTATAATTCTGTACATAATTCGGTGTGATGGCTGGATAGTCCGCCAGGTTAGGCAGTTTCCAGGCAGAAGAACCATTCGCGATGAAAGCGTCGGTCAACAGGATAACCGGCGTCATGTGCTCGACAGCCAGTTTGCCTGCCCAGAAAGCGGCGTCGAAACAGTCGGTTGGTGTCGAGGCGGCCAAGACAACAGCCGGACATTCACCATTACGTCCGTATAACGCTTGCATCAAGTCAGTCTGCTCCGATTTTGTCGGCATACCGGTTGATGGGCCACCACGTTGCACGTCGACAACAACCAAAGGTAACTCGGCGATGACCGCCAAACCGATCGCCTCGCTCTTCAGTGCCAGACCGGGACCGGATGTGGATGTCGCTGCCAGGCAACCGGCGAAGCTGGCGCCGATTGAGGTACAGATGCCAGCGATCTCGTCCTCAGCTTGTACGGTGATAACGCCTAAATCTTTGCGTTTTGAGAGCTCATGCAGGATATCTGTTGCTGGAGTGATCGGATAACTACCCAAGAAGAGGCGCAAGCCTGCTTTCTCGGCAGCGGCGATCAAACCATAAGAGGTTGCCTTGTTTCCATTCACGTCCATGTAGATGCCGGGAGCGGCCTTCTTGCTCTCGATCCGGTAGGTCGAGACAGAAGCGTGGATATTGTGTCCGTAGTTATAACCATCGGTCAACGCCTTGATGTTCGCTTGAGCGATAATCGGCTTCTTGGCGAACTTGTTTTGCAGCATGTGCATTGCCGCGTCGAGCGGACGCTCGAACAACCAGCAAACCAATCCGAGGGCGAACATGTTCTTGCAACGGAGCGCGGATTTGTTATCGAGACCAAACTCGGTCAATCCCTCTTTCACGAGTGATGAGATCGGGGCTGCGACAACCTGTACGCCAGTTAAGCCCAGCTCGGTAAAAGGATCGTCGGTCTCGAACAATGCCTTCTCCAGGTCACTTTTCAGGAAAGAATCCGTATCGATCAGGACGATCGCGTTCGGCTTGAGATGTTTTACGTTGACTTTCAACGCAGCCGGGTTCATGGCGACCAGGACGTCAGCCTTGTCTCCCGGTGTGAAGATCTTGCGTGATCCCAAATGAACTTGGAATCCGGATACGCCACTCAGTGTTCCTTGCGGGGCACGAACCTCCGCGGGATAATCGGGGAAGGTAGAAATCTCGTTCCCGAAAATGGCGGACAAGTTCGAGAAGATGGTACCTGTCAACTGCATACCATCACCAGAATCGCCCGAGAAACGGATGACCACTTTTTCCAGCGTTAATACTTTTGTTTGTTCCATATGTTTTTCGCTTCTCGCTATTATTTGGTATTAAGATGTTTCGCGAAATAAATCATAAACTTTACGAGTACAAAATTTTTGGCTTTAAAAAGCGGACAGATATAGGTTGATGTTGTTGCACGGAACGTTAAAATGCTCCGCGACATAAGCCGCTACCGGCTTGCCCGCATAGAGATAAACCCCTTGCCGGAGGCCACGGTCGTTCTTGATCAGCATTTGCAAGGAGCCCGCGTCGCCCAATCGGGTGAGGAACGGGACCAGGATATTGCTGTAAGCCATTGATGTGGTACGGGCAACTCGGTTGCTGATGTTGGGCTTGCAGTAATGCAAGACGCCATATTGCTCAAATATTTTGGGATCGTTCTCCCCAAGGCAGCAGGTCGTCTCGAAGCAACCGCCTTGCGTGATTCGCAGGTCGATGACGAGGGCGCCCTTTTTCATCTGTTGGATCAGCTCCTCGGCGATCACGTAACGATGTCTCGTATTGATGTAGCGCATGGCGCCGATCACGACATCTGCGCTCTTGAAGGCGTTCAGCAATACGTTGGGATGGAAGGTCGAGGTGAAAAGCTCGCGGCCAAGCAGGTTCTGGATGGCCCGCAACTTGTTGATGTCGTCGTCGAAGACCTTGACGGAGGCGCCCAAGGCTTGGGCGGCGCGTGCGGCGACTGTCCCGGCGTTGCCGGCGCCGATAATTACCACTTCGGTGGGTGACAGGCCGGGCATGCCTCCGAACAGGATGCCCTTGCCGCCCTGTTCGTTGCTCAGCAGCTCGGAGGCGATCGTGATGGCGGCGGCTCCCTCGATCTCGGAGGTGACGCCCAGGATCGGGATGCGTCCCGTCTCGTCGGCCATCAGCTCATACGAGATGGCCGTGATCCGTTTCATGGCCATCAGTTCGAATGCATCTCGTTGGAAGCGGTTCAGTTGGATAAGCGAGAAGAAAACGGCTCGTGGGCGCGCCATCGCGACCTCCTCGACGGTGGGTGGCAGGATCTTCAGGATGATATCGGCCTGGAAGAGCTCTTGGGCCGTCTCGACAATCTCGGCGCCCGCCTCGGCATAGCGGTTGTCCGAGTAGTTGATCCCCAATCCGGCGCCGCTCTCGAGCAATACCCGATGGCCATAGCCGGTCAGCATCTCCACCGCCTCGGGGGTCAGGGCCAGCCGGCGCTCACCCTCCTCTGTCTCGCGGGGGATGCCGATCGTCAGCCGGTTGCTCAAGCGTTGTATCTCTTTCAATAACTCCTGAGGAATGTAGCTCCCCTTAAATTGTTGTCCTTCCCGGTTCTCCATAATATATTAATGAATAGGTAATCAGTTATTCTGTTGCCTTCTCGAGGGCGAGCCGCTCGCGCAGCGCCTCGGCGATCTCGCGGGCGTCGTGCTCGGTCAGCATCTTCTCGGCGTCGAAGATGACTGAGGCCTGGCTGTAGAAAGGCAATCTTTTCTCCAGGTTCTCGCGGATGAAAGCCCGTAGTTCCTCGCCGCTCCGGTTCTTCAGGACAGGCCGGTTCTGCTTGCAGACTTCCAATCGGTTGGCCAGTTCCTCGACGGAGACTTTCAGGTAGACCGTTGTCCCGTGCGTGTTCATGAATGCCATGTTGTCGAAGAAACAGGGCGCCCCGCCGCCGGTCGAGATCAAGACATCCTCGAACTCCGCGACCTCGTGCAACATCCGGCGTTCCATGTCGCGGAAAGCCGCCTCGCCCTTTTCCGCGAAAATGGCGGGCACCGCCTTGTGGAAACGGCTCTCGATATAATGGTCGAGATCGATGAAAGTGAGGCCGGCCCGTTTCGCCAACAGGCGTCCGACCGTCGTCTTGCCGGCTCCCATATAACCTATTAAAAATACGCGTCTCATCCGTAATTCCTTAAATCATATCGCGAATGTATGTTTTTTTCGCTCAACCTTCTTCCAGAGTCCCGTTATTTTTGTCCGGCTCGTGTCCGGTCGTGGTTTTTTGTGTACTTTTGGCGAGCGAGTAGATTTGGAATATGGCGAAGAATAAGCATTATGTGGTTTGGAAGGGATTGAATCCCGGCATATACGATAATTGGGCGGATTGCAAGACACAGGTAGAGGGTCAGGCAGGCGCTAAATACAAGGCGTTCGAGACCCGCGAGGAGGCGCTCAAGGCGTTCGAGGAGGGCTATGAGCGTTATCTCAGGAGGGCGGCCCCTCCCAAGGCGATCGACCGGCTTTACGCGGAGACGCCGGTTGGCCGGCCGGAGCCGAACAGCCTGGCGGTCGACGCCGCGTGCAGCGGCAACCCCGGCGACATGGAGTATCGCGGCGTCTATACCGCCACGGGGCAGGAGCTGTTCCGGGTCGGGCCGCTGAGGAAGGGAACCAACAACGTCGGCGAGTTTCTCGCGCTGGTGCATGGCCTCGCCCTCCTGAAGCAAAAGGGCAGCGACCTTCCCATCTACTCCGATAGCCGAAACGCCATCCTTTGGGTGCGCAAGAAGAAATGCAAGACCCTCCTGGAGCGCGTGCCGGAGAACGAGCCCATCTTCGATCTCATCGAACGGGCCGAGAGATGGCTTAACGAGAACAGCTATACGACGCGGATCATCAAATGGGAAACCTCCGAATGGGGCGAGATCCCCGCCGATTTCGGGCGAAAGTGAGAAAAGCCCCTAAATTTCCTTTTAGATTTCTAGAAACGGCCTTTCACTCTCGCAAACCCCTTTTTAGATTTCTAAAAACGGCCTTTCACTCTCGCGAGCCCCTATTTAGATTTCTAAAAATGGCCTTTCACTCTCGCGAATCCCTATTTAGATTTCTAAAAATGGTCTTTTACTCTCGCGAGCTCCTTTTTAGATTTCTGGTAATGATTTTTACGCCCGCAAGTCCGTTTTTCAGAAACAGCGGGTATAACCCAATCCGAAACTATCGTAAAGATAATCGCGGATGCCGTGCTTGTAATGGAAGGAGATGATGTTCTTCTTGATCTCGTAGCTTAGGTTGGTCCGTACGATCATCGGGCGGTCGCCGATATTCTCATAGCCTTGGATGCCGGAGTAATCGCAGTCCAGCGAGAAGCCCTTGACGCCACCGGACAACCCTACGCCATAACAGAACGCGTCGTTCTGGCGGTGCACCATATCGTTGGTCATCCAGCAATAGAACCCGGCCTGCGCTTGCGCCCGCAGGAAGGCCTCGTGAGCCTCATCTTTCCAGAGGTCGCGGCCCAGCTCGGCGGTGAACCAATAGGAGGCGGCATCCGTATAACGGGCATCGCAAAGGCGTCCGCCACTGGCGGTCTTCAGGTTGGCGCTGACCACCACGTCGAGCCATCGCTCGCTACGCAAGACTTGATAGAAACAATTCAGCACCACGTCGCCCCGGCAGACGATGGGCGACTCGGTCTCGACGGCATGCCGCTCGTCGCGTACCTCGGTCGATGTCTTGTACCATTCCTGGAAGACCCATGAGACGTTGATGCCCGCCCGCCCCTTGGCGATCGGGACGTAAAGCCGGGTAAAGATATCTTTTGTCTGGTCGCCGGTCATCGTATGGTATTCGCCACGTAATTCCACCTCCCAGCGAGCCGATAGGCGGCCGCTTGTCAACTCCGGTATCGGGAACGCGTTCGGACCGAAATAGCGGGGCGAGTAGATCAGGTATTCCATTTGGTCGCGCCAATCCTCCGCGATGGCGGGCCGTGATAAGCCCAGCAATATTATCAGGAGCCAGGCGTAACTCTTTATTCTCATAAGTCGGATATTTTATATGATATGGTTCTTTGGCGGTCGCGAAAGTAAACATAAAAATCCTAAAACCCGAATATCGTCTTAGGCCCTGTTTTGGGTTACGGGAATATTTCCTACTTTTGCCCCAAACGAACTTCAAACAAGAGCTATGCGCATAGGATTCGACGCGAAAAGAGCCATGCAGAATTTCACCGGGTTGGGAAACTATAGCCGCTACCTGATAGAAATCCTATACCGTTTTCACCCGGAAAACGAATACCTCCTCTATGCGCCTAAGTACCGTGAGAGCCGGCAGTTTCAGGCGCTTCAGGCCAGTTGCCCGACAATCCACTGTCGTTTCCCGGAAGGCTTTTGGCGGCGTCTCAAATCGTTGTGGCGAACCTTTGGGATTACCCGTCGCCTCGAACGTGATGGCGTGGATATCTATCATGGTCTCAGCAACGAGTTGCCTCTCAATATCCGTCGGCAGCGACGGGCGAAAAGCGTCGTGACCATACACGACTTGATCTTTGTCCGTTATCCTCAATATTATGGAGCCATCGACCGTTGGCTTTACCGTTATAAATATGGCCGGTCGTGCCGGAACGCTGATGCCATCATCGCTATCAGCGAATGTACCAAGCGGGATATCGTGAACTATTTCAAGATCGCGCCAGAGAAGATTCATGTGGTCTATCAAGGGTGTGATTCCTCGTTTACATCGATCGCTTCGGAGGCCATCAGGCAAGAGGTCCGCAAGAGGTATGGATTGCCTGGGCGTTATATTCTCAGTGTGGGAAGTATTGAGGAGCGGAAGAACGTGCTGCTCGCCGTCAAGGCCATGCCGCGATTGCCTGAGGAGGTGCATCTGGTGATTGTCGGGAAGCGAACCGCCTATACGGATGATGTTGAGCGTTTCATCGAGGAGAACCATCTGCGCGGGCGGGTTCTTCTGTTGCATGACGTCATTTTCCGTCATCTGCCAGCCGTTTACCAGATGGCGGAGATCTTCGTGTATCCCTCGCGGTTTGAGGGATTTGGTATTCCCATCCTGGAAGCGCTTCATTCGTCGGTGCCGGTTATCGCCGCAACCGGTTCATGTCTGGAAGAGGCCGGTGGCCCCGATTCCATCTATGTCCATCCGGATGATGTGGAGGGCATGACCGCGGCGTTGATTCTTCTTGTGGAGCATCCGGAGAAAAGACGCTATATGGTGGAACAAGGCAAACGGTACGCCGCCCGTTTCTCAGAGGAGCGTCAAGCGAGGCAATTGGTTGAGCTTTATCAAGCGTTGCTCTAATATTAAACGAACATTTTCTTTATTATGATACCGAAAATAATCCATTATTGCTGGTTGAGTGGCGATCCGTTTCCGCCAGAGATCGAGAAATGTATGCGAACCTGGAAAAAGGTGATGCCCGATTATGAATGGAAGTTATGGAGCTTGGAGAACTTCGACCTCGCTTCGGCTCCCCAATTCGTGCGAGATGCCGTGAAGGCTCGCAAATGGGCGTTCGCCGCCGATTATATCCGGATGTATGCCCTTTATACGGAGGGTGGCTTTTATCTGGATTCCGACGTGAAGGTCTTGAAACGGTTTGACGATTTCCTGGATTATCAGTTTATCTCCAGCGTGGAGCATCATCCCAGTCAATTGGAGAAGACCGGATCGATCCATGCCATCACAGCCGATGGAACACGCCAAGGGCAAGAGTATATCTCCGGCATGCAGATCCAGGCGGCTGTAATGGGTGCGCAAGCGGGTTGTCCCTTCGTGAAGGAGGTTCTCGATTGGTATCAGTCGAAAACCTTCTCGGATACGTTGTCGCCGGATATGTTCTCGCCGCTGATTTACGCACGGATCGCGGAGAAATATGGCTTCCGTTATGTGGATGCCGATCAGGATTTGGATGGAAACATGAAAATCTTCCGGTCGGAGATCTTCGCGGGAAACAAGCATGAGGTGACATCTGCCTCTTATGTGATCCATCTCTGCGCGCACAGTTGGAAAGCCTCACCGCTGGAACGTCTGCGGCGTTTCCTCAAAAAGCTGAAGGGATAGTTATGGCGGGGAAATATACGTTTAGTGTCGTAACTGTCTCGTTCAATTGTGCTGGCCTGATCGCCAAGACCATCGAGAGCGTATTGCGACAGGATTACGCCTCGTTGGAATATATCGTTATTGATGGAGGATCGACTGATGGAACCGCGGAAATCATCAGGGAGTATCAGGATAGACTGGCTTATTGGTGTTCCGAGCCGGATGGTGGCATCTATCAGGGAATGAATAAAGGTATTCAACAGGCTCAGGGGGATTGGATTATCTTCATGAACGCTGGTGATACTTTTGCCGACGATCATGTTTTAACCCAGATCGCCTCATATGCGGATAAGGAGCGATGCGATATCCTGTATGGTGATATCTTTACCACGAAAGACGAGGAGTTAAGGTTAAAGACAGCTTCCGCTCCATGCAACAAGCAGCGGATGTATTTCTGTCATCAGGCCGCTTTTGCCAAGATGTCTATCCTGAGAAAAATGCCTTTCGATACGAGATTTCGTATGTCGGCTGATTTTCATTTCTTCAAGCGTTGTTATTTGATGGGGTATCGTTTCCGGCATGTCCCTGTCACCGTGGCTGTTTATGATTCCCATGGCGTCTCGCATACGCAACGGATCAAGGGCCTTCAGGATAACATCCGTGTCGTGAAGGCCTTGGATAAGGGTTGGGATCGGATTAAGTTCCTTTGTAAATTATATTATGTCGTTTGCTGGTTGAAGATTACGAAGCGATCATGAAGGGTAGATAAGGAGGGAATATCCTTGATAATCTAATCCATATTGAATGGGATAGAGTGTTTCCTTGCGTAACGCTTCCAGAAACGTTGGCGATAATGGAAAATCCATTTCTGGCAAAGGGCCGTGTCTGCGCCTAATGTCTTCGCATAACTTTCCGCCAAGATATGGAAAGCCTGTTCGCCACCCCAAATCCGGGCGAAATTCGCGCAACCTTGTTTCAATGACACCTTTCCGAAAGACATCCGATTAATGTCGATCAGGGAAAAATGTATGCCGTCCGGCTCCTGGTGATATAAGATGTTGCCAGGCGAATAATCCTTGTGATAGATGCCCTTTTGATGTAGATGGGCCGTATAAGTTCCTAAAGCCCTGAATAGTTCGCTATTCTCCTCGATTGGGCCTTGTCCTGCCTCATACAGCGTGTGATAGGTTTCCGGCATTTGGAAACTGATGAAGTAACTCCATGAGAGAAGCCCTTTCTCTTCGCATAAGATATAAGCGATGGGTTCGGGGGTGTCAATGCCCTTTTCCCGCAATCGTAAGGCGTACTCATAGGATCTCTTGGCCTTTGGGGCTCGAAGAAGGGAGTAGATCAAACGATTGATCAGGATCGGTTTCCTGAAACGCTTGACATTGAGGAGCAGGCCATCAACTTGGAAGACCTTGATCCGGTTGCGCCCGTCGTAAATGGTTGTTCCCTCTTTCTCGAAAAAGGCGGGAAGGCGGTGAATGAAATCCGTCAAGTATTCATATTGAGGATGAATGACAATATTCATAGGATCGTATTGATTTTTGTTACGATCTGTTCAGGTGTCATCTTGTTCATACAGGCCCAATCACCCCGTAAGCAGGGCTTTTGCCCGAAGATGGAACAGGGGCGGCAAGGCAAGTCCACTTGAAGGCAATCCTCTGGTGATTGATGATAGCCGTAGAAGCCGGCATAAGGATGCGTCGCGCCCCAAATGGAGAGAACTCGTGTGCCGACTAACGAAGCGAAGTGCATATTGGCGGAGTCCATACTGACCAGCAGGTCGAGTTTGGAGATCAAGACCAATTCTTGATCCAAATTAAAATGGCCTACAACATTCTTCACATGAGGATAGCGATATGTCCATTCCTCAAGGATCGCCTCCTCGTAGCCACGGCCGCCGAACAGGAAAATTTCTTGCTCACCTGTTTTGGCGAGTGAGGCGACTACCTCTTCCATCTGTTCGATAGGGTAAATCTTTCCTGTGTGTTTGGCGAATGGGGCAATACCGATCCATTTCCCGTTTTTAGTACCGGCAAAGGCCTCGATGGGCGCCAAGTCCGGTTGATATCCTTCAAACAGAGAAGTAAAAATAGCCTCGTAACGTAAGCCTGCCATACGGAATACATCCGCATAGCGATCTATAACCTGCCTTAATGGTGTCTTGATCTTATTGTTAGGACGAACCAGTGCTTTTCGTTCTTTCCTGGCCTTATCCACTACAAATACCTTTTTCCCTTTCAGCTGGAAGAACGTACGGATGATCTTGGTCCGGATGACATCGTGCAGATCCAGGACATAATCAAAGTCGTAACGGGCCAAGGCGGAGGAAAACTTCAGCAGTCCGATCAGTCTCTTCTCACTTGAACGGGTGTTGATTCCTAAAACCCGGACGTTCTTGGGACGGTTCATGAAGATGGACATCAAGAACGTCTGGGTAAGGACCGTAAAGGTATGCTCCGGATTCAGTCGAGCCACCGAATAGACCACGGGCAACGTCATGGCGACATCACCGATAGCGGATAATCGTATGACCAGGAAATTCGCCATTATTATTTTTTAGTACCGTAGAGGACAGGGTTCAACTCCGGATCGTTGTACATCTTCATCTGTTTGTAGACCTTCATGTATTTCCTGCCATCGTGGATATCGGTCAACAGTTGGTCTAATGCGGTCGACAGGTCTTTCTTTTGCTCCCTGAGGACAGCCAGTTTGTTCTCGCAACGGCTTTTGTGCTCGGCGCTGACATCCGTACGCTCTACCTCACGTTCCATATGGTAGATCTTCAAGGTCAGGATCGACAGACGATCGACGGCCCAAGCGGGACTCTCGGTGTTGATGGTCGCGTCAGGCAATGGTTTTACGTCTTTATATTTATCCAGGAAAAAGCTGTCGATCAATTCCACCAGATCCGTTCTGTCCTGGTTGGATTTATCGATTCGTCGTTTGATCTTCAAGGCCTCGACCGGGTCAATCGCCGGATCACGGATAATATCTTCCAGGTGCCATTGTACGGCGTCGATCCAGTTTTTCAAGTAGAGATAGAAATCAATACTTTTCACGGGATACGGATTGTGGATTGTCGCGTCCACATGATCCGTTATATGATAAGCCTTGGTGGCTTGCTCAAAGATCTGATAGCATTTTTCACTGAAATTCATGACTGCTTGTTTTTGTTTCGGGCAAATGTACATAAAAAGAATGATACCGCCTAACGTAGTTTATTACGGTTGTAGTGCGGCCCGACTTTCCATACGAAATAGATGACGGAGAGAATCGTCAGGCAAGCGCCAAAAAGGTAAGCCCACGAGAAACCACCGAATGCTTGACCCAGGCTACCGCCAACCATCAATCCAATACCAATTCCGACATCCCAACTTGTTAGATAGGTCGAGGTCGCTGTCCCTCGTTGGTTGTTGGGTGCCAGATTGACGAACAACGCATTGAATGCGGGGAACATCGTGCCGAACGCAACGCCTTGCGAGAGAGCAATGGCCAGATACAGGTAAGAGGAGAAGACCAAGTTCCAGTTGGCGATATAACGTAAACCTGCCAATGCGAAGAAACTCAGGACTGCCAAATACATACCGAGTGTGATGACATAAGTAACCCGGCCTCTGTCGACCTGTCGGCCGGAAAAGAGCCTTGATACTGCCAGACCGATTGCCATGAACGTGAAATAAAGACCGGAATTGACGGTAATGCCAATCTCGTCAGCGTACATGGCGACGTAAGTGGTAGTCATACCATAAGGAATGGAGAGCAGCAGTAGTGAGATGCCCGCCATAGTACCTTTAAGCAGGAAGAATCGGTCGAGTGAGATGGGTTCACGCTTGACTGGTTTCTTATAGGGCGTTTTTACCATATAGGCCATTAAGATGCCGATCGCTCCAGAGACGAGTGAACAGGTAAAGATGGTTTCGTAGGAATAGACCTCGTGCATGAAGAGGCCAATCATCGGGCCGAAACTCATGGCGATGTTGTTGGCCAGGCCATAATAGCCGATACCCTCGCCACGACGGGATGAAGGTAAGATATCGATTAGGATCGTATTGCCGGCGACAGTTACCATGCCAAAAGCCAAACCGTGCACGATGCGCAGGGCAATAAAAAGGCTTAATGCCGTGGCGACGATATAACCGGCGAAAATGGATGTGAAAATAAAGTATGCCAACAGGTAAAGTGGCCGTCGGGCGAAGGAGTCCAATAGGTAACCCGCAAATGGACGGATACAGAGTCCCGCGACCGTATAACATGAAAGGACGAAGCCGATCAACGACTTGCCTGCCGCAAATTCTTCCTGGAGATAGAAAGGCAGGATCGGCAGGATCAGGTAGAAAGCGAAAAACAGGAGAAAGTTCGCCATCAAGATAAAGCAGAAGCTTGGTGAGACTAATTTATCCTTTTCCATAAGCGTGACGCTTTTTTAGTAAAAATAAGACTTGCTGTTTTCAATCGCGAAGTTAGGTAAAAACAGGAAAGAGGACACTTAAAATTCATCTAATCTTGAGAACGAGAGGACTTAAAAACGTATATTCGCGGCTATACCTAAAAAATAATAGTATAGTTTATATGAGAAAGATGACACAGAGAAACCGGATCGTATGGATGGTTGCGTTGCTGTTTGTCTTGTTGCCCGCACTTTGGGCGCAAGTGGCCGCACCGTTGCCCATCGATAGTAAGATGAGGTATGGAAGGCTCGACAATGGGCTGACCTATTACATCCGCCACAATGAGTTGCCTAAGGGGAGGGCGGATTTTTACATCGTGCATAATGTCGGCTCGGTGCTTGAGGAGGAGAACCAACGGGGTTTGGCCCATTTCCTGGAGCATATGGCCTTCGACGGTAGTAAGCATTTCCCGAACGACGGGATGGATCATTACATAGAGAGTGTTGGTATGCGGGGTGGTGAGAATTTCAACGCCTACACTAGTTTCGATGAGACGGTCTATATGGTCATGAACGCGCCTGTAGATAAACCGGCTGTGACCGATTCTTGTTTGTTGATCTTACACGATTGGACTGGCTTCCTCTCATTGACCGATTCGGCTATCGCAAAGGAACGTGGCGTGATTCGTGAGGAGTGGCGCACACGGCAGGATGCGCAAGCCCGTCTTTGGGAGCAACAGTTGCCAAAGATGTATCCGGGAAGCCGTTACGCCAATCGGATGCCGATCGGTACAATCGAGGTGATTGAGAATTTCAAACCGGAAGAACTGAGAGCCTATTACCGGAAATGGTATCGTCCGGACCAACAGGCGATCATCGTTGTTGGAGATGTGGATATGGCAGAGGTCGAGCGCAAGGTTCATGAGATGTTTGGCGATATCCCGGCTCCGGTAAATCCCGCCGAACGGAAAGAGGCTGAGGTTCCCGATAATGAAGAACCGCTTGTTTCGGTGGCGACCGACAAGGAGGCAGCTAACACCATTCTTTTCCTGTTTTATAAGCATGATAACCTGCCGAAGGAACGCCGGGCGACGATTGAGGGAGCGGTGCATAATTATATTCAGTCAATTTGCGCCAGTGTCATGGCTGAGCGTTTCGACGCGATTGTTCGTCAGCCTAACCCGCCTTTTATCTATGCGGAAGGTTATGACAGCGACAATTACATGGTTGCCCGGACGAAAGGAGCCTGGACGACGGCGGCGATGGTGAAGGATAATGCGGTTGATTCAGCCTTGTTCGCTCTTGTACGGGAGAATGAACGGGTTCGTCAGTTCGGTTTTACGAAAGGGGAATACGATCGGGCCAAGGCGAATGTCTTGAAGAGTTATGAGTCGGCCTATAACGAGCGGGAGAAACAACCGAATAGCGCTTACTCCAGGGAATACTTGAGTCATTTCACTGAAGGAGGTTATATTCCCGGCATTGAGATGGAATATGAGTTGATGCGACAGATCGCTCAGGAGTTGCCACTTGAGGCGGTCAACCAATATGTGGCACAAGTCATCTCTGAACGTAATATTGTGATCTCTTTGACCGGGCCGGATAAGGCGGGCGTGACCTACCCGACGGAAGCGGAGCTGTTGGCCATGTTCGAGAAGGCTCGACGGCAACCGGTGGAGCCTTATCGGGAGACGGTTTCCAATGAGCCGTTGATCCCCGCGCTGCCCGCTCCGGGCAAGATCGCCAAGAGCGAGGCGGGCTTATTGGGATCGACGGTGTTGACACTGGGTAATGGCGTGCGGGTCGTGCTGAAACCGACGACGCTCAAGCGTGATCAGGTGCTGCTCTCGGCTTCTAGCCCGGGCGGTAGCTCGCTTTATGGTCCGGATGAGATAGTGAATCTGAAGGTGTTCAATGATGTGATTGAGCTGGGCGGATTGGGCGAGTTTTCAGCGATCGATCTGCAGAAGCGACTGGCGGGTAAGGAGGTCGGTTGCTCATTGTCGTTGAGCATGGACCGTGAGAACGTCAACGGTTCGGCCGTACCTGCTGATTTGAAGACCCTCTTCGAGTTGGTTTACCTTAGCTTTACGGCACCCCGTCGTGACAACGACGCCTTTGAGTCTTATAAAGGGCGAATGGTCGCTCAGTTGCGTAATGCGGAACTGGATCCGATGACCGCCTTCAGCGACTCGTTGATGGTCGCGATCTATGGTGATAATCCTAGAGCGAAACGTTTGCGTCCGGCCGATTTTGATTGGGTCAGCTACGACCGGATCCTGGAGATTGAGCGGGAGCGTTTTGGCGATGCGTCCGATTTTACCTTTATGCTTGTGGGAAGCTTCGAGGTAGATAGTGTCCGGCCTTATATCGAGCAATATTTGGCGACTCTGCCCGCTGCGGGACGTGTCGAACAGGCTGATGTGAACCAAGTACCAAAACCTCGTACCGGAGAGTTCGCTAACCGTTTCAGTCGGCCAATGGAGACTCCGAAGGTAAGCGTGCTTCATTATTATTCCGGACAAATGGATTATACTTTGGAGGATAGGGTTGCCGCGACCATGCTTGAGCAAGTGCTCGACCTGGTCTATATGGAGAAGGTTCGTGAGGCTGAAGGGGGCACTTATGGCGTCTCTGCTAGTGTTAGTATCTCCTCTTTCCCGGAGGGACAGGCTGGTATTCAGGTTTACTTCGATACCGATCCTAATAAGTGGGAAAGGATGAGTGAGATTACGGCTACCGAGTTGCGACGGATTGCCGATGAGGGGCCACGTGAGGTGGATTTCAACAAGACACGTGATAACCTGTTGAAGCGTTTTGCTGAGAACCAGCAGGGTAACGAGTATTGGTTGGCCATTTTGGGCGGTTATTATTACCGGGGCTTCGACGCTTTTACTGATTATGAAACAACGGTGCAAGGCATGACACCCGCTAAGATACAGGCTTTCGCGAAGCGTTTACTTGATCAGGGTAACCATACCGAGGTGATCATGAGCGCTGAATAGGCCGTGAGTCACTTTCCAGCTGCTGGAAAAACAGGGCATGACGTGCGTGGTATTTTCCAGCGGCTGGAAACTTTCCCGCGACACGCGTGGTATTTTCCAGGAGCTGGAAACCTTCCTGCGATGCGCGTGGTATTTTCCAGCGGCTGGAAACCTTCCCGCGACACGCGTGGTATTTTCCAGGAGCTGGAAACCTTCCCGCGATGCGCGTGGGATTTTCCCGGGGCTGGAAACCTTCCTGTGATCCGTGGACCGATTTTTGGGATTGCGCGAAGAAATCCATACCTTCGCGGTCAAGAGAAAAAATTGGAACAGAATGGAGAAACATTTTAAAAGAACATTGATAACAACGGCTTTGCCGTATGCCAACGGTCCGGTGCATATCGGACACCTGGCAGGTGTTTATGTGCCTGCCGATATTTACGCACGTTATCTCCGCCTGAAGGGTGAGGAGGTCTTGATGATTGGTGGCTCCGATGAGCACGGTGTGCCCATCACGCTTCGTGCCAAGAAGGAAGGCGTTACGCCTCAGGACATCGTGGATCGCTACCATAACATCATCAAGAAATCGTTCGAGGAGTTCGGTATCTCGTTTGATATCTATTCCCGCACGACTTCCGCTATCCACCATCAAATGGCATCTGATTTCTTCCGGAAGCTTTATGATAAGGGTGAATTCATTGAGAAGACGAGTGAGCAGTATTATGACGAGGAGGCAAAACAGTTCCTGGCCGATCGTTATATCACGGGAACTTGTCCTCATTGCGGCAACGAGAAGGCGTATGGCGACCAGTGCGAGGCCTGTGGTACTTCATTGAGCCCGACAGAGTTAATCAACCCGAAGTCGGCCTTGAGTGGTAGTGCCTTGGTTTTAAAGGAGACTAAGCATTGGTATTTGCCACTTGATAAATGGGAACCGTTCTTGCGCGAGTGGATCCTTGAGGGACATAAGGAGTGGAAACCGAATGTTTATGGTCAGTGCAAGAGCTGGTTGGATATGGGCTTGCAGCCTCGGGCGGTCAGCCGTGACTTGGATTGGGGTATTCCTGTTCCGGTCGAAGGTGCTGATGGTAAAGTTCTGTATGTTTGGTTCGACGCGCCGATCGGTTATATCTCGAATACGAAGGAGTTGCTGCCTGACAGTTGGGAGAAATGGTGGAAAGATCCCGAGACGAAGATGATCCATTTCATCGGCAAGGACAATATCGTTTTCCATTGCATCGTTTTCCCGGCCATGTTGAAGGCGGAGGGCTCTTATAACCTGCCGGAGAATGTGCCGGCGAACGAGTTCCTTAATTTGGAGGGAGATAAGATCTCGACCTCGCGCAATTGGGCGGTTTGGTTGAATGAGTATCTGGTGGATATGCCAGGCAAGCAGGACGTGTTGCGTTATGTGCTGACAGCCAACGCTCCTGAGACGAAGGATAATGACTTTACTTGGAAGGATTTCCAGGCACGCAATAACAACGAGCTGGTGGCTATTTTGGGTAACTTCGTGAACCGTGCATTGGTGCTGACCGGCAAGTATTTTGACAATAAGGTGCCTGAGGCAGGTGAGCTGACCGACTATGACCAGCAGACTTTGAAAGAATTCTCTGAAGTGAAGGCTAACGTGGAGCGTCTGTTGGATACGTTCCATTTCCGTGATGCCCAGAAGGAGGCGATGAATTTGGCTCGTATCGGTAATAAGTATTTAGCCGATATGGAACCGTGGAAGCTGGCGAAGACCGATATGGCCCGTGTCGCTACGATCATGAATATCGCCCTGCAGATCACGGCTAACCTGGCGATCGCTTTCGAACCGTTCTTGCCGTTCAGTATGGAGAAATTGAACCGGATGCTGAATGTTCAGCCATTGGGTTGGGAGCGTTTGGGATCGACCGACCTGTTGCCTGCCGGACATGAGTTGGGCAAGGCTGAGTTGTTGTTCGAGAAGATCGAGGACAGTGTCATAGAGGCGCAGATCCAGAAACTGCTCGATACGAAAAAGGCGAACGAGGAGGCGAACTACAAGGCGAAGCCTATCCGTGAGAATATAGCGTTCGACGATTTCATGAAATTGGATATCCGTGTCGGTACGGTTCTGGAGTGTACAAAAGTGCCGAAAGCAGACAAGCTGTTGCAATTCCGTATTGACGATGGTTTGGAGAAACGGACGATCGTTTCGGGTATCGCACAACATTATAAACCGGAGGAATTGGTCGGCAAGCAGGTTTGCTTCATCGCGAACTTGGCGCCTCGTAAACTGAAAGGCATCGTCTCGGAAGGTATGATCCTGTCCGCTGAGAATTACGATGGCTCATTGGCGGTGATCACGCCGCAAAAGGAGGTAAAACCTGGAAGTGAGGTGAAATAATGGAGCCGATCCAGATGGTGGATTTGCGCCGGCAGTACCTGCGCTTGCGCCCGGATATTGACCGGGCGATAAGCGAGGTGGTCGGCGATACCCATTTTATAAATGGTCCTCAAGTTAAGCGATTTGCGGAAAGCCTGGAATCTTATTTGCGGGTATCGCATGTCGTGACTTGTGGAAATGGTACTGATGCCTTGCAGATCGCTTTGATGGCGCTCGATTTGCGTCCGGGAGATGAGGTAATCGTTCCGGCTTTTACTTATGTGGCGGCAGCTGAGGTGGTCGCTCTGTTAGGACTGATCCCGGTTTGGGTAGATGTCGATCCGACAACTTTCACGATCAATCCCTCTTTGGTGGAGGGCGCGATCTCTGGAAAGACTAAGGCGATCGTCGCTGTCCATCTTTTTGGGCAATGCGCGGATATGGAACCTCTTATGCGGATTGCCAATGAGAACGGGCTTTATCTAATTGAGGATAACGCTCAATCGTTGGGAGCGGACTATCGTTTCCCGGATGGCCATACACAAAAGGCGGGTACGATCGGGCATATTGGGACAACCTCATTCTTTCCCTCCAAGCCTTTAGCCTGTTTCGGGGATGGTGGCGCCTTGATGACCGCCGATGACTATCTGGCGGAACGGGCACGAATGATCGCTTCGCATGGGCAAAAGGTGAAATATCATCACCAAATCTTGGGTTGCAACTCCCGTCTGGATACCTTGCAAGCGGCGGTGTTGGAGGTGAAGTTACCTCATTTGGCCGAGTTTAACGCGGCCCGTCAGGCGGTCGCCGCCCGTTACGATGAGGCATTGTCTGGTGATCCTCGTTGGATCACTCCTCGAAAGATGGATTATTCTACCCACCTTTACCATCAATACACCTTGCGGATCAACAATGGCCGGCGGGATGGCTTGCGGGATTATTTGAAATCCCAAGGGATTCCCTCGATGGTTTATTACCCTTTACCTATGCAAAAACAGGAGGCGTTTTATGGTTTCGCCCGGAAAGGCAGTACTCTCGACGTGGCGGATCATTTGTCGGAGACCGTTCTTTCTCTTCCAATCCATACGGAGATGACCGACGAGGAGGTCTCTTACATCATAGATACGATTAAGCGTTATGAATACTGACAAGAAAATACGATTTGCCGTGGTCGGTTGTGGCCACATTGGTAAGCGTCATGCGGAGATGATCACCCGCGACGAGAAGGCGGAGTTGGTGGCTTTGTGCGATATCCGCCCGAAGGAGGAGTTGGGTGTTGAGGCTTATCCAGTTCCTTTTGCCAAAAATTTGGAAGAGTTGCTGAAGATTGCTTCTGACGTGGATGTGATCAATATTTGCGTGCCTAATGGTTTGCATGCTGAGATGGCGATCAAGGCGATCGAGGCGGGACATCATGTGGTGATCGAGAAACCGATGGCCTTGACTTTGGCGGACGCCGAGCGGGTGATCTATACCTCGTTGCGTTATCGGAAACAGGTCTTTTGCGTGATGCAGAATCGTTATTCCCCGCCTTCGGTCTGGATCAAGGAGATGGTGGATTCCGGCAAGTTGGGACAGGTTTATATGGTTCAGCTTAATTGCTATTGGAACCGCGACGAGCGTTATTATAAGCCAGGAGGTTGGCATGGCGACGCCCGTTTGGATGGCGGGACGCTGTTTACTCAGTTTTCCCATTTTATCGATATCATGTATTGGCTGTTCGGGGATATTTGCGACATCCAGGCCCGCTTCGCCGATTTCAACCATAAGGGGTTGACCGATTTTGAGGATTCCGGTTTCGTGAACTTCCGTTTTGTTAATGGTGGAATGGGCGCCTTGAGCTACTCAACTGCTGTTTGGAATAAGAATATGGAGAGTAGTATGTTGATTGTCGCCGAGAACGGCAGTGTCAAGATAGGTGGTCAATATATGAATGAGGTGGAATACTGTCATGTGAAAGATTATGAGATGCCCATTCTCGCGCCGACGAATCCCGGTAACGACTATGGTCCTTACAAAGGCTCTGCCCAGAATCATAACTTCGTGATCCGTAATGTGGTGAATGTCCTTTCCGGCATGCCCGGAGAGATGATTACCACCAACGTGCTGGAGGGCATGAAGGTAGTGGATATCATTCAACGAATCTATGCCTTAAAGAAATAATCATTATGGCGGAGCAGACCCTCAGGGAGAAAACAGCGAAAGGCCTGTTTTGGGGCGGGATCAGTAATGGTGTCCAGCAGGTATTGGCACTGGGGTTTGGTGTTTATCTGGCTCGTGTACTGAATGCGGAGGATTATGGCTTGGTTGGTATGCTCGCTATATTCTCGGGGATTGCCAGTTCCATTATTAATAGTGGCTTTACCGTGGCCTTGACCAATAAGCAAGATGCGACACATAAGGACTATAACGCCGCCTTTTGGTTTATGTTCTTTGTTGGTTTGCTCCTATACGTTATCCTGTTTTTTTGTGCGCCATTGATAGCTCAATTTTATGATCGTCCGGAATTAACAGGATTATCTCGGGTATTGTTTATCAGTTTCTTTTTAGCGGGAATAGGTGGTGTTCCTTTTACGGTTATGTTTAAGAAATTGATGGTCCGAGAACAGGCTAAGATCGATATTTTCTCATTGTTGCTTTCTGGCGTTATTGGAGTGATCATGGCTATGAATGGTTTTGCTTATTGGGCTTTGGCGATTCAAAGTTTGGTTTATGTTGGGATGAGCTCTTTGTTGAAATTTGTGATCTCACCTTGGCGGCCAACTTTCGAGTTTGATTTTCGTCCGTTGAAGGGGATGTTGTCGTTTAGTGTCAAGGTCTTTCTGACTAATATTTTTACTCAGGTCAACAATAATATCTTTTCTGTTTTACTTGGCAAGCTGTATAATGCGACACAAGTCGGATATTATTCACAAGGTTATAAATGGATGGGGATGGGAAGTACTGTTTTGAATGGAATGATTAATTCTGTTGCTCAACCTGTTTTAGTTTCTGTACGTGAAGATATAGATCGGCAACGGAATATTTTCCGGAAAATGGTTCGTTTTGGTGCATTTGTCTCATTCCCCTGTATGCTTGGATTGGCGTTTATCGCTAAGGATTTTATTTTTATCCTTTTAGGAGAAAAATGGTTGCCTGCTGTGCCTTTTTTACAATTATTTTGTATTTGGGGCGCTTTTGCCTATTTGTTGTTGTTATATAATCTTTTACTTATTAGCCATGATCGTTCTGATATTTATTTAAATGGCACGATTGTGATGGGTATTTCTCAATTATGCATATTGTTGGCTTTGGCTAAATATGAAGTGCTGACAATGGTAATAGGCTATGTCTGTTTTAATATCTTGAGTTTGATAGGTTGGCATTATTATGTTAGTAAATATATTAAGTATGGTTATTTATTCTTGTTGAGAGATTTGATGCCTTTTCTTTTATTGACTTTATTTTCAATCGCAATAGGATGGATTTTACTTGTAAGAGTGGAAAATCTTTATTTGTGTTTAATGGCAAAGATCCTTATTATGGCATTAATTTATCTTGGATGTCTTTGGTTCTTAAAAGCTAAAATATTGAGAGAAAGTATTTCCTTCATCTTCAAGAGGTAGTTAATCATGTTGTTGGATAGAATTATAAAAATCGCTTTAGTTGAGCCGAACTTATCCGGCCATCATATTGTTTATTTAAAACATTTCATTCAATGTTTAAGACGGAAAGGCTGTGATGTGACAGTTTATTCTTCAAGGTCCATGGATGATCCGTCTCTTAAAATCATTTCTTACATTAAGGGATGGAGGTTGCCTAAGAATCCTATAATCAAGAAATTTTTGGTCGGAATAAACTGGGGAATTGTGATCATAAATTGGCTTTTATTGAGAAAACAGTTATCGCGAGGGACTGACTTAGTGTTTTTTTGTTGTCTTGATGATTATATGAATGAGTTGATGCCTAAAGGATTATTCGAGATTTTGTTCCCTTACAATTTTTCGGGGTTGTTGTTGACCCCTCGCCAAACAAAGAAAATGTTCTTTTTTGATAGGCGTAATATTTTAAAATCAAAATATTGTAAGTCAGTCGCTGTTTTAGATGAATTTTGTCAGGATTATTTGATGTCTTATCAATCCAATATAGTCTATTTTCCGGATTTTTCGGATGAGTCTAAGCCCAATACTGATTATGATTTGGCTCTCAAGGTGCGGGAAAAGGCTCAAGGACGTAAGATTGTATCTCTATTGGGGGCTATAGATGTTCGTAAAGGAATCGTGAATTTTATAGAGACATCCATTTTAGCCGACCAAACGAAGTATTTTTTCTTGATTGCGGGGGAGTCTTTTTTGACAGGAAGAGAACAGGCTATATTGGATAGTTTTATTAGTCGTCCCAATTGTTTGTATTGGGGAAAAAGGATTCCTACGGAGGCTGATTTTAATCAATTGGTGACAATTAGTGATATTATTTATGCGGCTTATGTGGATTTTACGCAGAGTAGCAATATGTTTTCTAAATGCGCATTATTTGGAAAGCCTTTGATTGTCAGCCGAGGATATTATATGGAGGAGGTGATGAATGAATATCATTTAGGATATTCTATCCCCCAAGATTCACCTTCTGAGTGTGTTAAGGCTATTTCTGATTGTTTTGATCATCCGATTGATCCAGATAGTTGGCAGCGTTATTTGGAACATCATTCTGAGAAACAATTGGATAGAGCTTTTTCTGAAATATTAAGGTGAAAGAAGCGATGAAAAAGAAACTAGTCATATTCCATCCCGCCATCGCTCCTTACCGGATCGATTTCTTCAATTCGCTGAATGAGTGTTTTGAGGCCTCGTTCTATTTTGAGTTCCTCGATGTATTGGAGCAGTCGTTCGATCAGGTGAGATTGAGGGAGCGATTGGCATTCCGGCCCAATTATCTGGGTAAGGGTTTTTGTGGGATTAAGAATTTGAGATTGCAAGTATTTCCTATATTATGCAAGACAAGACCCGATATCGTATTTTGCAGCGAGTTTAATATCATGGGCTTTTTGATCTTGGTCTATAAATATCTGTTTCGTCGCAAGCTGAGGATTTATACGATTTGTGACGATAGCCTGGATATTGTTAAAACGGAGGGAGGCGTCAAGGGCTTCATGCGTGCTCTGTTCGTCCGGTTATACGACGGGGTTATCTTGACGAACAAGGCTGTAATTGGATGGTATCAAGAGACGTACCATAATATGTCTAAATTTATATATTTCCCTATCGTGCAGGAGGATAATGCGTTCAGGAGTAAACTGGAGAATGCGTTGCCGCTCTCGCGACGTTTCCTGGATGATTTGGGGCTGAGAGGGAAAAGGGTGATCCTGTATGTCGGGCGCCTGATCGACATTAAAAACCTCGATTTCCTGTTGGATGCTTTTTCTCGGGTATTGGGCGCGTATCCGGAAAGTGGGTTATTGTTGGTTGGGGAAGGAGACCGGAGGAATGCTCTGGAAGAAATGGCATCTCGTTTGGGGATTATGGGTAACGTCCTTTTCATAGGGAAAAAGCAGGGAGATGAGTTGTCCGCATTTTATAATTTAGGACAAGTTTTTGTTTTGCCCAGTTATTATGAACGTTTTGGCGCTGTCGTGAACGAGGCGTTATTGTCCGGTTGCTATACCTTGTGCTCGTCGGTCGCTGGTGCCGCTTGTTTAATAGCTCCAGGGAATGGCGCCTGTTTTGATCCAAAAGACCAAAAGGACTTGGAGGAGGCCTTAAGAATGGCGTTGAGTCGGGTGGTGCCGATGCGGGAAGTGGTCGTTAAGCGGAATTTGATGGCAGACAGCTATTCGACCTTGATGGCAAGTCTATTGGAACAGCTGGATTCATAATCGTGGTTGATGAACAGGTATAGATGTCGCTTTATTTCTCTTTGTAGGTCTGTTTAATCTTCTTTAGGTATGGTAGAATTTTTGTCCGAAAGAAAGTTACTTTTTGTTCGAAAGAAATTTGATTTTCCTTCGAACAAAAATTCTTTTTCCTTCGGACAAAAAATCGGGGGACTTAAGTGTATTGGAAATTGCACTGCAGTGAAATTTCCAATACACTGCAATGCAATTTTAGACGTACTGTTATGCCTGTTTTTTACACGTACGTACGTGTCGCCTTTCATGTACGTTCGTGAAGGTTTACGCGAGCGCTCGTGTCGGGCTACAGGTACGTACGTGTGGGGCAACACGAACTATTGTGCTCGGTGCCTGCTTTTCGTTTCGGCATTTACGTCCGCTAGACCCGAACTTATGTTTTTGGAGGCCAGACGAAAATTCCGGTCGAAAATCGTTCGCGATATAATAAATCTCCCTATTTTTAGGTTTTATGAGTATGGTGATGTTCTCACCTCATTTATATGAATAGTTTGTTATGGATATATTGATGTCGATCGAAAAGGTGCGTTGCGCTTTGGCGAAGCGTTTCCTCAAGAAAAAGCAAAAGACGTATGAGGATTGGCTGGCCAAGGGCTATCGGAACCATCCGAAAGTAAGTTTTATCATCGAGTCTCACAACAAGAGTCTGGGCGTGAGACGGATTGTTCGTAAGCTCAGGGAATATCCTGATGCGGAGATCATCGTGATCGACGATGGCTCCAGCTTTGCGCATTCGAGGGCTTTGGTAAAATTCCTGAACCGGGGAAATGAGTTCTTGGTCCGGGCGAACGACCTGTATGAGAACGTGATGTACGACAAGACCATCCGTTTTGCCAATGGACGTTATGTGGTTTTGATGCAGGACGATGATGAGATCACGAGTTTGGATTGGGTGGATAAAGGTATCCGTTATTTTGAGCGCTATCCGGATATGGCTATTTTGGGTGGTTTGGATGGGCTGAATTTCGTGATTGATGATGAGAAGCGCTGGGGTTATGTGGATCAATATCCGGATAAGGCCAAAGATGAGTTCCGTTTTGTCCATTCGGTAAACCGGGCGCCGATGCTTTTGGATCGTGATTTGTTTTTGAAGCATTTAGGGCATATCGATTTCTCGTTCGCTCCGTTCCAGTGTGATGATTGCGAACTTTGTCTCCGGGCTTGGTTGTCGGGCCTGAAGGTCGGTTGGTACGACGCGGGTTTTGAGTCTATGCTGGCCGGTGGCATGCGGATCTGGAATAAGGGATTGATCGGGGTCCAGGAGATCAAGAATCGGGGTAAGTTGTATGAGATGTATAAAGATCGGGTGAATGAGATTTCGGCTTTAGTCGAAAAGGCGAATAGTAAATTGTAATGCTATGCTATCAATTGAGGAATATACAAAGGTAAATGAATCATATTCTAAAGTATTGACGTATAAGGTAGGCATAGATTCTGGCTTCTTCTCAGAATATAATAATATGATTCTTGCGATGTTATATTGTTTGGAGAATCAGATTCAATTTAGACTCTGTTCTGGAGGAACAAATTTTAATCCGACAAAAGGATGGAATGGTTATTTTAATAACTTTTGTGATACGGTAGAGGATAGACAATCGCATTATCGCACATTAGATTGGAAGTATGCTTTGAAATTAATTGTTAAACGCAGGGATAGATCCGCTATTCGTTCTTTGTATCCTTATTTATCTTTTTGGAAGAGAAATTTATTAACACAGGATGTGTTTGGAAAATGTCGAGATAAGTCGAGGTATAAAAAGTTACATATTATTCCAGATCTGGATTTTCGTGGTAGTACACAAGAACTTTGTTTTTTACTTGTTAATTTGACGTGGAAGTATAATGCTACAACTCAAAGACGGATAGATGAGATAGTGAATGCTTTATCTTTGCCCTCTAAATATGTATCTATCCATGTAAGAAGAGGAGACAAAATAGTAGAGAGCTCTTATTACCCTTTAAATCAATATTTTGAAAAACTAGATGGAAATATTAAGGATTTGTTTGTGGCGACGGATGACTATAGCGTTGTAGAGGATATTAAGTCTAAATATACGGATTGGAATGTTTGGACTTTATGTTCTTCCTCAGAGAGGGGATATTCACAATCATCTGCTGATAAAGAAAATGCGATCGAAAAAGATAGAAATATGATTACGCTTTTCGCAACGATGGAAATATTAAATAAGTCAGAACGTTTTGTGGGAACATATAGTTCAAATATAGGAATGTTTCAAGGAATGAGAAAACCTTCCATTTGTCAAGGAGTCGATTTTGATCGGTGGCTAGTATGGTGAGTTTTTTGATGTAATAGTTCGTTTATGAAAATCCTAATTCTCAATACCGCTGAGCATACGGGTGGCGCCGCGGTCGCTGCCAATCGTCTTTTGAGGGCATTGCTTCGGCAGGGCGTATCGGCCTTGATGTTGGTGCGTGATCGGGCGACGGACGATCCTGCTGTGGTTTCGCTGGATCGGGGAGCCGTGCGGCGATGGTTGAATTTCCTCTGTTTTGTTTGGGAACGGCTGGTGATTTATCTCTGCAATCGGTTGAGCAAACGCAACTTGTTTCAGGTCTCGATCGCTAATGCGGGAATCCATATCCGGCGGACGGCGGCGTTTCGTGAGGCGGACGTGATCCATATTCATTGGATAAATCAAGGCTTCTTGTCGTTGGATGAGATTGCCCGGATCATCGCTTCCGGGAAACGGGTGGTTTGGACGTTGCACGACTTGTGGCCGGCGACGGCGATTTGTCATTATCCGGGCGATTGCGTGAAATATCGGACGGGTTGCTCCGCTTGCCCGATGTTAAATCCGAATCCGTTGGTGGATTTGGCGAAGAGAGTTGCCCGCCGGAAGGGCAAGGTCGATTGGCGGCGGGTGACGTTTGTGGGATGTAGCGAATGGATCGCCCGTACGGCGAGTGAAAGCGTTTGGTTGCGTGAGGCTCGTTTTGTATCGATTCCGAATCCGATCGATACGACCTTGTTTCGGCCGATTGACCGGCGTGAGGCCCGGCAACGGTTGGGCTTGCCGGAAGGGAAGCGTTTGATCCTGTTCGCTGCGGCGAAGTTGTCGGATACCCGGAAAGGGGCGGCGTTCTTGTTGGAGGCTTGCCGTTTGCTGGCGGCAGAGATGGAAGGAGAGTTGGAGATTATCCTGATGGGTAGCGACGCGGCGGAGCTTTCGGCCTTGTCGCCTGTTCCGGTGCGGGCTTTGGGTTATATCTCCGGTGCGGCGGAATTGGCAGTGGCCTATTCCTGCGCGGACCTGTTCGTGATTCCCTCCTTGGAGGATAACTTGCCCAATACGATTATGGAGGCGATGGCCTGTGGTACGCCGTGTGTCGGTTTCCGAACGGGCGGTATTCCGGAGATGATCGACCATGAGGTGAATGGTTATGTGGCTGCGAGCCGCGATTCGGCGGATTTGGCACGGGGCATCGCTTGGGTCTTGCGGCATCCGGAGCCGGGGAATTTGTCGGTGGCCTGCCGTGAAAAGGTGATGAGACGCTATCAGGAGTCGGTCGTGGCGAAAAAATATATAGCTTTGTACCAGGAATTAATTCAGGAGCAGATATGAGTCATCAACCGGTATTCTCGATCATCACGGTCACTTATAACGCCGAGCGTTGGCTGGAGCGCACGATCTTGAGCGTGCTGAGCCAATCATACACGAACGTGGAATATTTGATTATCGACGGCGGCTCGAAAGACCGGACGGTCGAGATCATCCGCCAGTATGCCTCGGGTTTGGCTTATTGGGTCAGCGAGCCGGATAAGGGGCTTTACGACGCCATGAACAAGGGCTTGCGGCAGGCGACGGGCGATTACCTTGTTTTCCTCAATGCGGGGGATACGTTTCATACGTCGGATACCTTGAATCAAATAGTGAATGGTTTGCAAAGGCGGAAAAGCCTGCCTGACGTGATCTATGGGGAAACCCGGATTGTCGACGCTGAGGGAAAGTCGCTGGGAATGCGACGGCTGAAAGCGCCCAAGCGGCTGACATGGAAAAGCTTCAAGATGGGTATGCTGGTCTGTCACCAGTCGTTTTACGCCAGGCGGGAAATCGCGCCTCTTTACGACCTGTCGTACCGCTATTCGGCCGATTACGATTGGTGCTTGCGTTGCCTGAAATCTGCCCGGTCGGTCTATAACGCCCGGGCGGTGCTCTCCGATTTTCTGGAGGCGGGCCTGAGCACGACCAACCGGAAGGCTTCTTTGCGAGAGCGTTATGAGATCATGTGCCGTTATTACGGGAAGTTCCAGACGATCCTGTTGCACGGCTGGTTCGCCATCCGTTTCTATTGGGCGAAATGGGTGCGGGGAAGAGTATAATAATTAAATAATGTATAGTATATGCGGGAAATCATGAGAAAATGGGGGAAGCACGTGGTGGCTCTCCTCCTGTTTTTAGGGTTGACGGTGGTCTATTTCTCGCCGGCGGTCTTCGAAGGGAAGACGATTCGCCAGGCGGACAACGAGAAGGCGACCGGAATGGGTAACAGCCAGATGGCGGAATATGAGAAGACGGCCGAGCCGGGCGAGTTCAGTGTCTGGTCGGACGCGATGTTTGGCGGCATGCCTTACGTGTCGGGCTATGGCGACCCGGCGCCCAAGCTGCCGAGCTACCTGTGGCTCGAGGCGCCCTTGAAGGGCCTGGGGTACTACGACGCCGGTATGGTCTTTACGGGGCTGGTCTGTTTTTATATCCTGATGTGTGTCATGGGCGTGAATGTCTGGCTGGCCATCGCCGGGTCGATCGCTTTCGCCCTGGCCTCCTATAACTTGATCATCATTGAGGCGGGCCATATCACGAAGGCTTATGTGATCGCCTATATGCCGTTGACGTTGGCGGGTATGGCGTTGCTGTTCAAGCGGAAACATCTGTGGGGAGCCGTGGTCTTCCTGCTTGGTATCGCGCTCTCGATCGGTAATACGCACGTGCAGATCACCTATTATCTCCTGTTGCTTTGTCTCTTCATCTATTTGGGGTATTTGGTCCGTATGATCCGGGCGAAAGATCTGCCCGAGCTGCTGAGGACGACGGCGATCATGGTGGGTTGCGTGATCTTGGCTGTCTTGCCGAACGCGCAGAATATGTACGCGCAGTGGGATCTGGGCAAGAGCTCGATCCGTGGGGCGACGGAGCTGACCACGACGACACCGGCGGGCGAGAAGATCTCCTCCGGCTTGGATAAGGATTACGCTTTTGCCTGGAGTTATGGTAAGGGCGAGTTGCTGACGCTCCTGGTACCCAACGCCTATGGTGGCGGCTCAGGCGGAATGCTCGATTCCAGTTCGGCGCTCTATCAGGAGTTGCGTAACCGTGGCGCGCAGGTGGGCAAGGAGGTACAGGCTCCGACCTATTGGGGCGAGAAGAGCTTTACCTCGGGACCGGTCTATTTCGGGGCCGTTGTCTGCTTCCTGTTCGTATTGGGGATGTTCGTCGTGCGCGACGCGATGAAGTGGTGGCTTTTCGCGGGTGGCGTTTTCCTGACGCTCCTGGCTTTGGGTCGCAACTTCGATTCGTTCAACGATTTCATGTTCCATTATTTGCCGATGTACAATAAGTTCCGGACGGTCGAGATGGCGCTCGTCATCCCCGGGCTGGTGGTGCCGGTCGTGGCGATCTGGGGCCTCAGCGAGATCTTCGGCGGGAAGGTGGACGACGCCCTGCTGAAGCGGGGATTGATCGGCGCGCTGGCCATCACGGGCGGACTGGCCCTGATCCTCTGGCTGGTGCCGAGCCTCTTCCTTGATTTCCGCTCCTCCTACGACGCGCAATATCAATTGCCGGACTGGTATTATAACGCCCTGCTGATCGACCGCGAGGCCTTGGCTTCGGCCGACGCAATGCGCTCGTTGCTGTTCATCATTCTGGGCGCCGCCTTGATGTTCTGGTATTTCACCTCCAAGAACCGCGAGAAGTTGGTGCCGGTTCTCTCGATCGGCTTGCTCGTCCTGACGTTGGTCGATCTCTGGACGGTTGACAAGCGTTACCTCAGCGACAAGAATTTCGTGGCGCAGAAGGCGATCGATGTCTATAAGGAGTCGGTGGCCGACCAGGCGATCCTGAAGGATACGGATCTCTCTTATCGGGTGTTGAACCTGAATAATCCTTTCGCCGAGACCAACACCTCGTTCTATCATCATTCGATCGGTGGCTATCACGCGGCGAAGTTGCGCCGTTACCAGGAGTTGATCGATCATCGTCTGCAGGGCGAGATCAACTCGATCATCGGCGCCTTCCAGAACGCTACGGGGCCGGAGGACATCGTGCGGGCACTGGCCGCTTGCCCCTCGTTGAATATGCTGAACACGCGCTACCTGATCTATAACCCGGAGCAACCGCCGATCCGTAATCCGTTTGCCGATGGCAATGCCTGGTTCGTCGGTGGTTTGCGGATGGTGAAGAATGCCGACGAGGAGATCGCCGCTCTTAACACGCTGAACCCGTTGGCCGAGGCGGTCGTTGATGAGCGGTTCGCCGAGCTGGTCGAGGGCTATACGCCCGCGCTCGACTCGACGGCGACCATCACGCTCGAGGCTTATCGCCCCAATCGGTTGACCTATAAGACGAAGGCTGACACGGAGCAGCTCGCCGTCTTCTCGGAGATCTATTACGCGCCGGGGTGGCAGGCGACGATCGATGGCCAGCCGGCCGACCATTTCCGGGCCGACTGGATCCTGAGGGCGATGCGGGTGCCCGCTGGCGAGCATACGATTGTCTTCGAGTTCCGCCCGCAAGCCTATGTGACGGCGGCCTACGTCTCTTCCTACAGCTCGTTCCTGATCCTGCTGATGCTGGTCGGCGCCGTGGGTTGGACAGTCTGGAAGCGTCGTCAGGAGGCTCGACAGGGCGACGCTGAATAGGCGGCTGGATAGGGGCAACCCCTTTTGGGGGGTGGGCATTTGGAATATCGGTATATTCAGCCCGTCGCGTGTCGTCTTTGGGCAGAATATCGGTATATTCAGCCCGTCGTGCGTCGTCTTTGGGCAGAATATCGGTATATTCGGCCCGTCGTGCGTCGTCTTTGGGTAGAATATCGGTATATTCAGCCCGTCGCGTGTTGTCGCGGACCAGAAGATAGCGAACTTCCGGTCCGCTATCTTATTTATAGAATGTCTTTTGGAAGGCGGAATACTCATCCTTGCCGCGGACGACCCGCTGCCAGAAGGCGGCGAGGAAGCCGCTGCCGTAGCCCAGCAGCTGGATGAACGAGGCGATGATGGCGAGCGCCCCGATCCGCGGGCTGCGGTTCGTCAGCGAGGCGTCGATCCCGATCAGCAGGGCGTAAACCACGAGTGGGAGCAGGGCCCATGGGCAAACCAACGCGCCGAGCAGCAGCACGAGGCAACCGAGTGTGAAGACCGCCGGCAGGAGGTGCACCACCTTCAGCGAGTCGGGGTATTTCTTGTAGAGGTTGATCCGGGCGATCCCGAAATTATAGACCTGGCGGTAGAACTTGCGCCAGTCGGTGCGCCGCTTGTGATAAACCCAGGCGGAAGGGAAGAGGCAGACCTTGTAGCCGCCCTTGAAGAGGCGGATGCTGAAGTCGATGTCCTCGCCGAAGCGCATCCGCGAGAAGCCGCCGAGGGCCCGGAACACCTCGGCCCGGATGCCCATGTTGAAACTGCGGGGATAGAACTTGTCCATTTTCTTCTTGCCGCCCCGGATGCCGCCGGTGGTGAAGAAGGAGGTCATCGCGTAGTTGATGGCCTTCTGCACGTCGGTGAAATCGTCGGAGGCCTTGTCGGGCCCACCGAAGGCGTCGGCGCCCGTGTGGGCGATCCCGTCGCGGACGGCCTGGATATAGCCCGGCGGCAAGACGCAGTCGGAGTCGAGAACGATCAGGTAATCGCCCTTGCTCTCGCGGGCGCCCACGTTGCGGGCGTTGCCCGGTCCGCCGTTGGGGATGCGGATGTAGCGGATGGCCAGCCGGTCGCGATAGCGGTCGGCCACCTCGTCGGAGGCGATGGTCGAGCCATCCTCGACGATAACCACCTCGAAGCCTCCCGCCGTCTGCCGGGTGAGGCTCTCCAGCAATTCCTCCACCTCGTTCGGGCGGTTGAAGACGGGGATGATCAGGGAGATTGACGGATTGTCCATGGCTTAACGCAGGATATCGTATTTGACCAACCCGATCTTATGCAGGAAATAGCGGACGGAGACCTTCAGCACGCCCAGCCCGTAGATGGTGCTGTTCTTGATGTTGATGGATGAGGCCTCCTTGAAATATTTCGTCGGGCAGGTGATCTCGGCGATCTCGTAGCCCTTGTCGCAGATCTGGGCGATGATCTCGTTGTCGAAGATGAAGTTGTCCGACAGGCGGTTGAAATCGACGCTGCGCAGCACCTTGGCCGAGTAGGCCCTGTAGCCGGTGTGGTATTCCGCCAGCTTGTTGCCCATCAGCAGGTTCTGGAAGAAGGTGAGGCCGCGGTTGGCGATATACTTGTAGATCGGCATGCCTCCTTTCAACGCGCCCTTACCCAAAATACGGGAGGCGAAGACCACCTCATAAACCCCGTTGGCGATGAGGTAGATCATGGACTGCAGGAGGAGCGGCGTGTATTGGTAGTCGGGATGGAGCATCACGACGATGTCGGACCCGATCTCGAGCGCCTTGTTGTAGCAGGTCTTCTGGTTGCCGCCGTAGCCTTTGTTCTTATCGTGCTTGATGACATATTTGATGCCCAGTTGCTTGGCCACCTCGACCGTGTTGTCGCGGCTGCAGTCGTCGACCAGGATGACGTTGTCGACGATGTCGAACGGGATCTCGTCGTAAGTTTGTTTCAGCGTCTTCTCCGCGTTGTAGGCGGGAAGGACGATGGTTACTTTCAAGTTCTTTACCATGATGTTTTTTTACTGTTTATTTCCGAATTTGGCTTGTGCCTTCTCCCGCTCGAACCGGAGCAGGTAGGTATCCGGGTTCTTTAAATGGATCATGACCGGGAAAAGCTCCGGGTTGTTCTCGATCGCGGGGAAGAGGTAACGGGGCGTCGAGCTGAAACCGAGCTGCTCGAGCACGACGTAATCGACCTTCGCCTCGACCATGTCGCGGATGAGCTGGGCTTGGTCTTCCGTCCAGCTGTACATCGTCACGGCCGTCTTGCTATACATATAGAAGAGTTCCGGCTTGCGCGAGCAGACCACCGTATTGGCGGGCAACCGCTTGCGTACCTCCTTGGCGATCGTAAAGAAATTCTGGTAGTTGGGCGGATAGGGCATCTTGTTCATCCGGTGCAGCGTCTCCAGTTGCGGATAGGCGAATCCGGCGATGACAAGCAGCAGGAGCCAGGGCGAGAAGCCCTTGATTGGCGTGAACCGCTTGAGTGCCCAGCTGATGGCGACCCAAAGCCCGATCAGGAGGCTTACCTCGAGGAAGGGCAGCAGGGGCGTCGTGTAACGGTTACCGCTCGGGGTGCTGAACAACGAGATGACACCGAATGTCGCTACGGTATAGGCCATGAACAGCCATTTGTAACGGCCCAGTCGCCACATGCCGATGCCGATCAACCCGAAGAGGAGGATCGCCACGATCCATTCGCCCGCCGTGGCCGCCGTGTCGTAGTCGACATCCATGTAGGGCAGGATGGAGTTGGGGATCGCCTTCGTCAGCAGCATCTGGAAGGTCTCGAAGAAGCGGCCGATGATGCCGCCCAGGTCGAGCGTGCCCTCCTCGGGCCGCCAATGGTTCGACGAGGCGATCATGTCAATGTAGCGGCTCTGCCCCAACCCTTGCAGCTTGTTGCGCAACATCCAGGGCAACAGGCAGACCGCGTAACCTCCGGCGAAGGCGAGTGTCTCCTTCCACCGCTTGGTCAGCAGGAGATAGCACAGGATCGCCGCGATAAGGGCGATGCCTTGCGTCCGGATATGATAATTGAAGGCGGCGGTCACGATAGCGAGATAGAAAAAGGGCTCACGCCAGAAGGGTCGCTCCGACTCGTCCGCCTTGTAAAGGAACCAACAGGCCAATACCGAGGTGAAGAGGAACGAGGTCTCGCTCATCATCATCGTCGCGAAATGCAGTACCTGATAGTTGACCAGCACCGCCGCCGAGGCGACGAACGCCAACGGCCGCGACACGCCCCGTCGCTCGACGAAGAGGAACAGCAGCAGGGCACTTCCCAAAAGGAAGAGCCCGTTGAGTACCTTCTGCGGGAAGAAGCTGTCCGTAAAGAACCGGATAACCGACATCAACAGGGGATAACCCGGCGGAAATACGTTCGACGGGTTATGCGCCGCGTTCGTGATATCGGCATAGCCATGCCCCTCGGCGATCGAGGTCGACAGCATGTAGTAGGTGCAGTTGTCGCCATTCATATCCAGCTTTTCGTTGAATATGTAGGAGAACGCGAGCACGAACAGCAGTGTCAGCCCGGCGAGGTAGAGCAGGCGATTGCCCGATAAATGGCCCTTTTCCATGATCGCGAGCGATTAATTAATAGCGATAGAAATCTGCCTTGTAAGGACCCTCGACCGGAACACCGATATAGTCGGCCTGTTTTTGGGTCAACTTCGTCAGCTTGACGCCGATCCGCTCCAAGTGCAGGCGAGCGACCTCCTCGTCCAGATATTTAGGAAGACGGTAAACACCGACCTCATAATCTTTCTGCCACAAATCCATCTGAGCCAGAACCTGGTTCGTGAATGAGTTGCTCATGACGAACGACGCGTGGCCCGTCGCGCAGCCGAGGTTCACGAGGCGTCCCTCCGCCAGGAGGAAGATCGAGTGCCCGTCGGGGAAGGTGTACTTGTCCACTTGTGGCTTGATGTTCAGGTGGGCGATACCCGGATAGTTCACCAGCTTGTCTACCTGGATCTCATTGTCGAAGTGACCGATGTTGCAGACAATCGCCTGGTCCTTCATCTGCTCCATGTGCTCGATGCGGATGATGTCGCAGTTGCCGGTAGTCGTTACGAAGATATTACCCTCTTTTACGGCCTCTTCCATAGTGGTTACCTCATAACCCTCCATAGCCGCTTGCAGGGCGCAGATCGGGTCGATCTCGGTGACCAGCACCCGGGCGCCGTAGGAGCGCATCGACTGGGCGCAACCTTTGCCCACGTCGCCATAACCAGCAACGACAACGACCTTACCCGCGATCATCACGTCGGTCGCGCGTTTGATACCATCGGCCAGCGACTCGCGGCAGCCGTAAAGGTTATCGAATTTCGATTTTGTCACGGAGTCGTTCACGTTGATGGCCGGGATCAGCAATTCGCCACGCTCCATCATCTGGTAGAGGCGGTGAACACCGGTCGTTGTCTCCTCCGAGACACCACGCATCTCGGCGATCGTGCGGTGCCAGCGGGTCGGGTCCTCTTCCAGGATCCGGTTCAACGTGTCGAGGATGCACTGCTCCTCATGGTTCTGTCCTACGCGATGGATCGTCTCCGGATCATTCTCGGCACGATAACCCATGTGCAGAAGCAATGAGGCGTCGCCACCATCGTCCACGATCAGGTGCGGACCCTTACCGTCGGGGAAGCGGAGCGCCATCTCGGTACACCACCAATATTCCTCAAGGCTCTCTCCTTTCCAAGCAAAGACAGGTACGCCATCGGCCGCGATCGCCGCCGCCGCGTGGTCTTGCGTGGAGAAGATGTTGCAACTTGCCCAACGGACGTCGGCGCCCAAAGCGACCAGCGTCTCGATCAGGACGGCTGTCTGGATCGTCATGTGGAGCGAGCCGGTGATCCGTGCGCCCTTCAGCGGCTGCTGGCCGGCATATTTCTG
>ERZ779874.591-NODE-591-length-40733-cov-54.761763_pt1 | contig 40733 bp, 24 predicted proteins | sample MGYA00511031_ERZ779874 | MGnify/ENA primary metagenome ERZ779874 (study PRJEB29588, sample SAMEA2156850) | human gut metagenome | biome: human gut; feature: human-associated habitat; material: faeces | place: Denmark | collected 2008/2010 ...
TGTGAAAGTAGGAGGCAAATGCCTTTCTATGATTAGCATTTACCTCCTACCCGATTATACAAATTTCTATGAATGTGGGTCAACGTAAAAACCTGAGGATTTCATTTCTCATGCATAAATAAGGGTCATGGCTCACCTGAAAATTAGTGGGGTTAAATTTGAACACAGAGACGCAGATACACGGAGAAATAATTTAGAGAAATAAAAGTTACGGGACTAAACTTTTCTTCGCGAACTCTGTCCACTCAAAATAAAAACGCTGTGTTTCCGTGTCTCTGTGTTCGATAAAATTTTATGCTTAGCCCCTCTAATTTTAGGGTGAGCCATAAAGTGCTTGTCAAATTTAACACTTGCTTCTTTAAGAGATGTTTGGGTAGTTAATAGAGATTTGCTACCTTTGCGAAACTTAATAAAAATCAACTGTATGATACAATCAATGACCGGATACGGTAAAGCAACTGTTACATTCGGAGATAAGAAGATAAATGTCGAAATTAAGTCGCTTAATAGTAAGGCACTTGATCTTTCGACACGTATTGCGCCTCTCTATAGGGAGAAAGAAATGGAGATACGAAATCGTATTGCGAAGACATTAGAGCGCGGAAAGGTGGATTTTTCTATTTGGGTTGAAAAAGAAGCCGGTGAAAATGCAACTCCTATTAATGCGGCATTGGTAGAAAATTATTATAAACAAATTAATGCTATAGCCGAGGCATATCATATTCCTGTCCCTGCTGATTGGTTTGCCACATTGCTTCGTATGCCTGATGTATTGACTCGGGTTGAAGTGCAAGAACTTTCGGAAGAGGAATGGGAAGTAGCTAATCAAGCCATCAATGACGCTTTGCAACATTTGGTTGATTTTCGTAAGCAAGAAGGAGCAGCATTGGAAAAGAAATTCCTTGAAAAGGTGGATAATATTGAGCGGCTGTTGTATTCTTTGGAACCTTATGAGAAAGAACGGGTAGCTAAGATACGTGAGCGTATCACCGATGCCTTGGAAAAAACCATCCAGGTAGATTATGATAGAAATCGGTTGGAGCAAGAATTGATTTACTATATCGAAAAATTAGATATCAACGAAGAGAAGCAACGCCTTGCCAATCATTTGAAATATTTTCGTGAAACTCTTGCCAACGGACATGGACAAGGCAAGAAACTGGGGTTTATCGCTCAAGAAATGGGTCGTGAAATCAATACTACCGGAAGTAAATCAAATCATGCACAGATGCAGAACATAGTAGTGCAGATGAAAGATGAATTGGAACAAATTAAGGAACAAGTGTTGAACGTAATGTAATTTTCTGTATGGAGTTGGCAAAGTTTTGGGGAATGTTTTTGTTTGTGGCTCTTGAAGCTTTGCCAGCTTATCCAATAAAAACTAATCAACTATAATTGAATCAAAATGAACGGAAAACTGATTATATTCTCCGCCCCGTCCGGGTCAGGTAAGTCAACCATTATCAACTACCTATTGAAACAGGGACTGAACTTGCGATTCTCCATATCCGCTACCAGTCGTTCACCTCGTGGAACAGAGCAAGACGGTGTGGAATATTTCTTCCTTTCGCCCGAAGAGTTTAAAAAACGTATCGCAAATGATGAATTCGTGGAGTACGAAGAAGTATATCCAGATCGTTTTTACGGCACACTGAAATCACAAGTAGAGAAACAGCTTGCTGAAGGGCAAAATATTATCTTTGATGTAGACGTAGTGGGCGGATGCAATATCAAGCGTTTTTATGGCAATCGTGCTTTGTCGGTTTTCATTCAGCCGCCTTCTATCGAAGAGTTGCGCAAACGGTTGGAAGGACGAGGTACTGATTCGCCGGAGACTATCGACAAACGGATTGCCAAAGCGGAATTCGAATTGAGTTATGCTCCGAAATTTGACCTTATTGTGGTGAATGACCAGTTAGAAAAAGCCGAGGCGCAAGTATTAGAGGCTATTCGCGAATTTTTAATCAGTTGACATAAAAATTAGAAAAACGATGCCTAAAGACCCGAAAAAGCTTTTGCTTATCTTGATGATTGTGGCAATTTTCATCGCATTGGTTGCCTTGGCGGTGGGTATATTCGCTCTCAGCCTGAAAGAATACATCATCGCCGCTGCTATGTTTATTGTGGCAGGATGGCAAGTCGTAAATTTCTTCAAATGGAAAAAACTCATTTAAAGACTGGGATATTCGGCGGGACGTTTAATCCTGTACACATCGGACACCTTGCCCTTGCCAATTATTTATGCGAGTACGAAGATTTGGACGAAGTATGGTTCCTTGTAACTCCGCAAAATCCTTTCAAGAAAAATGTCCACTTGTTGGACGACCGCATTCGGTTGGAAATGGTAGAAGCATCCATTGCCGGCTATCCCCGTTTCCGGGCATCCGATTTTGAGTTCAACTTGCCCCGTCCGTCGTATACTGTGGATACCCTTCGGAAACTTTCTGAAACTTATCTGGACAGAGAATTCGTTTTGATTATCGGAGCAGATAACTGGGCGAAGTTTGACCAGTGGAGGTCGCCGGAAGAAATCCTACGAGCGCATCGGATACTGGTTTATCCACGTCCCGGATATGGATTGCACATCCCAAGTGCTGTGTCCGGACGCGTAAAAGCCGTACAGACACCTTTACTTGAAATCAGTTCCACATTTATCCGTCAAGCCATCGGTGAGGGGAAAGATGTCCGCTATTTTGTGCATCCTGCCGCATATCGTATTATTCAAGAAAAACAACTTTATCAATTGTCATATCCTGTATGAAAACATCCTTTTTATCTGTTTGGACTTTGGCTATCTTTCTGTTGGCAGGCTCATCTGCTCCGGCAGACGCCAAGATATTCAAGAAAAAAAACAAAAAGGCACAAACCGAAAAGGTCGTGAAACCTGCTTCGAAAGATGCTTTGAAACCGTATAATCAGGTTATTACTGACCTGGCGAAAAGCACACATGGATTTATCAGTGTGCACAAAGTGGGGAACAATTATTTTCTGGAAATTCCGGATACGATGTTAGGACGTGAAATCCTTGTGGTGAACCGCATCAGCAAGGCTCCTGCGGCACGTCAGAAATCGCGTGTAGGTTATCCGGGTGATATTATCGGAAGCAAGGTTATCCGCTTCGAGGCAGGACCGGATAAGAATCTGTTTGTGCGCGAATTGTCTTATCGTGAGCGTTCTTCAGAGAAAGACGGCATGTATCAGTCGGTATTGAACTCCAACATCCAGCCTATCGTGGCAAACTTCAAATTAGAGAGTATCCGCAACGATTCGCTTCATCGGGGGTATGTGTTTAATATTGGCACATATCTGAAAAAAGAAAATCCTCTTTTCACCTTTAGTAAAGAAGATAAAGAATATATCGGTTTGCAGGCTTTCAATGCCGATGCTTCGTATGTAGATACCTTGAAAGCTTTTCCGCAGAACCTTGAAATAAGCAATGTCATGACCTATAGCCGTAAAAAGGCGGAAGGAGCGGGCTTTTTAGAAACGGGAAGTACGGATACGCCATTGACTTATGAAGTGAACAGTTCGTTGGTGCTTTTGCCTGAGAAACCGATGAAATCCCGTCTGTTCGATCCGCGCGTCGGTTATTTTACCGTGCGTTATACTGATTTCGATTCGAATCCGCAGGGCATCGAGTACAAACAGCTGATTACCCGTTGGCGCTTGGAACCGAAGGACGAAGCTGCTTACTTGCGTGGAGAATTGGTGGAACCGAAAAAGCCTATTGTCATTTATATCGATCCGGCTACTCCGAAGAAATGGGTCCCCTATCTGATACAAGGTGTGAACGATTGGCAGGTGGCATTCGAGAAAGCCGGGTTCAAGAATGCCATTTATGCGAAAGAGGCTCCAACGGATGATGCTTCGTGGAGCCTGGAAGACGCGCGTCATTCCGCCATTGTCTATAAACCGTCGGATATTCCCAATGCCAGCGGACCGCATATCAACGACCCGCGTACCGGAGAGATTTTAGAAACGCACATTAATTGGTATCATAATGTAATGAGCCTGTTGCGTAATTGGTATATGATTCAGGCGGGAACAATCGATGAAGCTGCCCGTAAAATGCAATTGGATGATGAACTGATGGGTCAGCTCATTCGCTTTGTCTCTTCGCACGAGGTAGGTCATACCCTTGGGCTTCGTCATAACTTCGGGTCTTCGCATACCGTACCGGTAGAAAAGCTGCGTGATAAAGCATGGGTAGAAGCCAACGGACATACTCCTTCTATTATGGATTATGCACGGTTCAATTACGTGGCGCAGCCCGAAGACAGCATTTCACGGAAGGGGATATTCCCCCGTATTGGTATGTATGATAAGTGGGCCATCGAATGGGGATACCGCTGGATGCCTCAATTCAAGACTCCTGAAGCCGAGGTGCCTTATTCCAATCAATCCATCATCGCTAAACTGAACGAAGACGTGCGTTACACTTTCGGTACAGAGTCAGACCCGAACGACCCGCGTAATCAGAGCGAAGATTTAGGCGACGATTCGATGTTGGCAAGCGAATACGGCATCAGGAATTTAAAGCGCATCATGCCCCAGATTAAAGCGTGGAGCCACGAACCGAATAAATCCTATGCCGGGGCCGCAGAGATTTATACCCAGGTAGTCAACCAGTTGGCACGATATATGGGGCACGTGGCAAAGAATGTGGCAGGAATTTATTCTACTCCGATTACTGTAGAGCAGACCCATGCCGTAGCGCGTGAGTTTGTGCCGGCCGATATTCAACGCCGGGCTGTAGCGTTTCTGAATGAGCAGCTTTTCACTACACCCGAATGGCTCATCGACCAAGAGCTGATTGCTAAAGCCCGCATTACTCCTGTCAATGCTATTTGTTCGCTTCAGTCAAGCGTGTTGTCACGTTTGCTGAGCAGGAATACGTTCGACAAAATGAGCGAAAACGAAGCGTTAAATGGGTCCAAGGCCTATACAGCCGCTCAACTCTTTGCTGATTTACGACCGGTATTCTGGGACAATCCTATGCGTTCGGACATTTTCCGTCGGAACATTCAGAAGACATACGTGGAAAATCTGATTGGTTTGCTTGATAAGGCACAGGCGGAAGCCGACAAGCGCGCAAACCGCCGTTCGCGTTATTCGGATGCTCCTGCCATTGCCCGCGGAGAGCTTATCGCGTTGGAACGTCTTGTGAAGAGTGCCGCCGGTCAGACTTCGGGTGTTGCCCGGAGCCATTACCAAAACCTTCAAGCGTTGATAGAAGACGCTTTGGATAACAAGTGAGTTTACTCGTTAAAATAAAGACAGATGTAATGTCGTGATGAAACGGATGATTCTGAAAAGCAAAAAACAATGAACGAAAATATTCAACCCAATTCACTTCAAGCTTGGCTATTGGCGGCACGTCCTAAGACATTGACTGCCGCTTCCATTCCCGTCATGGTAGGATGCGCATTGGCAGAAGCACACGGACATTTCCAGACAGTGCCTGCCATTCTCTGTTTTCTGTTCGCTTTCTTGATGCAGATAGACGCGAACTTTATTAATGACTTATACGATTTCTTGAAAGGAAGTGACCGTGAAGACCGTTTAGGTCCTGAACGGGCCTGTGCGCAAGGCTGGATTTCTCCTCAACAGATGAAGCGGGGCATCCTCTTTACCACATTTCTTGCCGGAATATGTGGGCTTGGCCTGCTTTTCTATAGCGGCTGGGAAATGATTCCGGTAGGTATGGCTTGCATCCTTTTTGCGTATCTGTATACCAAACTGGCTTACCAAGGCTGGGGAGACATGCTGGTGTTGGTGTTTTTTGGCTTTGTGCCTGTTGGTTGTACCTATTACGTCATGGCGCATACTTGGAATTTGCCCGTGACCGTTGCGTCGCTTGCCTGTGGCTTGGTAATTGATACGTTATTGATGGTAAATAATTTCCGTGACCGGGAGCAAGACAAGATTAGCGGCAAACGCACGTTGGTTGTCCGTTTCGGGGCCAAAGCCGGACTGGTCGCTTATTTCTTTTTAGGGCTGTTTGCTTGCTGGCTTTGCTTTTATTTCCTTGGACAAGGGGAACTTTACGCCAGTCTTCTCCCCCAGGTTTATTTGCTCCTTCATATCCTGACTACTGCCCGTATGGCCCGTATCGGCAAAGGGAAAGCCTTGAATGTCATTTTGGGCGAGACTTCAAGAAATATGTTTCTTTTCGGCATTCTGCTGTCCGTGGGTCTGTTGCTCTAAGAAATGTCCGGAGGCGGACAACGAATATCATGCTTCTACCCTTTTTTTGTCTTCCCGGAGCGAACGAAGCACCGGGATGGCGACAGGCAGGGCAAAGAGGAACGAACAAAAGTCGGCTGTGGCCTGGCTCATTTCCACTCCTTGTAAGTCAAAGAAATAAGGTAACAGTAAGATGGCAGGTATGAAGAACAATCCCTGGCGTGCCGAGGCAAGCAGTACGGCGCGTACGGGGCGGCGGATGGTTTGAAGCAGCATGTTGCAAAGGATGACCCATGTGCCTAAAGGCAGGGTGATGAGCTGCCAGCGCAGGGCACGTGCGCCGATGGCTATTACTTCGGCATCGTCCTCTCGGAACCACGATACAATTTCGGGCGCATAGATGTAGCCGGCAATGGAGCAGAGGGTAAGGAAAACAACGCCTACCTTGACGCAGAACCAGAATCCTTCGCGTACACGCGAATAGATGCCCGCACCGTAATTGTAGCCGCATACGGGCTGGAATCCTTGCCCGAATCCGATGAGGAAGGAGTTGATGAACATACAGATGCGGCCTACGATGGACATGCCCGCAATGGCTGCGTCGCCATACCGTCCTGCGGCTACATTCAGCAAGATAGCGGCAAGGCTTGCCAGTCCTTGCCGGCAAAGCGAGGGGCTTCCTCCGTAAAGGATTTCGCGGAAATAGGCGAGGCGTGGGGTGAAATTGCGCGGGCGGATGCGGATGTTCTCGCCCCGGCTGTCCATGTAAAGCAGGATGAAGAAGCTGCACACTTGCCCGCAAAGCGTTGCCCAGGCGGCACCGGCAATGCCCATCCCGAACACGAAGATGAAGAGCGGTGCCAGAATGATGTTGAGCACCGTGCCGGCGGTGATGCCCACCATGGCATAAAGGGCGTTTCCTTGAAAACGCATCTGGTTGTTCAGTACTAATGACGATGCCATAAAAGGTGCCCCCAGCAGGATGATGCCCAGATAGGCTTCGGTATAGGGCAGGATGGTAGGGGTGGAGCCTAATCCGATACAGATAGGCGTGAGGTATATCAGCCCGAACGCCGTGATAAGGCACCCGGCAATGAATGCGCTGAAGAACCCTGTAGCTGCCATCTTTTCCGCGCTTTGGTAATCGCGTGCTCCTAACCGTCGTGAAATGAAATTACCAGACCCGTGCCCGAAGAAGAACCCGAAGGCTTGTATGATGGCCATCACCGAGAACGAAATACCTACGGCAGCGGTAGCTTGTGTGTTGATTTTCCCTACGAAATAAGTGTCTATCATGACGTAGAGCGAAGTGACCAGCATGCTGATGATGGTAGGGACGGCCAATGACCCGATAAGCCGGTGTACCGGTTCGGTGGTCATTTGGGTGTATTTGTCTTTGTGTTCGTGTTTCATAAATCGAGATTATGACAATGCGGCATATTTCCGTATAGGGTTTGGACATTCCATGAAAGGCAGGTTGTTTGTGGCTCGCTGCCTATTGTCTAATTTGATTCCCATTGCTTGTTCTCACGTCCCGCAAAGTTACGATATTTTTTTGAAAGTCCGCTCAAAATGGAGGCTATTATTTACCGTTTTTCCTGTGCCGGCAGAAAATGCCGGATTCGTGCGTCAAAGCCTCTTTGCCGGACTTTCCGGCATGCGGACCGCATCCGTTGGAGGGAGCCGGAACGCGCCGGATTGTCAGAAGCTGTTTTGAATTTATCGCCCAAAGCACACACGAAAACGGATACATCAAGCCAAGAAAAACTTTTTGGAGAAATTCAAAACAGCTTCTAAAAGTGAGGATTAAGACACATCCTGTCGATTCGGTCAATACATGTCCCCTGAAAACGAATATATACTTCATCCGCCTTTGAATATATACTTCATCTGCCTTTGAATATATACTTCAGAGGCAAAGTAAGTACTACTGCGTTTTTTATGTGGCCGGATTGGCAAAGGACATCCTAACACAATGTACGGTGTGTCGTTATCATGTTATCTAATAATAGGATTAGGAATATCTTTGATAAAAATAGATTCGATAGTACCTGATATGTTGAGAAGAACATATTTATTATCTCTTATTTTCATTGGTGTCCCGTTAAAAAGGGGCACTAATGATACGGCAACGGTCTTGGCATATCGGAAAAGGAGCAGCGCGGCATCTTCAACAAATACGAACGTGCGGCTGGAAGCCGGAGCCGTAGGAAGAGAACTCACGGTTTCGGGCTGGGGTTGAACTTCGTACGTCAGGTAATCGAAGCGCACAAAGGGAAAATCTTCGTCAACAGCATAGAAGGTGAGTTGACAGAATTTATTATCTATTTACCCTTCATGGCCAAAGGGCCATAGATAACGGGTTGGGTAATATTTTCCTTGATTCGCATAAATTAATAGACTTGTGCTTCTTTTTCTCTGATAAATCCGTATCTTTGTGCGCATTTATGAAAGGAATTAATAATTAAAAGGATAAAAGCAAAAATGGCACAAGAAGACGTTTTCAAGAAATTGGTTTCGCATTGCAAGGAATATGGATTTGTTTTCCCTTCGAGTGAGATATACGACGGACTGGGAGCCGTGTACGACTATGGACAGAATGGTGTGGAACTGAAAAACAACATCAAGCAATACTGGTGGCAGAGCATGGTGCTTCTGCACGAGAACATCGTGGGCATCGACTCGGCAATCTTTATGCACCCCACTATTTGGAAAGCATCGGGGCACGTGGACGCATTCAACGACCCTTTGATTGATAATCGCGACTCGAAGAAACGTTATCGTGCCGATGTCTTGATTGAAGACCAAATCGCGAAATACGACGAGAAGATAAATAAGGAAGTGGCAAAAGCCGCTAAGAAATATGGCGATGCATTCAACGAGCAAGAGTTCCGCTCGACCAATGCACGTGTATTGGAACATCAGGCGAAACGTGATGCGCTGCACGAGCGTTATACGCAGGCGATGAACGCCGGACCGGATTTGAACGAACTTCGTCAGATTATCTTGGATGAAGAAATCGTATGCCCTATTTCAGGCACGAAGAACTGGACCGAAGTGCGCCAGTTCAATCTGATGTTCTCTACCGAAATGGGTTCTACCGCCGATGGTTCGATGAAAGTTTACCTGCGTCCTGAAACGGCTCAAGGTATCTTCGTGAATTACCTGAACGTGCAGAAGACAGGCCGTATGAAAATACCTTTCGGTATCGCTCAAATCGGCAAGGCGTTCCGTAATGAAATTGTGGCGCGCCAGTTTATTTTCCGTATGCGTGAGTTCGAACAGATGGAAATGCAGTTCTTCGTAAAACCTGGAACCGAGCTTGACTGGTTTAAGAAGTGGAAAGAAATCCGCTTGAAATGGCACAAGGCATTGGGCTTCGGCGATGACCACTACCGTTATCACGACCACGAAAAGCTGGCTCATTACGCCAATGCGGCTACCGACATCGAGTTCCTGATGCCGTTCGGATTCAAGGAAGTGGAAGGTATCCATTCACGCACGAACTTCGACTTGAGCCAGCACGAGAAATTCTCGGGCAAGAGCATCAAGTATTTCGACCCTGAAATCAACGAATCTTATACTCCGTATGTCATCGAGACCTCTATCGGTGTCGACCGTATGTTCCTGAGCGTGATGAGTGCGTCGTATAAGGAAGAAAAGTTGGAGAACGGCGAGACTCGTGTCGTATTGAAACTTCCTGCAGCCCTGGCTCCGGTGAAACTTGCTATCATGCCGTTGGTTAAGAAAGACGGTCTGCCCGAAAAAGCGCGTGAGATTATGGATGACCTGAAGTTCCATTTCCATTGCCAGTATGATGAAAAAGATTCCATCGGCAAGCGTTATCGCCGTCAAGACGCTATCGGTACGCCGTATTGCGTAACGGTAGACCATCAGACCTTGGAAGACAATTGCGTGACTTTGCGTAACCGCGACACGATGGAACAAGAGCGTGTGGCTATTGCTGACCTGAACGACATCATCGCCGACAAGGTAAGCATCACCAGTCTGTTGAAAACCTTGCAATAATGAACATACGGATGAATAAAAACCATGGTTGGTTAGGAATATTGGGCGTACTGCTGTGTGCCTTTGTTTCGTGTAGCGAAGACACACCGGTAGCCGACCCATACGCCAACTGGGAGGAACGTAATATAGCGTATCTCGACTCCATTGCCTATGTCGCTGCTAATCCTCCGTCAGGGGAACGTTGGTTCCGTTATGAGAATTACAAGATTCAAAACGAGGGAATGGGAACCGACCTGATGTTGTCCAATGCAGATTATGTATATGTGAAGGATCTAACCGAAGCGGATGTCGAGTTAGGTGAGATACCGCTTTCTACCGATACGGTATTGGTGCACTATCGAGGTTGGCTGATAAACGGAAGCGTATTCGACCAAAGCTACAGTGGAGATTGGAACGCGGAAATTCACACACCTGTTTCCTTTGTGGTTTGTGGCGCAGATAGTTATGGAAATTCAACCGGAGTAATAACAGGTTGGGCCACAGCTCTGCTTCACATGCAAGAAGGCGAACATTGGGAAGTCTACATACCCTATCAGTTAGCATACGGAGAGGCGGGATATGGAGACATACGCGGTTATTCCACATTGGCGTTTGATATGCGTCTGGAGAGGGTGATACATCCGAAAGGCCCGGACGACCGAAGTCGGAAAGCTTTGGAATAAAGAATGAAGAATTGGGGCGGTATATAAATAAATGGTTCTTCATTTTTATATATTGGATGAATTCCGCAATAAGTCCATGTAGGGGGCGGGGCTTGCCCGTCCGTAAGCGTCTACGTGAATGCATTCGGGCAGGCAAACCCTGCTCCCTGCAGGTTAACTTTGGCAAGATGCGGAATTCTATATTATTTTTCGAGCAGTTTTACTGCATCTACATATTGAGCGATACCCGCCGCCACTTGCTTGGCCGCTTTCATAGCCAATACCACAGTATGAGGACGGTGGACTACATCACCTCCGGCGAATACGCCTTTGCGGGTAGTCATACCGTAAGGACGGTCTTTTACGATGACATACCCTGTGTCGTCTACCTCGATGCCTGTGGTGGTAGACACAATGCGGTTGGCAGGGCGGGAGCCGATGGCAAGCAACACCCGGTCGAAGGGCAGGTCTTGGATGCCTTCAGGGGTTTCGGCACGGATGCCTTTGACTTTTCCTTCTTCATCTCCCAAAAATTCTTTCGTAGAAGTTTTCCACATAAATTTCACTCCTTCTTTTACCGCTTCTTGATATTCGCTTGGGGTAGCACTCATATCGGCTTCTGTACGATGATAGAGTACCGTAACGCTGGAAGCTCCCATGCGGATGGAGGTACGTGCGGCATCCATTGCTACATTTCCGCATCCGATAACCGCTACCCGGTCACCTACTTTCAGAGGTACGGCATCGCGGTTAATGACGTTCTGGTTAAAGATGCTTGCCATGTGGAGCAAATAAGAAGACTGGATGATGCCACGGAGTTTGTTGCCCGGCACATCCAATGATTTCGGTAATGCCGTACCTGTACCGATGAAGATGGCGTCGTAACCCTGTTCGAACATTTGATCGACGGTGATGTCTTTTCCTACTAAACAATTCAGTACGAAATTGACTCCTAATGCTTCTATCTTTTTGACTTCCTTGGTCACGACAGCTTTGGGAAGGCGGTATTCGGGAATGCCATACATCAACACGCCGCCTGCTTCGCTTTGGCTTTCGAAAATCGTGACGTTGAATCCTTGGCGCGCCAAATCTCCTGCTACGGTAAGCCCTGCCGGTCCCGAACCGATTACGGCGATTTTTCCACGTGTCTTTTGCGGAAGTTTCTCACGTATCAAGTTCATTTCCGTATCAAAGTCGGCTACAAATCGTTCCAACTTGCCAATTTGAATGCCTTTTCCTTTGGCATAGAGTACGCAATGTCCCTGGCATTGTTTTTCGTGAGGGCATATACGTCCGCAGATGGCGGGTAAGTTGCTTTTCTCATTGATAATGCGCATGGCATCACCCATGTTTCCCATAGAGAGTTGATGGATAAAGTCGGGAATGTCGTTTTCGATAGGACACCCTTTTTTGCAAGAAGGATTTTTACAGTTCAAGCATCGTTTGGCTTCGTCAATGGCTTCTTTGATGGTATAGCTTTCATTGATTTCGCGAAAGGTTTCTTTTGTTTCGTTTATATAAATAATCTTGTTTTGTAAACTACGGATTGCAAAATTAGATTATTTATTTTGTATATTGCTATATAGTATTTGCAAAACGTGCTTTATTTAACGTTTATTATGCGTTGTAACTAAAAAACGCAGATTTCCGCAGATAAGAATAAATATCTGCGGGAATCTGCGTTAATTTACGTTTCCGAATAAGAAGTATCAGAACAACGGAGAAGGATATTCACCGCTATCTGCCAATGCTTTAAATTTGTCTACTACCCCTTGGCGGTCGGCAGCATAGGTTACGCCGAACCAGCGCGAAGTGGTATCGAGTACCTTTACGGTTGCGGTTTTTGTATTTACTAATTCGTTTACTAACAAAGGAATATAGAATTCGGCTTTCGGCTTGTCGATGTTTTCTTTCAAGAAGTCTTTGAAATATTCTTCCGAGTATTGGAAATAATCGGGCGTGAATCCCCACATATTCATGGAAACAGGGGTATTGTCGGCAATGCCTACCCATTTGCCTTCTTCGTCCTTATACGATACAGTGCCGTCTACACGCATGATTTCGGTACGTTCTACTACGGTAGTCAGATGTCCTTCTGCATCGGTCGAGCAGATACCACGTGCTACGGTTCCGCTTTCGCTTAAGGTATTTCCTACGCGGAAACCTACCATGGCATATTGGTTCTTAGCTCCTTCGGGAAGTTCGCTCAGGTATTTCCCGATGACGGCAAAACTGTCTCGTCCGTAGAAGTCATCGGCGTTGATTACGGCGAACGGTTCATTGATGACATCTTTACCCATCAATACGGCGTGGTTGGTTCCCCAAGGTTTCACGCGGTCGGCAGGGCAGGTAAATCCTTCCGGAAGTTTGTCGGTAGATTGGAATACCACTTCTACCGGGATGTGATTCTCGTATTTGCTGATGATTTTATCACGGAAATCTTTTTCGAAATCTTTACGGATGACGAATACCAGTTTCCCGAATCCGCCTCGGATGGCATCGTAAATAGAATAATCCATGATTGTCTCCCCATTCGGACCCAGTCCGTCCAGTTGTTTCAGACCTCCGTAACGGCTTCCCATTCCGGCGGCAAGAACAAATAAAGTTGGTTTCATATCGTTTTGTTTTTAGGTTAGTAACTTTGGCAAAGTTAAAGAAATTTCAGCAAGTTGGTGTTATCTAATCCGTCAAAATGCGATGTATTTCGGTTATTTTGCCTATATTCGCATCAATAAAAGCGATTGGTTGTCCGTATGAAGAAAAATATCCGCCGGTTGGGGATTATCATAGCGTCCCCGTTTATATTATTTGTGCTGGTATGTGTGTTGGTGTATTTGCCTCCCATACAGAATTTCCTGGTACGTACCGCTACCCGGTATGCTTCGGAGGTTACGGGTATGCAGATTTCAATAGGACGTATTTCATTGGGCTTTCCGCTCGACTTGGTGGTGCACCACGCTTTGGTGGTGAATCAGGGCGATACGATTGCCGATGCCGGACGGCTTACCGCGAAGGTGCAACTTTTTCCTTTATTCAAGAAGCAAATAGAATTAGACGGGTTGGAATTGGCGGAGGCACGGGTGAATACGGCCGGGCTTATCGGAGGAATGCAGCTGGAAGGCGAGATTGGGAATCTTTTCATCTCTTCGCATGGAGTGGACTTGAGTCCTGAAACCGCTATTGTCAACCAACTGACCCTGAAAGACACGCATTTGTCGATGTGCCTTGCCGATACGACGGTACAAGATACAACCGCTTCGGAGCCGGTCTATTGGAAATTCCAATTACAGAAAATAGATTTCGAAGATGTCTCTTTTGCCTTGCAAATGCCGTTGGACACGCTTTCTATGGCGGTTTCTGTGAATCGGCTTGCCTTGCGTGGAGGCGATGTGGACTTGCACCGCATGGCTTATTCGGCACGTACTTTCGCGTTGGAAGAAGGCAAGTTTGGTTTCGACTCGGGCTCTCTTCCGCCTTCGGAAGAAGGAATCGACCCTTCACACATCGCTATTACCGATTTCAATCTGAGCATGGATTCTCTTTACTATGCCGGCAATGATATCCGGGCATTCATCCGTACTTTTGAGCTGAAAGAGCGTTCGGGGTTGGAAATTACTTCGGGTGAGGGACGTTTGGTGTCGGATGCGCATACCTTGCGTATTCCTTCACTTCGTATCCAGACCCAAGATTCGGCCTTGGAACTGAATGCTTCGATGGACTGGGACGCGATGGATGCCGATAAGGAAGGAGCTATCCGGGCACGTCTGATGGCGGATATCGGTAAGAATGATTTGCTGAAAGTAGTGACAGGGCTTCCGGTTGAGTTTATACGGGAATATCCTGCGCGTCCGCTTCAGGTGCGTGCCGGAATAGACGGGAGCCTGAACGATTTGCGGCTGACCCAATTGTCGGTGGCTATTCCCGATGCGTTCCGTGCCGAGGCGGACGGGAATCTGGCTTTTGCACTAGATAGCGCAAGGCGGAACGGGACTCTGCATATAGCGATGCAGACCGGGAATATGAGCTTTGTGGAAACGCTTTCGGGCGGAGCCGTGATACCGGAAGGAATGCGGCTGGACGGGCTTGCCTCGCTTAAAGGAAACCGGATAGGCGCGGATATGGAGTTGCGCGAAGGAAAGCGGGGAAAGGTGAAGCTCGTAGCGGATTATGATATGGCGGAAGGCCGCTATCGGGCACAAGTCGATGTGGATACGCTGAACCTGCACGCTTTTCTTCCGGAGGATTCGCTTTACCGGCTCGATGCCACTTTGCGGGCGGAAGGAAAAGGATTTGATTTCTTTTCTCCTCATACGTGGATGAAAGCGGAAGGGGGAGTGTCTTACCTGCGTTACGGGCAACGTTTGTTTTCCGGCCTGGCTCTGGAAGGTGGATTGGCACGTTCCAAGGGAACGGTCTCGCTTTCGGTGGCCGACCATGCCGTTGATGCTTCGCTTCATGTAGACGCTTCGCTTCTTCCAGGTCAGGTTAGGGCAGACTTGGCAGGGCAGGTGAAGCGACTCGACTTGCAAGCCTTGTCATTGGTGGAGAATAAGCTGAATCCTACGTTGCGTATCGAAGCCCATGCACAAACCAATATGAAACAAAACCACTGGGTACGCGTATCGCTGACCGATATTCACTTGGTTACAGAGGAAAACGATTTCCATACGAAAGATTTGCATGCGGGGGTGGAGATGGCTTCCGATTCGCTCCGGAGTTATGTCAATGCGGGCGACCTTACTTTCCTGTTCCGTTCGCCCGATGGAGTGGAACGGCTGGCTTCGGGTGCTACGGCACTGATGGATGAGTTCGACCGGCAATGGAAAGCCAGGAAACTGGACCAGCGTATATTGAAGCAACTCTTTCCTCGTGCCCAGCTGCGTGTCTTTTCAGGTTCCGACAATCCGATAGCGAATCTTCTGGCTGCAAGTCATCTTCGGTACGACCGCTTTCGGGTGAAGGTTTCTACCTCCCCCGAAGAGGGATTGGGAGCCGAAATGCATCTCTATGGTTTGCGTACGGATAGCTTGCGGTTGGATACTATTTTCTTCGATGCGCGTCAGGATACCGCTCGTTTCCTGTTCCATAGCGGCGTGCGGGCACTGGCAAGCAAACGTCAGGAGGCGTTTGGCATCGGCTTGTGGGGAAGCATCGACTCCACGCGTGCGCGCACATACATCAGTTATTTGAACAACAAATACGAAAAGGGAGTTGATTTAGGCCTGGAGGCACGTTTACATCCACAGGGGATTAGTGTACATGTTTCCCCCGATCGTCCCACATTGGTCTATCGGACGTTTCAGGCAAATCCTGATAATTACATTTTCCTGAATGATAACGGACGTATTTATGCCGATTTGCGCTTGGCGGACAGCAAGCATACGGGGTTGGCCTTTTATTCGCCTTCCGACACGTTGAGCGGACAAGACCTGACGCTGGAACTTCACCGGATAAGCATCGGAGAGTTCAGGCGGGTTGTCCCTTATATGCCAGATATAGCAGGACTGATAGATGCCGAAGCCCACTATGTGCAGACGGGCGAGGAGATGCAGCTGGCGGCGGATATCCGGGTGGATAGCTTGGCATACAACCGCCAGCCTTTGGGTGACTGGGGCGTATCGGCGGTTTATCTTCCCCAAGAGGACGGGGCGCACGGCATCAATGGCTATGTGACGATAGACGATACGGAGGTGGTAAGCCTGGACGGAAGTTACGCTTCGGCCACCGGTACGCTCCCCGAACGGTTGAACGCACAAGTCGGGGTGCATCATTTCCCTTTGCGCATCGCCAATGTCTTTATTCCGGCCGGACTGGCTACCCTGGAAGGAGACTTGGACGGGCAGGTGGAAGTAAGCGGTTCGCCTTCTTCGCCTCTATTGGCAGGCGAACTGAGTTTAGACAGTACGCGGGTGGGGGTTCCGCAAGCGTCATTGGATTTGCGCCTGGACCATCGCCCCATAAAAATAAAGAATAACCGGCTGGAATTTGAGCGGTTTGCCATTTATACCGAAGGGGCGACGCCTTTTACGGTAGACGGTTATGTGGATATGGGCAATTTCGAAGCGATGGATGTCAACCTGAACATGATAGCCCGCAACTTCGAGCTGATTAACGCCAAACGCACGAAAGAATCGTTGGTGTACGGCAAATTGTATGTCGATTTCACTTCGGTGGTAAAAGGCTCGCCGGACGCCCTGACGATGCGGGGAAATATGAATATCCTGGGAAACAGTGATTTTACGTATATCCTGAAAGACTCTCCGTTGACGGTGGAAGACCGGTTGAGCGAAACGGTGACCTTTGTGGATTTCCGCGATACGGCGCAGGTGGACCTGAAAGGAATCGAGCCGGTATCGTTAGGCGGGATGGATGTATTGATGACCCTGCATATTGACGAGGCGGTACAGGCACGTGTTGACTTGAATGAGGACGGGAGCAACTATATGCTGTTAGAGGGAGGAGGTGACCTATCCTTCCAATATCAGCCCGACGGGAATATGGTATTGAACGGACGCTATTCCTTGATGAGTGGAGAGATGAAGTACGAAATGCCCATTATCCCCTTGAAGACTTTCCACATCCAAAGCGGAAGTTACATCGAGTGGACGGGCGATTTGATGAATCCCAATCTGAATATCAAGGCATCGGAGCGGGTGCGTGCTTCGGTGGCTTCGGACGATAGCGGCTCGCGCATGGTAAACTTCGATGTGGGCGTAAATCTTACGAACCGGCTGGAGAATCTGGGTTTTGCCTTTACCCTGGAGGCTCCCGATGACGGAAGCATGCAAAATGAGCTTGCGTCGAAATCGGCAGAGGAAAAGAATAAACTGGCGGTGACCATGCTGGTAACAGGTATGTATATGGCGGAAGGCAATAACGCGGGAGGTGGTTTCGACACCAATAGTATGCTGAATTCCTTCCTTCAGAGCGAAATCAACAAGATAGCCGGAAGTGCCCTGAAGACCATCGATATCAATTTCGGTATGGAAACCACCGAGCAGGAGAGCGGTACCTCGCGCACCGATTATAATTTCCAGTTTGCCAAACGTTTCTGGAACAATCGGTTCCAGGTGGTGATAGGCGGAAAGATTTCTACCGGAAACGACGCCCAGCAACAAGACGAATCATTCATCGACAATATTTCACTGGAGTATCGGTTGGACAATAGCGGCACGCGATATATCAAGATTTTCCACGATAAGAACTACGAAAGTATTCTTGACGGAGAAGTGATAGAGACAGGAGCCGGTATTGTCTTGCGCAAGAAAGTAAGCAAACTGGGCGAACTCTTTATTTTCCGTTCGCGGAAGAAGAACCGTCCGGTGGCGGATGAAGATAAGAGAGAACCTTGATGGATATAGATTAAAAGGTGATGAAGATAATGAAAAAGCGATACGCATATATAGGGCTTGTGTTGGGCATATTGATAGGATTATCCTCGTGTTCCATTACCAAGCATTTGCCCGAGGGGGAAACCCTTTACTTGGGGCTGAAAGACATTACCATCCAGAACGAGGACGAGAGCGATGCGGGGCAGACGGCACTGGATGAAGTGAAAGGAGCCATCAGCATTGCTCCTAACAACGCCATTGTTACCTATCCCAATATCCGTTTCCCCATTCCCTTTGGCTTGTGGGTGTATAACCGTTTCGAACGGTACGAGAAAGGGTTCGGGCGGTGGATATTCCGGAAGCTGGCGGCAGACCCTGTGTATGTGTCGACGGTCAATCCCGATACCCGTGTGAAGGTGGCAAGCAATCTGCTCCGTGATTATGGGTTCTTCGACGGACGTGTCACCTACCGGGTGGACAGTACCAAGAATCCGCGTGCGGTGAAATTGAGTTACGACATCGATATGGGGCGTCCGTATTACATTGACACCTTGCTTTATGAAGGTTTCGCGCCTCTGACCGACAGCTTGATTCATGCCCATCTGGATGAGAAGCTGGTGCGGAGCGGTGAACTTTTCAATGTCAATACGCTCAATGAGGAACGCCAGCGGGTCATCAGTCTTTTGCGGGATAACGGATATTATTATGCCCGTAATGATTTTATTACGTTCCTGGCCGATACCCTGATGCGTCCCGGCTATGTCACGTTGAAACTGGTTCCGGAAGTGAACTTGCCTGAAGAGGCATTGAAGCGTTACCGGCTGGGAAATACATCGGTCTATCTTACCGGATATAACGGGGAACTCCCGACCGACTCGTTGAGGCTGAGCGACTTTGCGGTGCATTATGCCGGAGAGAAGCCCGGACTGCGTTTCGATGTGTTGCGCAAGCGTTTCATTTACCAGAAAGGGGAGATGTATTCGCAAACCCGACAGAATTATACGCAGGAGGCTCTTTCGCGTTTAGGTGTATTTAAGTTCAACGAAATACAATACCTGCCTCGTCCCGGCAGTGATACGCTGGATGTTCGGGTCAATGCCATGTTTGACCTTCCTTACGATAGTGAACTGGAACTGAATGTCACGACAAAAAGTACGAAACAGACCGGACCGGGAGCCATCTTCAAACTTTCGAAACGGAACTTCCGGCGTATGGGGGCTTCGCTTAACCTGGAGCTGAAAGGTTCGTATGAATGGCAGACCAGTTCGACGGTAGACGGAGACGAATCGGTGATGAACTCGTATGAACTGGGTGCGGCGCTTTCGTTGGACTTCCCGCGCATTGTCTTGCCGTGGGTGCGCAACCGGATTGACCCATTCCGTTTCCCTTCGGAGACGCATTTCCGTATTTATGCCGAGCAGGTGAACCGGGCACGTTATTTCAAGATGTTGTCTTTCGGAGGAAGTGTGTCGTATAGTTTCCGCAAATCGAGGAGCCTGAAACATACCGTTACGCCGATTCATCTTGCTTTCAATCATTTGCAGCATCGCACGGCAACGTTCGATTCCATTGCTTTGGCGAATCCCATGCTTTTCCATAGTTTGGACGACCAGTTCATTCCTTCCGTATCGTATACCTTTACTTATGATGACTCATGGCGTAAGCGCCGGTTGCGTTTGTGGTGGGAAACTTCGTTCACTTCGGCCGGAAATGTTACTTCTGCCATTTACGCCGCTTTCGGGAGAAGTTTTAAGGAAAAAGAAAAGAAATTCTTGGGCACGCCTTTCGCCCAGTTCCTGAAATTCTCGACTGAGATACGCCCGTTGTATTATATCAATGAAAAGCAACAACTGGCGGCACGCCTGATGGCTGGTGTGATTTGGTCGTATGGCAATAAGACCATTGCGCCTTATAGCGAACAGTTTTACGTGGGTGGTGCAAACAGCATCCGTGCCTTTACGGTGCGCTCCATTGGTCCGGGACGTTTCCATCCGGCCGGTAACTCCGTTTATTCGTATGTAGACGAGACAGGCGACATTAAACTGGAAGCGAACCTGGAATACCGTTTCCGCCTGTTATCGAACATGTTTGGAGGCAACTTGAACGGAGCGGTATTTTTGGACGCGGGCAATGTATGGCTGATGCGGGAGGATGCCGCCCGTGCGGGTGCCAAGTTTACTTTCAAGAAGTTTTTCGACAATATCGCTTTAGGTACAGGCATCGGTATCCGTTATGACTTGTCTTTCCTGATTCTCCGGTTGGATTGGGGAATTGCCTTGCACGTGCCTTACGAGACCGGACGTCCGGGTTATTACAACATTCCTCGTTTTAAGGATGGACAAGGGCTGCATTTCGCCATCGGTTATCCGTTCTGATGCATGAAAACAGGTATTGAGGAAATAGCTGATGATGAAATGCATAACGGGACGCATCCGGAGCTAATCGTGCTGCTTGTTTTGCGTGACGGTAGTTTCACGTAGTTTTAATGCGCTGAAACTTTAGTTTCAATGCATTAAAACTGTAGTTTCAGTGTGCTAAAACTATTGAAACAACCCGTTGGCTTTTTCGCTTCATGGGTATGAAGTCATTTCCGCATTTTCTCTTTGTATTCGGTGGGTGTCATGCCGAAACGTTGTTTGAAGCATTTGCTGAAGTAACGGGGGTCGTTGATGCCTACCATATAGGTTATTTGTGTCATGTTGAATTCGCCTGTTTCGATGAGTTGTGCGGCACGTTTTACGCGCATTTCCTTGATGAACTCGATGGGGGAGAAGCCTGTGAGCGATTTCAGTTTCTTGAAGAATACCGACCGGCTTACCGACATTTCGCGTACCAGGTCGTCCACTATCAAGTCGCCGTTATCCAGATTCTTCTCCATGAATTCGGTCAAATGGTCGATGAAGAGCTTGTCTTGTTTCGACATGGTGTTTTGCACTTCTTTTTCCACTTTCGCTTCTTCTTCGGTCACTTCGTTATTGATGTCCATCAGGTGTTCGCAATAGAAACGGCGCAAGCGTTGGCGGCGTGCCAGCAGATTGTTTACGCGCGCTTGCAGGTAGGTGGCACTGAAGGGTTTGGTAATGTAACTGTCCACGCCCAGTTCCATGCTTTGCAGCTTGCTGTCCATATCGGTTTTGGCGGTGAGCAATACGATGGGGATGTGGCTGGTGGCTACATCGCTTCTTAGTTCCTTGGTCAGCGTGATGCCATCTGTTTGGGGCATCATGATGTCGCTGATGATAATGTCGGGCATATATTTCCGGGCTTTGTCGATACCTTCTGTCCCGTCGGACGCTTCAATGATTTGGAATTGTTCTTTGAAGATGGTACGTAGGAAAGCGCGCAGTTCTAAGTTGTCTTCTACCAGCAGCATGACTTTCCGGTCGGTCTCTGTAGCCGTTTCGGGTTCCGTTTCTGTAGGGGAGTCGTTTGTCTCTACATTATCCGATACGATAAATTCCACCTCTTCGCCGAAGTGTTCTTTCCCTTTCCGGAACGCTACGGTGAAACAGCTTCCTTCTCCTTCTTTGCTGTCCACTTGGATGGAGGCGTGGTGTAAGTCTGCCAGTTCTTTTACCAACGAAAGCCCGATACCCGTGCTGACTTTTCCTGTCAGATGCCGGTCTATCAGTGTTTCGAAGCGCACGAAGAGCGATTTCTTCATGTTTTCAGGGATGCCGATGCCTTGGTCTTGCACGCCTATCGCTACGGTATCTTCGTTTTCGTGGATAAAGACTTTGATGGTTTTTTCTGCAGGCGTGTATTTAAAGGCGTTTGAAAGCAAGTTGAAGATGATTTTTTCAGTCTTGTCTTTATCTATCCATAGTTTGAGCGAGGAGCGTTCGCTTTCGAAAATAAAGTCGATATGATTCGATTCGGCAAGCGACTCGAAGTTCTCCATGATGTTTTGTACGAAGGGGACAATATCCGTCTGCTCTACACAAAGTTTCATCTTACGGTTCTGGATTTTACGGAAATCCAGTATCTGGTTTACCAGGCGCAGCATTCGGTGGGTGTTGCGTGCTACGGTTTGTAGCTGTTCTCTGACCTCATGGGTCAAGTCATCCCGTTTCAGTATATATTCCAAGGGGCCTTCTATCAGTGTGAGCGGTGTGCGCAGTTCGTGTGAGATATTGGTGAAAAAGCGTAGTTTGATGTCGGTCACTTGTTGTTCCACCGATACTTCATGTTTCAAGCGATAGATGACGAACAAGGTCCATGCTCCTCCCAAAAGTACCGCTATGAAGGCTATGGCATAGAGCAAATAGGCAAGCGGTGTTTCCCAAAATGCGGGTTTTACGGTGATAGGAAGCATCCGTTCGTTTTCTGCCCATACGCCTGCGCCATTTGTAGAACGGATGCGGAAGATGTATTCGCCTTGCGGCAGGTTGGTGTAGGTGGCGGTGCGTTGTTCGTTTACATAATTCCATTCTTCATCGAATCCTTCCAGCATATAGGCATATTTGATGTTTTCGGGAAAATTCAGGTCGAGTGCGGCAAACGAAAATGCAAGAGTATTTTTCGTATGGGGCAGGGTGAGGTGTTGCAGGCTGTTCAATGATTCCGGCAAGACCGAGTCGGGTGAAGGAGTTATATTTTCGCCTGCTATTCTTAGTCCGGTAAATACGATGTTGGGCATATAACTATTGGTTTTGACGTCTTCGGGACGGAAAGCCAGCATGCCGCGGTTGGCTCCGAATATCAGCCTTCCGTCTGCCAGCGTGATGGCTGTGTTCTCCTCGAAGATGAGTGACTCGCCTAATTCGTGGCGCAGAAAGTTGTCGAAGTGATGCTGTTTGTTCATGCGGCTCAGTCCGCTTTCGGTACCGATCCATACGTTTCCTTCCGCGTCTTCGGCGAGCGATACCAATACATCGGTCAGCAGTCCGCTGGTAGTGCTTGACGAACTGAAATGCGCGTTTCCGTTCTTATCTATGCTTTTCAGTTCGTTCAGTCCGCCTCCGAATGTAGCGAAGAACAACTGTCCTTTTCGGGTAAGCAGGATGTCGTAGATGTCATTGTTGCTCAGGCTTTCCGTTTTGCCCGGCATGCGCGTGTAAAGGTGGAAGCGGATGTCTTCGGGGTTATTGAAGTTTTCATCGAATGAAAGCAGTCCGTTAGAGGTTGCTATCCATATCGTGCCGTTGCTGTCCCGTTGCAGGGCACGTGCCTTGTAGCACCGTTCCATCGGGTATGACTTCAGGTTGTTGCGGGCATTGAAAAACCGGTAGTTTCCGTCGGGTTGCTGCTCCATGCAGTTCACGCCTCCTCCGAAGGTGGCTATCCACAGTCGTCCTTTCCCGTCTTCGCAGATATCGTAAGCACTGTTGTGGCTCAAGCTGTATACGTTGTCTGCATCGTAGGTGTATTGGGTCAGGCGATAGTGTTTATCTCCTTTGTGGGGTTCGAGACGGATGATGCCTTTGCCTTTCGAGGCTATCCAAAGAATGCCGTGCGAGTCTTTTATCATGCGGTAAGCAGGGACAATGAACGGGGTGCCTGTGGTAGCGATACGTCCGTCGGTTGTCAGATGCCCCAATGCGCTCAGGTCGGGCGAGTATACGGCTATTTTTCCATCGCGCGTGCCTACCCAGATGCGTCCTTGCGAGTCCTCGCATAGCGAACGTACCTGATTGGCGTTGGTGTCGTAATGGCAAGGGTTAGGCTGGATTAGGTGGAAACGGTTATTGAAGAACGATACTTTTTCCAGTCCTTTCGAGTGGGTGCCTAACCAAAGATTACCTTGGCGGTCGATAATCATGGAGTGCAGTTTGTTGGAGAAGCGCCATGTTTCGCTTCCGGCTTCGTCGTAGAAAGGAATTAATTGGTTTTGTTGCCGGTCGAACCAAGCCAAGCCTCCTCCTGCCGGATGCACCCAAAGGTTCCCGTGATGGTCTTCGCATACGGAGAATGCCGGTATAGAGTGGTCGGCAGGATATTCTTCTACATTCATGTGTTCGGTTTTCAGCGTATGCGAATCAGGGTTCAGGTGGCACACATAACCGCTGCGTTCTACGCCCGCCCATATTTCGTCATGGCTGTCTATGTATAGGGCAACAATAGGCCAGCGTGCAAAGTCGAATCCTTGTTCTACTCCATAGAAACGAAGTGGGGTGAGCAGGGAGTCGGCCAGTAAAATGCCTTGCCGCCGGACGGCCAAAGCTATTCTGCCGTCGTTTAAACGGCGGATGGCTGTGATACTGTCCTGGCAAGGTAGTTCTTTTAACGCGAACATGTCTTCATGAGTATGGTATGCCCACACACGTCCTTGTTTGGAGGTGAACCAGATGACTCCGTCCGTTTCCAGTGCATCGAAGAACGGTTGTTTCTCTTGGCTCTGTTTCTGGTGTGTATGTACGAACCAACTGGTTTCTGTACCGTCGGGGGCAATGCGTAGCAAGCCGTTTTCGGTCAGTACCCACTCGTGGCCCAGGCTGTCAAGGTGCACACTATAAATGCGTGTGTCGTCTTTCCCGACAACGCTGGATAAGTAAATCTGCTGTTTGGTATCTCCGGAGGCATCGTCGGGCGTGATGCGTATGCCCCCGTTATGGTCGGTCAGCAGCCATACTGTCCCGTTCTTCAGGGGGATGATAGAGGAAATGACGAGGCTGCGTCCGGGTCCTTCGGCGGTTATTTCGTCGAAAGCTTCCCTGCGTTTGTCGAATCGGAATACGTGTCCGTCGTAAGCGATGCACCATACATTGCCATGTGCATCGACATACAAATCGTCCACTCGGTTTGATGCCCATTCCACTTCATTGCTTTTTCGTGCTTTGTAGACATGAAAATCGTATCCGTCGAAACGGTTGATACCATCCCAGGTAGCAAACCATAACATGCCATCGTGGTCTTGCACCATCGACATGACGGTGTTTTCTGATAGTCCGTTTTCTTGCGAATAATGGGTGAATGTGCAGTTCAGTTGCGCTTGCACGGAAAGGGATACCAGTAATGACAGGAATGTACAGATGTAGTGTTTCATGGCGTAAGTAGTTGGTTGTGATGGTTCAATTTTGGTACACATGTGTGTGGCTTGTGACATGTGGGCAAATGTAGGGAAAAATCGGATAAAATCAAAATACTATTCAGGTAGAAGCACGGTAAGCGCATCTAAGAAGCTGTTTTGAATTTATCGCCCAAAGCACACACGAAAACGGATACATCAAGCCAAGAAAAACTTTTTGGAGAAATTCAAAACAGCTTCTAACGTGTGATACCGTTTGGAAGTGTTTTTTCTTGCATATAAGAGGATAAAAAGCGGCAGGGGTGGTTTGCTCACGCAATCGCCCCTGCCATTAAAACTACAATTATTTACTAAAGTTTGGTCTCTTACGGAATTGTTTTGAATTTATCGTCCAAACTATACATGAAAACAATACATCAAGACAAGATAACTTTCTGTAGGGATTCAGAAAGGCCGTTTCTAAAATGGGTTAGAACCGGCGGGGACCGTGTGGCCCGCGCGGTCCCGGCCCTCCAAATCCTGGGCCTCCGCTTCGTCCTTGTTTTCCTCCAAAGAGGTTGAGGCGGTAGATAAAGTGTACCATACAGTAGCTGTAGATAGCGTTGTATTCTGTATCCTGACGCATGGCGGCGCTGATGGTACGGCTGATGTTGCTCTGATTCTTTAAAATGTCATAGAACTGGATGCTGACCGTTGCAGCGTTTCCTTTAAGAAAGTCTTGCGCAATCTGAGCATTCCATATCAGTTCGTCGCGGTTCATGCTGTCGTCCGAGTATCCTCGGCGGGAGTTTTGGGAAATATCTGTTGACAGGGTCATGTTCCATGGCAAGCGTACATTGGTGCTGGCTCCGTAAGAAAACTGGTAAGTGTCCATATTTCCCGACTCTTGGTAGCTGTTGCGTGAGTGGGTGTAGTCCAGCGAGCCGTTAAGTGAAATTTCCCACCAATCGTTACGGTAAGTTCCGCGTAACCGTTCGCCCATCGACAGACGTTTGGTCGTGTTCTTGTCAGCATCGGTTGTTACGGCATTGCTGCTGATATAGCTTACCATGTTCTGGTAATTGGCACGAGTAAATGTGTTGATGGTATATTTCTTGTTTTTTAAAGCAATGTTTCCTCCTACTACACCAAACAGGCTCCAGTTGCCGTTGATGTTTTCGGGAGTGGTGATATATCCTCCGGTCTGTTCGTTATAGATGCGGCGGTTACTGATGTTATTCATGGTGTTCTGGAAATTGAAGAATGAGAACATTCCTCGTTGTGTCTCGGGCTTGAACAGATTGTATTCCATGCGTAAGCTGTTGGTAAATGTCGGTTTCAGTCCCGGATTACCTACTGTTACATTTAGCGGGTCGGTGTTGTCCGAGATAGGAAGCAAGTCGAGCATGTCGGGTTGCGAGGTGCGGCCTCGGTAACGAATACGCAGTTGACTGGTTTTGGAAAAGCGGTAACGGAAGTCAAGTGTCGGCGTAAAGTTGAACACATTGCGCACGGTGTCTACCTGGTAATCGCCTTGCGTATAGGATAAGGTAGAACGTTGAGGCTGGAAAGACACACCTACATTGAAGTTCATCTTTTCGCGTATCCAGCGGAAAGACAATTCGGCTTGATGGTTATAGTAATTGTATACAGCACTTTTACTTAAGTCGGAATTAAGTGTTCCATCAGCTGTACTTCCATCGATGGTCCAGTCGTTGGGCATATCGAACGTCGTGTTGTCGGTAGTAGAACGGCTGTACTGGAAGTTGTAACTGAATTGCAGGAAGCCGCCTTTGAAGATAGGTTCGCTATACGTGAGGCGTGCATTGTATTCGCTTCGCTTGGTAGGAGTGGTGATATAACGGTTCAATATTTCCATCCGTTCTTCAGGAGACTGCTGGAAATATTCGGTCTCAGATAAAGAGAATTGTTCGCTGCTGCTGTTGGTATAGTTGTATCTTCCACGGAAAGTGATGTTACGCCCTTTGTTGTTCAGCCTGCGGTTGAAAATCATCATGCCTGTTAAGGTCAGGTCATCGCTTTTCTTCAAGCTGTTTCGCATCACCGTGTTGACAATTTGGTCTTCGGGCACTAACGAAGTCAGATCTTCGGCATTAAATAGTTCGTCGGTAGAATATACAGGGTCTTGATTGAAGGTATAAGAATCTTGCAAAGTAGTATTGTCGTTTTTCCCGTATCGGATACGAGGGCGGAAAATGAATGTAGTCATGGTATCTGGTTTCCATTCCATAAATGCATCGGCGGTCAGGTTGGTCGTTTTGTTGCGGCTATGGTTCATGGCGTTTTGGAAAGAACTGGTTTCTGTCGATACGAATGTTTCAGCAGATTGTTTGCTCATCATGTCGGCATCTTTGTAATTGAAGTTCACGCTTCCTTCCGATTTGAATTTCTCTTTTTCCGTGGCAAAATTCGCTCCTGCCATTTTAACGCCGGTCAGTCCGTTCTCTTGCCTACGGAAACCTCCTCCTCCGCCAGGGAAACTGTTATCGTTTACATTGTTGGCTGATCCGATAACGGTAAACTGATTCTTGTCGCGGAAATAATTGGCAAGTAATTTTCCACTGTATCTTTTTTCGGTTCCGTAGGCACCATCTACATTCCCGAAGAATCCATGATTCATACCCGGCTTTACACTTAAGTCGAGCACGGTTTCTTCCTCTCCGTCTTCAATGCCTGTGACACGTGCCATATCCGATTGTTTTTCGTAAGCTCGTATTTTATCGATAATATTGACAGGCAGGTTTTTCATGGCGATGTTAGGGTCGTCGGCGAAAAATTCTTTTCCGTCAATCATGATTTTCGTAATTTCTTTTCCGTTGATGGTAATCTTGCCTTCATCGTCCACTTCCGCACCGGGTAATTTCTTTACCAGTTCTTCTAATGCAGAGCCTTCGGGCACGCGGTAAGCGGAGCTATTATATACTAAGGTGTCGTCTTTGGCAGTTACTTCGGGTGCTTCGGCAACGACAGTGGCTGCTTCCAGCATGAAAGCATCCATATAAAGTTCTACGGTTCCGATATTGAGATTGGGCTTGGCTTTGGTTGTTGAAATGCCTCTTACATCGGAGGTATAACCGATGAATGATATTTTCAGCGCATACTTGCCCGGACGTACCGAGATGGAAAACCGTCCGTTTAAGTCGGTCGATTGTCCTGTAATCATTGTACTGTCGGGCAGTGACAATACTTGTACGGTAGCTTCCATGACTGGTGATTTATCATCGCCGTCAATTACTGTTCCTGAAATTTTACCTAATCTGCTGTTGCCTTGTGCAAAGGCTGATACTCCGGCGAGCATCAGCAGTAACCCCATTACCCACTTTTTCATTTTTGTTTCGTTTATCTGTATCTAAATGTTTGTCGGTCTTTTGACAGAGAAAGTGCGACAAGGTTTAATCTTTCATCCTGAATATTTGTTAATACTCTCGCCTTCCTGCTGACTTTTTTCTATTTTTGCCGAAAAATAATAGAAAAACTATGAGTGCGCAAGAGGTTGTGATATGCAATCAGTTGGAAAACGATTTGCAAAAAGCCGTGATGAAAAGTGAACCTGATAAGGTGTTTGTCTTAACCGATGAGCATACCCACTTGTTCTGTTTTCCGGTTATTGGAAAATATCCTTTTCTGAAAGAGGCTGTAGAGATTTGTATTGGCGTAGAAGATATTCACAAGAATTTGGAAACGTTGGCATACGTTTGGACACAATTAAGTACAAAAGGAGCTACCCGTCATTCGTTGTTGATTAATTTAGGCGGTGGAATGGTGACCGATTTGGGAGGATTTGCTGCGGCGACTTTTAAAAGAGGAATTGCGATGATTAACATTCCGACTACTTTATTGGGAATGGTCGACGCTTCGGTAGGAGGAAAAACGGGTATTAATTTTAACGGCTTGAAAAATGAAGTCGGTGTGTTTGCTCCGGCTGACAGCGTGTTGATAGATTGTGAGTTCTTGAAATCGCTCGACCACGAAAACTTGTTGTCTGGTTATGCCGAAATGTTGAAGCATGGTTTAATCAGCAACACCCAGCATTGGAGTGGGTTGGTGGGGTTTGATATGAATCATATCGACTATATCCGCTTGCAGCAGTTGGTGGCGGAATCGATAGCGGTGAAAGAACAAATAGTAGGGCAAGACCCGTTTGAGAAAGGTATACGTAAGGCGTTGAATTTCGGGCATACGGTAGGTCATGCGTTCGAAAGTTTCGCCATGGAAAAAGGACACCCCATCTTGCATGGCTATGCGGTAGCTGCCGGTATGGTTTGCGAACTATATTATTCTCATCTTCGTATGGGATTCCCGAAAGATAAGTTGCGCCAGACGATTCGGTTCATAAAAGAAAATTACGGACGCGTTGCTTTTACATGCGAGGATTATGAGCGTCTGTATGCTTTTATGTGTCACGATAAGAAAAACAATGTTGAAGGGCAAGTTAATTTTACGTTGATCAGCGAGGTAGGTGATATTCATATCAATCAGGTAGCCAGCCAGGATGACGTATACGATATGCTTGATTTTTATTCGGAAACGATGGGTTGACAGGTCAAACGCATCTAAGAGACTGTTTTTTGAATTTCGATAAAAAGCTTTTCTTTTCTTGATGTCTCCGTTTTCGTGTATATTTTAGGCGATTTTTGGGGCATTTTTGTTTCTATCCGTCATCCGAGCGTTGCTATTTTCCTTATTACAGAAACAAAGATGCCTCAAAATCAGTCTATACAAGAAGAATGAATTTTTTAGCTGAAAAAAAGTGCATTAAAATTTTGTTAGTTCAGCTTAATTGCATACCTTTGCACTCGCAAAACAAAAGCGGGGTGTAGCTCAGCCCGGTTAGAGTACGCGTCTGGGGGGCGTGTGGTCGCTGGTTCGAATCCAGTCACCCCGACTGGTGAAAATGAAGGAGTTAAGTGATAAACTTAGCTCCTTTTGTTTTTGTGTATGACACATTTATGACACAATTTACGACATTTACAGTGAATGACACAAATAAAAAGAGAACGAGAACTGGTTATTTTAGTTCCATTTATATTTGTTTTTATATTTTCCATTTACTGAGATAACAGGTAATTCTAAAAGACTCATATATAATAAAATGATTTCCAACTGATGTTTTTGTTAAATTCACATCTGAGCCATGATTATTTCACTACCTTTGCGATAAAAACAATATTAACAATGATTGAATCTTTCGTAAGCTATCTTTTGGAGGGAAATAATTTCCCCGCTAGTGGAAAAATAGTATTTGATTCATCCGATCATATACGTTTCCAAAACGGACAAAATGTTTCTGGACATAATTATGGTTGTAATCGCCGTTTGGTGATAGAAAAGAATATTCATGGGAGTGAAGGATACACAGTTTCGATGTACAACATGGATGGCATACATCCTTTTTGGAAAGATAATGTCCAAATGGCTCCTAAGCGAATGAGAATTGTAAACGTTGAAAACAATATTGTAGAACTACGCGGTTTCGGATATGATGAGAATGCATTGGCAATGGGTGCACCATTGGAAGTAGCTTCATTTGAGAACTATGGAATTGTGCTGTTGATAGAAAATGGCGAGATTGTTCGCGCACAACTTAATTTGTTTGATAGGCATATCAGTATAGTATATTTACAATAGCTCCTTATGGTTATAAGCATTTAGACTATACCTCTAATACAATTTTACTCATATCTAATAAGTTTAAATATGTTTGAAGAAGATATTTTCGGTGAAGATTCCGTAACATTAGTTCTCCGATATAGCGATTACGTCATCCAAAACTTTGATAAGAAGTCCAAGGTTGTAACTTTCAATAGGTTAAAAGCAATCTTGGCTGGCAAGGAAATGCCATGTTTTTTCTCTAGGAAAGATGACAGAAGGCACGTCATTTCAATACCTGTGTAAGGCGAAGGCTGTAATGGCAAGGTCGATTTCTATGTAGAATGGCATGCAACGAACAGCTATGAAATAAAAGTTAACAAAGAGTGTAAATCCCGTTTTGTCGCTGAAACTTTTAATATTGACCCTAAATACACAATCGAGCAGCGTTGTAAAATAATGTTCTTGGAGATGCAAGATCAGTTCAATGATTTTACCGCAATTAGCGAACTTTATAACTTAAAAGATCGGGTTTCCAAACTGGAGATTGCTCCTGCTACAATTATTGAGAATGAGCGTCAACTTTGGACAAAGTATATCGAAGCCCAACGTATGATTGTGAATAAGCTTCAGCAACCTTTTTATTGCAGAGGCAAGTGCAGACTTGAACCTATTTATGGAGCCAAAGGAGATGTTATTCGTTATAAATTGTATGTTCCAATAGAATATTCCGGCTCTTCAGTTCCTGAAGTTTTTGCCAATTTTATTAAAGATTATGAGGAATCTTTCCAGGACACTATCAAAATAGACAAGGATGGCTATGCACGTCTGACAAAAGAAGAACTTAATCGTGCTGATATAATGATTCAGCGCAAGTTCAATAAAGAAATCGGGCGACAGGAGAAAATCACTTGTTCCGTCAAGATTGCGCCTTTGAGAATCCATGATAAGCTTAGGACAGATTTGGAATCAATGAGATTGGGAATTAACGTGGATTACGACCAAGAAGATAAACTCTTGTGTCTATCTTGTCGTGACGGTAAGTTTGCAAAGCTTCCTCGTGAAATCATTGATAAGTTTGGTTTAAGGCTTAGAGGAGTATTCTGTAAATATATAAAGTGCGATGAATACGACAAGTGTTTTGTTGAGATTGAGAAGAAGGCAGTCAAGTCGCCGAACATGTACAAAATCGACTTGGAAGCCCAGAAGATGAGAGATGCAGCCTTCGACAAAAAGAAGGAACTGGAAAAGGAAGATTATAAAAAAGTTAGTTTTATCGTTGGTCAAACTTATACCTTCGATGAGGTCAACGATAATTATGATGATGACTTTTGGAATGGTGTAAAAACTGACCTTTATGGGATAGATATTTCAATATCAACTAAAGACAAGCTCTTGTTTTTCGATTTTACGAGCTTTGAAAAGCTTCAGGAAAGACTCGACCAACTTTCTGAGAGCAAAATATTCAAGCTTGTAAATGCGCATATTAACAATATGTCATTCAAGGTTCACTTCTTTCAAGCGGAAAAGAAGAACAAGCTTGACTCATTTGAATATAAGACAGAAAGACTTAAGAATGTTGAGTTCATTACAAGTGTCAAGATGAAAAACAAGAGTGAAAATCTGTTTATTGGCAATCTCAATGTTAGGGAATCAACAGAACGTGAACTCGTGTTCTCTATACCTTATCGTTGGAAAGATGACCAAAAAAAGGCAAAAGGTATCCTAAAACTTTGCGATGATGAGAATTTCAAGATGGATTGTGTGAAGGCGAATCTGAAGGGTGATGAAGTTAAGCTCTCTTGGCTTGACGAGGCAATAAAAAAGCTTGACGAGAAGAGGATTGACTCAAAAGAGCCAAACAAAAAGCCTGTTAATCCTCGCCTTCGTGACTTTATCTTTGACTCTTCAAAGGCGGAACCTACTTATAAGCTGGAAATAGCTGAAGAAAATTTCCATGAACTCAGTGAGTATAAAGAATTGGAGAGCAGACAGCTTTTGGCTCTCAACCAGTCGCAAAAGAATGCTGTGTTGAAAGCACTCTATGCAAAAGATCTCTGTTTGCTTCAAGGTCCTCCGGGTACTGGTAAGACAACGGTAATCGCCGAGCTTATTTGGCAGCACATCCTCAAAGATCCAACGAAGAAACTTCTTCTTACCTCTGAAACCAATCTTGCCGTTGACAATGCGTTGGAAAAGTTGATGGGGTCAAGAAACGTAAACGAAGCGTTGTCTCCTTATCTTAGCATCATCAAACCATTACGTTTTGGTAAATCTTCTAAATTTGAAGAAGATGGCAAGAAATATTCAGTCGAGCGTATTGAAAAATGGCTTGACGATGAATATGAAGAGGAATTTGTATATGAAAATGAGCTTTCAAGTCTCGAAAGTGTTACGGAAGAAAGTCTGGACAATCAAGAAGATGGTGACATAAATAACAATGCTGTCCAACAATGGATGACAATGATTGCCCAGCGTGCTCAAGCCTATGCTGAACAGAACCCAAGGTATGCAGAATTAACAAATATGTATAGTACATCTCTTTCTTCTCCTGATGGTATCACTAAACGATACTTTAAGGAAAAGTACTTCAAGCATGCTAATGTTATTGGAAGTACCTGTAGCAGTACAGGTAGTCCCTCTTTTGCTGCTGATTATGCTAGAGTATATTCTTCTACAGTCTATGATAAGTTTGTAGAGAAAGAGGGCTATAAGCAAACAATTTCAGACATTAAAGGATTGATTGTCGCAGCCAACAATGAAGACAGCTCTTTTCGGGATACAGCACAGTCTATCATTAAGAGGATAATGAGAGAAAATAATATAAAAACGGAAGATGAGCTTCGTGAACTTTTAGACGAACCAACGGACAATGTAAAACACTTCCTATTTGACTATGACCTCAAATTCCTTCTTAGACCAAAACGCCCTAAGAAGTTTGAGACTATACTTGAGCGATTGGGGTTTGACAGTGAGGAGCAGTTTGAACAGACGAAGAATATCTATTTCGACACAGTCATAATGGATGAAGCAAGTAAGGCGACTCCTCCGGATTTGGTTCTTCCTTTATGTTTCGGCAGAAAGAGCATTGTCATAGGAGACCATCGGCAGTTGCCTCCAATGCTTTATGAGCAGGATTTCAAGGAGGCTCTTCTAAGTCTTGATGATGAGAAAGCAGCGGCTTTGGCTGATGATATAGACCGACAGTTTGTTAATACCAGTCAGTTTGCACGTCTGATACTCAACCCTAAGGTCTCTAAGTCAATTAAATCTGTATTCACTGAACAGTACCGTATGCATCCTCAGATAAATGACGCCATCAAACAATTCTACAAGAATGACGAAGGCGGTTTATCTTGTGGACTGGATTTGAAAAAAGTTGACAGTCCTAACCTCGCAGAACCGGAGAGCAGATATCATGGATTCTATCATCCGGGATTTATTTCTCCCGATGTTCATGTACTCTGGATAAAAGTAGATGAACCGGAGCAACGTACTGACTCTAAAGCTCTATATAATGAGAAAGAGGTGGAAGCGGTGAAGAGGGTTCTTCAGTATCTTAAGCACTCTAAAGGTTTTGAAGAATACATGCAATATTGGGACAACAATATTCGAAGCACTGAACGCCGAAATATTGAAAAAGAGATTGGTGTCATAAGTTTCTATGGGCAACAGGTCAAACATCTCAATGAAGTAAAGCTTGTTGCAAAGACCAATGGAATGAGAATTAAGCTTAACACTGTCGATAAATTTCAGGGTATGGAGCGAAACATCGTAATCGTTTCGACCGTACGAAGCGACAAATATAAGGCTGCACAGGGAGTTGTTCCTAACAATGATCCTGGATTCGCAAAATCCCCTGAGCGTCTAAATGTTGCACTGTCCCGTGCAAGAAGACTCCTTATTGTCGTGGGTAATAACGAATTCTTCGACCATGTCAAAGATGCCAATAGCGGAAATTATCTTTATCACAATGTAATTGAGGAGATGCAGAAGCATCACGAGATTATTGACTACAAAACCCTTACAAAATACGTACAGAAATGAATAATATACAAGCATATAATGCAATAACAAAGAGTAAAAAGGTAAGTGAGCTATTCTTGGGCACGTTGGACATCAACTGGGACTTTGCTAAAATCGGATATACTGCTGTTTGTACAGAGGCATTACCACTAACCGTTATGGAAAGAATGGTCTGCGGTATTGTAAACTTAGATGGGAGAGTTTATATAGGTGACTTGGCTCGCATTATGGGTTTAAATATAGAGAACGATGTTCAGAATCTGAAGTTTCAGGACATGGGGGAGAAAGAAATACTATTAGAGACACTTAGAACTCTTGATCAGTTTGGTATGATTACGACTTCTGACGATTCATTCTCTTATGTAGAACTGACTGAAATCGGCAAGGAATACTATGCCAAGGGAAAAAAATTCAAGTCAGGTGAAACCAAGGGATTCACGATGTATTTTGACCTCACTGCAGGTGAACACTCTAAAGCGAAGACTCTGTTCAGCAAACTGGCTGTGGATGGAAGTAAAGAACAGCAAGACAACTCTGAACTCCCCTATGAAGAGGAGAACTTTGTAAAACAGTATGCAGAGAGTCAGATACCTCAATACTATAGTGAAAAAGCAGGAAATTCATTCACTGATATGTCTGTTTCGTCAAATGAATTTCTCTACAAGAAGGTTGTGCTTGGAGTGATATATGACTCTTCTACTGAAACCTATCGTTTTGAGGTAATAGACAATGGCGGCATTAGCACGGAATATCTCAATAATCACATTAATTCAAAGGACAATAGCCATCATTATCTTCAACTGTTCCTTACTAAGCAATCAAAAACTTCCATATCGAGAAATGACTCTCAAATAAAGTTTGAAGAGATAATAGCCAAGGTGCAGAGTGATGCGGATTATGCCATTTTTAACAAAAAGCCAGAAATAGCATTACAGATTGTGGCAAATTACATGATATCGCCGGAATATATGGAGAAGCAGAACTTTTTTAACTATATTAAGTTGAATATAAAGCAGAATGCCATCAATGATTTGTTTATAAGCCTTCCTGTGCTAACTAAGGACGCAGAAGATGAAATTCGTTCACTTTCGGAAAACGGGGACACAAAAATAATGCTTTCTTGTAGCGATGTTGAAGACTTTGATTCAAGATTCGGTAATAATGTTCTTGCTTTGAAAGGAGATGCTCACTCTGATGCCCTTTTTATATTGAATGATGTTTCATACCACTGTGAAAATCTGGTATTTTCTGTCGGTGATACAAACTTCTGCATAGAGTTTCTGCGTAAACAAGAGGAAAGCAGTGAAGAGGCATTAAAACAATATCGAGAGCTATATGCGAAAAGGTTCATACCTAAAGCATTGGATAAGTATGAGGAACTGCTTCAGACAGAAGAAGCAGACGAAATCATTGACAGAATAGAAGAATTGAAAGGCGCAGATGAACTCGTTATGTTCTCGGATATAGATGTAAAGTCAACTGGTAATAATGAAAGACTCACCAGCCTGCGTGCTCTTAGAGACAAACAATTACTGAAACTCGTAGAAAAGTATTCCGTCAACCAAATGGAAGAATTAGACCATTTTCGTGCTAATATAAAATTAGAGGAGATTATGACATTGGAAGCTATGAATGGAGTTCAAAAATCATTCTCCGATTTTAAAGAAAAGCTTATTCCTGAACAGAGTAGAGATGGAGAATTCGGACATAGTGATATCGTATTAGCCTTGAACGATTCTATTAAATCTTTTGAGTCTCAACTGAATATCCGGGAGTCTTTCCTTAGACAAGAGCTGTTACAAAAGAACTATGTTATTGACACCAATGTGTTTGTTCTCTTTCCAAAGATTATGGACTACATTGGAAAAGGGGATAGAACGATAGTTTCTGCTAAAGTATTAGACGAACTGGATAAACTGAAAGTTACCCTTAGCGGAAAGGAGAAGCAAAATGTGAAAGAAGCCATTAAAGCAATTAATGAAAAAAACCGTATGAAGTCGAAAACATTCAAAACGGAGTTGGCTGACATTAAATTGCTTCCGGAAGATTTCGATAAGACTAACCCGGACAATATGATATTAAGTGTTGCCTTAAAATACAGAAATTACAATCCGTTCTTGATTACCAATGACATAAACTTCCAGAATCGTGCGGCATCAATGGGAATACCATTTAAGGGATTAGCAGACCTTCTTCCTGAAGATGTATATAAGTCAATCAACTTCACGAAACCTGAGAAGAAAAAGGAACCTGAGCAAAAGAAGGTTCAGAGTCGTGTCTCTCGCAATGAAGAAGCAACAATGCCTAAGACTCTGTCTAAACTGATTAAAAATGCGTATAATGCTTGTAAAGAAAAGACCGACGAGGTGTTGGTGGCTAAGTTAGTTAGTGAGATTAAGTCTATAAAGCCTGATTTCAAGTTAAACACTTTTGGTTACACAAAGTTCAAGGAGCTGTGTGAAGCATACACATCTGAGATTGAACTTTATGAGAACTCCAGTTGTGCTCTATGCATAAGACTGATAGACTCCGATGGCGAGGGACGTGGCAATTCTCGATCTGGCAACCTCAAAGATATCGAGTCTCTCAATAAAGAACAACAAAATATGCTAAAGGAATTGTTGATTAAGATGATTAGCGAGGAAGATTCCTCTTCACCTACAAGCGATGGAGAGATTAGAAAAGCCTTTATCCAAACATCAGGTGTTCATATCAAACTTAAGCCTGTAAGGCAACTGCGTGAATCATTGGGAATTCCCTCAGCAAAACAACGCAAGAGTAATTTTACGAATTAAAAAAATATAATTATGTCAAGATATGAAAGTTCACGCTTTGTGAAGGATCCTAAGACAATGAATAAGGAAATCCTCAAAGCCGCATGTGACAAACTGGGTTGGACATATAAAGTCCAAGGTGAAGACCTCATTGTAACCGATGCAAAGCAAAAGGAAAAGGTCTATGGTGAATATATCCTAAAAGTCTCAGGATCAACTGTGACTTATAATAGCTACTATCTGTCCAATGGTGGGCAGTTAGTAGCTGAGTTACAATCTGTTTTCTTTCCTCTTAATGTAGAGTATGCCAAGAAGACTGTGGTAGATGCTTTCAAGAAGAAAGGCTTCACGCTAAAGAAACTATATGATTTCACTCCTACAACTGAGGAAGTCGATCGTTTTTGTATGGTAGGCTATACAAAGCTCGAAGATGAGAAGGAGAAACGTTACGAGATAAAATTCTCGATTCTCAATGATGGTACAGTAGTAACTGATTCAAACTATTTGCCAGATGACGTTAACGAGAGAGCTCATGCTGCCATGGACGATTTACAGGATGCATTTGGTAACAAACGTATCATGACCAAAAAACCGGAATATGATATAATGATTGCTCGTCTTAAAGAGCAAAAGAAGATAACAAACAAGAACACTCAAACCATTAAGTAATATGAAAGAAACATTTAGAGCTATCAAGGATATGCTCAATGCAGGGTTTCCTCTATTGTATTTAGTTACTTCTGAATACAGTCGAGTAACCCAGAAACTGAGAAAAATTGCATTTGAAGACGATTACGCTTTCCATACATGGGATTGCGTTGATTTTTTGAGAACTCATAACAAGAACCAAAATAATCGACTGGAAAGTATTGTGTTACATCCAGAGTATGAGAGTACTCAGGATTGCGAAACTCTTTTGGAATACCTACATAAAGGACTTGGCAAATCGGAAGATAACTCAAAGGAAATTTTCCTTATTGAAGATTTTCACAAGTACTTTGATAGGGAGAAGGTAATCGTCAGCTTACGTAAACTGTCAAATGAGATGAAAAAACTTAATAAACATATTATTTTTTTATCACCATCGTATCAGCTCCCTGATGAAATTGAAAAATACGTTACAGTTATCTCTGTCCCTTTACCAGACCGAAGAGATTTAGATCGTCGACTTAAGAGTATTTATCCTGATCCTATTGACGAAGACCTGAAAAAATATATTCTGGATGCAGCATTAGGATTAACAGATACAGAAGCTGAACTTGCATTTCGTTTAGCAAATCAAGTTGTAGGTCTTAATAATAAGGATGCAGTACAAATTGTTGCAAATGAGAAGGAACAGATAATCAAGAAAAGTGGCATTCTAGATTATGTGCAGGTTAATTTGGACATGAAAAATAATGTCGGAGGTTTGGATAATCTTAAGATGTGGCTAAAACAGCGAAGTAAGTCTTTTGAACGTAAAGCAAAAGACTTTGGACTTCAGGAGCCCAAAGGTATCATGCTTCTTGGTGTACCTGGATGTGGAAAGAGTCTTACTGCAAAATGTGTAGCAACTGAATGGAAACAACCTCTCCTACGATTGGATATAGGTAAGGTTTTTCAAGCTGAAGTAGGTAGCAGTGAAAATAACATCCGACGTGCTATTGCAACAGCAGAAGCTGTTGCTCCTTGTGTTTTATGGATTGATGAAATCGAAAAAGGTCTTAATGTCGGTGGTGAGAGAGATGGAGGAACCAACTCACGAGTTTTTTCAACAATTCTGACATGGATGCAAGAAAAAACTAAACCGGTGTTTGTCGTGGCAACTGCAAATGATATTAGTCAGTTGCCGCCAGAATTCTTACGGAAGGGACGTTTTGATGATATCTTTTTTGTTGATTTACCAACAAAAGAAGAAAGAAAGGAAATTCTGCGTATACATCTTACAAAAAACAACCAAACAGGTATATATGAATTAGATGGCTTAGCTGATGCAACTTGTCTTTTCAATGGAGCAGAGATCGAAGAGGCTGTTAAAGAATCCATGTTCATGGCATATATTGATAATCCTATCAATCCAGTTGTAAATATCCACCATCTTGAAACAGCCTGTGCTCAAATCATTCCGCTGGCGAAAACGATGTCTGAAAAGATTCGCGGCTTAAGAGCTTGGGCTGATGACAGAGCAAGACGTGCAAGTGCAACTGCTAACCAAGAGTTACTTCCAGAAAATCAAATAAATATTAAAAAGACAAAACGCGAAAAAGATGAAGATACTTTTGGATAATAATCATTCTGTTAGCAGAAAATATAGATACTTACTTTTCGAAAAACCAGTAACTGGCCAATCATAAATATATGCACATAGTACGCATTTAAGAGGAGATTTAAAGGAAAAAATAAAATGTCCTATAACTGTTTTTTGAATGATGTATGTTTTAGATTGATGAAATTGAAACAAAGGCTTCAGACTATTTTAATTGAATGTAAAACACAACAAAAGAATTAATATTTAGCCTTATATAAATGAAAGAAAGTTGATAAATTTACATCCTCTAAAGAAATGGAGGATGTAAATTATTGTAATTTTACGATCGTTGGGACGGGTGGTCCCACCCATTGGGAGACCGTAATTCAAACTGTGTCAATCCTTAACAAGTCAAATTATTCCAATTTTTTATTTTCTGATAAATATCTAAAAATCAGACAAATTCAAAACAAGATTAAACTAAAGGAATGACAAACTAAAGGTTTGACACAGTTCTATTTACATAGCCTCCATTCACTGGCAGTTCCCCGACCGATAAGTTTTCTACAGAGAATAATGTATGACTCAGTTTATTTTACACAACCTTTTTTTGAAATTATTTTTTCAATTTCTCCGCTTCCTGCTGCAACAACCTTGCCTTTTCCAGTTTTTCAGCTCTTACCCGTGTACGGTATTCAAAATCTTCCACCTCATTGCGAATGTTTCTGATGATGGTTTTATCCCTGTCACGATGGAATATCACTTCCAGCGTATCCAATTGATTGCCCGAAATGCCACCATACATTTTGATAAGGCGATATTTCAAATCATTGTCCGACAAATTCATATTTCGCTTGAACTGCCAAGCATTACCGACCAAAAGAGACAGAATTATTGCATATTCCGGGGCATACCCGTTCACTTTCCGGCGGTCTATTAGGGCATAAAATCATGCCTTAAAAG